>Ga0210410_10000273_pt1 | contig 64987 bp, 61 predicted proteins | sample IncBWC4MmetaG_FD_161058 | JGI IMG/M metagenome (GOLD analysis project Ga0210410, IMG submission 161058) | Forest soil microbial communities from Barre Woods Harvard Forest LTER site, Petersham, Massachusetts, United States - Inc-BW-C-4-M | ecosystem: Environmental > Terrestrial > Soil >... | reverse complement strand
CGAATTCGGTGTCATTGGCGATTTCAATGGCCTCGGCTTCCGTCTTGTACGTCAGTATCGACAGAACCGGTCCGAAGATTTCTTCCTTCGCGATACGCATCTCGCGGGTGACGTTGGCAAACACGGTGGGCTTCACGAAATTCCCACCTTCAAGTCCAAAGGGGTGACCTTCCCCGCCGATGACGAGCTCCGCACCTTCCTCGATCCCGGACCTGATGTACTCCTGCACGCGCTTGTACTGCTTTGTGCTGGCCAGTGGGCCGAGGGTGACGACCTTGTCCCTCGGATCGCCCATTTTGATTTTTTCGACGGCCGCCTTGGCCAATCGCTTCACTTCGTCGTGGCGGTCTTCCGGCACGATCAGACGCGAGGCCGCAATGCAGGCCTGCCCGTTATTCAGGTAGCATGCGTTGATGGCCATCGGGATCGCCGTGGAGAGATCGGCGTCGTCCAGGATGATGTTGGGCGACTTGCCCCCGAGCTCCAGCGTCAAGCGCTTCATTGTGTCCAGGGAGTTCTTGGCGACCAGTTTTCCGATCTGCGTCGAACCGGTGAAAGCGATTTTCTGAATGTCGGAACTTTGCGTTAACTCGGTCCCGACGACCTCGCCGAGGCCTGTCACGACATTGATGACGCCAGGAGGCAACCCGGCTTCATGAAAGGCGTCCATCAACACTTCGGTTTGCATAGCGCTCATCTCGCTGGGCTTGATGACGACCGTGCATCCGGCAGCGATTGCCGGCGCCACCTTGATCGCGATCGAGCCGGCGCTCGAATTCCATGGCGTAAATATGCCCACTACGCCGGCCGGCTCCATCACGATCTTAGATGTGCCGACAGTTTTGACCAGGTCGAAATCTTCGAGGACTTTCTTGAAGTGCAGGAAAATGTTCGCCGCGAGGTTGTTGGAGCCCTTCGCACGGTCTTGCGGTGCGCCGTATTCGACGACCGTTGCTTCAACCAGTTGATCCATTCGCTTGGCAACGGCGTCGTGCAACCGCTGCAGGAGCTCCATCCGGTATTCCTTGCTACTTTGCGAAAAGGAGTTGAAGGCCTCTTTCGCTGCACCGATTGCTTTTCGGGCGTCGATTTCGTCTGCCATGGTGACCTTGCCGATAACCTTGTTGTCGGTCGGGTTCACCAGATCGACGATCTGCGTTCCATGGGGAGTGACGAACTGGCCGTTAATATAGGCGCGATCAAAGGCTCTTACTGGAGTCGTGGTTTCACGTGTTTTCATTTGCGTCACCCTTCATGAAGTTTCGGCTCAACCCAAGGTCGCTGTGTCTCTTAAGGACCCGAGCTCACAATTTCAGTGTGGCTCGAGAGCGGGTCGGCGTAACTAGCAAGAGACGCCAATGCTCTTGCAGAACGTGCCAAACGGTCTATTGGAAATTGAGCCTTCCGTCCATCTAAACTAACCTTAAACATGACGACTAGAAGAGAACTTCTCCGAATGGCGGCCCAAACTGCGACTGCGACTATGCTGAGCAGTCGCGACGCTGCGTCCGCAGCGGACGAAGCGAAGCGCATATCTCCGCGCCGCGGGCAGCCGCTCCTCGATCTGCAGCAGCGGTTTGTGGACTTGCGATTCGGCATGTTCACACATTTCAACATGGCCACATTCCAGGATCGCGAATGGGGCGATCCTAGCTCGCCGCCGGATTTGTTTCATCCTAGTGCTCTCGACACGGACCAATGGGCCGCAGCGGCGCAGTCGGCCAATATGACGTGGGGATGCCTGACGACCCGACATCACGATGGTTTCTGCATCTGGCCGACAAAGACGGCAGCGGCAAGCGTCGCACAGTCTTCGCATCGGACCGATGTCGTGCGTGCGTATGTCGATTCGTTTCGCAAGTCCAGGATGCGCGTAGGGCTGTACTATTCGATTCTGTCGTTACGGGACGATATCCGCCACTTCAACGTCACGGCGGCCAAAGTCGGACTCATCAAGGATCAGTTGACGGAGTTATTCACCGGTTATGGGGAAATCGATATCCTGATCACCGATGGCTGGGATGCTCCATGGAGTCGCATCTCGTACGAAGAAGTACCGTTCAACGAGATCTACCGGCACGTCAAGCGTCTCCAACCCAACTGCCTGATCTGCGATCTCAACGCCAGTCAATATCCGCCGGGCGGACTGTACTACTCCGACGTCAAGGCGTTCGAGCAAAATGCCGGGCAGAAAGTCCCGGACCGCAGCACCGTGCCGACCCTCTCCTGCGCAACCCTTACGAAGGATTGGTTCTGGAAACAACGGGACGCCGATAGGGATCTGAAGGCGGCGGCGACTGTCGTGAACGAGTGGCTTGAGCCACTCAACGGCAGACACTGCAATTTGATCCTGAATGCGCCGCCCACCCGTGAAGGACGTCTGGCACCGAATGTCGTGCGCCGGCTGGAGGAGATTGGCAATATCTGGAAGCACCCGGGACCGATGGCCGAACTCAGCGAACACGTAGTGATCACGACTCGGAACCTTGCGACGCGCAAACCCATTCACGCCAGCTCCTACCCTGATACGGTTGGACCGGATCAAGCGAACGACGGCGACTTCCACTCGAGCTGGTACCTGGACGAAGGCCAAACCTCCGGCTGGTTGGAAGTGGATCTCGCGCAGCAGGAAAGCTTCAACACCCTCTCGCTGGTGGAGCCGGTCGGCGGATCCGATGACTACCCGGAGAGTCGCATCCGGAACTATCGTTTTCAGCACTGGAACGGCGAAAGATGGGTCACTCTGGCGGGTGGTGAAACACCCGTACCCACGACAATTCATCACATTCCGCGCGTCAGATCGCGCAAGGTCCGTCTGCTGTTGGAAAGCTGCGCGGAGATGCCGCATATTGCTGACATCGGGGTGTATGACGAACCCGATGAGGAAGCACGCAGCTAGCGGAACTCCATCTTTCGGGTTTCCTCTCTCCTTTACCGCAGAGGGCCGTGATGCGGGAACTGGTTGGTGGCTGGGTGATTGGTTGTAAGCGCTCAGCTAACCCCGCCTTGTGATAACTAAATTGGTCGGAAGTCCGGTTTCAGCGTTGGGCACCACATGTTTTTTGATAAAACAAATAGCAATGTGGTCAAGCCCGCTGTCGCGCGGTCGGCAGGCGCCAAGAGCAGTGCGATCACGCGAGTTGCGAAGCGTAGAGTGGTATAGCTAGCAACGCACAAGAAGGTACGCATTGGGTGCTGGATTGATGGGACCGCCGCCGGTAGCAAGTACCGCAGCTGTATTGCGATGAAGAAAATCATCAAATCTAGACCGATGAAATTGGTGAGTAATAAGAAAGCCCTCAGCTCGGGATTCATAACAAATAGAAGCATCAGGAGAACGGCAATTGTTCCATACCTGTTTATCCACGGGCGCGGGTTCATATCCAAGTCCCCCTCGGACCCTAGCGTAGCATGCTTAACACCCTACTTCTTATTTTTGTTAGTATAAACAATGAGTTATATACGAATTGAACTCGCCATAGACTCCGCGATGGAAGAACTCGAGCCCCTCGCCGGTTGTTACGCGCCAGGGTCGGCGTGGGCCGATCGAGCGGCCCCAATTGCACCGGACATGATCACTTGGATAGGAGCCAGGAGCAGCTGCGCCCCGAGCTGGCCGGCACCCCCATTGGTGCCGGCCGACCATGAAGATGCGAACGCTATGACTTTATGAAAGCCAAAATATCGGCGTTGATCGTGTCAGCCTGCGTGGTCAGCATGCCGTGCGGAAAACCCTTGTAGGTCTTCAAGATACCGTTCTTCAGCAGCTTGGCGCTCAACGGACCTGAGTCGGCGTACGGCACAATCTGGTCGTCATCCCCATGCATGACGAGCGTCGGTACCGACACCTTCTTGAGGTCAGGCGTGAAATCCGTCTGAGAGAATGCGACGATGCCATCGTAGTGCGCCTTCGCACCTCCCATCATTCCCTGGCGCCACCAGTTCTGGATGATACCCTCCGAAACTTTTGCACCCGGCCGGTTGAAGCCGTAGAACGGACCCGCCGGTACGTCCCGATAGAACTGGGCTCGATTATTGGCAACCTGCGCCTGGAATCCGTCGAACACCTCTTTCGGAAGACCACCGGGATTCGCCGGCGTCTTGATCATGATCGGCGGGACCGCGGAGATAAGGACGGCCTTGGCGGCCCGACTTTCACCATGGCGCGCGAGATAATGCACAACCTCACCGCCACCGGTCGAATGACCGACGTGCACGGCGTTCTTGAGGTTCAGATGCTCCGTGAGGACCGCGAGATCGTCCGCATAGTGATCCATGTCGTGTCCGGTGGGGGTCTGGGTCGAGCGCCCGTGACCGCGACGGTCATGGGCGATAACGCGAAAGCCGTTATTCAAAAAGAACATCATCTGCGGATCCCAGTCGTCCGAAGACAAAGGCCAGCCGTGCGAGAACACAACGGGCTGTCCGCTCCCCCAATCCTTGTAGAAGATGTCAACGCCGTCTTTCGTGCTCACTTTATTCATCGAATGGTCTCCGTGATACTGGTTGATAGAATCGCCGCCGCTCTTCGTCGGGTTTCCGGCGGCATGAATGGCGACCGTCCCAAGGAAAGCGAGGCCAGCGCTGCCGATGACGACATCTCTGCGCGTAATGGTTGCTGTGGAGGTCCGTTGTCGAGTCTTCATTGTGTTGCTCCTTCGTACGCGCCCAAGCACGACCGAGCCCATCCCCTTGGGCGACTCAGTGCCGCTCGGGCTGCAGGCCCACCTGAGGCGCGAGGGAATCTCGCGGTCGCGAGCCGCCGTCCAATCCTACGATTGCTGGAGTGTCACGTGCATTCCGTTGGCCGACAGGTTGAATCGCACCCCACCGGTCTGCGAATGCAGCTTGATGACGACGCCCTTGTCGTTCTTGAGGTAGGCGACCGAACCGCCCTCGATGATCGTCATACCAGCTGTGACGGCCGAATAGTCGCCGCTGAGATCGGCCGGGCTGGTCAGATTGTAGACCTCACCCTCGGCGGTAATACCGGCGCCACCGACGTCAGCGATCGAGACGCCGGAGAGTTTGAACTTGTACTGTTTTTGGTCTTTGCTGTAATAAAGGGTTCCGTGACCCCAGCTGTAGCCGATGCCGAGGGCGATCACGCCGCCGCTCAGCCACACGTAGCCGGACGGTACGGATTCTTCCGCAACAGGGGGCGCCGCGGACGAGGCGCCTTCTCCCGCTACCGCAACGGTCGACGCCATGGCAATGGCAACGAGGCTCAGAAATATCTTACGCATGTATCTTGATCTCCTTAGGTTCTTGCCGAGCAAACAGCTAGCAGCTGCGAGAGGCAAACGTTAACGCGGTGGCACTCACCGCTGACTCACGATTGATCCGTCGTTCTCATCCCCATTACGCCAACCGCGTCCTGTTGGCCCAAAACTGACGCACGCTGCCCAGTCCACCGGCCTTCGAGCTCCATATAGTGGTGTCGCATATAAGTAGGGGCCCGATATGGACGCGTTGGGTGCTCCCCCATTCGAGGGAGACAAGCAGCGCAGCGAATGCGTTTAGGATGACGTGCCGCGCAACTTGCACGCGTCACTCTCAGGCGAATTGAACAGTGACTTCCTCTCTGCTACCCGTATCGATCCTTGGTTTCGTTATTGTCAGCTACATGGCGCTGCGACCGTTCCCGACGCGGGTTCGCAACTTGTTCGACTTCGTGTGCTTTGTCGGCGCGACTTTCATTCTTTTTCGGCATCACGCTTTCCCCTTACCGGGTCGCGGCGGGGAAGCCAATGGCCCCGCGTTGTGGTTACACGCGGTCGCGGGTATATGGTGGCTGCTCGGCGCGCGAGTGCTCGTCGCGGTCATGTCATTCACGCTCATTCACAACCGCCGATGGCGCGAGGCACGGCTTTTTCCTGACCTCACCGCCGCCGCTATTTACACCGCTGCTATTTTGGTTGTCCTAATTTCCGTACTTGCGCTACCCATCGGAGGTTTGCTCGCAACCTCCGGCGTCTTGGCGATCGTGCTAGGTCTTGCGCTGCAGAACACACTGGCGGACGTGTTTGCGGGAATCGCATTCGGTATTGAAGCACCATTCAATGTGGGCGATCGCATCTCGATTGGCGACAAGATCGAGGGCACGGTGGTGCAGATGAACTGGCGTTCCATTCGCATTCACACCGACGGAGACGATGTCGCGATAGTCCCAAACAGCGTGGTCGCCAAATCTGATATCGTGAACCGCAGCTTTCCGACTCGCCTTCGTTCAGCGTTCATAGAGCTCTCGTGTCCCGCCGCCGCCAATCCCGAGCGAGTCATCGATACCCTTCAACAAGCCACGTTACTATGCCCCACTATTCTTCCCGTCCCGCCGTCTAGCGCCGCGCTCACACGCCTGGGATCAACGGAAAGCCGGTATCGCGTGACTTTTTCCGTCACTGATACTGAACACCTCTCAACGACTAAAGATTTACTGCTCCGGCATGCAAGGCGGCAGCTTTACTATACCGGTCTGTACTTTCCGCGCGCCGCGCAAGATACTCGAGCACCACCAGATGAAAGTGCGGACCGGCTTCACACAGTGCTGCCACTTCTTCAAGACATCATTCTTTTCGAGACCCTCGAAGCCGCGCAACTAGCCGATATAGCCGCTCATTTAAAATCCAGATATCTCGAACCAGGAGAAATGCTGTTCACGCAAGGGGGATCCGAAGCGACGCTTTTCATCATCACTTCGGGGATTGTGGAGATCAGCCAACTTACCGAGCTTTCTGAGCAGCAGTCGGTCGGCTATATCGGGGCCGGCGACTACGTCGGTGAAATCAGTCTTCTCACTGGCGCGCCTTACGAGGTGACGGCCACAGCCCGCACCCGCTGCAAGTTGTACGGACTCGACTGCAATGTCATAAAGCCTCTGCTCGCGGCAAACTCCGACTTGTATGCCGAGTTTGACCGGTCTGCGCGCCGTGGCCTTGCGGTTCTCCACCGAGGCGTGGCTGTTCGCGCCAGCGATGAAAACACCCGCCAATCACTACTTCATCGCATTCGGGCATTCTTTGACAGTCCAACCTAGCGAACCATTTGCTCAATGTCGGACTCCGATGTTTGGATTAAATCCGCGGTGCCTCATCGACCAAACGCGAGCTGCGCTGGCCGGTGAAATAGCTCCAGAACCATTGGTTCTGCACGCGGCGCTGATTCTGCAGCTGCGGCAGGAACATGACGTGAATAAACGCCCAGATGAACCAAGGAATAATTCCTGCGAGCCTGATTCGGCCTGACTCCATGATGGCAAAATTCTTGCCGATCACCGCCATGTTGCCCTTGTCGAAGTATCGGAAAGGACTCGGCGGTTTACCGCCGCCAATCTCTCTGGCGATCCACCCTCCGACGTAGCGGCCTTGCTGGATTGCGACTTGCGCCACTCCCGGCAACGGTCGACCGTCCTGTATCAAGGTCGCAGCATCGCCGACGACGAATATCCCGCGAGCATCGGCGACGTTCAAGAATGGGCCGACGCATGCCCGGCCAGCTCGGTCGGTCGCCGCGCCGAGCATCTTGACAATGGGCGACGGCGAGACGCCCGCCGTCCACAAGACCGTGCCGCTATCAATCCTCTTTCCGCCGACCGTCACGCCTTGCTCATCGATGTGTTCGACCATTGCGCTGGTGATCACCTTCACTCCGAGCTTCGCCAGGCGTTGGGCCGCCTTGAGTGAGGAGGACTCGGCGAAGCTCGGGAGTACTCGCTTCGCGCCATCGAGCAACACTATCGACGTCGTGGCAGGATCGATCCGCCGAAAGTTAGCGCGCAAGGTTGTTTTGGCCAGTTGCGCGATCGATGCCGCCAATTCCACCCCGGTCGGTCCCGCGCCAACCAGGACGAATGTCATCAGCCGCCGCCGCTCTTCGTCGTCGTCCGTGGATTCCGCCAATTCGTATGCGCTCAAGATTTTGGAGCGTATTGCTTGCGCGTCCGTGATGGTCTTCAGGCATGGCGCATTCTTGGCAAATTCATTATGACCGAAGTAGCTCGATTGCACCCCTGCGGCGACCACCAAATAGTCAAAGGTAATCTTCTTATCCCCGGCACCCCCATACTTGACTTCAACGGATCGGGTCGCCAGGTCGACGCCGATGACTTCCGCCAGCAGCACGGACACGTTTTTTTGTCGTGCTGACAGCTGCCGAATCGGTGCGGCGACATCGGCGGGTGCGAGCACGGCCGTTGCCACCTGGTACAACAGGGGTTGGAAGATGTGATGGTTGCGACGATCGATGACCGTGACATCGGCTTCGCAGTGCCGCAATGCTTTGACAGCCGCAATGCCGGCGAAACCGCCACCGATGATCACGACATGCGGTCTTCCTGACTTGTCTGGCGGCTGTGGAATGCCCAATGATTCGCTCATTTCGTTGCCCTCCATTTTTCATCGCCTACGGTGCCGGAAGCGTCAGCCCGCTTTCGCACCTCTACCGTCCATCTGATACGCTTTCTCTGTTCTGATACGAAGCTCAAGTAGCCCGAGCAGCATCTCGTCGCGTTCTGCCGCCAGCGAGTCGATGGAGCGTGAGCCGACTTCCGTATGAACGCTGTCGATGAGCTTCTTTTGTACTTCGGGCGTCAACACTGGGTTGCCGAGAGTCTTCCACCAAGCTGTCATGGGTCGGGTGAATTGTTCGAAAAAATGTTCGATGCCGCCTTCACCACCGCCCAAATGATTGAGCAGCATGCTGCCCATGAGGCCCCAACGCAGACCCGGTCCCCAGCACAATGCGGTATCCGCATCGGCGGCGCTGACGACGCCTTCGGCAACAAGATAGTAAACCTCCCGACTCAGGGCGGCCTGCAGACGGTTGGCGACATGCCCCGGCATCTCCTTGCGTACTCGAACCGTCCGCCTTCCAATGCCGTCGTAGAATTCCGCGACACGCTGAATGGTCTCCTCGGAGGTCTTGGCGCCACCCACGATTTCGACCAGGGGGACGAGATGGGGCGGATTGAAGGGATGGCCGATGACGCAGCGCTCGGGATGGGAGCGGCAGCCTAATTGGATTTCGCTCATGGTGAGTCCCGATGAGCTCGACGCAATGATCACCTCCGGCGGCAACAGATCATCCAGCTGCCCATAGAGCTTTTGCTTGAAGTCGAGGCGCTCGGGGCCATTTTCCTGAACAAGATCCGCACCCACTACCGCGGCCTCGATCTTGGGCGTGAACGACAATTTGGACTGTGATGCGCCGGGCGCAAGGCCCAGTCTCTTCAGGGCCGGCCAAGCCGCATCGACGAATCGTTTCAGGCCGGCCTCTGCATTCGGCGCGATATCGGTCGCCACGACTTCCAGACCTTTGGCAAGGTACAGCGCCGACCAGCTCGCGCCGATGACGCCGGTGCCGATGATCGTGATCCGACGAATGGGTTTCGTAGTTGACATAGAAAGAACTCCTTCTGATTAACGAGAATATTCATTGCCTCGTAGATTTGCTGCCGCCTATCGGACCGCCGCTCGCGCCGGCTCCTTTTTTGTCGGCACGGCGCCGTTCGCGTGCAGTGCGTCGATTTCACTCGCGTTGAACCCGAGTTGCTCGAGAACCTCCGCGTTGTGTTCTCCCAGCGCCGGGGCGCGCCTCGCCGGCACCTTGGTGATGCCATGCACCTGAATTGGGCTACTTATCGTCGTGCTCAGCTTGCCGCCTGCGCCATCAAGCGGAACGACAATGTCATTCAGCCGCAGCTGCGGATCCTCAATGACTTCCCGTGGTCCCCGGACGGCGCCAAACGTAACGTGTACACCGCTGAACACCTGGTACCAATGGGTCATCGGCTGAGCAGCGAAGACTTGGTCGAGAATTTCCGCCAGCTGTGGCATGTTCTGCATCAGCTTCACCGGATCGGTAAATCGAGGGTCGGTCAAAAGATCCGCCCGCCCGATGGCGTTCGCCACCGCAGCCAACTTGTCAGATGTGACAATGAGCACAAACCAGGTGTCATCCGACGCGCGATACACGTTGAGTGCCGCGTTGGCAGGATGCAGCCGGTCGTGCAGCCCGTAGAAGTTGGCGCCGCACAGGGCCGCCTGAATCGAAACGCTGGCCGACCACACACCTTGCGCGAGCAGTGACGTCGTAACATAGGATCCCTGGCCGGTACGCTCACGACGATACAGGGCGGTCACGATCGCGGAGTACAGGCCAACGGCTGTGGCGTTATCACCGCTGCCGGCCACCGGCCACGTCGGCGGCGCCCCGGCATCGCGCGTCATGGACAACAAACCACTTCGGGCCCAGTAAGCGGTGATGTCGAATCCCGGAAGATCGGCGTCGGGCCCCTTTTCGCCGAAGCCGGTGAGATCCGCATAAATCAGCCGCGGATTCCATTTCGCCACGTCGTCGTATTCAAGGTTCAGTTTCTTTCGTGCGGGATGCGGTGTGTTGACGATGAACACATCCGCCCACTCCACCAACCGCTTTAGAACCAGCGGAGCACTCGGGGACTTCAGGTCGAGCGTGATTCCCCGCTTGTTGCGGTTAGCCAAGTGCCACGGATAGGCATCGCTGGCTTGCGGCTGCGGCGGAATCTTGTGCCCCACTCTCCAGATATCGCCGGAGGGCGGCTCCACCTTGATGACGTCCGCGCCGAAGTCCGACAGGATCACGGCGGCACTGGGTCCGGCGATGAAACTCGCCAGGTCCACCACCTTGAGTCCGGAAAAGATATTGTCGCTTGCCATGGGGGTCTCCAAAGTCGTCACGAGCATTTCCTTAGCGGCCGCGGAACTGCGGGGCACGCTTTTCGAGGAAGGCGGAGGTGCCCTCCTTCTTGTCGTCGGTACCGGCGCAGAGGCCAAAATAGGACGCCTCGAGCAACAGGCCCTCGTCCTGGCTCATCTGCAGTCCCTTGTTCACCGCAGTGAGCGCGAACTTCACCGCCATGGGGGCGTTCGAGGCGATTTTCCTCAAGATTGCCTCCGCGCGCGTCAGAAGATCCGCTGCCGGCACGATTTCGTTGACCAGTCCAATGCGGTAAGCCTCCTGCGCACTGATCATCTCTGCGGAAAGGATCAGCTGCAGGGCGCGACCCTTGCCCACCAGGCGCGGCAAGCGTTGCGTGCCGCCGCCGCCCGGGACGAGTCCGAGGGTAACTTCCGGCTGGCCGAACTTCGCCGTGTCCACCGCGATCCGGATCGTGCACGCCATCGCAGTCTCGCAGCCTCCGCCGAGCGCAAAGCCGTTGAGCGCCGCGATCACGGGCTTGCCGAGGTTCTCGATGAGATCGAGGACCCCCTGCCCGAAACGGCTCGCCCGCTCCGCATCGAGCGCGGAGGCATTCGCGAGCTCGCTGATGTCGGCGCCCGCGATGAATGCCTTGTTGCCGGCGCCCGTAAGGATGACGCCGTGTATTGCCGCATCAACTCGCGCGTCCTCGAATGCCGTTCGAAGGTCTGTCCACGTCGGCGTGTTCAAGGCGTTGAGCACCTTGGGCCGATTGACGGTCGCGTAGGCGATGCCGTCCTTCTTCTCGTAGAGCACATTGGCGAGGCTGAGGGTTGTTACGGGCGGCTTATCAGCTACTGGCGCATCCATCCTGTCTTCTCCTGTATACGTCGGCCGAGCAGGTAACCAGGCCCTTCAGATGAAGGCGCTTAAGCCGGTGATGGCTTTGCCGAGGATGAGATTCTGGATCTGATACGTTCCTTCGTAGGAGTAGAGCGCCTCGGCGTCCGCAAAAAAGCGCGCAGCCTTGTAGTCTGCGACGATCCCGTTGCCGCCCAGCAGCTCCCGGGCCCATGCAACGGTCTCGCGACACTTGGCCGTGGCAAATGCTTTGGCGAGGGCGGCATGGGCGTCCGTCAGCTTGCCTTCGGCGTGCAGCTGCGCCTGGCGCACGATCAAGCACTGCGAAGCCGTGATGTTGGCGATCATCTTGGCGAGCAGATCCTGCACCATCTGGAACGATCCAATCGGCTTGCCGAACTGCAGGCGCTCTTGGGCGTACTTGAGTGCGGTCTCGTAGGCGCCCATGGCGCATCCGGTCGCCATCCATGCAACCGCATAGCGCGTCATCTTCAGTACCTTGGCGGTGTCGCGGAAAGAGTTGCCGCCCTGGAGACGGCTAGCCTCCGATACCCGAACATCCTTCAGTGTGATGTGACCGTTCTGGACAACCTTGAGCGCGATCTTGTTCTGGATCTTCTCCACGCTGAAGCCGGGGGTCGTCTTGTTCTCAACGATGAACCCCTTGACCTGATTGTCGGCGAGATCGCGCGCCCAGATGACCGAGACATCGCACCAGGGGGCATTGCCGATCCAGCGCTTCTCGCCATTGAGGATCCAGCTCTCGCCATCGCGCTTCGCCGTCGTGGTGAGGCCGCCAGAGGCGCCGGAACCCACGAGCGGCTCGGTGAGGCCGAAGCAGCCGATCTTCTCGAAGCGCGCCATCGGGGGCAACCACTTCTGCTTCTGCTCTTCCGATCCGTCGATGTAGATGGAGCCCATCGCCAGGCCATCGTGCACGCCAAAGAATGTCGCGAACGACGGGTCAATGCGCGCAATCTCCATGAGCACAAATCCCAGTAGCGCCTCCCTTCCGCCCGCGCAGCCGTAGCCCTGCATACCAAGCCCGCCAATACCGAGTTCCTTGACACCCGGCAGCAGCTCGAAGGGAAAGGCGTCATCCACCCAGAATTGCGTGATGACGGGCGCGACTTTGGCCTCCATGAACCCGCGCACCTTTTTCACCGTCGCAAGTTCCTCGGCGCTCAAGGTTTCATAAACTTCATAGAAGTCACTATTCGGTGCGGGCAACGGATTGGGTTGCTTCGCCGGCTTTGCGGCTACCGTTGCGGTTGTCATCGTCATTCTCCTGTCGTCGATTGCTGTCAGGCTTACGGGGTCACGGGCTCGGCACAGAGCGCGAGGACGCACCCGCAACGCTCTCAGTTAACTCACCGCCAGGTGGATCCACGGTCACGAGCTAGGCTAGGGTTGGGCCGGCAATTCGGCGTATGCAATGCCGGTAAGATTGCCCTCGGCAATGAGCAAGGTCTTTTGGTCCGAGCCGTCGAGGTTGGCGCTGTAGACCGAGCCGCCGAAATCAGTGATGAACATGCGGCCGTGCTTCGGATCCAAAGCCAGGCCGATCGCTTCCATTAAGTGAGAAAAGACGATCTCGGGCGGCTGGCGGCCGCCCCTCGGCGCATCCAAAGGCGCGCGATTCACGGTGTTGCCGCGCGGCGGGTCACCGCGGTCGGTCCAATAGAGCATGCGAGCACCCGGGTCGATGTCGAGGTCGATCGGCTCGGGCAGCTTGTCATAGAGCAGTTCGATGTCCGTGCGGTCCGTCGGTGTTTGACCCTTTGGTGTGTCAAGGTTCGCTCGTAGGATGCGGCCCTCACCTGCGTTGTCACCGCCTTTCTGGCTCCAGTAGAACTTGCCGGCATCCGCATCGACCGCTATGCCAACGCACCACTTGTTTGGATCCGCACCCGGACGAGGGTCGCCCTGGCTCGTATCGACGAGTGTCTCGATCTTTGAGCCGTCGAGATTGGCGCGCATCACGCGCATGCCCTCGCGATCGCACCAATAGAGTTTGCCGTTGGGCTTGTCGATCTGCAGCTGCTTCGGTGTGAAAGTGCCGGCCGGCGCAATGATCGTCGTCAGATTCCCGCCGCCGAGATCGGAACGAAAAATGGTCCCGTCATTGACTTTGGGATTGCCCATGTTGGTCCAGTAGAGGTGCCCGGCCGCGACATCGACGGCCAGCCCGTCCGGCAGCTTTCTGCCCTCGCTCACCAGTGTCTTCAGGTCCGAGCCGTCGGGGTTGGCAGAGAGGATTCGCCCAGCACCGAGGTCTAGAAAAATGATTCGTGCCGCCACGCCGTTGCCCTTGCCGCGCGAATCCAATGATTTCGAAATAGTGCTCATGCCGCAGATCTCCGCAGTAGGATTCCACCGTTCATGTGCTCGCTACCGAAAAGCAGCTTCAACAGCACGTATATATCTTCCGCAATGAAACGTAGGGCCGACACCCCCCATATGGGGGAATCGCCGCGCGTCACCGGCCGATGTCGCTCTCCCCCACAAGGGGGACTGCCAGCGGTGGATAAACCGACGACACTGCCTTCCCATGAATATCGCGATGAATTCAGTGGAGCAAGGCTGCGCACACTATCGCTTTCCGCCTGCGATTCGGTTTTGGTGCGCGGCGCCGATGCTGGGTTTACTGGGTGGCTGCGACGGCGCGCCCTCGCGCAATATCTTGGGCTCGTACTTTCCGTCTTGGATGGTTTGCGCGCTGGTAGGAATTGCGTTGGCACTCGCAGCCCGGGCAATTTTCAAGGCCTTGGGAATGCTCGAGGAACTGCCCGTCCCCTTCGTCGTGATGCTGGCGGTTGCCTGTGCAGGCACCTTCGGGATGTGGCTGATATGGCTGTCTTGAATAATTCCTATGAATGAAAACAAGCCGCTTCGCGGCAAAGTGACTGCCGCGACGGCAATCGGACTCGCCATCGTTCTGGGCATTCTCGTTCTCTTCGCAATCGATCGGCGCCCCCGCACGCACGATGCGCGCGTCTTTGCCTATAGCGCGGCGATGGCGTCGGAGATCAGCGGACGAATTGTCCAGATTCTCGTGACCAATGATCAGGATGTCGCCAAAGGGGCGCCGCTCCTCGTCATTGATCCAGTGCCATATGAATTGCAGCTGCGCCAAGCGCGTGCTCAGGTGGCCGCTCTCAAGGCACAGATCGCTCTGGCGGGACGCCAGGTCGCCTCCCAGGGTTCTGGTGCCCAAGCCGCGATGAGCCAAGTACAGAAGGCGCGCGACCAACTTAAGTTAGCCCAGGACACGCGCAGGCGCCTCGAACCGTTGGTGAAACCCGGCTTCGTGACTCAACAGCAGTTGGATGAAGCCAGGACGAACGAAGCCGCTGCCGAGGCATCCCTCCAGGCGCTCACTCGAACCGCCACCCAGGCCCGCCAGGCGGTGGGCGACACCTTGAGCCTCGAAGCTCAATTGGAAGGCGCGGAAGCGGCGGAAGCCAATGCCGCGCGCAACTACGATCTGACGACCCTGCGCGCCCCGTTTGCGGGAAAGGTGGTCGGATTGCAAATTGCGGAAGGTACCTTTGCGGTCGCCGGCCATCCGCTTTTCAGTCTCATCAAGTCCGATGCGTGGTATGCCATTGCCGACTTTCGAGAAACCGAATTGCCGCGAATCGCCGTCGGCGATCGAGCGACGGTGTGGACCATGTCCGAGAGCAATCGTGCCTTTGCAGGGCGGGTGGAAAGCTTGGGCGCCGGCGTGCAATCGACCGATCAAGATGGACCCGGTCTTCCCGTCGTCGGCCGTGACCTCAATTGGGTGGTGGTCGCGCAGCGATTTCCAGTCTGGGTTCGGCTCGATAGCCCGCCCCCCTTTGCCATGCATGTGGGACTGACCGCATCCGTCAAAGTGCATCATGACGGCGCTCGCTGAGTCGCCAGGATCCCGCCCCCTGCTTGAAGTGCTCGCCCTCGAACTGGCATGGCGAGAGGGTCGCTGGGCGGCGGTCGCGCGCATCGCAAGCGGAGCTACGATCACCGTGATCGTCGCGATGATCTTTCAGATACCCGAGCCGACCTATATGGCCTACATCGGCTTTCTGATCAGCAAGGATGAGAAAAGCGCCACCGTGATAACGTCTCTCGGCGGCTTGGCCGCCGCCACCCTCGCGGTGCTCCTGGTACTGGGCCTGGAGCTCATCGACACATCCGAACCCGCGCTGCGATTGCCCCTCATGGCGACGGCGACCTTTGCTGCCATGTTCACCGCGCGCACGTTTGCGCTGGGCCCCATTTCTTTTCTGGCTGGCTTTGTGATCGTGTTGCTGCAGTCGGTGGTCGATGACGTGCGAAGCCCGGAGGCTCTGACACACCTGACCTTGTGGATATGGGTGGTGATATTCCTGCCGGTGGCCGTGACCATCATCGTCAATCTACTGTTTGGCCAGGGAGCGATGACTTTCATTGATCGCAGCGTGCGAAAGGTTTTCACGGGGTGGGAGACCTCGCTGGCGAATGGCGACTACCGTAAGTCTCTGCCCGAGTGGCGCGCACAGCTCCTGCCATTTCTCGAGATCGCGCAACACAGCACCCAAAAAGGGCCGCCGCGACCCGGCCGGCTCACGGCGCCTGTGATACGTGCGCTTCTCGATGCGCTGGTGATCTTCGAGGCCCTTCCTGAAGATCTGCCGGCAGATCTTCGAGAAGAGCTGGCAGGTCGGTTGCGAGTCTGCAGACAGGCCATTGAGTCGGTCGCTGCTCCGGCGACCCATGATTCCCCGGCGCCGCCCGTCGGCGGCGCGAGCAACGAACAATCGCCGGCTGTGATTGCCGCGCGCAGCGCGCTGTCTGCCCTCTTGGATGCAATAGTTCGCCCCGCCGCCCTGCCCGACAACACCAAAGGGCAAAAGCCGCCTCGACGGCTTTTCGTTGCGGACGCCTTCAGCAATCCTGCGCACTGGCAATTTGCCCTGAAGACCACCATGGCGGTCATGATTTCCTACGTCGTCTACACGCTTCTCGACTGGCCCGGGATGCGCACCGCCATTGTCACGTGCTTTTTTGTCGCCCTCTCGAGCTTGGGCGAGACCGTGCACAAGTTGCTGCTCAGACTCTCCGGGGCGGTGATCGGCGGTCTTATCGCCGGCCTGTGCATTGTCTTTGTGCTGCCGCATCTCACTGATATCGGTCAGCTATGTCTCTTGGTGTTCACTGTGTCGGTGGGCGCCGCCTGGGTATCGACGAGCAGTGAACTGCTTTCCTACGCCGGCATGCAGATCGCATTCGCCTTCTTTTTGGGCATTCTACAAGGCTACGCACCCGCGACGGATCTCACGGTCCTTCGCGACCGAGTCGCCGGCATTCTGCTCGGGAATATCGTGATCACGATCATATTCAGCTCGTTTTGGCCTCAATCAGCCGGGTCCGGTGTTCGTAAGGCGCTCGCCGAGGCGCTGCGCGCGATTGGGGATGTGATCCGTGGTCCACGCAATGCGGAGGAGGCTCGCATGCGCACTGTCCAAGCACTCGTGCGGGCCGATCGCTTGCGCACTTTGAGCCTATTCGAGCTGCGAATGCTGCCGAACCATGCGCGAGAGAGCCTCACTGTTCCCTCTGTGGCAAGTATCGAACGGCTTGCGGGGGCGGCGTTTGTGGTAACAACGGATGCGATTTCCCGCGATGCCGAACCGGGAGCCACTGCCCGCTTGGCCGAATGGGCTGAGTCTGCCGCAGACAATGTCTCGAGAGGTCGGCCGGTGCCTCCGGGTCCTGCGCCTATCGTTTCCTCGCCGGCAACTGCGGTAGAACCTGGCGCGCGCTCAGGCTCGCACGCCGTCGAACAACTCGAGTCGGAGGTTCAGCATGTCGCTTCGGCAATGCATTGAACGCTCGACGATGGGATTGGCCTTTATTGCCGGTACGCTCAGCGCTCTCCCGGCAATAGCTCAAGCGCCGCCAAGCGCCGCGCAGCCCTGGGCCATTCCGGAATCGGCCATCCGCCGGGCCGCTGCGCTCGGTGATGGCAGTTTTTCAGTTCCTCATAAGCAGTACGATCTGGCCGCCCTGGTCGATCTAGCGGAAAGAGAGAATCCAATGACGCGGGAGGCTTGGGAAGCCGCGCGTGAAGCCGCCGCCGGGATCGGCCTCGCAGAAAGCGCGTACCTTCCACAGCTTTCTTTGCAAGCGATCGGCGGCTTTCAGCACACGCCATTGCCCATGCCGAAAAGCTTGGTGCCGGAGGGCTATTTCGTCTCCGAAACACGGGAGGTCATACCCGCGCTGGCTCTGAAATGGCTGCTCTTCGACTTCGGCCGTCGCGATGCCCAACTACAAGCCGCGCGCGCCGACTCTTTTGTCGCCAACGTGGCCTTCACCGGTGCCCATCAGAAACTCATATTCGTGGTGTCCCAAGCGTATTTTGACTTGGGCGCCGCGCGCGGGAAACTCCACGCCGCGCAGAAGGCTTTGAGTACCGCTATTACCACCCAGGATGCCGCCGTTGCCAAGCAGAATAACGGCCTCGCCACCGTGGTTGCAGTCGCGCAGGCTCAGCGACAAACGGCTCAAGCACGCTATACGTTGGCGGCGGCCGAAGGCGCCGAGAGAACCGCGCGCGCAAATCTCATCGCGGCCCTCGGCGTGCCTGCTGCCACGGAAATCGAGGTAGTCGATAGCGCAGAGTTGCCGCTACCACCCGCTCCGGCAGACAGCGTGTCCAAGGCGGTCGATCAAGCCCTGGCTCACCGGCCGGATGTCATCGCGGCGCTCGGCAAAGTGGACGCGGCCGAGGCCGCTCTAAAGGGCGAGCGGCGATCCTACTATCCCGTGATCGAACTCGCCGGCCAGGCCTTTCAGAATATTGGCTCGTTGAACTCCGCCGGCGGCGGCCCTTATTCGCACATTGACCGGCCTGGTCAGAGCCTTTTCCTGTCGTTCAGTGTGCCCCTCTTTGACGGCGGTATGCGGCGAAGTCGCATCTCCATGGCCGATGCCAAAGCGCGCGAGGCGCAAGAACAACTGGCGGCCGCGCGCGACTCGGCGTCGCAACAAGTCGTGCGCGCCTACAATGGATTGTTGACGAGCCTGGCCGAGTATGATGCCGCCAATGTCTTGAGCCAGGCCGCGCACACGGCCTACGATGCGGCGCTACGTTCGTATCGCCAAGGGGTCGGGACCTATACGGATCTCGCCACCGAAGAAAATGCCGTCGTCCAAGGCGACACGCAGGTTGAAGATGCGCGTGCGAATGCCCACACGGCTGCGGCGGCGCTGGCGCTTTCCATGGGAACGATTGACATCAGGGGCACGGGAGTCGCGCCCTGATTGAGCGTCAGAACAACCCGCAGGGGCGGTAGGCGCCGCTGCCGCTACTCACGATTCTTGTTGATCCGCCATTGCGAGAAGGCTCGTATAATCGCGTGCAAGCGCGGCCGCCATGAGCTTGAATGGCGGCGGACCGGAAATGGCCTTTCGCGCGTACCATAAACCGCCGAGCGCGAGTACGCCCCAACCGCAGCAAACCGCCCACGCCACCGCGGTCCGATGAGGGCCATTCCATGCCGAGACAATCACTGCGACCGACAGGAAGCAAGCAAAGATCAGGCCTGCGGCTGCGGAGATGCTCGCGCCCACGGACGCCTTGATGATCTCGTCGCGGAACTTGTGTAGATCATCTCTGGCGAGCGGACCGTAATGCGGTGCTCGCTCACGCAGAAACTGAAGAATTGACTTGACTCGGTGAACTCGGCGAAACATGTTTAACTCCGCGTTGATGAATTTAGTGGTCTTTCGAGCCGGACCCACGGGCCGAACCTTCGATCGACTTTTGGCACGGAACGTCGATACCGCTCTCGGGGCTGGTCAACACCGCTACGATGGCGTCCGCGAGCGCTGCGATCTCTCGTTGATACCCCTCAACCATTCCTGAGTAGCCGGCGTGGATCTTTTCGTCGGACTGGAATGTACAGGTTGTGGCCGGCGCGCCAGTGGATCGCTGGCCCGTGGCGGATAAGGTTGAACTCCAGGACGCTTCGAGCAGCGCGTACTGCCCGAGTTCCGCATCGAGATGTTGCACGTCGATGTCGAGCGTTAGCTTGGTAGACTCGGGGCGCAATCCGGTCATGCGGCCCAACCGGCGCTGCAGCTCGAGGCGCAGCGCATCCTTGATTTCATCGTTCACCGGCGACGCCCATCGCTCATTCTCGAGAAGCGTCACCTCGGTCATCCCGGTGCGAACCATCAGCTCGGAGCGGTGGAGTTGCGGCGGGATATGGACCACTCGCACATCGATGGCGAGGAGTTTCTGCGAAGCCGGCAGGGTCTTGTCGGGCGGCGGAGTCAAGGTGTAGTAACGAACCGGCGCCGACGTACAGCCGACGCCGACGCTCACGAGCAAGGCAACAGCGAACCGCAGGTAGCAGCCGTTCACGGTTGGGCGTCCGACGATAACGCCGCAGGCCTCTGCGGCATCTTCTGCGGCCGCCTCCCACGCAACAGCGCATCGGGATGGCGATCGAGATAGTCGGCCAATTCACGCACGGCCTGCAAGGTGCTGCGGCTCTCCGATAGGGTATCCGTGAGACTGCGTTGCAAGGGCGATTCCACGTCCAAAGTCCGGTCGGCGGAATCGAGAGTCCTATGCAGCGCCGACAAGGTATCCACGGCGTTCGGCAGCACCCGGGTGTGCAGCTCGCTCAATGTTTCGTGAAGATCCTCGAGGTCCGTATGCAAATCCGCGGCGATATGCTCGAGCGGTAGATCATTCAACTTCTGCACCAGCCGGCCGATATTTGCTTCCAGTTCTTGAAAACTCCCATTCACCGTCGGCAATTCGAGCGGCCGAGTCGACGCGTCAAAGGCGGCTCGCGGGCTCGCGGGGAGAAAATCGAGTGCGATGTAGAGCTTCCCGGTCAGCAGGCTGCCCGATCGCGGCTGTGCGCGCAGGCCTCGGTTGACCAAGGTTCCCACGAACGCTGCGAGCGTCCCTTCGCTCTCGGTCTTCCCCTGCGCAGCGAGTGCCTCATAGGCTTGACCCATGCGGCGGGGATAAACTTTCGCGGTTACAATGACTGGAAATGACCTATCGTGAGGTTCGTAGCCCAAGTCCACGGCAACGACAGACCCAATGTTTACCCCGACAAATTCGATCGGCGCGCCCACTTCCAGGCCCCGCAGCCCTTGAGCGAACCGCATCCGGACGTAGCGGGGGTCCCCGTCGGGCGGCGCCATCGCCTCGGTTTCGTTTTTGTACAGGGTGAATTCACCCGACACGCCGCCCGCCACAAAAAGAGCTTCAATGGGCCCGTCGTCGAAGGCGATGCCCCCGGCAAGCACCGCCGCCAACGATTCGGTTTTCACGTTCAGACCATCGGCACCGAACTTGACGTCGATCCCACTCGCATTCCAGAAACGCGTCACGGGCTTCACGAAGTCATCGTAAGGCGCCTCGACAAACACGGTCACCCGCGTGCCGCCGTCGGGCAGCAGATTCTCATCGATCACGCGACCGACCTGGAACTGCCGAAAGTACACCGGCGCACCTACGCCAAGGGAACCGGCGCGAGCGGCATGCAACTGCAGCTCGCGACCGCGCGGACCGTGCGAAAGAGCGGGCGGATTCTCCAACCCGACAAAGTGACGCTCACGGAGCGTGGCGGTGCCGGTCTTCATGCCGATATACATCCCCGATAGCAAAGTATCGAGCCCCGACACCGAGCCCACGCCGATGCGTGGCCGCACGATCCAGAATTGAGTGTCCGCCTTCAGCAAGCTCGCGGCGTCCTTCGACAAATCGGCACTCACCACGACGGTTTGGTGATCAGCACTTAAGCCGACGGCCGATACGCGGCCCACCGTGACGTCCCGATACTTGACCAGCGTCTTGCCTACTTGGACCCCCTCGCCGCTCAAGAAGCTGATCGTGATCCGCGGACCCGCGTTCTGCCAATTCCTGATGAGCAGCGAAATACCGATAACGGCGGCCGCGATCGGCACCACCCACACCAATCGCGGAATCCAACGTCGGTTCTGCACCGCCGGCGCGGGAAGCTCCTCCTCGGAGGGTGGCGTGGGCGTCGCGCTCAAGCTGGCCGATCCCAGATCAAGCGGGGGTCGAAGCTCAACGCCGACAACATGGTCACCACCACGACGGCGCAGAAAAACGCGATTCCGGCGCGCGGTTCGGCGGCACCCAACACCTGAAATTGCATCAGTGCCGCGGTTAGCGCGACAACGATCACATCGAGCATCGACCAATAGCCGATGAACTCCACGATCCGGTAGAGTACGGTCCGTTGATGTTGCTCCCACTGGCTGTTCTTGCGCACTGTGAGAAGCAGCAAGCCGATGGCGATAAACTTCGTGAATGGCACCGCAATGCTGGCAGTGAATATCAATAGGGCGATATCCCAGTCCCCCGAGCGCCAGAACTCGAGAATCCCGCCGAGAATGGTGCTGTCCGCCTCGCCTAACAATCCGCTGGTATGCATCACGGGCAGCAGGTTCGCGGGAATGTAAAAGACGATACCTGCAATCAGCCAGGCAAGCGTCATCTCGGCGCTGAAGAGCGTGCGTTGCTCGATTCGGCTTCGGCAGCGCGGACAGCGCCGGTCTACCTTGAGAGCTGCGCGGGACACCGCAAGGCTGCAGGTCCGGCAAAGCGCCAAGCCGAGCTCGAGTGATTGCCGGAGCGCCGTCATGTCTTGACCGCGGGGGCAATCGACCACCAAGACTCCGGGTCACAGCGCCCGAGCAGGGCCAGCACCGTTGTCAAGGCCGCGATCGCCCAGATGCCGGCGCCCGGCGTAATGGGAACCCAATTTGCGAGCTTCACGATTGCGACCAAAGCGCCAAGCAAGAACACCTCAGTCATGCTCCAGGGACGCATCCGGTGGAGCAGCCTCATGATCGGTCCAAAGCCGGGCGGCCCGTGCCCGGCGTGCGCGAACAACAGGACCCAGAAGAGGAGCGCTATTTGCACCGCCGGGATGAGAAAGGTAGTGAACGCCAATCCCAAGGCAGCGACTGAAATCCAGCCCTGCTGCAACGAGCGCACGGCAAACCAGATATTGGCCTGGGTCTCCATCCCAGCCATGTCGATGCTTAAGGTGGGTGTGAGATTGGCGATGGCGAAAAAGATCGCTGCCGCGCACACGAGTGCCAATCCACTCTGCGTATTCGCGCCAAAATGGCGTGCCAAAACCGCATCACAGCGTCGGCAGAGGGCCACATCGCCCCGCCGTAAGGGAATCGCACGATACACGGTGTCGCAATCTCGACAAATGAGTATCGTCTTCACCGCCGCAGCGCCGATTGGCCCCCCCGCTTAGATAAAGTTCTCGCCGATCATTTCGAAAACATCGCCTGCCTTTCCCTGCATCACGGCCTTGATCGAATACATGGCCATACCGTAAACGGCTTCGGGTGCCGTGAACGGTGGCATCACGAGTTCCATCGGCTCGACCTTGACATTGAGCAACGCGGGCCCGGGCTGCGCGAGCCACTCGGCTACGGCGCCTTCGAGGTCTTCCGCCTTGCTGACCGTCTTTCCCCACAGCCCCATCGCTTCCGCGACTTTGCCGAAATCCGGATTGGTGAGATTCGTGTAGGTCGGTACCAATCCCTCGCCCTTCTGCTCGAGTTCCACGAATCCCAACTTGCCATTGTCGTAGACGGCAATTTTGATCGGCAGATTCTCTTGAACGGTGGTGAGCACATCGCCGAGCAACATAGTGAAACCGCCGTCGCCGGCCAAAGCGATGACTTGGCGACCCGGCTGGGCCTGCTGCAATCCAATGGCATTCCCGATCGAGGTCGCCATGGTCCCATGCAGGAGGCTGCCGAACATGCGCCGTTTACCGTTCGCCTCCACAATTCGCAACATCCACACGAGCGGCGTCCCGTCATCGGCTGCAAACAACGCATCTTGATTCGCGAGCCGATTGATAATCGACGTCAAATACTGGCCGGGTATTTTGCCGCGATGGCCGGGCGTGGCTCTCTCCGCCTGCGCTTTGAGCGCCTTGCTGTGACGCTCCACATACGTATCGAGGAATGTGGCATCTTCGCGCTGCGCAACACGCGGTAGCAGCGCCTGAATCGTGTCCTTGATATTTCCCACCACGCCGAAGTTGACTGGATGGCGCCGGCCGACATGGGTCGAGTCGATATCGACTTGGATGATCTTGGCGTGATCCGGGTAGAATTGCCGCCACGCAAAATCGGTACCGAGAAGCAGCAACGTGTCACAGTTCAAGATGGCCTGATATCCCGACTCCGTGCCAATCACACCCGTCATGCCCACATTGTTCGGATTGTCGTATTCGATCTCGTCCTTGCCGCGCGAGGTATGCGCGACCGGCGCTTTGAGGCGCTTGGCAAGCTCGACGACCTCGTCGTGGGCGTCCACACAGCCGGACCCCGCGTAAATCGTGATATTCGTGGCTTCCGCCAGCATGTCGGCGATTCGATCCAAATCCTCATCGCTCGGCCGTATGACGGGCTTGTTGACATGAACGCTAAACGGGGGTTCGCCGGCTGCATCCGAATCCGCGATGTCGACAGGGACAATGAGAACTGCCACCCCCCGCCGGGAGATCGCGGCCTGACACGCCATGACTGTCTTTCGCAGCGCTTGGTCGGGCGTCAAGATCATCTCGCAAAATACGCTGCAGCCGCGAAAGACGTCTTGGAAATTTACCTCTTGAATGAAATTGAATCCAAGCTCGCTTCGCACCACCTGGCTCGCGATGACGATCACCGGCGCGCGATTGCGGTTCGCCTCATACAACCCGTTGATGAAATGCAAACTGCCCGGTCCGCAACTGCCGGCGACTGCGGTCAGGCGGTCCATCAGAAGCGCTTCGCTCTGTGCCGCATAGGCACCCGTCTCCTCATGCCGCATGTGAATGAACTTGATGTCACTGCGACTCAGACAGGTGGCAAACGTGTTCAGCGTGTCCCCCACGATGCCATAACAATTCTTGACACCGGCCGATTGCAAAGTCTCGACTATGACTTGCGCTACTTTTTTACTCACTAAGGATCTCCGTCGCATTAGGTAAGGGCAATTCGATGGCCCTCGAGCTCAAGGTTGACGCAGGGATTGAGGCAGTCCCATCCCCCCAATGGGTGAAAGAACGGGTTGACCGTGGGCAATCCGCATCCTTACACCAGCAGCTTCCAATAATGATCGGCGATGAATGCACCGAACAGAGCCATCAGGTAAGTGATGGAGAAACGAAAGGTTCGAATGGGAAGGTCGGGCCGAACGCCTCGGTGAAGAGCCAAGGCCAGGTAAAGAAAGCGCGCATCGAGCACGAGCGCGGCCGCCAGATAGATCAATCCACTCATGCCAATGACGCCGGGAATCAGCGTGCATAGAATGAGCAAGACCGTGTAGAGCAGAATCTGTAGGCGCGTGTACGGAATTCCGTGGGTCACCGGCAGCATGGGTATGCCCACCTTCGCGTACTCCTCGCGTCGCGCGATCGCCAGCGACCAGAAATGCGGTGGTGTCCATGTAAAGATGATCATGAACAACACCAATGCCTGCGCATCGATGGAGTGAGTCACGGCGACCCACCCGAGTACCGGGGGCGCTGCGCCGGCGGCGCCGCCGATCACGATGTTTTGGGGCGTCGCGCGTTTCAGCCAGCCGGTATAGATGACTGCATAGCCGATGAGAGAGCCGAACGTCAGTAAAGCGCAAAGCCCTCCGACCGACGGCCATAGCACCAACATGGAGCCGACACCCAGGAGACCCGCGAAGGCAACTGCCTGACTCGTCCTCAGACTTCCAGTCGGTAGGGGCCGCCGTCTGGTGCGAGCCATTTGCTTATCGATGCGGCGGTCGAGAATGTGATTGAGTGTCGCCGCGGAGCCTGATGCCATGGCGATGCCCAGGGTGCCGAAGACCAGCGCTGGCAGCGGTACCATCCCGGGTGAGGCCAGAACCATCCCCACGATCGCCGTGAACACGATCAGCAAGCTCACTTTGGGTTTGGTGAGCGAAAGATATTCGCGCCACCCTGGCTGCGACAGCGCGGTTATCAGCGAATCAGGCGGGGCGATCGCCATGGGCTATAGGTGATTACTGGCGATGAGTGTCGATGCGGTCAATGCGACGCACGGCGCGAGCGTTCTTTGCGCCGCACGCTAGCGTTGCAGTTTCAATTGCATCAGTCGATCCATCGGCATCATATTGTGATTCAAGTGAGCCATGATGATCATCGACCCGAATACAATGAGACCCACAACGAAAATGCCAAAGGCGAGCGCGAGAATATTGTTGGTCTGGTCCGGCGCGCTCGAGATGTGCAGAAAGAACACCAAGTGAATCCCCATCTGAGCAATCGCGAGAACCCCCAGCAGGATGGGGACGCCCGGCGGATAGACCACATCGGTTGACGAAGCCCAAAAGGAGGCCAGTGTCAAAACGGCCGCATACCCCAACCCGATCAGGTAACTTCCGCGCGTGCCGTGCGTGCGCACGTGGGCACCCGGAGCCGCGCCTTGAGCTTCGATTTCATTACTCATAGGTGAGCTCCCAAGTACACGATGGTGAATACGCCGATCCAAACGATGTCGAGCGCGTGCCAGAACAGGCCGAAGCAGAAAAACCGGCGGCTTACCATCGGCTGGAATCCGAGGGTCGCCACCTGCAATAGCATGACGGTCAGCCAGCAAAGGCCCATGGTCACGTGCAGTCCGTGGGTGCCAACCAAGGTGAAAAAAGCCGAGAGAAAGGCACTGCGGGACGGTCCCGCGCCAAGCTCGAGCATGTGGCTGAACTCGCTGACTTCGAGGCTCAGAAACGCTGCGCCTAAAATAAAGGTGATCGCCATCCAAAAATAAGTCGAGTTTCTGTCTCCGCTCTGCACCGCGAGCGACCCAAAGCCGCAGGTAACGCTCGAGGCCAGCAGGCAAGCGGTCTCGATCAGCACATGCTTCTTATCGAATAGGTCGGCGGCGGTTGGCCCGCCGGCGGTTTCGCCGGAAAGCACCGCATATGCCGCAAAAAGCGCGGCGAATATGATGATGTCGGATAGCAAAAACAGCCAAAAGCCGTAACCCGCGACCACGCGGGTGGGCGCAGGACCCCGAAGCGAGAGCGGTACCGCATCGGCGGTCGCGAGTGATTGCTCTGCAGCGCTCATACCGCGCTCTCCTTCAGTCCATGGAGTCGCTCAAAGGCAGCCACCTTCTCGGCGGGCACCTCGATCTCGCCATCGGTGCGCCACGCCTGCGTGAGACAAACGACGATCACCCCCAGAAGTCCCAATCCGGCGCCCCACCAGATGCGCCAGATGAGGGAGAACCCCAGTAGCACAGCGAAGAATGCCAGAAAGAAGCCGGTCGGATTATTCCGGGGGACATGGATCGTTTCATAGGTCCGCTTGACGTCGCGAGACTGCGCAGTTCCGTGCTGTTGCTTCATGGCCCAGAACGCGTCCGCGCGGTCCACTTGCGGCATATGCGAGAAGTTCCACACCGGTGGCGGCGACGGGGTCGACCACTCGAGGGTACGACCGTTCCATGGATCTCCCGTCACATCGCGATTGTGTTCGCGCTGGCGAATGCTCACAGCGATCTGTACGACGGTCAGCGCTATACCTACCAGGATCAGCACTGCGCCCGCGAGGGCGACCAGCATGAGTGGCTGCCAATGCGTGTTCGAATAATGCTGCATGCGCCGCGTCGCACCCATGAGTCCCAGCACGTAGAGCGGCATGAACGCCAGGTAGAAGCCGAAGAACCAGCACCAGAACACCGCCTTACCAAGCCGCTCATTCAGCGTGAAACCAAAGGCCTTGGGAAACCAATAACTGATGCCCGCCATGACACCGAAGACAACTCCACCGATCGCCACATTGTGAAAGTGCGCGATCAAAAACAGACTGTTGTGTAGAACAAAGTCGGCCGGTGGGATCGCCATGAGAACACCCGTCATACCCCCGATGACGAAGGTCACCATGAACCCGATCGCCCAATAGATGGGCACCGTGAAACGGATGCGGCCGCCATAGAGAGTAAACAGCCAATTGAAAATCTTCACGCCCGTCGGCACGGCGATGATCATCGTCGCGATGCCGAAGAAGGCGTTCACGTCGGCGCCGGCACCCATCGTGAAAAAATGATGCAGCCATACCAGGAAGGACAGCACGCAGATCCCCATCGTTGCCATCACCATGGAGCGGCGGCCGAACAACGGCTTGCCCGAAAACGTCGCGACCACTTCCGAGAACACCCCAAACGCCGGCAGTATCAAGATGTACACCTCCGGGTGGCCCCAGCACCAGATGAGGTTGATATACATCATCGGATTGCCGCCGAGGTCATTGGTGAAGAAATGGAAACCGCCATAGCGATCGAGCAGCAGCATCGCAAACGTCGCCGTCAGGATTGGAAAGGACGCGACGATCAGGAGATTCGAGGCGAGCGCCGTCCAGCAAAAGATCGGCATTTGGCGGTAGCCCATACCCGGCGCGCGCAACTTCAGGATGGTGGTCGTGAGATTGATGCCGGATAACAAGGTTCCTAAACCCGAAATCTGCAAGGACCACAGGTAGTAGTCGACGCCGACCCCCGGAGAGTACGCGACTTCACTCAACGGCGGATAGGCAAGCCAGCCGGTGCGGGCAAACTCGCCGACCACGAGCGACACGTTGACCAAAAGCACTCCCGCCGCGGACAGCCAGAAGCCGATGGAGTTAAGCACTGGAAAGGCGACATCGCGCACGCCAAGCTGCAGCGGCAAGACGAAGTTCATGAGCCCGATGACGAACGGCATGGCCACGAAAAAGATCATGATGGTGCCGTGCGCGGAGAAAATCTGATCGTAATGTTCGGGCGGCAGATACCCCTGCGCGTGACCGGCGGCAAGAGCCAGTTGGCTGCGCATCAACATGGCGTCCGAGAAACCGCGCACCAGCATCAGAAGCGCCAAGCCGATATACATCACGCCGATGCGCTTGTGATCGACGCTGGTGATCCATTCGCGCCACAGGTAGGGCCACCAGCCTTTGACTGTCACCAGCGCCAGGACGCAAAAGATGACGAAACCGACCGTGCCGGACGCGATCATGACAACCGGCTGGTCGAAAGGAATTGCCGCCCAGCTGAGCCTACCGAACATATTACTGCCCTCGTTGCGGCGAGAGCGCCGCCATATGACCCGATGAAATGCTATCGAACAGACCGTCGCTCACCTGCGCGTAGGTCTGCGCCCCGTCGGCCTTGGCGGGCTTTACCAACTCCTCAAATGTTCCTGCGTCAAGGACACCGCCCTGCATCTTCGTGGTGCTGACCCACTCCTTGAAGGCCTCGGGTGTCATCGACACAAGATCAAAACGCATGTCGGAGAAGCCGTCGCCGCTGAACTGCGCTGACAGACCCTCGAAAGTGCCGGGTTGGTCGGCCTCCAAATTGAGCCGCGTGACCATGTTCGGCATGGCATAGATCTGACTGCCCAACTGAGGCACGAAAAAGCTGTTCATGACGGTCGTCGAGGTGATACGAAATCGAAGCGGCACTCCCGCTGGGACAACCAAGCGGTTCAAGCTTGCGATCCCCTCCTGCGGATAGATAAAAAGCCAGCGCCAGTCGAGGGAGATGACTTCAACATCGAGCGGTGCCGTGGATTCTTGTAGCGGCAGCGGGGGATCGAGGTCATGCGACCCCGTCCACGCTATGCCGCCGAGAAACAGGATTACGAGGGCTGGAATGGACCAGATAATCATCTCGATGCGGCCGGAATATTGCCAGTCCGGCTGGTAACGCGCTTGGCTGTTTCTGGCTCGAAACCACCAGGCGAATACCAGCGTGAGCACGATCACCGGAACGATGACGGCAAGCATGATCGCGGTCGAATCATAGAGAATGACTCGCTCTGCCTTGCCCACGGGACCGCGCGGGTCGAGCACACCCTCGCTACATGACGCCATCAACATCGCGACACTCGTGATCGAAATTGCTCGCAGCCACATTGCGTATGCGCTTGGTGCAGGAGTGGCCTCCGGGGTCATCCGATCGCGGCTGGCGGCATGCATTAAGAACTCCATCGGTATCCACGGACGCGGTTAGACATGGCGAGAATTCTGCGGAAGTCCCACGCCCGTCCCAATCCCCCCAATGGGGGGCTTGGCAGATGCAATCGAAAACTGCCGCGCATGGCGCCTCCGAAAAAAAAGAACGCGGCGGGATAGAACCCGCCGCAAAACACTTCCCGCAGGGGGCGCGGGAAGGAGGGAGATCGGTCACCGATATTCGGCCGGCCTCGCGGCGGGAGTACGCGCCGCCCGCGTGGAGTCGCGCGCGAACCACTGTAGAGCGTCGCGACTCACGGCTCGCTCACCGCTGGAGCAAACGCCGGCCAACCGATGATCGGGCGAAGTATTGCAAGCTCGCGCCGAGGTGTGACAAGGTGCGAACCCAACGGGGATTCTTGGTCCCCGACCAGGAACCAGTCAACTCTGCGTTGCCGACCAGATCGCGCACGTTCACACCCTGAGAAACGAACATCATGATGGTCTCCTCGCCTGACCAGACGCATGGCAGCGTCACCGCGACCTAGTGCTCGCGCTCACAGCGCGCTTCCGGCCGTGGCGTAGGCTGCGCGCTCGCGCACGCTGTGAAAGAGGGCTTGGGTCTTGGCGTTGGGCGGTACGCCGAGGAAACGCGTCAGCAACTCGCGGCAGCGCCTGTAGGCGTGCAGTGCCTCGCTGTGATCTCCGAGCTCCTGGTGGCACAGCATCAAGCCCCGATACAGACCCTCGTTGAGCGAGTCGAGTTCGATCCCGGATCGATACAAGTTCGCCGCATCCTCCCAACGGCGCGCGTGTTCGCACTCACGCGCGGCATCGCGGATGGCGCGCAGCAGGCGATCACGCAACTCGTGGCGCGCCTTCAAGACCCAAGGCTTTTCGGTCTCGTGCTGAAGAAAATGCCCTTGATAGAGCTGTCGCAGCAGGCCTACCCTCTCGATGCCATTCGCCTTTGCTTCATGAGGACGCTGAAGCTCCTCCTCGAACTGCCACATGTCGACCCACAACTGGTCCCGGTCCAGGCTGACCTTGCCGCCCTCCATGCGCACCGCATCGCGCGCACCGAGCAGCTGGCGCAGCCTATAGAGCGCGCTTTCGAGTGCGTGGTACGCGGCATCGCCTTCGGAATCCGGCCACAGCGCGTCGATCAGCACGCCCGCGCCCACTTCGGTTCCGCCAAACGCGATCAGGGCCTGCAGCAGCTCCTGCGGTTTGCGTAAGCGCGGAGGGATGATGACAGGGGCATCCGCCTTTGTTAAGCGAAAGCGCCCCAACACATGGACCCTGAAACGATGGCGGCCGGACATAGCAAACCTCTTTTGAGACACCCTGGAAACATCGGCTGCGGAGACACACATATCTCCTGGTGTTGATGTTCGGCGATTTTTAATGTCGTGATAATTCGACGTGTGGGCTGAGAGGATAAGTCTATAGTTTGTTGCATTAAGCCTTGGTTTAGATGTCACAAGGCTGCGCGAGGCGACAGAAGCTGGCGGCGCGATGCGCCGCGTGCGAAGCGCACCACTCCGCGCTTGCAGTCCAAGTACATGTAGGAATGGAGAGAGGCCGCCCGCGCCAGCCACTCCGGATGTTACGGAGTCGGCGACCTCTCCGGCGGCAGCTTGAGTTTGTCCGCGATGCGACAGAGCTGTGCCGTCGATGTGATTTGCATCTTCCGCATGAGGTTGCTGCGATGAACCTTCACCGTAGCCTCGGTGATGCCCATATCACCCGCAATCTGCTTGCTCAGCCGGCCCTGAGCGACCTCAATCATGATCTTTCGCTCACGGGGTGTCAGCGCTTCGAATCGCGCCCTTAGCGCACCCAGGGCTTCGTTCTGCTCGCGCCGGACACGGTCGCGAGCGAGCCCCAAATTGACGGCGTCGAGAAGGTCCTGGTCACGGAACGGCTTGGTGAGGAACTCGATGGCGCCACCCTTCATCGCCTGTACGGTCATCGGAATGTCACCATGCCCAGTGATGAAGATGATCGGAAGCTCGGTGTTTGCCGCCGCGAGATCGCGCTGAAAATCAAGCCCGCTCCGCCCTGGCAGTCTCACATCAAGAACCAGGCACGTTGGACAATCGGGCGGTTCGAATCCGAGGTAGTCGGCAATCGAGGTAAACAGTTGGGGATCGAATCCCACGGATCGTAGCAGCCGCCCGAGCGAAGCGCGAAATTCGAGATCGTCATCGATGACCACGATGCACGAGTTTGCGCCAGGCTCGCTAGCGACTGATGACCGAGGATCCACGGAAGGGCCCCTCCCCGTGGGCAAGTGCGGCTGCCGATGTCTGTAACCAAGTGTAGTTCCAAACAATCAGCATGAACAGGGTTCAGACACAGCGGATGGTCTACCCGACCTAAACCAAGGCTTATGGCCTCGGGTCCTGCTCCAGCGGCATTCTTAGGAGGCGAAGAGGACGCGCCACCCTGTCGGGGCACCGGATTCTGACCACGTTTGACAGACCGCATGCCGGCACGACCGCATTGGCGGGGGTAGCCCGTATGGCGGGTTCGATTAAATTGCCGGAGGCGTATGCCCAAAGCCCCATTAGTTTCCGTCGTTGAGGATGATCGGTTCTTTCGCGAATCGATGACCCGGCTCCTGAAATCACTTGGCTATAGAGTCCAGGTATTTCCGTCGGCGGCCGCTTTCCTCCAATCCCCGCACCTCGCCAAGACTGCCGTATTGATCGCTGACATCTATATGCCCGCGATGACCGGACTAGAGCTTTACGGAAACCTCGTCGATACGGGGCGTCCGATTCCAACGATTCTCATGACGTCGTACCCCGATGCCGACGTCGAGGCCCACGCGCTAAGTGAGGGGGTCGTGTGTTACCTGCGGAAGCCCTTTGATGAGCAGCATCTTGTACGCTGTGTTCGTACGGCTCTCGAGTCTGGTAAAGCGACGCAGGAGAACTCCTGAATTCGCCAGCCGCGCTCGGAACCGTAAATTGGAATGTCGCACCACGAGGCTCGTTCGCCTCGATCCATAGACGGCCCGCATGGGCATCGATGATCGATCGACATATCGACAGCCCTATCCCCACTCCGTTCGATTTTGTCGTATAGAAAGCCTCGAAAACGCGTTCGCGCTTTTCCGGGTCAATTCCTGGACCAGAATCGTGTACGGAGACGAGGCCATTCGTGTCCTGTTGCTCGGTGCTGATCAATAGGTTTCGTGGCCCATCCACCGAGCTCATTGCATCGATCGCGTTCAAGGTCAGGTTCAGGATGACTTGTTGCAGCTGGACACGATCCCCCTGAACGGCACACAACTCCTCCGCAAGCCGCATTTCGAGCGAGATCGCATGCTTGGCGATTGCGCTCTGCGCCAATTCGACTACCTCGGTGATTGCCTCATTAAGATCAAATCTATCCTTTCGCACCGGCGCTTTCTTGGTGTGATCCCGGATGCGGTCGATGATGTCGCCGGCTCGATCAGCGTCGCCCACGATACACCCGAGCGCTTCTGTGACTTCGCGCAGATCTGGCGGCTTCTTGGCTAGGAAATTCAGGGCCGCGCGGGCGTTGTTGCGTGCGGCGGCGATCGGCTGCTTGACTTCGTGTGCCAGCGAGGCTGCCATTTCCCCCAGCGTGCTCACTCGATTGATATGTGCCAGATCGGCCTCTAGTTGACGGAGCCTCGCGCGTTCTCGCTCAGCTCGTTTACGCTCAGTGACGTCGATCACGGTGCCCACAAATTCGACGAGATCGCCGGATGTGCTCAGAACAGGATGACCAATGCTGTGATGGTCGCGGACGGCGCCATCCGGATGCACGATGCGGTAGTCCGCCCCCCAGTCTGCCTTCTCTCGGATAGCCGTCTCGATCAGTTCCCTGAACCCGGGTTGGTCGTCAGGATGTATCCGCTGAAAGAAATCCTCGAATCGGGGCAAACCATCCCGTGGATCGAAACTCGCAATACGGTAGCATTGCTCCGACCAGTACCTGATGTCCTGATCCGGACTCCATGCCCAACTGCCCGTCTGGCTCAGCCTCTGTGCTTCCGTCAAGTACGCTTCACTGCTGCGGAGGGACTGCTCGGCCGCCTTGCGCTCTTCGATGTCAATACCTGTGCCGTACCACTTGACGATGTTCCCCGATTCGTCCCGCAGTGGTACGTTGCGCTGTAGGAACCAGCGGTATTCGCCATCAGCCCGCCTCACTCTTGATTCAGCTTCGAAGGGTACTCCGGACACGAGTGCTGCGCGCCACTTGTCCACGAACCCTTCGACGTCTTCGGGATGGATTGCCGAGGTCCAGCGCCAGGCCAGAAGATCTGCTTGAGGTAGGCCACCATATTCCAGCCAGCCCCGGCTCAGAAAGTCGAGAGAGCCGTCAGGCAAAGCGGTATGGATAAACGCCGGAGTTGTATCTACCAGATGGCGATACTTGCGCTCGCTGGCGCGCAGATCCTGAGTCAATTCTTCGCGCTCCTCTTGCGCGCGTATGGTCGCCGTCACATCGGTGCCGGTGCCGCGATAGCCAAGAAATTCTCCCTTGGCGTCAAACACCGGTTTACCGCTGGCCTTCACGTGCATCGGAGAGCCGTTGCCGCCTGTCGTGCAATACACGAAGTCACGGAAGGGTTTACGTGAGTCGAGACCCGCCCTAACCAGCCGCCACTTCTCCGGTTCCGTTTCAAGGTCGAGAGCGTGATCCCAGCAAGCCGTGCCGATTCGATGCGCCGCATCTGAACCGAATGCATTCTCGGTCAACAGTGTGAATTTGTAGTCCGGACCGGTCTCCCAAAACCAGTCGGAGGCACTTTCAGCGTAGTCGCGAAATTTAGCTTCGCTCTCCCGCAATGCTTCCTGGGCGCGCTTGCGTGCCGTCACATCGACGTCTATGCCCAATCTCTCGAGAGGCTCGCCGCGCTCGGAAAAGACATGATGACCGATTTCCTCCACGTACTTGATCGTTCCATCGGGCAACAAAATTCTGAACTCGACCAGGTAGTCTCCTTTTTTCCGCTCCGCCTCCTCGATCTCTTCGTACAGCCTGGTTCGATCGTCCGGATGGACGCGTTCCCACGCCGCATCGTGTTTGGGCACACCCTGCCGCGGATCAAGCCCATAGATGCGGTAACATTCCTCAGACGCGTAAACAATCGTTCGCTCACCCTTCAGGTTCACCGCCCAGGTACCGGTGTGGCTCAGCCTCTCAGCTTCCGCAAGATAGGTTTCACTACGGCGCAATTCTGCGGTGCGCTCTGCTACTTTCGTCTCGAGCTCATCACGGGCCTGGCGAAGTTGTCGCTCGCTAGCGGCAAGCGCAGTCTCGGCGCGCCGATGCACATCGACGAGGCGCGCCATCTTAAATGCGGTCGCGCCGTGACAGGCTGCCATGGAAAGTAGCAACTTGTCGATTTCGCTAGGAAAGTCCGGCCGATCGGACCCCGCCGCGACCAGACCGATTTCGGCATCAAGGCCGAGAGGAAGGACAATGCCACTTCCCTGCACGCCATTGCCGGCGCCTGGAACTATTTCCGCGTGCGACAAGAGACGGCGCCCGTCAACATACTGCTGTACCCGCTCCAGAACTGCCGGCGGGGCTGTTCCACGCGTCATTTCGGCCGCGCCGCCGCCGTCGGAATCGCGCAAATGCACAAACGCAAAGTCCAGATTCAGCAATGTCGCCAGCAAATCGGCCAGATCGGCGGCGATGGCTCGCGATTCTCGTCCCACCCATACCGACGGAACTGCAGAGAGCGCGGCCAGATCACTGAGGAGTTTCTCGGGCGGGAGACCGTGAGGATCCGCGTCTACCGGCATATGTCAGGCCGCGGTCCTCAATGAGCGTCGCTCGCGCGTCTCATCGAGAAACTGCTCCTCGTCGAGCACATTGAAGAACGCGAAAATGTATCGGTGTCGGTGTCGGTGCGCCCCGATGCTAGTCCGGGCACACTGCAAGAGATCGCCGTACGTCACCATGTTTCACCCCCGGTCTGCGGGCTTTAGGATCCCGGAAGGTCCCCCTTGTCTCAGGAAGCAAGTTCAGCTGTCCCACCGCTCGTAGCCTAGCGCCTATTTGGGGACAGGAAAAGCCCAACAGCCTTCGCAGCGCATAAACCAAAGTTTATGCGCGTGAGAATGACTTCTCGTGGCGCGGTACGTGGCTCGAAGCAGTCCCGGCACCTTGGCTTCAGAGCAGTCCCAAAGCGCCGGCCGTCGATACGGCGTGAGCGCGCGTCTGCACGGCGAGCTTGATGAAAATGCCTTTGACGTGGGACTTCACGGTCTCGGGGGCAATTTGCAGCTCTCTAGCGATGCTTTTATTGGAAAGTCCATGGCTCATCGAGCGCAGGATGCTGTGCTCGCGGGGACTCAGCGACTCCGTGACGCGCGAGGCACGAGGCGGCAAGGTGCGTGTGCGCTGCTGAGCATGGCCGGCGAGAATGCTTCCGATGTAGGGTCTCAGCTCCGGGGCTAGGCGGCTGTCCTGCGGCGTGGCGTGATGAAGGGACAACAGGAGTTCGGCCACGTGCGCTCCGGCATCGACAAATGTCTGATACACCCCGGCGCGCGCGCCGATCTGAAGCGCTTGAACGAGCATCGCACGACCTTCGGCTTGATCTCCGCACCCGAGCAGAGCGTCGGCCAGCTGAACCGACAATCGCAGTGCCCAGTAGTTGTTTCGCTTGCCGCAGCTGGCCGCTTGAAGCTCCCGCAGAATCGTCGCTCCACGGCAAGCGTCCCCGGTCGCGATCAGTACCTGTGCACGTGCCAGGGCATGGCTGGCATGCAACGTATCGTCCGAGGAGAACCGATGATCGCGCGCGAGTATCTCGATGCGCTCGGTACAGATCGCTGCGTCGCGCGTGCGACCCTCCTTGAGGAGCAACTGAGTGCGTAGCAGCAAGCACTCCGCCATCATCCCCGTCCAGTCGCGCGCGGCTGCCAGGACCTCCGCCTCCTTCAGGATGAGGAAGGCGAACTCCGTGTCTTCTCGACGGGCGGCGAGACGAGCCAGAACCCTGTATCCCCGCAATGCGCTCTCGTCGTCCCCCGACGTTCGGACCGCCGTGAGACTCTCCTTGACGAGAGCCTCCAGGCCGTCGCAGTGCCCTTCCTCGTAGAGCAACTCTGCGAGCACAACGGCCGCCCGGGCTGTCACAGGTGATCGCTTGCCGAAACGACTCACGGCGCGTTCGTGCGCGTTCCTTGCGAGCCTCATCGCGACGGCCAGTCGGAGCTGTTCAGCCTCTACGACCGCTTCAAACGTCGGCCCGATGATGGTCGCAAGCCCGTGCGTGCCGCGATGGGACGGCACCGTGTGTTTGAGACGAGGCACCGCGTAGTATCGATCAAAGTCTCGCACCTTCCAGTAGCCGACGCGCAGCGCTGCCGCCAGCGCGGCACTGTTCCCACCTGACCGGTGACGGCTTTCGAGTACGGCAAGCGCCGCTCGTACCGTCGCGCCGTCCTGGCTCTTCAGCACAAGCAGCACGGCTCTCAGAACCTCGGCAAACGCCCGCGATCGGGGCGCAACCGGCCCATCGGCACGCGCGATCTCATCTTCGAACTGCGCGACAGTCGCCAAGGCATCATCGAGACGCAGCTCGATGAGGCTTCGCCAAGCGCGCATCAACAGAGTGTTCGGGGAAAGCCGGGCGCTTCGTGATTCCAGCGCGCTGAGTTCCGAGCGCGGTCTGGAATTCTGGTTCCCGATTGGCCCGCTGCCGTGAGGACCATGAAAAGCGGTACGCCGCGGATGAAAGTCCCGGTTCAGGGCAGCGGAATCGCGCTGCCGAACAACTGCGAGAGATGATTGACGCACAGCTTGAATTGAGCCTCCCGAAGACATGGATCGTTCGTCAAGCAGACAGCTGCCAGGCATTGCCGCGTGATCGGTTCGGAACGAGATTAGGTCGCGGCGGCTCACGGCAAGCTCACTGGATGAAGGCAGGGGGACTCTGCGAAGCGGCGCGGGCGAGCGCATTTGGATTCGCGCGCCACTTGGGATCCAAGCGGCCGGTGAGCCACCAGTGAGTGCCGAGCCCTCATCGTGCGGCCCAGCGGTGTGACGCTCGCTCCGATAGGAAGCTACGGTGCACCGAACATCGCGCCAATCTCTACATTTCATTACACAGGAGTCGATGCATGTTTAAAATGCTCACGTTTGGTGCCGCCGCCTTAGCGCTCGCGAGCGCGACCGGGTGCACAGACCTCAAACCGTTGCAGGCACAGGTGGACGATCTGAAGCAGCAGGTCGCTCGCATTTCTTCGGATCAGAGTAGCCTGAAGGCCGCCGTCAACGACGTCGCGCGCACGGCATCGTCGGCGGCCCAACAGGCGCAGAATCGCGCCGATGCAGCCGCATCCGCTGCGCAGGCGGCTCAGCAGAGCTGTGATGCGGTCAACGACAGGATCGATCGGATGTTCAAAAAGTCGCTGAGTAAGTAAGCAGCAGCCGGGCGCCAAGGACGGCGCGGTCTCCGCTGACAGGTCGATTAAAGAGCGCGGCGGGCGAGTCCCGCCGCGCAAGGCCCAGCAGGGAGTACTGGGCCGTTGGTCCTTGCTGGCAGATCCCTGGCCACTAGAGCGTAATGTGCATCCCGTTGGCGGACAGGTTGAATCGCAACCCGCCGGTCTGTGAATGCAGCTTGATTACGACGCCCCTCTCGTTCTTGAGATAGGCGACGGAGCCGCCCTCAATAATCGTCACGCCGGCGGTGACCGCCGAATAGTTGCCGGCGAGATCCGCCGGTTTGGTCAGGTTGTAGACTTCACCCTCGGCGTTGAGTCCAGCCGCGCCAACGTCCGCGACCGATACGCCCGACAGCTTGAAAGGGTACTGCTTCTGGTCTTTGCTGTTGTAAAACGTGCCGTGTCCCCAAGTGTATCCTATGCCCACGGCGACCGAGCCGCCGCTATACCACACGTAGCCTGAGGGTATCGCTCCGGTTGCAACTGGCGGCGCGGCTTCGTCTGCCGCCACAGCGACGGCCGACACTAAAATGGCGGCGAGACTGAAAATCAACTTACGCATGAAATCTGACTCCTAAGGTTGAGCGACAGCCAACAGCTGGCTGCTAAGAGGGAAACTTAGCGCAGTGGGGCTCACCGCGGGCTCACGTCTCGGCGTGAAGGCCGATTTTCGGTTACGGCAGGCATGTGGCTGAAAGTGCCCGGTATAAGGCGATAGTTCATAGACCCTCGACCGGATGGGGTCCGCTCAATGGCAGTTTGTCCGCCACACCGGCGAGCGCATGTGTGATCAAGATTGCGTAGGCGATCACAAGGCCCGCATCGATGAGGTACATACACGAATACGCGGGCATGGACTGGAATCTCCGGTGAACTGGGTGTGCCGTACAAACTACCGAGCCCGGACTCACGTGAGACACACGCCTGGGCACACGGTGCGCTGCTGTTTGCTGGGCCCTACGCCACAGGTCGCGACCGACGCCGAGTACTACGCGCCATGCTCGCCTCTTTCTCGGCCCCGTATTCGAGCGAGTTCAAGCGCGCTATGGCTTCGGCGATCTTGCCATGCAACTCCGCAAATCCGGCATTTAGGAACGCGATCGAGCCGGTATCGAGCGACTGCATGCCGGAAGCGTTGCCTTGCAGCGCATCGTGCAGTTGATCGCAGGCCGCGACGCTCTCGCGCGTCAAGCCGACGAACCGCGACCACTCTTCGCTGGTGTCGCCGGGCCGTGACTCCAGGTGCTCCAGGCGTTGCGTGAGTACATCGATTGTGAAACGAGTGATCTTCAGGTTCCTGGAAAAATTCAATAGGACGATCGGCATGTCGCTTCTCCCAATTGACCGCGCATGGACGGGCTCAGAAAACGTAGGCCAATGTTAGAAAGTCCTCGCCCCTGTTCGGTTTTTTAAGTCCCGCGTTGCTGACATGCCTGATCGCGAAATCCACCCGGCCACCATGTGCCTGCCGGGGGAAGCGCCAGCCCAACTGCTCAGCGAAGTTCCAGTGTGAACCATCAAGATCGTCCGTCTTGGTTTTGTAGGCCGCCCCTACGCCGAAGAATAGATCCAGGCCAGAGCGATCTATCATCTTCCAGTGCAGCCGCCAGCGCCGAGAAGCCTCAAAGATCCAATTCGGTTCGGCAAGCGGATCGCCCCGTCTCGTCTGCGGCGTCATGAATCGAAAGGCTGCCAGCTCGTAATGATTCTCGCTCGAGGTCCAGGTGGCGACACCCAGGCTTGTCCCTTTCGACCCGTCGTATTGGTAGGTCATTCCCGCACCCAAAGCCAAATGACCATCGAGAACACGAGACCACCACGCTCGGGAGCCGGTTGGCGGCTCTTCGCCCGCGTCTTGCGCTAGAACCGGCGCCGCAATGGCGAATGTCGCCAATATGAGCGCGGACTTGTATATCGTCCTGAGATCAGCAGCCGACACGTGGCCATCGCCTTCTGCTTTACACCTCATCGCTCACATCACCCGCAAAGGGCGCGGACCTCGATCCGCATTGATTTCCTGACGCCGCGTGCGCGACGCTCTGACCGCCGTCCCGTGACAAGCCCGCGGCAATAGATGCTGATTCGCCCTCCGAATTCGCAGTGGCGTTCGGTCGACATGCCTGAAATGCTGAGCTCGGTTGGCCGATCGCCGCTCCAAACGCAACTGCAAATTGCTTCGAGTCAAACAGCAGATTGAGTTTGTTCACGGACGCGGTTCCTTAAAGCTCAGAGACACCTTTGAACCGAATGGCTTGGCCGCAAATCTTTGAGATGGCACCCTCGCATCATCATTTTCCTCGTCGTCATATGGGTCCAAAAATTGCTGACTTGAGCGCCGCGATAGTTTTAGCTCCGGATTCTTGAACCAAAACCCGACGATGAAAAAAGCGCCGACGATCAACTCAATCGCAATTACAATTTCCATACGCGTCTCCAAATGGGCAACGAATGTTGATTGCATACTGAAGTCTTCTTCGCGCGGCTTTCAGAGTAGAGCTCACCGACTCACCGGGCGCTCACAGCACAAAAGCGAGTGGCGGAGGCTGCCGCCGGCCGGCGCCACGGAGGCTCGACGTGATGGAACTCTAATGCTCGATTTTTGGCTTTGAGCGTCGCGCCGATGCACGGCGTGAGGTACCGCCCACCCTCACATGTCAGTGGCCGGTGAGACCGATATCGCGGTCACCTCGGTGTACACAATCTCGACGATGTCGCCGAGCTTGAGCTTGGTCAAATTGTTCTTGAGTTGCGGATCCGACAGGTAGACGATTTCCGGCTCACCCGACTGACCTGTGATCGTCACCGAGTAATTCGCCAGATCGATACCGTCGATGCGCACGACGGCCCTTATCTGCCGGCTCGCGGTCGCTCCCGGAAACGCACCCTCGCTGCGTTGAAAGCTTGGAGTAATGGTCGTCGACAACTGAGTGGCCGTCGACTTCAGGATCTTGACGGCCATCGCTCGCGAGTACTTGACATGCACTTTGTCGCCGGCGCGGATCTCATCCAAACGATGTATGCTGGGGTCAACCGCGACCACCGCGAGGCTGCCATCCGGCCGTTGAAGAATGATCAGACGATCCGCGAGATCAACATCTTTCACCGTCGCTGTGATCTCCGCGGTGTCCTCGACTGTGGTCGTCGCAAAAGCGAGCGGCCATGCGATGACGCCGGCAAGAGTGAGGAGGGCAGCAAGTCTGGTCATAATCGAGCTCCTGAAAGTGTGGGTCTAGGGGCTGGCATTGTCGCGGGTGGCGACTCACGGGTGGCTCATCGATAAAGCTCGGCGCCAGCGTGATCCAGATTGATGGTTCGCTCCTGAAGTTCAGGTTCCATCTGGAGCTGCGGCACCGTGTCGATCGTTGGGGGATACGACGCACTGATTCTCGCCACCGCACGCACCGTACGTAACCCCTTCCAGCCACAGCGATAGACGGGAAACGCCTGTTGCGGAAACGTAGGGGGCCACCACCTCAGCGATCGCAGCACGCTTTTCGGTACGTCGCGACAACCATCCACTGACAATCGCCTTTCGCCCACCGCTTCGCACTGGGCTCCGGCCAGTGCCTTCATAATTGTGGGCCGGTGTTTGCAGATATGCGCAGCAAACCGACCCGCGTAACCCATCAAGATCCCGGATGCGACCATTGCGCCGTGCTGCCGCAGGTACCTTGCAACCCACGCAGCTGGTTGCCGAGCGATTCCCTGCACCGCTACAACCGGGCCCATTTTGGTCCCGCACGGCACCAAGTAGTCCTCGTCAATTCCATCGTCAATGTCGATCATTCCGAGGGTACCCACTCCCTCCGGGATCCTTGGCAGCATCGCGCGCAATCGATGAAGTGCGGCGGACAATATCCATTCGTCGGCCACATAGCAGCGCGCCGGCAAGATGGTCACCACATGCGAGACCGAATCGGCGGCAATCGACAACAATGCGGCCGCCGTCGTCAACGAGGACGTCAGGCGAGTATCGGAGACGAAACGCCGCTCCGGATGAATGAACCAAAGAGCGGGTTCCCAGTGCGCGCGATTCTCCTCTCTGACGGTCACGATAATCTGCGCTGTTGGCGCAATCTGCTTGGCACGATGCAACGCCCTTTGCAGCAACGTCGTAGGTCCTCCGAAGCCGCAATACTGGACCGGAGACTTTTTTGCATTGCCCGCCATCGAGGGTACATATTCGGGCCCGTGATCATCGGCGACCACGATGCACCAAGGTTTACCTGTCTTTGCGTCTAGGTCAGACATCGCGCATGCCCGCCGGCACAACGGCCGCCGCGGCAGTCAACGCCGCTCGAGCCCGAAGCGCGCGTGGGGCGCCATGGAATCCAAAGTTCGCGAATCGCTATCCGAAAAAGCGGGCGGCTGATGATAATCATTGCTAAATAGTTCTCGAGCAATGCTCAATAAACTGAGCAACACAAAGAAGCAAAGCCCGAGCACCATCATTGCGACAAAGGTAATGCGCACCACTACCGAAATTGTGTTATTCATTGACTACTCCTCTTCCCGCTGCTACTCGACGGCCTGCGCAAATACCCAATTGCGGCGCGCGGCTTCGTCGATCCAGATGTCGATCAAACTTGCCGTTGCGATGTCCGGACCGCCGTTACAAAGGGCGCGCGCTGCCTTTAGGAGAGCCAAAAGCTCCTCATTGTCCTCTTGCAGATCATCCAGAATGTCCCACGGTTGAATGTATGCAGCGTCTTTATCGAGCGCGCCCTGCTGATGCACAGTCTGATAGACGGATTTGTGCACGGTGACGCCCAGTTTGCGATTGCGTTCGGTGATTTGATCGATCATCGCAGAGAGCTGAGCGCGTTGTTCTTCGAGGAGCAGTCGAAAGTTGCGAGCATTCGGTCCGACAATGTGCCGTAGAGATCTACTGGTTTTAAAATAGAGAACGGAGACATCCAGCAGGATTGCGCTCATGGCGCTCTCAAGCACCGACGATGTCCGCGCGGCGCCAGGCGCGGCTGCTTGCGCTATCGCTTCCCGCATGTACTGTGCCGGGCGTGCTCGAAGCCCATCCACCTTCAATGCCATCGAGTCTTCACGCACTAATTCCGTTGTCATGACTAGGCCCCTGTTGCGTTGTGCCGACCGAACCGTTGCGAGGAAACGATAAGACACCGTGACTCGCGATTGACTCACATGGGCATGTATGATCCGCACCAATGGCTCACCGCTGGCACACGCATCGCCAATTTTGGGCCTCAATCCCCCCCGTTTTACTCGGACCCATTCGGCATCGAGCACGGACTCGATTCTCGCAGGTGAGCCATTGGTGAGTGTCGCGGGCGCAGGATTTGCACCATGCTTTTCCTGCGCCAAGCCTGTGCGGCGATTGTTCTCTGCGTGAGTCTGTTCGCCCTGCAAGGATGCGCGCGGATCGCGATACGGGAACCGACATCAGGTCCAGGCGAAGCGCCGAACGCGATCCGCACGCTTGGACCCGATCAGCGCTTCTCGACCGTATCCTCGCAAAGTGTCGCACGACGCCTTCGCGGCCAGCGCGCGGGACAGCCCATCAACATCCTGGCACTCTCGGGCGGCGGCGCCGACGGCGCTTTTGGCGCAGGTGCGCTGGTCGGACTCACCCGCTCCGCCTCGCGGCCGCAATTCTCTGTGGTCACGGGAGTGAGCGCCGGTGCGCTGATCGCGCCCTACGCCTTCTTGGGATCCGCGTGGGACGCGCAGCTCGTTGAAATCTACACATCGGGCCGCGCAGAACACTTGCTGCGGTCCCGCCGGCTAGGGGCGATCTTCGGCTCCAGCGTATATCGCGGGGAACCGCTTAGAGACCTGGTTGACCGATACGTCACCGATGGGTTGATTCAAGCGGTGGCGCACGAGGCGTCGGAGGGACGGCTGTTGCTCGTGGCGACGACCGATGTCAGTACCGGAGAGCCGGTCATGTGGGACTTGGGATCGATTGCGATGAACGGCGGTCCTGGCGCAAGAGCGCTGTTTCGAGATGTGTTGGTGGCCTCAGCCAGTGTACCGGGGCTCCTCCCGCCTGTAGTCATCCGCGTGCAAGAAGCGCAGGCTCTTTCCGAAGAGGTTCACGTTGACGGGTCGGCTACCGTGCCGTTTTTCGTGCCGGTTGCTTTCATCGAGCCGGCCTCTGACGCCAGCGGCCGGCTGCACGGCGCGGCTGTATATATAATTGTCGATGGGAGTTTGAGCCAGCGGCCTGCTTCGATTCGTTTGCGGACCATATCAATTTTATCGCGCAGCGTTTCCGCGGGACTCAATCAAATGTTCAGGACAACGCTCGAACTGACTGCCGCCGACGCAGAACTTGCAGGGGCACAGTTTCAGTTCGCAGCAATTCCCCTCGCCTACCCGCAGCGAGACGCATTTGACTTCCGCACACCGACCATGCAAGCGCTGTTTCAATACGGTTGCACGTGCGCTCAAGCGGGTCGACTGTGGATCTCATCACGAGGCGTCGGCAGCGATGGAGCAAGCCGCACAGGCACCGTAATGAGTCAGAACACACCATGTCCAGTTGATGACGAATACAATGTACGTCTCGTCTCGCGCTGAAAAGCGCTCACACCGCGCCTTCGACCGAAGCGTAGGCTGCGCGCTCGCGCACGCTGTGAAAGAGGGCTTGCGTCTTGGCGTTGGGCGGTATGCCGAGGAAACGCGTCAGCAACTCGCGGCAGCGCCTGTAGGCCTGCAGTGCCTCGCTGTGATCTCCAAGCTGCTCGTGGCAGAGCATCAAGCCCCGATACAGGCCCTCGTTGAGCGAGTCGAGCTCGATCCCGGATCGATACAAGTTCGCCGCATCCTCCCAACGGCGCGCATGTTCGCACTCACGCGCCGCATCGCGGATGGCGCGCAGAAAACGATCAAGCAACTCCTGGCGCGCCTTCAAGACCCAGGGCCTTTCGGTCTCGTGCTGGAGAAAGTGCCCTTGATAGAGGAGTCGCAGACGGCCGATCTTGTCGATGCCGTTCGTCCCCGGAACATGAGGTCGCTGCATCTCCTTCTCGAACTGCCACTTGTCGACCCACAACTGATCCCGGTCCAGGCTGACCTTGCCGCCCTCCATGCGAACCGCATCGCGCGCACCGAGCAGCTGGCGCAGCCTATAGAGCGCGCTTTCGAGTGCGTGGTACGCGGCATCGCCCTCGGAATCCCGCCACAGCGCATCGATCAGCACGCCCGCACCCACTTCGGTTCCACCAAACGCGATCAGGGCTTGCAGCAGTTCCTGCGGTTTGCGTAGGCGTGGAGGGATGATGACAGGGGTATCTCCCTTTGCTAAGCGAAAGCGCCCCAACACATGGACCCTGAAACGATGGCGGCCGGGCATAGCAAACCTCTCTTTTCGAGCCATGACATGTCTCGAAGCCTAGACCACCGGCATCAGGGAGCGCTTGTAGTTAGAGAGCACCGGTTTGTGGAATCCTGCGAACGCGATGGAGCGTGCCGGTCAAACACGACGAGATTGCAACCACACGATGAAGCGAACGATGAGCTGAAGGGCTCCCACAATGGGCGGCACCACGAAGCACTTCACACCGAAAAGGCTGTACAGCAGGGCCGCGGCGCCGCAGCCGATGGCAAAGAGCGCGATGGTTGTCGACATCCGCAATAGCCGCGAGCTCGATTGGGCGTCGGACCCCTTCGGGCCATGGACCCTGTCAGCCAGATCGATCATGACTTGGGTGGTCGTGCCGGTCATGATGGTGGAGGGAGGCGCGCTTCCGAGGTGGACGCGATGGAAAGCGTTCTGAATCGCCATGGCGCCCACCAGGACCATACCCGTTAGAACGGCTCGCCAGCCGTCGGTGTCGTGAAACGGACCGAACCGTATCGCAAGCCCAGCGCCGAGACCCAAGAGTAGAACTTGAAGAGCGATGAGCGTATCCAATGCGGGCCGTTGGCGCTCAGAGAGCCAAGTGTTCAGCAGCCGTGTCGCAATCACCACGGCGCAGAAGATCGGGAGTGCCAGCAGTTTTGCAAGTGCGCCGGAAGTGCCGAGGGCAAGCGAGGCGCCGAGGGTCACAAAATTGCCGGTCACGTGAGCCGTGAACAGCCCCTGGAGCGCCAGAAATCCGGCGGTGTCGACATAACCCGCGTTGAGGCTCAGAAGCAAAGGAACCGTCGCTTTGGTTTCAGGAGGGGCCTGGGTATTGTGAGTGAGAATCACAGGTCACCAGCCGTATCGAAGCTCTACGCACAAGTAATTTGCATCAAGGCCCCCAGCCCGCCGAATCACAGCGCCGACCTGATATTGGACGCCTTCGATCGCGGCGGCCCAGTGATGGCTGATCGCCCACTCGGCCCGAAGCTGCTCATATTTTCCGGTCCACCGCCCGGGTTGTCCGGCCGTATCGGCAAGGGGCTTATCGGGTATCACGTAGACCGCGTCCGATGCCGTCTGACGCCATTGCAGTCCGAGCCCCGCGATCACCTTCAGGTTATGGAGCGGGTGTAATTCCAATGACGGCCGCACGTGGATGAGGTTTGCATAAGTCGGAGTGCTCGCGAGGGTGAAGTAGTAGGCGTTTGGAAATAGTGGATTGAAGGTTCCGATGACCCCATCTCCGCGCCGCTGATCGCCGGAGGCCAAGTCCACCTGTAGCCCGATTCGTGGACTCCAACGAGCTCCTTCAAACGTATATCCGCCCCGCGATCCCACGGCCCAGGCACGAATCTTCTCGTTGCCCACTCGACCTGTCTGCCGCATGCCTTCGAGGTCCCAATCAACGGCGCCTCGCGCAATTGCATAACGCAGGTCGACATTGTCGCGGCGCTCGTTCCCGCGGCCGTCCAGGTAGTGCGCTGCATCCGCATCGTATCGGGAGTAGTAGGCCGATACCTTTCCCGGCCCCACATCGTTGCGTTCGATTCTGAAGCCGCCGTATTGCAGAGCGCCGCTCGAGTAGTCGTCGAAAGGTTTGTCGGGGACATCCTGTACCGGGTGGCTCCAGAATGTTATGAATCGCCATGAGGATTTTTCCCAGTCCAACCAGAGCGCATCGAACGACTGGCGCACGTTCGGGCCATCTCGAACCCCGATGAACCTCTGCAGATCGAATCCCATCTGTTGGCGTCCGACTCGCACCTTCAGCGTCCCGCCTGCAACGTCGTTGCTGTAATTCACGAACGCCTGCTCGAGGTCCAGTGGATCTTTATCTACCGGCGTGATGATGTTCTTGCCGAAAGCTCGATCATCTTGCAGCTGCACGAAGATCTGCCAGCTGGTGTTCGGGTGGACATCAGCGTAGATATCCAGGCGTTGAATCAGGTATGTATTGGCGTGAGGATTGCCGATTCCGAAGGGGGCGATCTGAGTGGACTCCACCCGCTCGCGCAGATCGAGTCCGAGCGAGAGATAGCTGTCCGGATCGTCACTCGACAGCGGCATGTACTTGAGATTGTCGAGCGGTTCGGTTCGAAGCGCGGGATCGGCGAGCACCGACCAGTCTTCCTGCCAGCGATTGAGCCGAATTTCGGGTCGCTCATGCGCTGCGGGAGCGCTCGCTGGATCGCTGTCGTCGGCCCGGCTTTCCGACGCCGCGAGATAGGCAACTGCCGCCGCGAGGAGCGAGATCCAGCTTCCGACGCACGCCCGCTCGGCCGCCTTCTTCCGAGAGGCAAGAAATGCAGTTTCTGCAGCGGCGACCAACCGCCTTAACTCGCCGGCGCGTGAATCTCGGCGATGTACCCACCGGGAAACTGGACGATCGCCGAAGCCCTGTCCTCGGACCTGAAGGGTTCGACGAGTATCGTTGCTTGGGTCGCGGTCGCCTTGGACAAAGTGTCCTTGAGGTTCGCCACCTCGTAGCCGGTGAGCTCGCGCCCGTAAGGAAATGGGAGGTGACCCTCTGTAACGAACACCGTCATCTTGCCAAAAATGGACTCGATACGGATTCGGCGAATCGAATCGTTGGGGCGACCGACTTCGATGCCAGGAGCGTGCGACTCGTCCGAGACCACCTTTCCGTGCGAGAAGTGGAGAAAGTCCCGAGTGATGGCGGCTGCCCTCCCCGGCGAGACGTACACCCGATTCTCGGGAATGGTTTGAAACGCAGCATAGGAGGGCTTTGTGGTATGCCAATAGAGTTGCATGTTGATCCCGCCCGGCCATTGGATGACGGCGTCCCGACCGATGGGATCCGGAAAGGCGGCCACCACGATATCCGCCCCAGAGGCCTTCGCGAGCGTGATCGCTTTGTCCAAATCGGTGACGAGGTAACCGGTCCGCTCGGCACCGAAGGGATAGGGGATCGGGGTCTTGAATCCGAACACCGAGACGGTCCCGACCGGGGTCTGTAGAAGCTGCGAGGTCGTGCTGCTCGAGGTGGGCGTCACAGTAACGACGACCTGCTTCGTGCTCTGACCCCCGAAGGTCGCTAGAAAACTGGCGACGAATCGGTCAACGTCCTCGGGCGCCACATAAACGTGAGTGGTGTCGTATTGCGCGCCGACGCCGATTTGCGAAGCGGTCGCCGGCGCGACATCCCGCGCGATGGCGTGCGACGCCACGCCCAAAAATGACAGCAGCAGGACTCTTATCAGGCGATGGTCACTGATCATGGGAAGCCTCGAGGGAATGGAGTTGAGCCGTTGAGGAGTGTGGAAGCGGCGTACGCATCGACATGACCGCAACCAGGGCGAGACCTGCGATCAAACCCAGATGCTCGAAGAAAGCGTTCAAGGCCATGAAGCGATCATGTCCGGTCATCGTCCAAAAGTTGTTGGCGATGAGCATCGCCACTGCGGTCAACACGCCGAGACCGCCGGCGCCCAACCACACCCAGCGCCCGACGATTACCAGCGCGGAACCCGCCAGCTCGACGATGATGGCCGCCACCGCCCAGAGCCACGCCGGCTGCAGGCCGAAATGCGCCTGCTCCGCGACGGCACCGGGAAAGTCGACAAGCTTCTGTATGCCGCCGATCAGGAAGGCCGACGTCAGGGCGATCCTGGCGACCGGCAAGAGCCAGGACCAAGAGAGGATCGCAGCAATCCAGCGCGGCGTGTCCGTCTTTGCCAGCATCTCACACCGCCCAGCAGGCGCAGCCGAGCGCGCCCCAAAAGCTCTTGAGATCTGAAACTGGAATTTTGCCGAGCCACGCGCGGGCATGATCATGCCCATGCACCGCGCAAGGCGTGCGCCAGTCGCACGCATGCATGGCCCGCGCCGCAACGCCTCGAGCCTTCTTGCCCGCGTTGGCCCAATTCCCATAGCCACCGAAGCTGCGGACCGGCGACCAATCCGGCATCGCGGGCGGGGGCGCGGCGTCATCAAGCGACTTGAAGTCTCCGGCGCCATACACCATGCGGCCGCCGACGACGGTCAAGTCGCTGGTAATGTCGGGAATCTCACTTTCGGCGCAGCTGAAGAAATCCCGATCCGGCACCACGAGATCGGCAAGCTGACCGACCTCGATGCGACCTTTCTTCCCCTCTTCATTGGAGAACCAAGCGACATTCTCGGTCCACATCCGCAGCGCGGCCTCCCGGTCCAGGCAGTTGCATTCGGGGTATAGGCGCAGACCTCCAACGGTCTTGCCGGTGATGAGCCAGGCGAGCGAGACCCAGGGATTGTAGGAGGCGACGCGCGTCGCATCCGTGCCAGCTGAGACCTTCACGCCTCTTTCAAGTATTTCCCTTACCGGCGGCGTCGCTTCGGCAGCGCCGCGGCCGTAGCGCTCGACAAAATACTCGCCTTGATAGGCCATGCGGTGTTGCACCGCGATGCCACCGCCGAGCGCGGCGATGCGATCGATCGATTGGTCGGAGATGGTCTCGGCGTGGTCGAAGAACCAGTGCAGACCGTCGAGAGGCGTGTCTTGCTGAACTTTCTCGAAGACATCGAGTGCGCGCGAGATCGTCTCGTCGTAGGTCGCATGCAGTCGCCACGGCCACTTGTTCTGGACGAGAATGCGGATCACATCTTCGAGCTCGCTCTCCATTTGCGGCGGCATATCGGGGCGCGGCACACGAAAATCTTCGAAGTCCGCCGCCGAGAACACTAGCATTTCGCCGGCGCCGTTGTGACGGAAGTAGTCGCTGCCCTGCTTGTACTTCGAGGTCTTGGTCCAATTGAGGAAATCATCCTTTTCACCCTGCGGCTTCTGCGTGAAAAGGTTATAGGCCACGCGGATGGTGAGCTGCCCTTCGTCCGCCAGCTTCTGGATCACGGCATAGTCCTCGGGATAATTTTGAAAGCCGCCGCCGGCATCGATTGCGCCGGTGACGCCGAGGCGGTTCAGCTCGCGCATGAAGTGGCGGGTTGAATTGACCTGGTATTCGAACGGCAGCTTCGGACCCTTGGCGAGCGTCGCATACAGAATCGCGGCGTTCGGCTTGGCGAGCAGCAGTCCAGTCGGGTTCCCCGTTGCGTCGCGCGCAATCTCACCGCCAACCGGCGCGGGCGTGCTCTTCGTGTAGCCCACCGCCCGCAGCGCCGCGGCATTCAAAATGGCGCGATCGTAAAGGTGCAGCAGGAACACCGGCGTGTCCGGCGCAATCGCGTTGAGTTCTTCGATGGTCGGGAGCCGCTTCTCCACGAACTGATGCTCGGTAAAGCCACCCACCACCCGCACCCACTGCGGAGCCGGCGTGATCGCGACTTGCTTCCTCAACATGCCCAAGGCATCGGCAAGCGACCTCACTCCGTCCCAGCGCAGTTCCATGTTGAAATTGAGGCCGCCGCGGATGATGTGCAAGTGGTTGTCGATCAATCCGGGAAGCACCCGGCGCCCCCGCAGATCGATCACTTTGGTCGATGGACCGCGCAGCTTCTTCGTCTCGTGATCGTCTCCGACCGCGGTGAACACCCCATCCTTGATGGCAACCGCGCTTGCCGTCGGATTGGTGCGATCCAGCGTGGTGAACAGACCGCGATGGAGAATCACATCGGCCCCGTTCATGGTGCCTTCTCCATGGCGTGCTCGGTGGTTACAGTAGTTACGGCGTTGTCTTGATGCCGTCCGGGGAGCATCCCAAAGAGGTGCGATGCGCACCTCGCCTCGCGGCAGGCGCCGACTAGTGCCGAACCCGCCAACATGTGCTTGCCCACAGGGATGATCTGCTCGCCGACGAGAATGCCGAGTAAGCCAACCAGCGCGACCAAAGGCGGCGCGGGCGACCGCACATTCAGCAGGCTATAGACCACTCCAACGAGGACTCCCGCACCGAGCGACACCAGGTAGATCTTCATGACGGGCGCCCTGCCTTACGCGACCTTGGCGCCCGCCTCCGAAGCGTGCTCACCAAGAGCCCATTTCGAGAAGCGAACCTGGATGCCGTAGGGGGAATGTGCGCGCAGGATGTTCATCACTCCCTCATAGGTTTCAGTGCGCGCCCAGTCCTGCTGCAACTCGAAGACGTATTGCAGCGATGTGATCGGAACGGCTCCAGCCTGGACCGCGCGATCCATTGCGCGGTTGTGTGCCTCCAGGGAAAGGTCGCCGCAGGCATCCGCCGGAATGTAGATTTCGTACCCCTCCTTCAACATATCGAGCGTCGGAAACGTGACACACGCTTCGGTCCAGAGTCCTGCGATGACGAATTTCTTCCGACCGGTCGCCGCCACCGCCTTGCGAAAAGCGGCATCGAGCCAGGAGTTCATGGAAGTGCGGTCTATCACCTTATGATTGGGAAAGAGTTCGATGACTTCCGGCATGAATGGGCCGGAGAAGCTCTTCTCGGCAACCGTGGAAATAACGGTTGGAATCTTGAACAGCTTCGCCGCCTTCGCCAGGACCTGGACGTTGTTGAACGGGACGAGCCGGTCGTGCGATTGAACGCCCTGATACATGGCCGGCTGGTAGTCGATCAGCGCGATCGCGCTGTTGTCGGGAGTCAACATTTCGATCTTCGACATCTTCGCACTCCTCACTCTCGGTTGATTGCACTGTCGAACCGGCGATTGCGGGAGACAACATCGCCTTGAGACGCATGGTGTCACCCGGGGGTTTTCGCGCGATTGGAGGAGTCCGCCGAGCGTGAGTAAGATTCTGCGATCACAGAATCAGATAAGGAATGACTCACAGACCGCAGGTGCGAGTGAGAGGTGCACGCGCTCACCCACGGTTTTTGGTGAGATCGCTGTTAGGTTCCTAGCGACTGCTCAAATGGCTTGAGACAAATCTTTGTGCCTGAGGCTTTGGTGAGGAGGTTCGTCACTCATGCCCTGCGGCGTGCTCTGATGCCCGATAGCCACTCGGTGATCCATGCCAGCGCGGAGAAATCAGGGGTAAGGTAGGCACGCGAGCCAGGAACGCTGAGCTCGACCTCGGTACCCAGATTCGGCCCGCTCCAGACGTCCAGTTTGCCGTCGACAAGCTTCGCGCGCTCACGCATGCCGCGCAATCCGAAATGTCCGGGCCGGCCTTCCTGAACCGCCCGCGCTTCAACGCCCTTGCCATCGTCACGCACTGCCAGGCGCAGATGTTGCGTTTCGTACGTCAGCTCCAGCGCTATCCGCGTCGCATTCGCATGTCGTAACGCGTTGCGCAACGCCTCGCCTGCAATCCGGTAGATCTCATCACGGACGATGGGATCGAGTATTCGCGGCGTACCTTTCACCTCCACGCACACACTCGCCGAATCCCTGTCGGTTTCAGCCGCCGCGAGCCTGCCGAGCGTGTGCAACTCCGTCGCAAAATCGGTGGTCTCGACCCTGAAGTCGCGTAACCCCTGTACCGCTTCCCGTCCCTCGGTGATCGCCTGGGCAGCTTGGTCGACGGCGTTCACGACCACTCTCTTGGCCTCGTCGGGGCGGCCGGGAAGCAGGTCCGAGGCGGTTTGAAAGCGCAGCAGCAGGGCCTGGAAGCCTTGCAGCAGCGTATCGTGCAACTCGCGTGCGATCCGGGTTCGTTCGTCTAGACGGTCTTCCATGCGCTGCTCAAGACGCTTCCGCTGCTTCTCCGTGACCTGGCGTAACCAAATGTAGAACAACGCGCAGAGCAGCAGGATTGCCAGCGCGATGACCACGATTCGAAAGGGCAGAGTCTGGTAGAAGAGCGGAGGGACGATCAGGGAGACAGTGGCGCCTTGCATATTCCAGAGGCCTTCGTCATTAGCGGCGATGACATGAAATACATAACGGCCTGGAGACAGGTTGTTGTAGTGCGCAATACGCCGGTTACCGACGTCTTGCCATATCTGGTCGAAGTTCTCGAGGCGATACTTGAATCGAACGCGGCTGGGGATCGAAAGGCTGGTCGCGGTATAGTCGATTGCAACATTGCGCACATTCGGAAACAGCGTCAGCGAGGCAGCCGGCTCGCGCTGCCGGCCGTCGTCCGTGACGGCCCCAATGATGACATTAGGCGCGACCGTGCTGTTGATGTGCTCATTTGGATCAATCGATGAAAAGCGGTCGTCGGCCTCGAACCAGATTCGACCGTCATCGGTTTCAAGCACTGTGGGTAGGGGGCGGACTGCAAAAGGAACTCCAGGCATGCCGTCGAGGGTGCCGAGCTTTTCAAAGGCAAGCGCTCCACCGGGTGCGGCATCGAGGCGCCGGAGCTCCTGTCCGCTGACGTGCACGCCACCTATGGAGGTGCTCAGCCAGAGGTCCCCGTTATTTGCCTGGAGCAGACCCTTCACTGTGCCGAGCCCGCTCAGGCCGGGTATCGATTCGAAGCGGCCGTTGTGTATGCGCTGTAAGCCCCCATCGCCGCCAATCCACAATTGGCCGTTGATTCTGCCGAGAACTTGAACGCTCCTGACGTTGAGACCGTCCTTCTCGGTGTAGACACGCCAGGCGTCATGAGTGAGCGATGCAAGACGGCCGCGGCTATACCCTAGCCAGACCGAGCCGTCCGCGTCAGGGTAAATCGCGAGGGGGAACTCTTGCGCCGGGAAGCCGGGGACAGGAACAAGCTCCCACTGGCGATCCCGTAATCTGAATAGGCCGACCCGTACCAGCGAGAGCCATAAGTCTCCCTTGGCATCCCGGGCAATTGCTTGCGTGCGACGCAGGCTGTCTCCAGGTGGGTTGGCCCGCTCACGAGGGGGAGCGCCTACTTCTTCCCAGGTGCTGTCATTCAGCTTCCACAAGCGGCCGTATCCGCTCACCCATAGGGCCCCCGTTGCGTCGCGATAGGACGCGGTGATCTGAGTGGGTCCGCCCCGATAGGGCACCATGAGTCCATCCTTCATTTGAAAGAAGTCATCACCTTGGGCGGGCCCGATGTGGGTTGTCGCGACCGCGACCCATAGGGAGTTATGATTGCCCGCACCCAATACGACAGTGTCCTCGAATGGTCCATGCCTTCTCAGACGTGGCAGTCGCAGCTGCTCAAGGCCAAGAGTCGTTCCGAACCATATATTGCCCTCGCGGTCCTCAAAGGCGGAAATCGGTTCGGCTCGATCGGCAAAAAACAGCAATTGAGGATCGGCCGGGGACTGTCGTTTCGACCCCAACGCGAGTTCACCGTCAGGGGAAGGGATCGGTAAAACGCTCACTCCACTAGTCGCACTTTCAAGCCACAGACCTCCGGCTCGATCGATGAGCCAAAAGGTAGGGGCGGGCACGCGGCGGCAGGGAGGAATGTCGTCGCGAGTGGCATCGAGGAGATAGAGACAGTTTGGATTAGGCATGTGGGCCCAGACGCGCCCGTGGGAGTCTTGCCGAAACCTCCCCTCGGACGACAGCTCGTAGACATGTACCCTGCTGGAGCCGCGGCGCAGTAGTGCGACCTTGTCGCCTGACATAATCCACAGGTTGCCGGACTTGTCAGCCATGACCTCAGCCGCATACGGTTCTGGCAATCCCACAGCTTGTGTGACGTCAGTCCACTGATGACCTTCGAAACGGGCGAGCCCGTGGCTCGTACCCGCCCAGACGACGCCGTCGGCGTCGCTGGTAAAGGAGTCAGTCGCTCCCGTGAGTACTCCAGTCTTATCCGGCGGAAAGTTCCTGAGGACGCCGTGACTGTCGAGGAAGCTGGCTCCCCCAAACTGGTAGCCGATCCACAGACCACCCGACGGAGGAGTACTGAGTGCCGTGATGCCTTCACCGAGGAGCGGAACGCCCCCGACGGCCGAGATTCGCTCAAATCTCACTCCGTCGAACCGGTACAGTCCAACCCCAGTGCCCAGCCAGAGGAACCCATCGGAAGTCTGCGCGATGACTATGACTTTGTCGGGAGCTCCCTGCGCAGCGCCAAACGACGTGTGGGCATACTCAGTGATGTCAGGCGGTGCCGCCGAAGCTGCGGCGCAGCCGACGATTCCGAAAGCGACACAGAGAAGGTGCAGGGCACGCATCGAGCAGCAGAATACGCCTCGATTGGCTCGCTCGGCTAGCCAGAGCCGGCGCTGGGCTGACGGCGGCAATCGGGCGGGATCCACGCTCGAAGGCGGCGCCGGAGCTTGTCTCTTCGGTGCGGCCACAGTGGTCCATGCTTACGTGGCGACTGTCGTTTCGTTTGCCCGCAGTCAGCAGGCCATCCCGCAGGGGGGCGTCACGCCGCGTGTCGGCCTGCGGCCAATTCTTTAATCGCCTCGGTTGTCAGCGGCTTGCCACCGATGCCCCATTCGCCGCTATTGACCTCATAAATCTTCACCCATGTCGCGCCGCGCAAGTTTTCACCTGCAATTGAAGCGATGGCGTCGGTCAGCTTTTGAATGACCAGCTTTTTTTGCTCGGCGTTGAGCACATCTTTGACCAGATGGACATCGATCAGTGGCATTGCATTGTCTCCTATGTGGACCTGCTGTAAGACGAGGAATGTTGAAATATGCACCTCAAGCTAACCACTCGGGCTTGCTCGAGCCGCGCGGGTCCAGCACGGTCCGGAAGGCGCCCGGAGTCCGGGACAAATTTACCTGGTCGGTCATGCCTTGATACGTGCCCAACGGGGTCTCGGCGGTGAAGAGATCAGGAGCGACGTACGTGTGCTCGTCCGTCGAACCGGCGGTCTCCTGCGCGTAGGCCTTATCGAATATGCCCATCGAGAGCAGCCACAGGACAGTTCTGGTCAGAGAAACCACAACGCGATAGCTTCCTCCCTCGATGGAACGCCGTCGCAGGGCCTCGAGAACACCGACGGTGCCGAGCCACCCTACTACGTTGTCGCAAATCGGGATGATGGGCGGCGACTTCGGCTGAGTGGGTGTTCCCTCGATGGAAAACAGACCCGACACGGCTGCGCCAACCTCATCGAAGCCAACCCGGTTTGACCAGGGACCTTGTTCGCCATATAGGACCACCTTGGCGTGAATCAATCCCGGCTTTTTTTCGCTGAGCTCTTCGGCGGTGAGGCCGTATCTCTCCAAATAACCGGGGCGGCGATTCGAGAAGAAGACGTCGGCATTCTTCAGAAGGCGGTCGAACTTCGCGCCATCTTCTTTCGAGCCGTCCAGTACCGTGGAACGCATTCCAACCTGCACGTCCCAGGCAAAGGCCTCAATATCCGCATCATTGGGCCTCCAGATATTAAGGACGTCGGCGCCGTAGTAGGCCAGGTCTCTGCCGATGGCCGCTCCGGCAATCACGTGCCCCAGTCCGAACGCACGAATGCCCTCCAACGGGCTCTTTGCGCCGCGCTTGAACGGTACCGGGTCGCTCTCGCCGATTTTTTCCAAAGTGATCAGCGGCATGGTGGAGAGCACTTCGGTGTACTGGAGCTCGTTGCGAAACTCTTCGTTCGTTCTCACCATGGCGAAAACTAAACCGGCCTCTTGCCCGGCCGCTTCTAATTCCTGTGCGCGCCACTGCAGAACGGCATTGCCAATGGATTCGCTGCTGTTGCTGCACCTCAGGAAATTGAGCGCGCCCGCCTGCAGGCCGGGGAAAATGTTGAGAGCAACCACATGACGCCCATCGCGTGTTTTCCTAAAGAGCGGCAGCTCAAAGAACGGGTTGTCCCGAGGCAAGAGCAGGGGGCTGCGTCCGTTGAGCGTTTCCCATTTGCGCTCAAAGAAGCCACAGAAGCGCCGTAGAGCTTTCCGGACATCGACATGAATGTCCTGTGCTTCGCCGGTTTGCGATTTCCAGAGCGCTGCCAACGCGACCGACCTCGCTGCTAGTCCCACGGCAGCCATGGCACCAAACTTGAGACTGCTTGGCACAATCGGATCCTGTCCATAGAACGTAAGTTTGCCGCCGCTGTCCTTGATTGTCAGTCCGACGTCCGACAACACCTGATTCGTAGCTCTTTGAAAGTCGAATTCCGCTGAGGTTGCGGGAGTTCGCAGCTTGGTCTGAAGCATATCGGTCAACGACTCTGCTTGGTGAGTCTCAGGGATTCGCATGGTGACGGAACTCATTTTCGCTCTCCTACAGGTGTATTTGGCCGGCGGCTACCCCGGTCCGATCGCGTCTTAGGTCGCGGGCAACTCGACGCAGGGAATCCTTGTCAGGTTGCCCTCCGCAAGAAGCATGCTGTCACGAGGCGGTTTCGCACGATTGGAGGAGTCTGCCGTGCGTCAGTAGGATGCTGCGATCACAGAATCAGAAAAGGAATCACGAACCGATTCGGAGCAATCGCCCAGGCGAGATTCGCTCTGGGATCGTATGAGTCCGGTCTAATCCCGCGCGACTTGCGCTGCCGGCAGGAGGACCTGGGTGGTTCTATCATTGGCCTGTCCAGCCGGGACTAGTGCGACGTTGCCGGAGGCTGTCGCAAAGCGTTCCACGCGCGGTTTCTCTTGCTCGTCATGGCGCTGCGCGCGTCGCCATGCCGCTGGGGTCTGGCGCGCGACCTGCCGGAAGTGCTTGCACATGTGCGCCTGGTCGGTGAAGCCGCACCTAAGCGCAATGTCACTCAACGACGCATCGGTCGCAAGCATGTATTGGGCGGCCAATTCCACGCGACGTCGCACCAGGAAAGCGTGCGGTGACTCCCCGAACGTGCGCTTGAAGGAGCGGGAGAAGTGCGATTCGCTGCGCTGAATGAGCGCGCAGAGATCCGTGACGAGGACATGCCCTGTGATATGACTATCAATGTAGTCACGTACCTTGCGTATCTGCCAGGCCAGCAAGCGCCCCCTTTCGTCGGGAACCTCTCTCGCAGCTGGCGGATCAATCTGCTGTCGCAATAGTGAGGCGGCTTCGAGCAGCGCGCCCTGGGCTGGGTGTACTTGGTCGCGAAGTTGGCCAACAGCTGCCTCAAGGAGGGTCATCACCCGATGCATCCATTCTCGCGATCGCGTCGCGCCTAGCTTCGATATCGCCAGCATCTCTCCGAGGTGTTTTTCCATTACCAGTGCCTTACTCTCACCCAGGAGCGCTGGCGGGGCGCAGCATGTCGCGGGAGTAGGCAAGACCGATTCCGTACCCACCACCGTTGGACTCGACAATGGCTCGAGACCCATCGTAAGTTTCGCGGCGCGTCCAATCGCGCTGTAGTTCGAGCAAGACTTGGATCCAGGAGGTCATTCGTGCTCCCGCCGCTTCCATTCTTCGCAATGCCAATTCATGACTGGCCGGGGTCAGGCCGCCGCAGGCATCACCGACAACGAACACTTCGAAGCCTTCGGCCAGCGCGGAAAGCACTGGAAACGAAACACAGGCTTCAGTGAGCATTCCTGAAACCAGCAATCGCCGCCGCTGGGTCTTCAGCACGGCGCTTCGGACCGCATCGTCCTCCCAAATATTCATGTTGCGGCGTTCGATGGATTGAATGCCAGGCAGCACCGCCTGAATCGCAGGCATCAACGGTCCGCTGTACACCTTGCTCGCGGATGTCGAGACGATCACGGGGAGCTTGAACACGCCGGCGGTCTTCGCAAGCGCTATGGCGTTGTTCAAGAGCACCTGTCGATCAATCGAGGCGACGCCGAATGCGAGACCCGCTTGTTGATCGATCAGAAGGAGTGCGCACTCTTCGGGCTGTATCAAGGCCTTCGGGCTATTCACAGGCATACCTCCTTATCGAACCTACAAATCACGGCTCACTCACCGCAGGAGCGAAGACGTCGGCCCAGACTCGCTGTCCGCACGCGAAATGAGCGAAAGGAACTTCCTCCACCGGTCCTCTGCACAGACCATGCGCGAGCCCCGAGTAGTGAACGACCTGGCGAGCACCGATGTAGATGCCGTGACGCAGATAGCCGCGCCGGGGTGTGACAAGGTGCGAAACCGACAGGGGTTCTTCGTCCCCCACCAGGACCCCGTCGCCTCTGAGTTGCCGGGCAGATAACGCGCGCTCACAGCGCGCTCCCGACCGGGACGTAGGCTGCACGCTCGCGCACGCTGTGATAGAGGGCCTGCGTCTTGGCGTTGGGCGGTATGCCGAGGAAGCGCGTCAGCAACTCGCGGCAGCGCCTGTAGGCGTGCAGCGCCTCGCTGTGATCTCCGAGCTCGTGATGGCAGAGCATCAAGCCCCGATACAGACCCTCGTTGAGCGAGTCGAGCTCGATCCCTGATCGATACAGGTTCGCAGCATCCTCCCAACGGCGCGCGCGTTCGCACTCACGCGCTGCATCGCGGATGGCGCGCAGCAAGCGATCACGCAGCTCCTGGCGCGCCTTCAAGACCCACGGCTTTTCGGTCTCGTGCTGGAGAAAATGCCCTTGATAGAGGAGTCGCAGGCGGCCGATCCTTTCGATATCATTCGCCTCCGGGTCATGCCGACGCTGCAGCTGCTCCTCGAACTCCCACATGTCGACCCACAACTGATCCCGGTCCAGGCTGACCTTGCCGCCCTCCATCCGTACCGCGTCGCGTGCACCGAGCAACAGGCGCAATCTGTAAAGTGCGCTTTCAAGGGCGTGGTATGCAGCATCGCCCTCGGAATCCGGCCACAGCGCATCGACCAGCACACCCGCGCTCACTTCGGTCCCGCCAAACGCGATCAGGGCCTGCAGCAGCTCCTGTGGTTTGCGTAAGCGTGGGGGAATGGCGATAGGGGTATCCCCCTTGGTCAAGCGAAAGCGCCCCAACACATGGACCCTGAAACGTTCACGGCCGGACATCGAGTCGCCGGCGTGTCGGCCGTTGATCGTGTCGAGTCGATTCGGAAGAAATTCCTTAGCAATTGCGTTTGTCATGCTGAGGCCCTGTCTGCCGGTTGTTAACGCTAGTCGTCCTGGTGTACAGCGTGGAACCAAATCCCACCAGCGCGCAGCCCCAATTCGAGTGATGTTCGGGCCCCTCGGAATGGCTAATGGCCTCTGTTGAGCCGCGAATGGGCTTCGTGGGAGCCAAGGAATACCCACTTAAGGGTTTGAGCACTCACTCATCAGGAGGCGAGTCCTGACTCTTTCGGTCGCGAATCTCGAGTCGCCTCCAACCAAAGAGGCGTGCATCGAGTGACCATGCGCCGGGGCCGATCAGCGCCAGGGCAGCGGCCGCGGCGGCTAGCAGGACCCAACGTGGGACATAGGGGGACGAGAAGACATTCCAGAGCGCGTAGATCGTGATGAGCGCTGCGACAATCGGCGTCCAGAGACCCGCGATCAGGAACAGCCCGAGACCGATCGCCAGCACGTCCAACACGGTTGAGCCGATCGGCGGTCCACCCACCAGAAACCGAACGGCTTCCTCGATGAGCACGACGCCTGCCACGACCCGCAAGAGCAACAGGCCGACGCCGGGCGGGCCGTGGGCAAAGGTGGAGAATAGTCGACGCACAATCCCAGAAGGTTATGCGCTGACCGCTCTACACGGGGACCCCCAAAAGGGGGATTTCCAAAACTCTTTCGAGCGATCAGAACTCGATGATCCCGCGCTTGAGCCCGATCATCGCGGCGTGGGTTCGGTCCTTGGCGCCCAGTTTGGAGAGGATGTTCCGGACTTGACCCTTCACGGTGTCCTCGCTGGTCGAGAGCTGCGCCGCGATCTCCTTGTTGGCATTCCCCTCGGCAATGAGACGCAAGACGCGGACTTCCGCCGGGGTCAGCGCATCGTCGGTCGCATGTTCGGCGAGCTGGAAGGTGACCTCGGGGGACATGGATTTTTTGCCGGCGTGCACGGCTCGAATGGTGTCGAGGAGTTCTCTGTGCAAACTGTCCTTGAGCAGATACGCCCGTGCACCGGCTTTGATTGCCCGCAGCGCTTGCACGTCCCCGGCATAGGTGGTCAAAACAATGATCCGAGCCTCGGGAAACTCGCCGCGAATCGCGCTGATCGCATCGAGTCCGTCCATCTCCGGCATTTGTAAATCCATTAACGTAATATCCGGACGATGCCGATGAAACAGCTGGATGGCTTCGCGCCCATTCGCGGCTTGCGCGATCAGATTCATATCCGGTTGAGTGGCGACGAGGCCCGCGATACCTTGGCGGATGAGAGGATGATCATCGACCGATAGAATCCGAATCGGGCCAGGAACGCTGCTCATGATTTTCTCCGCTCGATTTTCCCGGAAAATTTCTCCGCCAACCACGAACGGCGGGGAGATGCGGTGTAAGCCCGGGCCGCCGGAATGATGAGCTCGATCTCCGTACCGGATTGCGCAGCGGTCCAGACCGTCAGCTTGCCGCCCATCAGCTTGGCGCGCTCGCGCATGCCATGGAGGCCGAAATGCCCCTCACGCCCCTCCGCCGTCAGGAACGTGGCGTCGATGCCCTTGCCATCGTCCCGGACCCGCAATCGAAACTGTCGCCGATCATAGTGGAATTCCACTTCGATCTGTTGCGCCTGGGCATGCCGGAATGCATTGCGCAGCGCCTCGCTCGCGATCCGGTAGATCTCGTCACGCATGATCGGGTGCAGGTTCCGTGAAGAGCCTTCCACCTCTACATGCAACCCGGCCGAAGTGGCACTGCTTGCCTCGGCCGCGAGCTGCTCTCCCAGAATCGTGATGGCCTGGGCCAGGTCATTTCTCTCGACCGTCGAGGCCCGCAACCCCTGCACGGCCTCCCGTCCCTCGGTAATGGCCTGCGCGGTCTGATCAATCGAGCTGCGAAGGACCTCCTTGGCCTCGGCCGGGCGCGTTTCGCATAGCGCCAATACCGTCTGGAAACGCAGCAGTAGACCTTGAAAATTCTGCAGCAAGGTATCGTGCAAATCGCGTGCGATGCGGGTGCGCTCACTAACGCGTTCCTCCAGGCGTACGTTGAATACCCGCGCGATTTGACGCAGACGCAGCTGGTGCAGCGCCCACAACAGGAAAAGAAAGGCGGCGACGCACGCCGCACGAAACCAGGTGGTCTGCCAGTAGGCCGGCGCAATGGAAAAATCGAGCGCCGCGCCTTCCTCGTTCCATACGCCGCTGTTGTTGCTGGCGGTGACCCGGAAGCGGTAGTTGCCGGGGGGCAGATCGTTGTAGAAGGCTTGACGGCGATTGCCAACGTTCTGCCAATCGCGATCATGACCTTCGAGCCTGTAGCGGAACTGGTTCTTTTCCGGCGTGACCAGGCTGAGCGCGGTGTAATCGATCTCGAGATCGCGAGTGAGCGGGGGGAGGCGCAGGCGTGACAGCGCTTCGTAGGTCTTGCGGTCGGCAGTGATTTGCTCGATGTGCACGGGCGGTGGAAGCTTGTTGAAGGGAAGGTGACGCGGATCGACGACGCTGACGCCGCCACCGGGCAAAAACCACAATTTGCCATCCGCGGTCTTGGCGACTGGTGGACCGTAACCGTTACGGATCGCACGACTGCTCACTCCGTCCGAACTATCGAAAACCGTGGTCTGAACTTTCCGCTCAGGATCCGCGCCCCACGCGTCGAGCTGAGGTTGGTCAATCCGCACCAGACCGCAGGGCATGTACAGCCAGAATGAACGCGCGTCGTCTTGCATGACCCAGTTGACGGCATCGCAGGGCAACCCGTTCCTACTATTAAGCGTGGTCACACGACCGCTTTTCACCCGGCTAAGCCCGCCTTCTGTCGCGGCCCAGAGCGCACCGTCTTGATTGAGTCGAACGTCGTTGACCGTGCCCTGGCCGAGTCCATCGACGACTTCGTACGATGCACGGATCTGGCCGTCCTTAAGATACGCCACGCCACCCTTATAAAACCCAAGCCACACGCCGCCTCCTGCAGCATCAGTAGCTAGGGCATAAGCGAAATCCGTCCGGCCCAGCTTCGCCCAAGGGATTCGGTCGACTACGTTTCCCTCACGCAAATGATAGAGACCATGATCCTGGTCGCTGATCCAGAGATTTCCCGCCTCATCCCCGGCGACCGAATGCACGATCCCGCCGGGTACGGAGGTCACGGGAGTGAACCGGCCATCTTCAAGGTAGGCAACCCCACGAGATGCGAAGACCCATATTCGTCCGTGATTGTCTTGAAAGAGGGACCCTACATCATCCAACAGTCCGGTATCGGTTGCGTTGCGTGCAACGCTGCGCCCGGCCTGATCTGTCAACCCGCGGTCGCCGCGCTTGCGGTAGGTCGTCATTTGCCCGTTGTTCCACCGTTTCAAGCCACTGGAGGTGCCAAGCCACACGCTGCCATCTTTGGCCGATAGAGCGGACCAAACATTTGCAACGGACAAGCCCTGTTTTGCCGAAATCGTGGGGACGGCGAAGTCCCGAAAGCGATCAACTCCATTGGTCGTAATCACCCAAATGTTGCGTTCGCGATCTTGAAAAAGTCTCCAAATCGAATCGCCCGAAAGACCATCAGACTGAGCGAACACATCCAGCCTTCCTTGGTGAATATGCAAGAGGCCCCGGTCCCCCGTTCCGATCCACAGACCGCCATCATTGTCCCGGAGCAGCGATTCTGGCTTGAACTGTAGCTGGATACCTTGAAGCGGATAGATCTCGGCTTTCCCGTCAAGGAACTGTCTGAGTCCGCCGTGAATGTTGATCAAGAGCGCGCCGTTGTCGCCTTCGATCAGCTGGAGGATCTCCGGGTCTGGCATCGGATAGAGTTTGGGAAGACCGGGCTTCCATCGCCATAGTCCTGTCATCGCCCCCACCCAGAGATTGCCTGCGTTGTCTTCATACAGCGAGAGCACGCCTTGGTCGAGACTGCCATCCTCTCCGTGACAGCGAACCCTTCCATTCTGAATCGCGCACAGCCTCCCAGTCGGTGTTGTTATCGCGCCAGCCCATACGGTGCCTTCGCGATCCTCAAGGAGTGCGACGACATTTTGTCCGGTCAGCTCTGGGTAATGGTCCAGCTTACCGTCCTTCCAACTTGAAAGGCCGTGACGAGTTCCAATCCAAAGCGTCCCATCGCGGGCGGCAAGCAGGCTTCTAATATCGTTGCTGGTGAGTTGCTCGCCCTTCGGCGGTTGCCAAGGCACGCTCCGAACGCCATCGAAGCGAAGCAAGCCGAATCCCGTTCCAAGCCAGAGATACCCGTTCGGCGTCTGTGCAATTACTTGGACCGTGTGCTTGAAAATGCCGTCGCGGATCTTCCACGCGGTGTGGGCGTACTGACTGACGTCGAGAGATGGGTCTAATGCAAAAGCACAAGGGCACGACGCCACCAGGAAGCCTAGCGCGAGAATGGCTCTTCCATACCTGTGTGCTCTCGCGATGGCAGAGTTTTCATCGCGGAACGTTCTCGCTTTCACGGCTCGTTACTCGTCAAAGCCTCTCTAATAACTGCACAAACGCAGTTGCGATATTTCATCATCACAGTATGGCCGTCCACTTGTCGATCTGTGCGAACGTGCGACCAACCTTACGCGCGCGCCTCACCATTCCTTAGCCAGTCCAATTTTGACAACCCGCCCAAGTGGCGAGGCTTGAGTCGCGTCATACCCAAGAGGATCTTGTGCCAGGTATGCGGGTTTTTTGTCGAGTACGTTCAAGATGGACAGGCGAAACGAGATCCCATTGAAGATCGATTGCGTTTTAGCAATGGAGTACGATCCTTGTAGATCGAGTGTCGCCCAACAGCCGACTCGCCCAGGAGTAGCCAACAGGTTGTCATTCTCAGGTGGTACGTAGTTGAAGATTGCGGTGCCCGCTAAAGAAGAGCGAGACCAATTGAGGCCGCCTTGAATCTTGTATTTTGGCGGGAAATACACGAGGCCAGATATAGTTTGCTCGGGACTCGTGTTGGTCAACTTTTGTCTTAGCTGGAGGTACGACCCATTGAAAAACGGAGTGAATTGTCCCAACTCGGAATCAAGTGAGTACTTTAGCCTGATATCAACACCAC
>Ga0210410_10000272_pt1 | contig 65040 bp, 57 predicted proteins | sample IncBWC4MmetaG_FD_161058 | JGI IMG/M metagenome (GOLD analysis project Ga0210410, IMG submission 161058) | Forest soil microbial communities from Barre Woods Harvard Forest LTER site, Petersham, Massachusetts, United States - Inc-BW-C-4-M | ecosystem: Environmental > Terrestrial > Soil >... | reverse complement strand
TTCGGTCCCTTGCAATGCCCGATGCACTAGGTACAATGGGCGGCTCTTCCGGTGCGGGGTGGAGCAGTCTGGCAGCTCGTCGGGCTCATAACCCGAAGGTCGTAGGTTCAAATCCTACCCCCGCTACCAATTTTTTCCCTTCTAAATCAAATAGTTATCATCGCCTTTCCGCCCGCATCCCCGCGGCTTCCTGGAAAATAACCAGGAGGTTGGGGGAGTTTTGTGTAACTCCTCTAGCCGCATGCTTTCTCCGCTGCCGCGATGAGATTTGAAAGCTCGGGGTGCGAGTAATGCGTTGTAATGCGCTGACTTTTGTGCCCCAAAAGATCTTGCCGATCCTCAAACGACACGCCCGCCGCTCGTAGGCGACGACCAAACGTGTGCTTGAGATCGTGAACCCTCACGCGCCTGAATCCCTGCGGCGCTACCGTTCCGTGCACCCGCTCCCAGGCATCCGCCGCGCGTTCTCGCGCGCTTCTCCATCCGGTGTTGTTCATCTTCTTAACAGGCACGGTGATCCCGTCCTTACTCCGCCGAACAAAAACGTACACCGGATGCATACCTCGTGCTTCCTCAATCACCGACCTGGCAATCCGATTGAGAACAACCAATCTCTCCTCGGTGTTCTTCACTTTTTCGCCTGGGATTACAAAAACGGAAGTGTCGAATTCAGGTACTTTCTTTTCCCATTCCCACCTCAAGCTACATACTTCTTCTTGGCGGCTTCCTGTATTCGCCTTATATAGGGCCATACGCAGCAGATGGCTCGGCAATTGCCGAAACAGAAGTTGTTCCTCCTCGACTGAGAGAGAATGAGGTTTGCGCGCATCCGTAATACGAAACAGCTTTATCTTCGGCGCCATTTCCAACCATGTCGCCCCTTGCTTGTCTCGCCATTCGTCGGCCGCCAGTCTCAAGATTCGACGCACGGTCTCAAGTGATAGATTGATGGTCTTCGTCTTCACGCCATCCTTGTTCCGCTTCTCGATGAACGGCCGCAAGGTCTCCATATACACACGCGAGAGCAACAGATCGCCGATAAAAGGATCAAGCATTGCCAAGTGCCTCTCATCGTCGCTGACACTTCTCTTATGCTGGTTCTCCTTCAGATACTTCTGCCCCGCCTCGCGAAAAGTCCACAGCGGCCGAACTCCGTAGAGTTGCGACTGGCGAACCCCTTCGATTCGGCTCGCCAATAGCTCCACCGCTTCCGTGAGGCTAGTCGTTCCAGCACTCTCCCGGATTCGGACACCTCTGAATTGCTTATTTAAATGCCAGATCCGACCGCGTTTGGTCAGACCTGACGTCTTCCTGTTTCCCATGGCTTATCCTTATTAGATTGAGCCGCGGGATGCCCGTTGCGGGCCCTATTGTCGACGAACGCCAGTCGCAATTCATGCCAATCGCACGTCGCACTGTATTAGGAGGTCGGCTTCTTTGGTTACCACAAGGACGCCGGAATCGATCATGTTTTGTATCCGCATCAAGTAGAAATAATCGGGAAGACCCGGTACAGCGACCGCGTGTGAGCCCATGTATGTTCCGATCATCCGCGCGACTCTGTAGGCACGCGCAGATGTCAGCTGAGCGATCAAACCCTGATCTATGGATGCGAGCATCGCCGGCATCAAAGCATCGATAATCCCATAGTCCTCCATCTCCATCGGCCGATCTGAGGGATCGGATTCATCCAGGGTCTGGTTAGCCTTCTTGAAGTCCTCCGGCTGAAGTGGTCGCCCTAGTCGCGCAGCCACGCACGAAAGGCAGAGCATCCCGTGCCGTTGTTCCCGGGGCACCAGCTGACGCCACAACTTGTTGCGTAGCATGTAATAGTCAGCGCTATGCAGAGAAGTATTTTTCCCGCAGTCGAGGCAGAGCCAATGACTTTCGTTCATGGGTGTATTGCCTATTGCCAATATCGCAGACCAACCTTGACCTCAAGCCGTTGTCGGCAAACGTCAGCTTTGCAGCATAAGATCCACGGTCGCACAATTGCTAACTGTCCTCATCGCCGGCATCTACACCGCGCAAAGGGATCCCTGCCGTCCCGTATAAGTGTTCGATCATCCACTTTGCATCTACGAGGTCCTGGCCCGAGATCGAACGTAATACTTTGATCGCATTGACAGTGTGGCCGCTGCAAACTCGATCAGCGGCAGCGTGCCGATGTTGGTACCGAGGAATTGAACGCCTGGCAAAGGTGCGCTGATCACTACCAATCCTCGTTATTGTGTAAACTCGAGAAAGACACAGAAACACCATGGAGGGTTTTCGAGTGAGCACTACAATCAAATGCGTCGCCAAACATATGATCGGTGGTCAGGGACACGAACATATCGCCACACTGTGGTGGATTCGGCATGAAAACGGGAGGGACATAGGCGCCGAAGGCCAATCTTCTCGAGAACAAATGGTCACCTACATCGAGCAGAACGGCAATACCTCCGTTTGGTGTCCCGATCAGAACCCGCAGCTTAAAGGTGCATGGGTTCACGTCCACAGCAACGGGCGAATAAAATATGTCCAGACGGTCGCCGACGGTCGTAAGACCGATAACTTGCTTTCTTTGCCCGATCGTTAACCGCTCGGCAGGACGCGCATCGTGCTAAGTAATCGGAATCCCAGTGCTTGCGAGCGTAACTTGTCGCCCTAGCGCGGCGGTACCTGGTGCAATTGTGGTCGAAGCGCTGGCCATTCGAAGGTGTTACCGCCGATGTTGAGGCTCAGCTCATCGCTTATATGCCGTTCATTCGCCTCCGTGAGCACCAGCACGACATCCGGCAGTGCAAAGCTAACACGGATATTTCCGACCTTCTCAAATTCGGGGAGCGGTGTCAGCAATGCTGCGCCGTCTTCGCTCAATCGGTACAGACCATCGAGGCCCACGGCAAGCACTTGTCCGTGAATCGACGCCAAGCCGAAGAAGGCCACTGTCGCGGCGCGCTTGTCGCCCCGTGTAGCTGGCGGCGGCAAACCTTTGACGGGATATGCCTTCGAGTAAAGCTCTCGCACCCGATCGCCACAAACCTCGTCGATCCGCCCGTGGGCCAAGAAATGCACGAGCCCAATGGCGATCACGACGCAGTCTTTGTTCCAGGGCGCGGGAACGATGCCGTTGACCGGATCACAATCACCATTGAGAACGCCGCCACATAGCTCGCGTGTCCGGCTCTCGATGTATGAGACGCGGCCGGTGCGTCGGTCGACTCGTGCGAGTCCTCCACCCCACTCACCCGAGTTGATTCCGAGCAGCACTTCATCCTTCCGCGCCAGAATGGAGGTCACCCCCAGAATGGGCCGAGTCCTGGGCCAGTCCACATCGCGAGGTTTGATCGCATTGCCGACAAGCTCCATCGTGCGCCGCGTCGTCAGGAGCGTGGTCGGCTCACCGTTGGAACTCACGCCAAGGAGCCGCTCTTGCTTCGTTGAAATACCGGCAAACGCTCTGAACCCCTCGCCTGTCCAGCGCCTAATCGTCAACGGCGTTTCATCACTGCGCGAACTCGTGACAATCGTTGGAACGCCGTCCTTGATCCATAGATCAAGCACAGGGTCCTCCGTGGGAACCTTGACAAGTTCGTGATCCGCCTCTGCGACGCGGAAGATCTCCCCAGCATCACTCAACGTCCAGAGTGTCTTATCGACGAACACCGCGCGGATGATCGCGCCCTCTTGTCCTGGACGCACTGGCTCAAGCGCAGGGGTCTTCACAGACGAGAAAGCGAAAAGCGCCGAGGCGAGGATGAGGGAAATCCGTACTTGCGCGTACCGTACTTCTCGAGTCTTCCTGCTCACGTTGGCGCTCCATCAGCTGTCTGGCTGTATCTCGAACTTCACAGACTACATGAAAGAGCGAGTCCATTTCCTGCAGATGTAAATTGGCAAGCGTAGGCTCGCCCACGCAATCAAGCTTTGCTGACGACCAATCTCCCTTTGAGTGGCTGCATCATGACGCGCACTTTCACGCGATGAAGTTCCGCTTCTAGCCGGTAACTGCCCCGATGGAAATCTCGTCACCGCACACTCGCGTTATGATCCGACGGACCGGGCGAATGCGAGGAGCGGCGCAAGATCGCGATGGTCCGCGGCCACGAGGGCATCGATATACGCTTTGCGCGTGGCATCTGGATCACGCAATGCGCTCCCACCCCAAGGAAGCGGCTCCAATCCAAAATGTCGAACCATGGCGATATGGGCGAGCATGCGCCCATGTCGGCCATTGCCATTCGGAAAGGAATGTATCGTCACGACTCGATACTTAAGGCGGATCGCGATTTCATCCGGTGGGTATGCGCGATACTCCAGCCAACCGCGCACTTCCGCGTAGAGCGCGCGAAGACTAGTGCGAATCAGATGCGAGGGCATGCCAATGTTGGTGTCGCGCTCGCGAAACCTTCCAGCCCATTTCCACACGTCTCCGAACATCTCCTTATGAAGTCGCATCAAGTACTCATCGCTCAACATGTCGGAGAGTGCTCTCGTGCGCGAGCGCAGCGCCCATTCCTGGCCGCGAAGAATGTTCTGCGCTTCCGCTTCGTTGAGCTCTCCCTGCGTGGTAATGCTCGCGAGCCTGAGGCCGCGGATGTCCTCCTCGGTGAGTGGCGTGGCGCCGGGCGCATGCGCGCCGGTTAGCGCCATAACTCTCGGGGGTTGCGCTCTAGCTCAAGGGCAAGTTCGGTGATTCGCTCCTGCAACTCGTTGTCGGCAAGGCCCTGAGACTCGAGTTGCATGGAGTGGGCGACTGGTCCGACCCGCTTTCGCGCAACGTCTTTGGCGCGGTCAGCGATAGTCTCGCGCAGCGGCTTCCGCGGGATGATCGCGTAAAATAGCTCCGCGTCGAGCGCTTCCGCGGCCCGGCGGAGTGATGCCAGGGTGATCGCACCCGCGCGTTCGTTTTTTTCTAACTGATTGACACTTTGTTGCGCGAGGCCCATCCGGCTGCCGAGCGCGGCGGCGGACAGCCCGAGCCCTTGACGTAAAGCCCGAATCCAACCGCCGACGCTAGACGAACGGAGCGACGCCGCAATGGCTCGGAGGGGGGCGAGCTTCCGGTCAATCTGAGTTGCCGTGAGAAGATGGGTTTGCTTGGCCATACGGTTACTATACCGTGTTTAGACGGTTAAATGTCCAATAATAACTGTTAAAAAGCGGTATAAAGTCACAAACATACCGTCTCTAGACAGTGAAATAGACCAATGGCTCGGTCTCGATCCCAGCGCGGCTAACGGCCGACGTCGAGCTCGCTTTTCCCGACCGCTTCATCCGTGACGCCGGCGGCCACCCTAATCGAGGTCGACAATCGCTCCGTAAACCTTCAGCGCCAGGATCTGAATGACATGGAATGGGGCTTCAACGCCTGGTTTCCCTTCGGCGCAGCAACCAAGGGCGGGCGCCAAATCGCTTCGAATTCTCCGCATTCGATACTTGGGTTCAGAAGGACGAGATTCTGATCCGCGACGGCGTTCTAATCTTAAATCTCTTGAACGGCGCGCACCCGAGAATGGCGCCGGCGGACAACCCCGGCATCAAATCGATTGGAGCGCGCTGGTGTACACGGATGGCTTAGGGGCCGGGCTCAACGGCTCGTGGCGTAGTGCGACTTCGGTGGCAGGCCGCGACGCGATCGCGCCGGACACATTGCGGTTCTCTGCGCTGGATACCGTTAACTTGATGCTGTTGGTGGACTTAAGCCGCCTGCCGGCGACGCGGGGTCAGCCGTGGGCGCACGGGATGCGCGTCGCCTTCTTGGTCCTCAATCTCTTCGACCGCCGCCAATCCGTTCAGGATTCCGCGGGTATGACTCCGCTCGCCTTTCGCGCCGGATTATCTCGATCTCACCGGCCGCACCGTCTGACTCACCGTCCGCAAATCCTTCCAATAGCCGCGAAAATCTCGACATCATCAAGTGCGTGTGCGCGAGCAGGCTATGCTACGTTCGGGGCATGGGCACAAGCAACGCGCAAAAAATGACGAGGGCTCTGACGCAGAGAAATCTAAGATTAAAGCTGCAATTCTGCCGAATCGATCCTGAGGTTATCCGCGACTTTAGCGACGCGATTGCCAAGACTTCCAGGACCAGGCTGGAGAAACTTCAAAAACAACACGCGAGAGAGGCCAAGCGGTCGGCCTCGGAGATATCCGATGCGATCATCGGGCAGTATTTTGAAGATCGGGTGGCGCTCACGGCATCGATGGAAGAATTGGCTCAGAAACTCGCCATCGTTGGCCTGTTCGGGCAGGTTGAGATCTGCATCAAAAATATGCTTGCGATCGCATTGCCCAACGTAAATCGGAAGGCGCTTTTTCGATGGGGCCGCCTTTGCGAGGCATTGGGGACGGTCGGCGTCGAGATTGATAGGCTCCGCGGTTACAAGAGGGTCAATCAACTGAGGTGTCTCAATAACGCGATCAAGCACTCTGAACTCGTTGGGAGGGAACTCGCGGCTACGGGTTGGGGAAAGGCGCAGGACGTGATTGACCCAGGCAAGTGTCACCGTGAGCTGAGTGAGTATCTGGAAAGTAGCGAGCAATTTCTCAAAGATCTTCGCGCCAAGCTTGTTGCGCTTATACCGGTGTAGAGAGACCAATCACCTAGAGAGTCCCTAAAATTGCCAGCTTACCCAAGCCAGCCATGCAAAACTCATGAGGTCCGGGCGATGCAGAACTCGTGAGGCGAGGAGTGCAACTTCCGTCGGCCGCCGCTTAATCTAACCTCAGCAAGTCAGCCCCGGCGGGATTAGCATGATCTACTTCTGGGTCCGGCGACCCATTGGATTCGAAACTGGTACAGAGCCGCCGGCAGCCGCGCATCTATCCATAAAATTCCTCCGCACTTCGTCCGCAATGGATAGGGAGCGCTCCGATCGAGACAGAAGCGTTCCCGACACCGGGACGATCGGGTCATAGAGCCTGTCGGGGCAGAATCGCTGCACGGCCAACTGACCGGCACGCAGAGTGTGCTGAACCCGATGCATCAACGCATTCCAGGCGTTGTAATTGTCGAGTGGGTGATCAGTGGACCGCCAATTTTCCAATGTGTCGTTGACGCTGTATACACCTGCGTAGAACTCAGATAGTGGCTCAGAGTCCGTAGTGCCGAGGTCGTGAACGAGCGGGGAGGATGAATAAAGATTCGGCAGCGCGGGCTTCAACGACGTCCATGAGTCACCCTCACATGGACCTCGAGCATGAGAGGTTTGCGTATAGTTCGGAATTATTCGATCGAGAATTTCCACCTGTCGCCGGAATATCCGCTGCAGCTCGGGAGCAAAGGACGCGCGAGCCTTCACGGCTCGATTGGTCGGCGGCGGAACGGGAGCACCGGGCTGGTGATTAGGCACCGCTCGGACGCCATTGGCCTCAACAAAGAGTTGGACATTGAGAGTCAGGAAGGCGCGTCTCTCCCCCTGGGCAGATCTTCCAGGGTCCGTTGTGTAATTTCGTATATGATCTTTTCCCAGCCGATAGGAATGTCCGCTTTCGGCTCCGATCTCAACGAGGTCCGTCGTCACTGAGATGATTGACCACTCCTCGTCAACCGCAGGCAGGGCATCTCCCGCGGCATCGAGATGGCACGCGGGAGGTACGAGTCTTACTCGGTCACCAACGTTGCGTTTCAGTTGTTCGAAATTCACGGCTGGGTGCGACTGCGGTTATGCGATCAAAACGACGTGCTGCCCGTGCAATCGACTGTACTGTTCCTATTTCGTTGGGTATACCAACCGCAGAATCGGATTGCGACCGGCAATGCATATGCGTAAATATATTTGACGGCCCTTCAATGATTTGTACCCCCAGTCGAAGTGCTGCTGATCGGCAAAGTGCAGTTCGTGGATCCCGTACGGCTCAATTCGGTTGTCGCCTTCATCGTGATCTGGCAGTGCGAGGATCTCGAATTTCCGCCGAGGCCAACGACCAGAACCATAAAGAAGCTCCCAATACTCGAGAATGCAGGGTCGACTCGAGAGGTTACGAATTCGCACGGTGTTGCCGATAGATTCGTCGCCAGTAAGGTTGTAGCTAACGTCGATTTGAAATCGATCTCGCCAGATCTCCCAAAATTTGATGCTTGCGAGGAACGTAGAAAGTATGGCACCCCACCAGGCGACGAGACTGGCGGGAGATTCAGCGCTCATAGGCCAGCGAAGCACGAGACTTCCGGACGCTCGGAATTACTGTTACCCATATCGAGAAGAGCGTCATAAGCCACGAATCCTTGTGTTCGAGGCAACTGATTATACGCGACAACCTTACGTGCACTAGTCGCCTGATGTCGAGCATGATGAGCCCCCGGCTTATATGCCGGACTTTCCGGGCCCGACCTCCTACTGAAGTGTGAGAGAATGCTCATTGTTTGAAATACGCATCCTCTGCGTCCTTCAAATCAACGGCGATGTGCCGTCATATGTCCGATCAAGGATGACTCGACACTGAAGAACACCCATGCTCTGTGACCTCGCCCATACCTTCCCGCCGTGGGTTGCAAAATTGCTTGAACGCGATCGGAGTCTGCGGAGGAACTTTCGAGAGGAGACCATCACCGACCTCCTCATGGCGAGCATGGTGGGATTGAAGGGCTATGGGATCACCGTCGATTTCCCCGATGAGACGAAAACGGGCGGCGACATGGAGTGGGTCTTTGCAGCACCTCACGAGATCAACGGCGGGCGATACTTGCGACTCATCCTGCAGGCGAAGCGTCCGCGGTATGTAAAGCTCAAGAGCGGCGGCTATTGGCTCTACCAGCATCTGGATCACGGGACTCCTCCGGGTCAGCAAGCGCAGACGCTCGTTGTCCAAGCAAAGAGTCCATCCGGCGGCAAGGCCACCTTGCCGCTCTACATCCTCTATCATCCGACCTCCGCGCTCGATCCCTTCAACGGGGAACCTGCGATTGAGGGGGTCAATGTCGTCTTTGCCGACAAGGTCGCACCCGTCGTCAAGGGTGGCTGTGGCTCCAAGGAGAAGAGAGTCACCTACTGGCGCAAGCACTTCATGCCGCTCTCGGACATCTTGTGTTGGCCCACGGTCGTAACGGGCCCGCCAGTGCCGCCCGCAGCCGAGGTCGCCGAATTCGTAGTGGGGCCGGCGGGATGGATGACCGTCCAATCCGCAGCGGGCTTTCATCCCGACCTGGTCGCCCGCCGCTTGCGCCAACGGCGCCAGTTCGTGAGCGCCGAGACCCCTGAGACTCTCTCGCCGCCGCCGGTCATTGAGCCAGCCGACGGAATTCCGACGGAGATCCTGCGCGGGATCTATGGCGAGACGTCCGAGGCGGAGCGCAAGGAACTGAAGCGCCCGCGGGTGATTTTCTCGACGAACCTTCGACGCGGCGATCCCTTTTTCGGTCAGGCGGCCGAGAGGGTTCTGACACCGACTTGACCGACGGTGTTGTTCTAAACGCGTCAATCGCGCCTGACGGAGTGGGTGGCGAAATCCATACCGATGGATCTGCTACAAGCAATGGTTGAGGAGAGGGGTCACGCGACGCTCAAAGAGCTGTGCCAGATATCGTCAACGCCTTCTTCAAAGTCTGCCCCAGCGCGCACCGACCTATGGCGTGCGCCATGAGCATGTCCGGCCTGAATGCCTGTGCGTACAATCCCTCTGAAAGCCAATTAGGTCCATCGGCCCTTGGTGTCGCTAGACGGCGATCGGCTGCTTAGTAGGGGAGGCCAACTTGAATGCTCTGGCGAGTCAACGATAGTGGATTGTGGCTTTTCGGCAGCGTGCACGTGCTCGACGTGCCGCCCCTTCCCTTGAGCGCCGCCGCGGAGGCCGCGTTCGGCGCCGCCACGCGCGTGGTGTTCGAGCACGACATCACGCACCCGCCGGATATGGCCTTCGCTCACCTGAAGCCAGGTGAGTTGTTGAGCTCACTGATTCCCGCCGCCCTTTACGCCTCCGTCAAGGATCGCTGCCGGGAGTGGTTCATGAATATCGAAAACGCCTCTCGCCTTCAACCATGGTTGGTGGCTCTGTCGCTGTCGGTACAGACAGCAAAGCTGGCCGGCATGGATCCTGCAAACGGAGTCGATAGAAATCTGCTGCCGCTTGCTCGGGCGCAAGGCAAGACGATCGAATTTCTAGAAGATGCTGGCGCGGCACTTCTCGGCTTCGCAAACGCACCATTAGCGGAGCAGCAACGAATGCTGTCATTAGCCGCCGAGGACGTCCCGGGTGGAATCGATCACTTCAAGAGACTGACTGAGGCCTGGAAGGCAGGGCGCGCGGATCTGGTATTTGAGTGCGCCAAGGAACGAGTCATGCAAATGCCGACGATGTTTGCGAGCGTCATCACAGGCCGCAACCGGTTGTGGTTGCCGCGCCTACTGGCGCTCGTAAAAGGATCGGAGCGTACGCTGGTGGTCGCGGGTGCACTTCACATGGTCGGCCCTACCGGCCTTCCCGCGATGCTGCGCCAAAACGGCTGTGACGTTGTCCGGGTGGACGTGACCGGGGAGTAAGGAGTCAATCGCGGTGCGGACCATGATCTATAAGCGCACGCACACAGGTGATCCGACGCCGGAAGGCATATTCGGCTTGAGCGATTGCATGGGCCGCGTTCGGGCTCGAGACTATGACGCCGTGATTGGCGTTGGCGGACTGAGTGAGGAGCCGCGAGCGTGCGGCATTGCCGGGCGCATCACATGGGTCGGCGTGGGCGCCCACCGCGGCGAAGGCATCCCGGTTGGATATCGCGGTCCCATCGTTGAGTTTGATAGGTTCAAGCTATTCGACGAAGGCGGGCCTATGCTCGATGACGTCGCCCCGGCACTTGCGCGACATCTATTCGGCGTCCACCGTCGAGTGGTGATGTCCGGACGGACTTGGCGACCCGATGCAGCACGAAATCGCCAAGATTCTGGGACTCGTATCCGGACCGATGCGGCGAGGTCGTACATCCAGCCAGAGATCAACTGCGCGCCAAGGCGCGCAAAGACTGCTATCTGCCCTCCCGGAAGTAGATCCAGAATCTGCTAGAAAAATGAACGGTGGAGCCGGTTATAATATCTGTCCGCAGACAAAGCTGCGGAGGAGGGCCGTCTCTTGAAAGCCATTTTGACGACCTCCGGGGGAAGCCACTGGTTTCCGCAAGGGAACAGCGCGTGGAGTAGGTGAGAAGCGCGGACTAAAACGCTTCTCAAAACGTGGCCTCTCAAGGCTGCCGAACTTTCCCCGTTATCATTTTCGTTAGCGTCGTCCTCGCACCGGCTCCACGCCGCCGGTCCGCGGGCATCCTAATCCGCAAATTGCCAGCGGTGGCTCGCCGGGAACTCAACCGTCAGAAACCCAACGAGTCCTGCACTTACCGCTAGGCCGATGCGAAACTCGTGAGGTGCCACCAGGACAAAAGTCGCAAGTCGCCGGATGCAAAACCCGAGGGGCGAGCGGTGCAACTTCCGTCGGCTCGATGCTCCGTCCATCGCAAGCTTGAGTCCATTCCGAGGGGGACCACTCCCGGTATGCCAACTCAGTCTGGGCGGGCACTCATTGCACGGAGCTGTCGTCAGCTCTTAACAACCGTCCGCGCGATGCCCTTATATGCCGTGGCATTTTTTGAATTTCCTCCCCGAGCCGCACGGGCACGGGGCATTGCGTCCGACCTCGCCGGTACGATCTGGCGATGACGCGATGTCCGGACGCGGTACGAATTGCGTCACGCGCTTGTTGAACTGCTGGAGTTGCCGCGTTTGGAAAAACTTAAAGTGTTCGTTCTCGGCCTCGTAGTATTCACGCATTTCTTCGGTCCAGACCTCGCAGGGCATGAGAATGAAGTCTTCTGCGTTCGTACCCCCCGCGAATTTCGGAGCATCGATTCCGATGCCGATCACCTTCACAAAGTTCGGGAATTTGTTTTTCGCTGCGCCGCAAGCGACCTCTAGTAGCGTTTGGCGTTTTGCCCGGTAATCCGGATCAGCACGGTAGGCGTCGGGAGCCCTTAACTGGAAGAGGACATACCCAACATTCGGCAGGTAAGACGGAACGAAGGTGACCTGGCGCGTGAACTGGCTCGGACGATCGGGAAAGCGTTCAACTGCGTCTAAAAGCATGCGGGCCAGATTTCGGCGATAGAAGCGAGGTTCCCTCACCATTTCGTGGATCGCGCTGTCACCACGCAGAATATTGGAGTTTCCGCCGAGTGTCCCGTCTAGGGAATTCTGGCATGTTCGCTGAATCAACATGTCCCAGAAATACGAAATCCGATCTTCCCGTTTAGTGTTCTTATAGACATCGGTCTCGATAAAATCGTGCCACTCTCCCTCACCGATCATTACGCCAGTGATGTTTTCTTCGCCCTTCGGTCCAATGCCGTAACTCTTGGATGCCTTGTCATAGTTCAGAAAGTAGTGACCAAGCAGGTCCTCTTCACCGCAATAGGAGAGGCAATCAAACTTCGCAATGGCCACCGCCTTGGCATCGAGATAGGCGGCGAAATCGCTGACGGTGTCCAGCTCCGCCAGAATAATCGGCAGGTTGTGGCTATCGAGGATATGAATAGGATTGCGTTTGTCGATCTCGACCTGAAAGGGTGGTGTCGGGCCGCCATCGGACTCACTATAGGTGATCGCAAGGCTTCCGTAGATATTCTGGTTAGACGCTTTCTCACAGGCCTCCTTTGCGCCGTGAGCCACGACAATCTTGTGAATGACTGCCTTCTCGGTATCAATAGCAAGCGGAAATGGAGTCGTCATCTTCCCATCGAGGAAGATGGGTCGCCCACCGCGAATGTAACGCTCGGCCCCGTGCGCCGTCTTGACTTGCCGGTCAATCACGTTCCGTTTCCATCGGTCCCACAAAACCTGCGGGTCTTTATCCGGAACTACCGGCAGTGCCTTTTCTCGATCGAAGAAGATGAAGACGTAGTCGTCAAAAACGACGAGGAGATCACAGAGCTCGTGTCCGTCGTCTTTGTATGGGTTAGGGTAGCTCCAAAGCTTTAGGAACGAACGCTCGCAGAAGTCCGCGAGCATACGCTCTGTGGCTGTCACACCAGCGGACTTTTGCAGCGGTGCCTTGGTGCTCGTCTCGTTCATTCGTCGTGTCGCACCCTATGCTATTTCCGGGGATTCGCTGAGCGTTTCCGCTGATCCCGTTTCACCGATCTACTCCGCCAGCTATTATAAGGATCGGATTGCTAGTGCACCCATTTGTGACCGGGATTTTTAACTAGGGTGTGAAGCACTTGGATGCCGATGACGGCATCGGATCGCCCCTCAGGGAGGATAGTCATTTGGGCAAAAGCAGTCGTCGGAAGAGGGGACGTAAAAAGGCGGCCCCAAAGTCTCCTCTTGGCCTTGAGCTCAAGGGGATGCGCAGCCCGCTAGCGGACATTCCCCGCGACGAACTCGTCCTGCTGATGGCGGGATTTGGCAAGGACCAAGCCGAAAAATTCGCTTCGACTACAATCGCTATTCGAGACCTGATGTCTCGTGTGGACCCGTTTGGACTTTTGGCTTGCCTGGCCGCCTACGGCATTCCGGACTTTGTAGACGCCAATGGAATATTGAGCCATGGCGAAAGAACGCGACTTTACCCGGCTCACATCGAATTGGGCCAATTGATGACCTTGACCTTGGGTCCCGATATCTCCCGCGCACGTCCGGCAACAAGCCGAGACGTGGGGTCGATGTTCGAAATGTTGCCGAAATGGGCAGATCAGTTTCATTGGAAACGGCTCTCTCAAATCGAGCATGCCGCCACCGATTTGGCTAAAGCGCGGCTCGCAGTGCAAGAGCAAATGCGCATGACGACGCAAATGATCCGCAATTGGGGGTTTTATGATCAGGTCAAGCGGATCGGCTTAGAACTATTGACGCCGCTGGATGCTCGTTTTGAGTGCACGCACGCTTTCCGGATCACGGATTGGATCCTGATTTTTGATCATATGTTTGACGAGTGTCAGAAGCGATTCAACGCACATTTCGAACGTCTTGCTCCAATGATCCGCGCAAAGACGGTGCGTGGGGCGGTGGCTGCGTACTTTAAGGCGATCCCAGATTTAGAGGGTTCGCCAGAATTATTCGAGCAACTCATGCGCAAGCGACGGGCCTCGCTTAAGGCGGCACAGGCCATGATGCTGTCGCATTCCGACCTTCGGCTCGTCGACTGTTACACATTCTCGGCTACGCAAATTGCCGCACCTATCGGGAGACCGATCTCGGTAGTCGAGCAGGCTCTAAAAGCGGCAAGCTATCGGTTGGGAGAGTTGCAAGGCACCAACGTCGAACATGCCTTCATGAATAACCCGGTTTGGCTTCAGCCCGCGATAGCCCTCGAGGGGGGCAATTATTTCTGTCCGCTGCCTCAAACCGCTTTCGCTTTTCTTTTCGAAATGATGTCGGCTGTTTTCCGCGACGATCCACCGCTTCGCATTGCTTACGACAAACGACGATCCGACTACTTGGAGAAGAAAACCGCCGAGTTATTTCAGAAGGCATTCCCCGAGGCGACATTAACGCCCAATTTCAAGTGGCAATCACCCGATCGGTCGCAAGAGTTTGAAACTGATTTGATTGTGGACATGGGCCCGATCCTAATTCTCGTGGAAGCAAAATCCGGTGGCATTTCACCCCAAGCGCGACGCGGGGCGCCGGAGCGCCTAGGCGAGGACATCGATCGCTTACTGATCGAACCGTCGCGGCAATCGAAGCGCTTGGAAGACGCGATTTGGGCGGCTAAAGCGGGCGATCCTGGCATGCAGCCGTTCAAAGATGTGTTTCCTACGAATCTCGATCGCATACATCGGATCGTACGAGTTTCGGTAACCCTGGAGGACATTGGCTTCATTCATACAAACGTCAATGCGCTTAAGGAAGCAGGCTTTGTGCCGCCGGACATCGCGGTGGCTCCTGCGGTGACGCTGGCGGATTTGGAGATAGTCTTCGATATTTTGCAATCACCGCTGGAGCGCATCCACTATTGGGTGCAACGAAGTGTGTGGGAGGGTAGTGCGGACTATACTGCCGACGAGATCGATTTGCTGGGAGTGTATTTGAACACCGGATTGAGCGTCGGCGACATTCACAAGAACACGCGCCTCGTCTTGGTCGGGGCTTCGAAACCGATTGACGAGTACTACGAGGCCACCCGCCACGGGATCGCTAAGGACAAGCCGGCGTATCAGGCGACGCAATGGTGGCGAGATCTCTTAGCGAGACTCGAAGAGAAGAAGCCAGATCGTTGGATCGAAGCCGGGATCGTACTGCTCAGCGCTGGCTACCAGCAGCAAATCGAGATTGGGCAACGTCTAAAAGGTCTTGTCTCTACTGTCCAGAAGCTACGGGAACGCGCGTCTTCTCGAAATGGCTTGGTTTTCTTTGCATCCGCGGACACAAGCGAGGCTATTGCGCTGCTGGTATTGGTGGCTAGCCAAGTACCAGGTCGATTTCGGCTCATGGAAAATATTGCTTCTCAGGCGTTCGTGGAGCACGCGAAAGTTCTCCGGTGCGTTGTGATCATGATCAACGCCGACAGCCCTCGATATCCCTATGGTACGCTGGCCGTGTTTACGAGACCTCGCGATGCCTAGATCGGCGTGCAGGAGATGGAAGGGCAGATACTTGCCGTTGTGACGCCTTCTTCATGGGGCACTCCGTTCTGGCAACAGGGCACAAACATGCTAACTTGATGATGGACCATCACTCGTGACGCGATCAAAGAAAACACCACCCGGAAAAGCGCTTGAAATCGAAGTGTTGAAACTGCTCGAGGGCGCTGGCTTCCGTGCACATCCCAATGCTCGCGTCGCCAAGCCTCGGCAAACCGACATCCTGGCTCAAGGCAACGATCTGACTCTGCTTGTTGAGGTCAAAGATCGCAATCGGGTTCTCGATATCGGCGATATCGACAGTTTGCGTTCGCGTCTCAGCCGCACCATACCGGAGGTCATCGGCGTGCTTTTCACGACGTCCGCGATTTCAAGACCAGCGCTCAAGGAGATCGAAAACGATCGCACCCGTGTAGTCCTGGTCTTTGTCGCCTCGGAGATTGGGCTGCTTCGCGCGGGGAAGGCGCGCGTGCTGAACTTGATCACCAAGGAGCGCAGCGAACTTCTTGTTAACGGTCGCGCCTGGTTTCGAACCGGCGAGGGTGGTGAATATCTCGATACCCCGCTGCCTAGATCGACCATGGAGTTCGTCGCGGGTCCGTGCGCCTCCAGCTATTTTTGCTCCAAAACCGATTTTGCGCACGCGACATTCTCGACGGCAATACCGGATACGGGTGGGAGCAACCCGGGTGGCGACGGGGTGCGACTGTCACTGTCGCTGTCCTTGAGTACGCTCGAAGAGCTCCGCGATCTCTTCGGTTATCTTCACGATGCCTTCGGATTGTCATCGAACGGCGCTTTTACAATCCATCAGGACGGAGCCTGCTGGCATGGGATCGGTGTAGAAAACCTTTTGAAGTCCCTGCTCGACCCGTGCGCTCGCTATCGAGCCGTCCCGATGGATCGCGTCCATCACTCGGAAGATATCACCTATTTCGATCGGTTCCGAAATGGTTGGTTGCTGTTGTATACCAGGCAGCGGGTCCCTGAAGGACCCGAAGCCCCAGCGTACTTACACGAGACCGATGTTTGCATTCAGCTTCCCGGGGTACCCGTGGACGCGGCGCCCTATCTGAACCTCTGTCGTTATACGGGCAACGAGTGGGCCGACTTTGGGACGATCCTTGAGGACCGCAGAGAGACCAAAGGGCTCAAGAAGCGGATCAAATTGGAAGTCGTGGGAACGATGGTGCGAACCGATGATAATCGGGAGCAGGACCGGTGGGTCGTGGGATTGATCGCACGCAATCCCTTTTACCGAAAGAAGAAGCTTCCGCGCGAGTGGGAGATGGAGGGTTCCCCGTTGCACGACCTTTTGCAAATGGAGCTAATTCTTTGCGACCTCAGGGATCATCACCAGGAAGGGGACCAGATCAATCACTATGAGCTGCAAGGAATGGAGACGACGGATGCCCAGTACGCTCAGATCATTCGGCCTTTTGGCACCTGGAATAAGATCATAAAACGCATTCGAGACGGGCAGCCCGTCCGTGAAGTGGAGCTGGTAGACGTGCCTGCGGCGCTCGAGCGAAAGCTTCGTGTCAAAGCGTTGCCTCTCCGGCGGCGGACACGCCGCGGCGCATCCCACCGATGAGCGTGAAAAGCAGGCCCAGCGCGTCAAAATGGGGTACCAGGAGATTGCGGGAGTTTTGCGGTCGCGCCAGGATAAATCTGGGAAAGGAGGAAGTCCTATGTAGAGGATGGAAACTTTTCGATGGAATCCAGTGGGTTCAACTCCCACCCGGCAAAGGTTAGCCACCAGCCGGAAGCGAGCCTTGCATGTGGGTGCGGTGACGCATCACTTGAAGCGTAGGCAGCGGGTACTGAAGCCGCGTGATTGAGTCTCGAGAAGTCCGTAGTGCTGGTGTCCTCATTGTCCGCAAAGTGGGGACTGCATCGTCGGGCCGAGAAGGCGAGGACCGACTAACTGGCCGGGATCCTAGAGCGGGGCAAAGGTACGGGATGGATTCTCCAGGAACCTGGGAGATCCTGTGATTGACCAGCCGATGAATAGCCAGCGGTACCGGGCTTGAACGGGACCAGGCCTGAGCGGAGTTCTCCACCGCACGGGAGCGAACTTGGAGAGGATCGGTTGGAGCGGAGAAGCGAACAACATAAGCGACTCCGTATTCATCGCAGGAAGTCGTAGTGCTCTGATAGTACCGAGGATGCTGGGGAACGCGGCTCGCGCGGACCCGGATCGAGGGAAGCGGAGCATCGTGGTACAGAATCGCTTTTGAGAAACACGGAGGGCGCATTGAAGCCTGAAAGCGTGTCAACGAAACAGGAGCGGATAGCCAAGCTGGCGGCAGAGAATCCAGCGATGGCGTTCACGTCTCTGAACCATTACCTCGACGCCGAGTGGCTGAGGTATGCCTATGAGTGCACGCGCAAAGACGGTGCGGTCGGGGTCGATGGTCAGACGGCGCAGGAATATGCGGCCGAGTTGGAGCAGAACCTGCAAAGCCTGATGGATCGGCTGAAATCGGGCCGTTATCGCGCGCCGCCAGTCCGACGTCACTACATCGACAAGTCGGATGGTGGCAAGCGTGCGCTGGGCATCCCGTCTTTCGAGGACAAAATAGCGCAGCGCGCCATTGTGATGCTGCTGGAGCCGATCTACGAGCAGGACTTTCGTGACTGCTCGTTCGGCTTTCGCGCCGGTCGCAATGCGCACCAAGCGCTGCGAGTCCTACGTCTCGGGATATTGGGGCAGGGAGCTCGATGGGTGTTGGAAGTGGACGTTCGAAAATACTTCGACAGCATCGATCACGCCAAGCTGCGAGAACTGCTGGCCAGACGAGTCACCGATGGTGTGGTGAGAAGGATGATCGACAAGTGGCTGAAAGCGGGGGTGCTGGAACGGGGACAGATATCTTTCCCCGGTGTCGGTACGCCTCAGGGTGGGGTGATCTCACCCGTGCTTTCCAACGTGTTTTTGCATCATGTGCTCGATGACTGGTTTGCCGAGCAGGTGCAACCGCGCCTGCGCAGCGCCAGTGCCTTGGTCCGTTACTGCGACGACTTTGTGATGCTGTTTGCGTCCAAAGACGACGCCGAGCGGGTGCAGGCGGTGCTGGGCAAGCGGCTGGCGAAGTTCGGGTTGGAACTCCACCCCGATAAAACCCGGCTGGTTGACTTCAGGGCGCCGGCCGAGCGCGTGGGTGCGCAGACAGCGTTGCCCACGACCTTTACGTTCCTCGGCTTTCTCCACATCTGGAGCAAGACGCGGACAGGCAAGCCGACGGTGTGGCAGCGGACCGCCAAAGATCGTTTGGCGCGGACGCTCAAGGCAATCAACCTGCAATGCCGCTTTATGCGGTCGTGGCCGATTGCCGAGCAACATCATCGACTCTGCCGGATGCTGGAGGGGCACTTCGCCTACTTCGGCATCACCGGCAACTATCCACGCTTATCCTCCGTAGTCCATTGGATGCGGCGGATCTGGCGCAAATGGTTGTCGCGGCGGTCGTGGAAGAGCTATGTTACCTGGGAGAAGTTCCTGAGGTTGGTGGCACGCTATCCGTTGCCTGCCCCCAGAATCGTCCATCGCTACACCTGATCGTGCGCGAAGCTGTGCTATGAAGAACCGAATGCGCGAATCGCGCTCGTTCGGGTCTGTGAGGGACGAGGGCCGCGAGGTCCTCGTCTACTCGGAGAGTTCGTCGTGCTTTGTTGTGCTTCGTCGTGCTCTGGGGTCGATTTGCAACGGACATCCCGCGAGCAAAGTGGTTAATAATCAAGTACTTGAAATTGCGTTTTATGCTACCGTCATCTCATAACCCGAAGGTCGTAGGTTCACGAGAGCCAGAATGTCACCTTAGATCTGGGACTTCACATTTCTAGATCAACAAGTTAGCCTCACCTGAGCGCCCACGGTTCCGTTGCACTAACGTTCTGTTACAGCGACAGATTGGAGGTAGACTGGTACGGCTCCCAGGGAGACGAGTGCCGCCGAGTTATGATGAGTGCAATCAGAAAATGCACGATCTGCCCTCAGCGCTGATGCCACACTAGACTCATAGGGAACTGTCAGACGCCAATTCAGTTTCTTGGCCAGGCGAGCATTCGCAGGTTTCAACGATTCTGGTGGCGATCGTCTCCGCCAGCCTTTCAGCTCCGCCAATATTGTCGGATCCAAGGCTGCGCGGCAATCATCGCCAATTTCAACTCGGTCGTGTCGAGGTCTTCTTGAGGCACGCCGAAGGACAAGGCCGCTCGCACCCAAGCGTATGCACGACTAAGATTGCGATGTCCTGTCGCACCGATTTCGTAGAGAGTTCCAATATTGGTCATCGCTGGCGTATAACCTTGCATCGCAGATCGCAGAAAGAATCTCATCGCCATTCCGGGATTTCTCTTGACGCCTTGTCCCTTGGCGTAACGAATGCCTAGTAGATTCAGAGCGCCGGGTGTGCCTTGATCGATTGTTCGCGCAGTCGTTTTGGGCGTTCCTGAAACGCCACGCCGGCTAACATCGTCGTCCGCGCCTGTGGCCGAAATAAGCTGAAGCGAAGTGCTAGTGCGCGATTCCGGTGCGCATTCTGCGACGGACGGACGAGGTGCCCATATGCAAAATCCGACCAATATAAGCGAGCAAATGTTGTCGCTTTTCACATTTACTCCGGTGCGCGAGTGGTTCGTTGGGTCCGCCATCTCAACTAAGACGCTCATGAGTCACTCCAGCGCAGGTCGAAAGACACCATAACACCGCAATTCTGAGAGGAACTCCTCACGCATGATTGGAGGAAAGTGCTTTTTTTGATCGGAGCACCGGCATCAGGAGTTCTTGAGCTTCCTGCGTCACATTGAAGCAAACGTTCCGGATCACTTGGATGTTCATCCAGGTGCCGCGCGCGGATCACGTCCAACCAGCGGGCCGCGCTAACTTGAGCCAATTACGGAGGGGTTCGCACGACTATTCGGCGGCCGAACCGGCGGGAGTCAAACGAATAGGCACCCGGTCCAAGTAAGGCCAATGCAATAACATCGACACAGATGATCGCGGCACTTCCCAGGTTATCAACGCCGAGGGACGACCAGATCAGCACGTGTAAGCCGAGTGCAATGGCGGCGGCAATAGGCGTAAGAAATCCTGCAATTAGCCCCGCACAAACGACGAGCGAAGCGACAGTAATCCAGGGGGGTACGCCGTGTCGGTGCGCTGCGCCAAGAAGCAGCGCCATAGCAACGGAGGCCCGCAGGAGCAGTAACGCGAAGCCGGGCCAACCGACGGGAAACATGGAAAAGAGCCGTTGCACTGGGGTAAGGGTGCTCGCCGCAAGGATCAAGGTGTACCCTACATGACGGTAGCGGCGCACGCCCCTTTTGGGAGATCCGCACGCGCTCGGAGGATGATAGGGGATAGTTTTACCGGGAGTGAATCACTTGATTCGGATTGTTCGGTGGGTCCTTGCGATCCTGTGCTGCGGACCTGTGTGGTCGCAGGAGTCCGTTCTCACGCTCGAGCAACTGAACCACCGAGCATTCCATGTGTCCGACGGCGCTCCTGCTCCGGTAAACGTGCTGGCGCAAACGCGGGACGGGACAATGTGGCTGGGGAATAGCACCGGGCTGTACCGCTTCGACGGTACACGCTTTGTGCACTATCCAGGGCAATCAGACGACCCCTTACCGTCGATGGATGTTAGTGCCCTTATCGCGGCTCCCGACGGCGGCTTGTGGATTGGCTTCAGGTTCGGCGGCATTTGTCTGCTCCGCGATGGTCAGCAGAGTCGTTATGCGGTGCGCGACGGGATACCCCGCGGGACGGTTAAGAGATTTGCCTGGGACCGTGAGGGGGTACTGTGGGTGGCGGCAACCGGTGGCATCGCGCGAATTAGGGGTGCACACGTCGAGAAAGTTTCCAGCGACCTGTTCGGCACAGCGGATAGCGCGATCAGTAGCATGGTGATAGATCGAAACGGCAACGTCTGGGTCTCAGCCCACACTGCAGTCGTGGTGCGCAAAGCGCAAGAATCGACGTTCCAGATTGTATCTGCAATAGCAGCAATAGACAGCGGGCACAGTGGACATGCCCAAGAACTCGCAGAGTCCCCGGACGGTCACGTTTGGTTCATAGGAAATAGTTCCGTGACTCGTTTCGATCTGTCGACCGATCCGCCGCATCGCCGATCCTTCCGGTTGCCCGCGACACACGCCCGGCTGGTGTTCTTCGATAGTGAGGGTAATGCTTGGTTTGCGACGGAGGCCGCGTTCGGTCGCTGGCAATCTCACCAGCTACTGGCCGACATGCAGTCGGATGCAACCGCTGCCCATGTCGAGACCATGCCAACTGACTTGACGCCCGCCGTGTTCCTGGAGGATCGGGAACGGAACATATGGATGGGCAACGTACTCGGTGTCGATCAATTCAGCCGCAGCGTCGTGGTGCGCAGTTTCAAAGACTGCTCGTACGAGGGGAACAGCACTCTTGTCCCGGGGGGCAATGGCACCCTATGGGCATCCTGCACCAAATATCCTCCGGGAATCTCACATCTGTTCGAGCTTCGAGACGGACACATCATCAGCGATCGCCCGGTCCCAGACTTCACCGCGGGTTATCGTGACCAAACGGGTACCGTCTGGTTTGCTGGCCGAACGACCTTGGCCCATCTCGAGGGAGATTCGATCGTCACCAGTGCAATCCCGGAGCAGGTGCGTGGGTCCGATATTCAAGCACTTGCCCGCGACGCACATGGCGCTCTCTGGGTCTCGGTCATTCACCGTGCGGTGTATAAAGTCACTGAGGGTGAGTGGCTCGCATACGGCGGCCTTGACGCAATGCCACGAGGGGTGCCGATCGCGGAGACCGTCGACGGTCGAGGAGGCATTTGGTTTGGCTACCCTGACAATCAAATCGCCCATCTTCTGGACAAACGTGTCGAGGTGTATGGCCCGGGAGAAGGGGTCGACGTCGGCAACATCACCGCGCTCTCCGTGACGGGCGACCAGGTGTGGGCGGGCGGTGACTTAGGGCTCGCACGCTTTTCTGGCGGTCGATTCGTCGGGATGGTGGGCGACCCAGGGTGTCGGTTGGCCGGCGCCTCGGGGATCGTGGGGTCGGACAACGGGGACCTGTGGTTGAACACAGTCAATGGCATCGCCCACCTTTCGCATCAGGATGTCGAGCGCGCGATTCGTGAACCAGCGTATGTTGTGCGATGCGAAGGTTTTGACCATCTGGATGGCATTCCTGCGGCCCCCCCTCCACTACGCCCATCACCCTCTGCGGTCGCGACGAGTGACGGTCGTGTGTGGTTCGAAACACAGCAGGGAACTATTTTCATCGACACGGCGCACCTTGTCCGCAGCACCTTGGCACCGCCGGTTACGATTTGGTCGATCAATAGCGCGGCTCGGCGATATCCCAACAAGGGCGTGGCCGTTGGCCTGCCCTCACACACCACGAATGTGCAGATCAACTACAGCGCCGGCAGCTACAGGGTCCCCGAGCGCGTGCGATTTCGTTACAAACTCGAGGGATCCGATCCCGACTGGCAGGATGTTGGGGGCCGTCGTGACGCGATCTATACCAATCTCGGTCCCGGCGACTATCGATTCCGTGTGATTGCATCCAACAGCGACGGGATATGGAACACCACGGGCGCGGCGCTTGACTTTGTAATCGTGCCGGCTTTCTATCAGACCAAATGGTTCCATGCGTTGTGCGCCCTCCTGGGCTTCGGAGTACTCGCCAGTCTGTACCGTTTGCGAATCGCGCAGGTCCGCCTGCAAACAAGCCGCTTGCTCGCGGCCCGGCTCGGCGAGCGCGAACGCATCGCACGCGAGCTGCACGACACGCTGCTGCAGAGCATGCAGGGATTGATCTGGAGGTTCCAGGCGGCAACCGACAGCATTCCTCACGGCGAGCCGGCGCGCAACTTGATGGAGCAATCGCTCGAGCGCGCGGATAAACTGCTCGGTGAAGGACGCGACAGGGTCAAGGATCTTCGCGCCGCCGGAAGGGATGGCTCCGACCTGATTCAGGCACTGGCAGCTGAGGGTGAGCAACTCGCTGTCGCGCAGCCAGCGGAGTTTCGGGTGAGCGTAGAGGGTGTACAGCGCGATCTGCATCCGATCGTACGCGAGGAAGCATTCCTAATCGCCCGTGAGGCGATCGGAAACGCTTTCAGGCACGCGGGCGCAAGACACATCGAGGTGGACGTTTCCTATTGTGAGTCGTCGCTCCGTGTCAGAGTGCGCGACGACGGGCGGGGGATCAGCGCAGAAGTACTCACAGATGGCAAGCCAGATCGCTTTGGTCTTGTCGGGATGCGGGAACGGGCGAAGAAGCTTGACGCTCAACTCGACATCTGGAGCAGACCTGGTGCCGGTACGGAGGTCGATTTGCGCATCCCGGCAAAGGTGTCTTTCCGAGGTACAGCGCGTTTGCTCCGATTCGGCTGGTGGCGTCGGAGCGTTTGGGATGCACGAGAAGAGTCTGGCGGTGAGGCAGCCCGATGATTGAACAGGATACCCATGCCATTCGAATCCTTACGGTCGACGATCATCTATTGCTGCGCGAGGGAATCGCGGCGGTCCTTGAAGCCCAGTCCGACATGGTTTTGGTCGGAGAGGCCAGCAATGGCCGGGAGGCCATCGATCGCTTTCGGCAGCTGCGGCCGGACGTAACGCTCATGGATCTGCGGATGCCCGACATGAACGGTATTGACGCGATCACAGCAATCTGCCGTGAGTTTCCGAACGCGCGCATCATCGTGCTCTCGACCTATGCGGGCGACGTCCAGGCTGCTGCGGCACTCAGAGCGGGCGCATCGGGTTATTTGCTCAAGAACCTGGTGCGGACCGAGCTTTTGGATACCATTCGAGCCATCCATGCGGGCAAGCGGCGGGTGCCGCCAGAGATTGCGACGGAAATCGCTGAGCATGTTGCCGACGACTCGCTGACCGAGCGCGAGACCGAGATCCTGAAATGCGTCGCGGCGGGAAAGTCTAACAAGCTGATCGCGGCGGAGCTCAATATCAGCGATGGAACTGTCAAGACGCATATGAAGAGTATCCTGCCGAAGCTCAATGCGAGTGATCGTACTCACGCGGTGACGATCGCCTTGAAGCGAGGAATTCTCGACCTGTAGTCGCGCTGGAGTTGTAAACTTGCGCCTCTCCCAAAAGGGGCAGAGGATGCTACCTAGATAAAGTGCAAGCACACCTCGGCGACGCGCGGTTGGCAGCGATTCTTCTCGATGTTTTCTCCCTGCAGACCCGGACTCGCATTGCTGCTTCCGCGTTCATCTGTCGCAATCGTATTTCCTCTGCTGTTACACGCTTCCAAATGCCCTCGCATTGGCGATGCCCGGTCCCGGCGCAGATTCTATTTTGATGCCTCCTTCTGCGGCGCGTCGTCGTACTAGTCTGTGCGGGATGGCTTGGCACGTTCGCTATTCCCGTTGTGGTGTGAGTTTCGCTTACCACATTAGGGAGATGCTAAACGAGTTGCGTGCGTGGATTATTCAAATCCGAACGATTCACCTTCCCGCATGCAGGCAGGTTTGATATGAAATCGAACGAGAACGCCCTTGCACAGTCGTTTAGTTCCGACATCAAACAGTGTTCAACAAACGCATCAACGATCGTTTCGGCTGCGAAGTGTCAAGTTCGATCAGACGGCCTGGGCGTGGAGAAATCCGACTCATGCGACTATAACGACGCACTTGCCAGCCTTCTGGCTACCGCAACCGTCGCACTGGACACCGACTGTCGCGCGGCGAAGCGCTGCATTCAGCGTGCGGCAGTACTGCTTGGAATCGACCTGAGCCCGGCAGGGGATGGGGCCGCGGAGCGTTCGTGTTTGCGAGGCGGGCTCGCGCCGTGGCAAGCCAAGCGACTCAGATCTCACATCGAGGACAAACTGGACTCGAGTATCCGAGCCATTGACCTTGCAGGCCTCGTTCAGCTTAGCACGAGCCATTTCTTTCGAGCCTTTCGCAAGACCTTTGGAGAGTCTCCTGTTACCTACATAATGAAGCGGCGCATCCGGCGAGCCCAGCAATTGATGTTGACATCGCGGCTACGCTTGGCGCAGGTGGCGTTGGAGTGCGGCATGGCCGATCAGGCCCATTTTTCACGCGTCTTTCGCCGGATCGTGGGAACCAATCCCGACGCCTGGCGGCGTCAATTCCTTGTGGGTCCTGCACCCGACGGCTCCGTTGCAGGGAAATCTCCATCCGGACAATCCGATGAGCCCTGCTACTCGACCGCAAGACTTCTGTGGGAGCGATTCACATCCAGCACAGGTTGAACTAAAAGCACGAGCGCCAGAAAGTATGCGTATCGTCGTCAAGAAACTCATCGAAGGGTGTGTGACGCGGTTGGTCGATACTGTCCAATATGTCAGCGCCCATGTCGACGTCGAAGTTCTATCCTGGCCCGGCGGTAGCTTGATCGCGGTTCTCCTTTTGCTCTATGCAAGTGTCAGAAGGTGAAGGTAGATTCGCAACATCGAGCAGCAATTGCGGCACAAGCCATCTCGTTAGGACACCGCTTGAGCGACCGAAGAAGCGCGGGTTTACAGCCCGTTCATCCTACTTCACATTTCAGTGCCGTCTGGCTGACTCCCACACAAACCGATCGTGCCTTTGCTTTCCTTTCCGTGGCGCGACAGCCAATCAAGCCGCGCAGCTGATTCGGTTCTTGCTCTTCGGCATCTCGGCCCAGCCCCAGACCTTGACCATGCCCAACATCTCTCCAACCAAAGAAATTCGCCCATAGCGAGACCGTCGGCACGCAATGGCTCGGCGTACCACCCGAGGCGCGGGTCTAAGAGAATCTGAACTCAATCTGGCGGTGGCCGATTGGCGATGTAACGCCTGTGCAAGCAGACATTCGCTGGCAGATCGCGATCGCTTTTTCGGCTCGCGAGTATCAATGCGGTGCGACGCTGGCTTCGGCGTGCGAGCGGCGATATTCCGCGACAAATGGGGGATGACACGTTCAATCTCCGGGCGGGCAGGCATGATCAACTCCACACTATTGTGGATTTCGGTGTGGACCGACCCCTCAAAGAAGTCGATCAACTTAAGAGATATACCCATGGACATGCTTGATCCCAACAAAACTGCTCTGGTAGTGGTCCATATGGTCAAGGGGGTGGCCGGCAAGGTCGACACCCCCTTCAATCGTCTTTTCCGGCGTCGGGCCGAGGAGACACGGATCATCAAGGCCCAGCTACGGCTGCTGGACGGGTTCCGCAGGGCCAAGGCGAAGGTAATCTTCACCGCGGTCACCTACCAGCCAGGGCTCCCCGGGGTCAGTCCGAATTCCCCGCTGTGGCGCACTCTTTTCGACTGTGTCTGCCTGATGGAGGGAACTCCCGCGGTCGAGCTGATGGACGAACTCGCCCGTCGGCCCGATGAACCGCTCGTTAGGGGACAGGCGGCCAACGGGTTCGACCGCACCATACTCGACACCATTCTTCGCATCGCAGGCGTTGACAGTCTCGTGCTTGTCGGCATCGCCACCGACGTCGCCGTCGAATCCACCGCGCGCGCTGCATGCGACCTGGGATACCGGACAATCGTCGTCTCTGATGCCTGCACTGCCGACAGCGATGAGAGCCACTCCCACTCGCTCGACGTGCTCCGAAAGTGGTTTGCGGAGACACCCACCGCCGATGATGTCCTCAACACCCTGGGCGCTACCAGGGCGAGGCTCGCCAACGCGTAACGCAAGATCCCAAATTGCACCGCAAAGGAGCCCACAAATATGACTGGACATCGGAGATTCTCAGATTGCCGCGGAATGCTGCTCGCTGGGACCTTGGCGCTGCTCTGTCACACGAAGGCGAGGACATCACGCAATCACCTCGAGAGAAACGGAGGACTAAACAATGAGCGAATTCTTGAGGTTCGATTACGTTGTGGTGGGCGGAGGCTCAGGCGGCGCGGTGCTCGCCGCCAGGTTGAGTGAGGACCCGAGCAAGTCAGTTCTACTGCTGGAGGCGGGGCCGACGTTTCGACCCAGCGAAGCCCCTCAGTCGGTGTGCGACGCTTCCAACCTCGCCCCCGATCCTGAACTGCTGTGGGACGACAACGCGGCGCGCCCTCCGAACGCACCGTTCGAGCTGCGTGCTCGTGTGCTTGGTGGCGGCTCCTCGATAAATGCCACGAACTTTTCGCGGGCGTTTCCCTCCGATTTTTCGCGTTGGACGGCACGCGGCCTTGCGGGTTGGTCTTACTAAGACGTGCTGCCCTACTACAAGAAGATGGAGACCGACGATCACGGGGACCCGTCGCTGCATGGGCATTCGGGGCCCGTGCGCGTTCGCCGGGTTGACTACAGCGAGATGACTCCCTCGCTCGCCGCTTTTATCGAGACGGCAAAGGCGTTGGGATTTCCCGAGATCGACGATCTCAATGGCCCGGAGAATTTTGGCGTTGGCCGACTTCCGATGAATAACGAGAACGGCACGCGCCTCAGCACAGCACTCACCTACCTGACCGACGAAGTCTGGCGTCGTGACAACCTCACCATTCGCGGTGAGAGCCTTGTCAACACCGTGCGTTTTGAGCAGCGGCGCGCGACCGGCGTGCGGCTCGCGGGAGGGGAGGAGATCGACGCCGACACGGTCATCCTTGCCGCGGGAACAATTGGGTCGGGAGCGCTTCTCCTGCGATCAGGAGTCGGACCTGCGGCTGATCTTGCCGGGCTTGGCATTCCTGTCGTCGCTGATCTACCTGTGGGTCGGCACTATATGGATCAGCCTGCAAGTCTCGTTTTGCACGCGACCACGCCGGGGAAGCTTGGCGCGACCGAGCCACCGGTATCGGTGATACTCGTGGCGCGTAGCGGCGGTCGCCAGGTCGGGCCGCCCGACCTGCACGTCCTCCCCACCCTCATAGCGGGCGTCGTCGGGCCCTCCGAGAAGGGGACCGCCATTTCGATAAACGTGGCGGTGCCTCGCCCCGAGGACGACTCGCGTGGCCGGTTGATGCTGGCCTCGCGTGATCCCCGCATACCTCCTAAGATCGAATTCGGGCTCCTGCGCAACCCGAAGGATCTCGAGAAGCTCGCCGACTGCGTCGAACTGGCGCGCCGGATCGCGGGAACCAAACCCTTCTCGGACCATTTCAACGAGGAAATCTCGCCGGGGCCCAAGGTCCGGAGCCGAGAGGAGATCAAGTCATTCCTGCGCGAGCAAGTTCAGACCTACATTGGTCACATGACCTCAACCGCGCCGATGGGTCCGGACGACGATCCGCGTGCGGTGGTCGATGAGAACGGCAAGGTGCGGCGTGTCGACGGTCTCTACGCCGGCGACGCCTCGATTATGCCCGATGTCCCGTCGGTGGCGACCAATCCAACGGTCATCTTGATTGCCGAGATCGTCGCGGATCGTATCAAGGCCGCGAGTAGCTGACATGAAACACAATCGCACAGAGCTTGCTCGAATGGCAGCCGCAATCGATTCGCCGGAGGGCCGAATTTATTTCGCTGGTGATAGCGCGAATTGGGGCGTAGGAGCCGCGATGGTTCATGTATCGCATGTCACAACTGCTCTCTGGGCCGCGGCAACCGCCTTCGCTCAGTCTTCTGATCGATTGCCGGTGACTGCAATCCGACGATCAGCGTTTTCCGGCCGGAGATCGGCATAAACGGACCTCGCCGCATACGACGCAATCATCATTGGTGCGGGCACTCGCTTCGGACGACTGCCGTCGCAAATGGCGAATTTCCTGGACCAGGCGGGGGCCCTTTGGGCGCGCGGAGCGTTGCACGGAAAAGTCGGCGGGGCATTTACCTCAACCGCCACGCAACATGGTGGACAGGAAACGACCCTATTCTCGATCATCACCAATCTCTTGCATTTCGGCATGGTGATCGTCGGACTCGATTACGGCCATGCCGGTCAGATGACCCTCGACGAGATTACGGGTGGGTCTCCGTACGGCGCCACGACGATTACCGGTGGTGATGGCTCGCGTAGCCCGACCGCGAACGAGCTAGTCGGGGCTCGCTACCAGGGCCACAAGATTGCAGAGATCGCTAACAAATTGCGCGGCTGATGCCGTGCGACCTCCGCGGGGGTCCAAACCAAACGGTGCAATGCTCCAGAGTCTTCATGCCTTACGCGAGTGTGCCCTCCGGCACAAAAACCAATTTGAACGGTTCTACTGCCGCTGGTCGCAATGTGCCTGTTTGTGATGGACCACGACGGTTTCGCTAGCGACTTCGGGAGCGACCTGATATCTGACGCATACAGCCACCAGCCGGCAATCGACACCGACCAGGCGTCGCCCTGGCTCGCTTGCAAAGATACTCCGCTACAAATAGGGGATGACACAGTCAATCGCCGAGCCGGCAGGCATGATCAACTCCACATATTGTGGATTTAGGTGTGGACCGATCCATTCCAGAAATCGATCAACTGAGGAGAACTTCATGCAAGCTGACTACTTTGACGGATATCGCTATTTGAAACTGTCACGTGATGATAAGGGTGTGCTGATTGCCGAGTTCCATAACAACGGTGGTGCATTTATCATGAATGCGCAGGCACACACGGAGTTTGTTGAAGCCTTTTACAGAATCGCCCAAGACCGCGCGAACAAGATTGTCATCATGACAGGCGCGGGCGGCAGTTTCATTGAGGACGTAGAATGGACGTCGTTCGGAGATGTCGCTGACCCGGCGATCTTCAGCAGAATTCACGATGAAGGCGTCCAGGTTTTAGAGAACATTGCGAACATCCGCGTTCCGCTGATTGCGGCCATCGAGGGGCGAGCCCATATTCACTCGGACTACGCGCTCCTTGCCAGCGTCATCGTCGCGGCTGAAAGTGCGACATTCCAGGACGTTGGCCATTTTGCTGTGGGAGTCACGCCGGGTGACGGGGTCTTCACAACCTGGAGTTATCGGGCGGGACCAGGTCGAGCCGAGGCATTCCTGCTCAATCCGCAGCCGTTGTCAGCGCGTGCCGCAAAGGAATGGGGAGTCGTCGCAGAAGTAGTACCGAACGGCAAGGCAGTGGCACGCGCTCGGGAACTGGCAGATTTGTACCTGCAGGCTCCAGAAGTGACGCGCCGGAATACGCGCATTCATTTCATTCAACCGCTGAAGGAGAAAGTCGTGCGGGAAGTCGGTTACGGACTATCCCTCGAAGGCGCGTCCTCGGCCGCTTTGGTGAAATCAAAGCAATCGCAGAGCGCCTCCCTCGCTCAGCGAAAATCCGCGTAGAGGAGGGCGTATTGGCGGACCGCACTTGATGCGGTCCAGTCAGGCAGGGCGGCGCTGCTCAGGAGGGGCGGCGCTGCTTCGAAGCTGCTCACGACATTGGTGAGAGGTCGCGTATGGCACGGAATTCGTCTATTCAAGAAGACAATAAGTCGCTCGTTCAAGCAAGCTTCGACAATTGGAGAAGCGGAACCGGAAGTCCATTTGATTTGCTCGCTCCGGACGCAGAGTGGACAATCGTCGGCTCATCGCCGCTGTCTGAAACATATCGCAGCAAAAGCGAATTTCTCGACAACGTGATCTATCCATTCAACGCCCGAATGGCGACGCCACTGGTCCCGTCGGTTAGGGGCATTTACGCCGACGGTGACATGGTCATCATTCTCTTTGATGGCGCAGCGACCGCGACGGATGGTGTGCCCTATCGGAATACCTACACTTGGTATTTCCAGATCCGGGAAACAAAAGTCGTAAAGGCGATCGCCTTTTTTGACACGAGAGTCTTCGATGATTTTTGGATGAGAGTCAAGCCACAGGATCGTATTGCCTAGTAGGCGAGGATACCCTTAAGACTACCCTAGGATGTGACCGGTTGTCTGCGGCATTACGCCGGCGGCACTGGGCTGGTTCAGTTGAACCATCGATGAAAACCCTTGTAGCGATCTTGCCCTACTCCTTGTGGGCCGCCAATATTAGTCGCGAAAATGGGCACTCGCCGTTTGCCACCCGCCTCCAAGCGATTTGTACATAGCGATCAGAGCGAGCGCGGAGTCGCGCTCACTTTGGGCTAGCTGATCGTCCGCTGCATACAATGAGCGTTCCGCATCGAGTACCGGCAGGAAGCTCTCGAGGCCTTTCTCGTAGAGGAGCCTCGCGATTTCCGTGGCCTGGGCGTCGGCGGCGGATTCGGCCGCGAGGTTGTTGCGGCGTATTTTTGCGTTGGCATAGGAGATGAGCGCCGTTTCCACGTCGCGAAACGCGTTGAGCACGGAGCGTTGATAGGCGGCCGCGGCGGCGTCGGTTCGCGCCGATTCGGCGCGGACTTCAAAACGTATCCTCCCGGCATCGAAAATCCGCCAGCTGATGCCCGGTCCGATCTGATAGTAGCCGCTCGAGGCGGACGAAAAGGACGTGAAATCCAGGCTTTCCAAGCCCGTCACAGCGGTCAGCGAGAAGTGCGGATAGAGGTCCGCTTGCGCCATGCCGATGCGCGCGTTGGCCGCGGCGATGCGCCGTTCGGCTGCGCGCACGTCGGGGCGGCGCTCGAGCAGCTCCGAGGGCAGACCGACGGGAACCTCGGATACGGCTTGCGGGATCGGCCGCGGCATCGATAACTCGGTGGCCATCTCAGCGAACGGCCGGGCAATTAACGCCGCTATCCGATACGCAGCAGCCCGCTCCTCAGTTTCAAACTCCGGTATCGCAGCCTCAATGTCGGACACCTGTGCCTGCGCACGCAGCAAGTCCTGTTGCGGCGCCAACCCGGCGGCCAATAGCGATTGCGTCAGTGCCTGCAAATCCCGCTCAATGGCGAGGTCCTTGTGCGCCACTGCGATGCGTCGCTGCGCACCGCGCAGTTCCACATAGTTCCGCGCCACCTCGGCGAGCAGGGTCAGGACCACATCCGCGCGATCGTCAGTGACGGCCTCGTAGTTGGCCGCGGCGGCTTCAACAGTGCGCCGCTCGCCGCCGAAAATGTCGATTTCCCAAGAGGCGTCGAATCCCGCCTGCCACAGATTGCTGTGGATACCAGGCCCCAAGCCGCCGGGCGGCACGCCGGTGGGCACGTTTTTGCTGCCGAGGTTACGTTCATATTCGCCGCCCGCATCGGCGGTGGGAAAACGTCCGGCTCCGGCGATGCCGGCAAGCGCACGCGCTTCGCGCACCCGTGCTTGCGCTTCGGCGATGCTCGGGGCGGACGTCAGTGCCTCCTTCAGCAAGCCTTCTAGAACGGGATCCCCGAGGTTCTTCCACCAGGCATCATCGATGGTTTGCGCCTTGCCCATAGGAGTGCTCACCGTCGCTTCGGCGAAACTCGCTGGCACCTTGGGCGCGGGCGGCACATAGTTGGGACCCACGGCGGCGCATCCGCTGACAATCAGAGTGAGCCCGGCGAGGTTGGCGGCGCAAGGCAATCGCTTTGATGAGACCACCCGACTACCTCACCCTGACCTGGGTCTCGACCGACATGCCCGGCGAAATCCATTTGATCGCCTCGCCCGGGTGGTCAAACACGATTTTTACGGGCACGCGCTGCACAACCTTCACAAAATTGCCGGTGGCGTTCTCCGGCGGCAGCAGCGCAAACACGGACCCCGTGCCGCGCTGCAGGCTGTCGACATGGCCCATCAGCTTAAGATACGGATAGGCGTCCACCCGCACGGTCGCAGTTTGCCCGGGCTGGATTCGCTCCAGTTGCGTCTCCTTGAAATTGGCGATGACATACGGAGCGATCGGCACGATGGCAAATAGCGTTTGTCCGGGTTGCACGTAATTTCCCACTTCAACGGTCTTGTTGGTGATCGTGCCGCTGACGACGGCCGCGATTTTGGTATACGACAGATTCAATTGCGCTTGATCCAGCGCCGCCTGGGCTTGGGCGACCGAGGACTCGGCCGTCCTCACCTGCGCGCGGGCGAGATCGGCCGAGGCCACAGAGGAGCGAACCTTGGTCTGCGCCGCCGTGACCGTAGCACGCGTCGCCTCCGCTGCTGCCGTGGCCGTATCGACGCGTTCTGTCGATACGGCACGCGCATCGGACACCGCACGCAGGCGCTTCAAGTTAGCCTCTGCGAGTACCGCATTGGCACGCGCGACCTCCAATTCCGCGCGCGCCTGTGCCGCGTCGGCATCGGCGATCCCGACTCGAGTGTCCGCTTCCTTGCGCCTGCCTTGCGCGGCCTCGAGGTTCGCGTGCGCGACATCCACTTCCACCGCGTAATCCCTGGGATCCAGCTCGACCAGCAACTCGCCTGCTTTGACCATGGCGTTGTCGTCCACCTGCAGGGTTTGCACATAGGCGGGTACTTTCGCAGTGACCGTCGTCAGATGCGCCCCCACGTACGCATCATCGGTTGTCTCCGAGTACCAGCTGGGAACGAGAAAATAGGCGGCAATGACTATGAGCGCGATGACGGCCGCCGCCCCGATCGCCACCGGAAGCTTCGAGGCGGGCGCAGTGGCTGCCGCAGGATGGGGAGCGGGAGCACTGGACGCGGGAGTCGGATTCAGCGCACTCATTTGCGGATCACCGGGGTGGGTGGCATGACGGGGATCAGACACAGTGCAATAATTCCGATCACGGCCATGAAACCGAAAGCATCGGCGTAGCTCAACGTCGCGGCTTGTTGCTTGCCGACCTCCGCCAGCTGCCCCAATGCCAGACGTTGGGCGTCGATGCTTGAGTAGCCGTGCGCAACCGCATTCGCGCTTCGCGAGGCGAGAGATGCCAGGGTGCTCCCGTTGTTGCCCCGGAGATGCTCGAACAAGCGCGCGGAATGCAAGGTTTCGCGATGCGAGAGCAGGATGTTCAGAAGCGCGACGCCCAACGAGGCGCCGAATTGCCGGAAGGTCATGTACAAGGACACCCCATCGAGGAGCTTGTCCTGCGCAATCTGTGCCACCGTGCCGCTGCCCACCGCGGGCAGGAGCGGTGATAAGCACAATCCGTACAGCACCAGAGGCAGAAAATAGTAATCCGTCGGCGTAGCCGTCGTCAGAAAGCGCTGAAACAGCAGCATCGAGACGATCAGTATCGAGAGGGCGGCAACGATGGTCTTTCTCTGCCCGATGTGCGCGATCAAAGGGACCATCAGCGGCCGCACCGCAGCGGCGGTGAGTGCGTACACGCAGATGATTCGCCCGGTCTGCGTGGCGCTATACGTATGCTCACTCACGTTGCGCAAGAACTCCGGCAGCACGAACAGGCTCCCCGATAAGATCATGCCGGTAAACACACCGATCAGGATCGCCGCCATCACGCGCCGATCGCGGATAAGTGCCAAATCGAGGAGTGGGTCGCTGTTCCGGGGGCTGAACTGCCACACCAGGAAGAGGGCTAAGGCGCAAGCGCTGATCGCGGCGAGGTTGCGGATCAGGGGCGAGCCGAACCAGTCGTCGATCTCACCGCGATTCAAGACGATCTGCAGCGAGATCAGGGAGAGAGCGAGCAATACGATGCCTCGCCAATCGGTCCTCGCCACCCGCGAGGGCGTCGGCGGCGCAACCCTCGGATAATAGCGCAGCAGCAAACACACCGCGCCCGCCGCATAGAGAAGGTTAGGCAGGAAAATCAGACGCCAGTTGAACCGGTCGGTGAGATAGCCGCTCGTGAGCAAGCCGGCAGCACTCGACAGGTACAGGACGGTCGAGATCCGCATCAACGAGGGGCTGCGCTGGGGTTTCGGCATCAGCAAATACACGCTCGCGCGCCACCAGTTGATGAGCCCCGCGCCCGCGAGTCCCTGGATTGCGCGCCAGGTCAGGAGAGTCTGCAAACTCGAGGACACAGCGCAACCTAAGGAAGCGATCGCAAACAAAATGGTGGTCGCGATGAGGAAACGTTTGTAGCCCACATGCCCTGCGAGCCAGATCGATACCGGCACGCCGATGAACACGGAACAGCTATAAACCGTGAGCAACCAGCTCGCTTCGTCCGCAGAAAGGCCTAGCGTGCCGGTCATATCGGCGAGTACCAGGTTCACGCTGTCGAACGTGTAGAACTCCATCCCCGTCGCGAGGGCAAGTCCTAAGAGGAGCCAGCGGGTGTCGGCCGCCGATACCAGCGTCGCGGCAGCTCGTCCAGGGACCGCGGACAGCGCGAGCTCGGTCATCGAGCCGCACCGATCATTGCTGCAAAGAACTCAAGGAGTCGCCCCAGCGGATGATCGACCACACCGATGCGCCCACTCCCGACTGCGATAATCATCAAAAGGCCGCCGATGACAGCGAAGTTCAAGAGAAAGTGATCCGCCTCGGCGACGAGATCAGTCCCCGAGCGCTTCCAGAACGGGTGATACATGACGGTCACCGGAACGAGGAACAGGCACAAGAGCAGCGCGCCCAGCCGCGCTTCGATACCGATGAGGACGGAGAATCCTGCGCTAAGTTGCAGCGCCACGGTGACGAGGTGCGACAACGTAGGCCAGGGCAGGCCGCTCGCGGCCACCTCACGTTGCGCTGCGGTCCAATGCAAACATTTATCGATGCCGCTATACAGAAACGGCAAACACAGCAGGATCCGAGAAAACAAGATCAATGCGCTGAGGAGGTCATCATTTGGATTGAACAAGTGGGCTACCAGTACCGGCGGTTAGGTTAGGTACCGAAGGAACATCTTGATCGCGAACGTGCAGAATGCGAGCGCCGCAACTGAAGCGACGTACAGAGCAACGAACCAACGTAGTCGGTGCGTGGCCATACTCATACTTCCCATCCTTCTGCCGGCGTCTTGCCGCGGAATACACGGTAGGCAAATGCGGAATAGGCGAGCACCACCGGCGTAACTACCGCGGCGCCGACCAGGAGGAAGACGTGGCTCAGGGTGGATGAGGCGGCGGCCCAGAGACTTAGCCGGAACGGCACGATATCGGGAAAGACTGCGATACCAAGGCCGGCGACACCCAGCGCAAACAGTGCGAGCCCCAGGAAAAAGGGGCGCCCGTCGGCCCGTCGGCCGATGGCGCGCATCAGGACGCCCGAAACAACCAGGAAAGAGCCCACGATCAGGCCGAGAGGCGCTTCATACGCCGACCAAGCGGCGCGAATTCCCGGTTGAATGATCGCGGCAGCAATACAGACCGCAGCGCCGAGCGCAACGAACGCCGGGGTCGTCAGCCGTAGCACTCTTTCGGAGAAGACTCGCAATGGACCGGTGGCTTTCAGGTGCAGCCAGCCGGCGCCAAGGACCATATACCCACTGAGTACCGCCAGTCCGGCCAGGAGCGGGAACGGCCGGAAGACATCGAAGACGCTGCCCGCAAAGCGTTCGCCGTCCGTCACCGCCACTCCTTGGATGAGACCGCCAACCACGAGCCCTTGCGCGAGCGCCGCCACGATGGAACCGACTCCGAAAACCGAGTCCCACAGTCGGCGCTGACGATCGACCTGGTAGCGAAACTCGAACGAAACGCCACGCAAACCGAGCGCCAGGAGCATGGCGATCAGCGGTACATAGAAGGCGGGTAACAGCACGCCGTAGGCGATCGGAAAGGCCGCGAGCAGAGAAACGCCTGCCATGATCAGCCACGTCTCATTGCCATCCCAGGTGGGCATGATGGCGTCGACCATGCGATCGCGCAGTTTTTCGTCGGGCTGGACGAGGAGTAACGCCCCGACTCCAAGATCGAATCCGTCGAGCATGACATAGAGCGTCAAAGCGAAAGTCGTAAACAGCGCAGACATGAGCGGTAGATTCATGGTCATCGCTGCGCAGGACGAATTGGATGAAATCCCGCCGCCTCATTCATGACCTGCGGTCGCAACGCGTTTTTCACCGAGCCTGATACTTCGGTCTGCGCCGGGGAGACCTCGGGTCCGCGGCGGATCATGCGGAGCGCGATAATCAGAAACGCGGTCAGGAAGAAGGCGTAAATACCCACGAATGCGATTAGAGTCGACAGCAATGTCCCGGCCGGTACCGGCGAGACCGCGTCGACGGTGCGCAGAATACCGTAGATTACCCAGGGCTGACGCCCGGTCTCGGCGACGTACCAGCCGCCGAGTGTCGCGATCACTCCCGAAGGCGTCATGACCACCAGCGCGACCAGAAACCAGCGCGTGGTAAACAACCGCCCCTGCCAGCGCAGCCAGAGCGAAACGACGCATAGGCCGAACATGATGAGCGCCGTGCCATACATCACGCGGAAACCGTAGAAAACCCACGCCATGGTGGGCTGGCGGTCGCGCGGCGTGTTCTTGAGCCCTTCGACCCGGCCGGTGAGGCTATGGGTCAGCCAGATGCTGCCGAGATAGGGTATGCCGACCGCGAAGTGATTCCGCTGGTTTTCCTGATCGGGAAAGATGAACCAGTAATAAGGTGCGGGCGATTGCGATTGTTTTTCCCAGAAACCCTCGGCGGCCTGCATCTTGGCCGGCTGATGCTTCAGCATCGTCCCATACACGATGTCGCCCAGGAACACCTGTCCCGCAATGAGCACCGTGGCAAAGGCCGTTCCGATCGATACCGTCCTGCGACCGAACGACTCGTATTTCCGCTGCAATAGATACCATGCGCCCACGCCGGCAACCAGGAACGATCCCGTGATGTAAGCGGCAGCCAGCATGTGTGGCAGGCGATAGAGCCAAGTGGGATTGGCGATCACCTTCAGCCAATCCGTCACGATGAGACGACCGTTATCCATCACGATGCCGTCCGGAGTCTGCATCCAACTGTTGGCCGAAAGAATCCAGGATGCAGACAGCAACGTCCCAAGGGCCACCATGCAGGTCGCGAAAAAGTGCAGCTTGGGGCCGACTCGGTGCAGGCCAAAAAGCATGATCCCAAGAAAGCCGGCCTCGAGAAAGAATGAGGTGAGCACCTCGAGGGCGATCATCGGCCCAATGGCCGGGCCGGCGATCTGTCCGAAGCGCGCGAAGCCGAGGCCGAACTCGAATGAGAGCACGATACCCGTCACGACGCCGACGCCGAACGCCATCGCGAAGATACCAAGCCAGAAGCGGTAGATCTGCAGATAGAGCGCATCTTTGGTCTTGAGCCAAAGGCCTTCAATGATCGCCAGGAACAGCGCCAGCCCAATGGAGATCGTCGGAAAGATGATGTGAAAGCTCACTGTGAAGGCGAATTGGATGCGTGCCACAAGACTCGGATCCAGTGTCATGCGGGTACCTCATTCACTCTGGGGGCGCCTGAAGACCATGAGTGCGAGCGCAATGAATAGCAGCAACGCGACGATCGAAGAAGGCAGGCCGAACACCCCCACGATGGCGAAGAAAAAGACCCCACCCAAGAGCGCTGCGACGACCGCCCCGACGAAATGCCCTTTTGAGGTCGAGGTATGCATGCTCACACCGCCCAACAGGAGCATCCGAGGGCTCCCCAAAAACTCTTGAAATCTGAAACTGGAAGCTTGCCGAGCCACGCGCGGGCTCGATCATGCCCATGCACCGCGCAAGGAGCGTGCCCGCCGCATGAATCAATCACCCGCGCCGCGACGCCTTGAGCGTTCTTGCCGGCGTTAGCCCAATTGCCGTAGCCGCCGAAATTGCGGACGGGCGACCAATCCGGCATCGCCGGCGTCAGCGTGTTGTCATCGAATCGGGCAAAATCGCCGCTCGCATACACGATGCGGCCGCCGACGACGGTGAGTAGGGAGACGGTGTCCGCGATCCCCTCTTCGGGGCAGCTTAGGTAATCGCGGTCGGGCACGATCAAGTCCGCCAATCGACCGACTTCGATGCATCCCTTCCTGCCTTCTTCATTCGAAAACCACGTGACATTCTCGGTCCACATGCGAAGCGCGGTTTCGCGATCCAGGCAGTTGCGCTGCGGATAAAGGCGCATGCCACCCACGGTCCGGCCGGTCACCAGTAAGGCCAGCGAAACCCACGGATTGTAGGAAGCGACTCGAGTCGCATCGGTGCCCGCCGATATCTTCACGCCCGACTCCAAGATGCGCTTCACCGGCGGCGTCGTCTCGGCCGCGGCCGGGCCGTAGCGTTCGACGAAATACTCGCCCTGATAAGCCATTCGATGCTGAACGGCGATCCCGCCCCCGAGCGCCGCAATTCGGCCGATGGACCGCTCTGAGATCGTCTCGGCGTGGTCAAAGAACCAGTTCAGACCTTTGAGCGGAATTTCCCGATCGACCCGCTCGAACACGTCGAGCGCACGGCTGATCGTTTCGTCGTAAGTGGCATGCATGCGCCAGGGCCAACGATTCTCGGCGAGGATGCGAACCACAGCCTCGAGCTCACCCTCCATCTGCGCCGGCATGTCGGGCCGGGGCTGCCGAAAATCCTCGAAGTCGGCGGCGGAAAATACCAGCATTTCGCCGGCGCCGTTGTGGCGAAAATAGTCGTCACCTTGTTTGTACTTTGAAGTCCTCGTCCAATTGAGAAAGTCTTGCTTTTCACCCTTCGGCTTCTGGGTGAACAGGTTGTATGCGAGACGAATCGTCAGCTGTCCGTCATCGTGCAATTTCTGGATGACGGCATAATCCTCGGGATAATTCTGGGAGCCACCGCCGGCATCGATCGCGCCAGTGACGCCGAGGCGGTTCAATTCGCGCATGAAATGCCGCGTCGAATTCAGTTGATACTCGAACGGTAGTTTCGGTCCCTTGGCAAGCGTGGCGTAGAGGATTGCTGCGTTGGGCTTCGCTAAGATTAGGCCGGTTGGATTTCCATCACTGTTGCGGACGATTTGACCGCCGAGGGGCTCAGGGGTGTCCTTGGTGTAACCGCAAGCGCGCAGTGCCGCGCCGTTCAACAAAGCGCGATCGTACAAATGCAGCAGAAAGATTGGAGTCTCCGGCGCGATCGCATTGATTTCCTCGAGCGTCGGCAGGCGTTTCTCCGCGAATTGATGTTCGCAGAATCCGCCGACCACACGCACCCATTGCGGTGCGGGAGTCACCGCAACCTGGCGCTTCAGCATGCTCATCGCATCAGCGAGCGAGCGTACGCCCTCCCAGCGAAGCTCCATATTGAAGTGGAGGCCTCCACGAATGATATGCAAGTGGTTGTCAATGAGCCCCGGAAGAACGCGCCGACCTTGTAAATCCACCATACGAGTCGTCGAGCCCGCAAGCCGCAAGACTTCACGATCCTCGCCGACGGCGGAGAAGACGCCTTGCTTGATCGCGACGGCGGTGGCGGTCGGCCGTGAGCGATCGAGCGTTGTAATGAGTCCGCCATGCAGTACAAGATCGGGGACGGCGTCCGAATTTCTCATTTGTGACCTCCTTGAGTCCGTAGATCGCTCCAACCAGTACTCCTCGATGCATCATCGAAGTACTTGTCCTCAAATCATTGAATCCGATTCAAGTCGCATCCGTCTCCCGCTCCAGTGACGTTCTCAGCCTCCCTCACTCGCGGCAAACATCGTCTTCGCATAGATGATCCCTAAGCCATAGCTACCACCAAGAGTCTTCGCTGTGGCGGTGGTCTCGTTGTAGGTCTCGACGCGCCCCCAGTCGCGCTGCAGTTCGAGGAGGTATTGCAGGGAGGTCATCGGCTGCGCGCCCGCCTGGACCATGCGCTGCACGGCGCGTTCATGTGCCTCATCGCTCACATCGCCACAGGCATCGGTAATCACGCAGATCTCGAAACCTTGCTCGATCGCCGACAGCGCCGGGCCCACGATGCATACGCCCGTCCACAGGCCGGCGAGCGCGAGGCGGCCCTTGCCGATCCGATTCACCTCGGCGATCAGGTTCACATCTTCCCAGCCGTTCATCGAAGTGCGGTCAATGACTTTGTGATCGGGAAACACCTTCTTGATTTCGTCGAATGTCGGACCGGAGAAGCTCTGCTCCGCTATGGTCGTGACAATGGTGGGCACCTTGAATTCAGCCGCCGCTTTTGCTATCAGCGCTGCGTTGTTCCGAAGATTGACGCCATCGATCGATTTCGTCGCGAACGCCATCTGCGACTGGAAGTCGATTAGGATGAGTGCGTGATTGGTGGGGCTTAGCAGAGCCTTGCTGGGTTGCGCCTTCGCGGTGGCCATGGGTTTGTCCTCTATTGGGGGTGGAAGTGTTCGGGATCGAAAGGCGGATGGATCAGGTGGTCATGTCGAACAACAGAATTTCCGAGTTGTGTCGCCCGCATACAAAGTATCAATTGTCACGATGGCGAATAGAACGGCAGTGGCGCGATTTGATCCGCACGTGCGCAGTCTCGCGCGGGATACTCTGATCGCACGTTGTAGCGAACCCGATGGAATCGCGGCGCGAAGCCACGGCATCGAAGCTCAAGCGAACTCGTCACTTGCATGCCGAAAGCGTCTGCGGTTGCGGCCGGTGTGTGCCATCGTCCAACACCGGCGCGAATCTAGGCAGAGCGGTCCGTCTTAGATTCGATCTGAGCAGATGCCTATGTCAGCAAGCGGCAATAAAATGCCTAGCCGCGATGGCCCGCGAACGTCCAAAATGCGGTCCTTTTATTCAATTCACCGATCGCCAAAATTGATAGCGTTCAGTCAGGCATTTGGGTGAGCGTAGTTGCAGTCCGTGAATCAACAAGCGATGCGCATCGAAAAAACTACCGCAGCGACGGCCGGCGGGAATTCGTTCAACACCATCTCAGTCCTTGAGCAATTGCTGCGGCAATCAATTCGCCTGCGCGACTTGCATGTAAATGCGCGTTGGCAGATCTTGGGCAGCCAGTTCACTGAAATCCGGAAGATGTTGAATGATCATCACAAAGAACAGCTCAGTCTCATTGATTTACTTGTCGATCGCATACGCATCCTGGGCGGCGCTGCCCGTGTATTCACCAGCGATTTCCTTCAGCGCACCACTTCGGGTCACTTAAGCAAATCTGGGATCGAGCACTGGCCTAGCACTTCGCCTGGGAGCAAGTCCTCGAATGGTGCCGCCCGGACCAGATTTTCGCCAGGAAACCCCATTGCAGGCGCCTTTAATGCACCAGTTCCGTCAGCGCTTCAGTTTTGGTCTGCCGAATTGACGGTCAGGTGCACGGTATCTAAGTTCAACTTCTTTCGTGCAATACGAACGTCGGACACCGAAACCGCCGCCGCCCGATTTCCCCAGCTGTTGCGAATGAAGGTCGCGACGTCCGCGACTTCTTGATCGTTAAGCTTCCACGCGAAGCTCGGCATGGTCAGAGGCGAGGGGCGCGATGGGCTTATTCCGATGCGCGCCCCTGCGAGGATCAAGTGCTCAAGCCCGATTGGGTCCGCTTGCTGCAGCATGGCATTGGGCCCGAGTGGCGGAAAATATCTCGGTTGGCCAACGCCATTCTCGAGGTGGCAGGACGCGCAAGCATCTGAATAGATCTCAGCGCCTCGGCGCATCGCGCCTGAATTGGGTTGAGCGTTAGCGACTTTTGGACTCGGTGCTTGGCTCTTTAAATAAACTGCGATCGCGTGCCGGTCTACATCGCTCATGAGCGATGTAGAGTTGGTAATGACATCGGCCATTGCACTGCCCGCGCCCGCATGCGCGTTGCGGCCGTTGCGTAGAAATTCGGCCACATCGTCGATGCTCCACGCACCGATACCCGTGCGATCGTTAGCAGTAAGGTCTGGTGCCACCCAGTTGTCCAGGGTGGCACCGTAGAATTTCTGCTTGGATTTGTCTGCGCCGAGTGAATTCTTTGGGGTATGGCAGCCGCCGCAGTGGCCGAGGCCGTTCACGAGATATGCACCACGATTCCATTCGGACGATTGGCTGGGATCCGTTTGGAAATCATGTGCGTTAAGGTAGAGAAGATTCCACCCCTTCACCATTGAACGAAAGTTGAGGGGGAAGTGCAGCTCGTTTTTGGGCGGCGTGTATTTGACCGCCGGAGTGGTCTTCAAGAACGCCAAGATCGCATCGTCATCCTCACGGCTGACGAGCCTGAACCATGGATAGGGAAAGGCTGGGTATAGGTTTTTACCCCCATCGTCGATCCCGTCATGCATGGCCCGGTAGAACTGATCGCTGGTCCAGTTGCCGATTCCAGTCTCTTTGTCGGAAGTGATATTGGGAGTGTAGATGACGCCGAATGGTGTCTTAAGTCCCAACCCGCCGGCCAAGGGCTCGCCTCCGTCGCGCAAGTGACAGGACATGCAATCGCCCGCCACCACCAGATGCTGTCCGCGGCGCAGCTGGGCAGCATTCTGAATCGAATCCGGGATCGACTGCGTGAGGAGTTGAATCGGAAGGATCCCAGCGACGGGGTGTGCTGGGAGGCTCGGCGAGACTTGGCTCATGGCGAGCCGTGCGACTCCTAAGATCGCGATGCTGATACTGGCACCGAGTGTCGATGTTCGTAGGTGTGTGAATCGGCGCATGGTTTTAGGTCTGCACCAGGGGACCGGGATTTTTCAAATAGCGCGCCCTAATCTCGTGGGCGGCCTGATAGGCGAGCGCCGCCACCGTGCCGGTCGGGTTGTAGCCGGCGTTCTGTGGGAAAGCACCAGCGCCCATCGAAAATACATTCGGGACATCCCATGATTGCAGATACTTATTAACGACACTGTTTTGTGGATTGTCGCCCATGATGGCGCCACCGGTGTTGTGGGTGGTCTGATACGGCGTGATGCTGAATGAGCCGGTGCGCCGATTGAGCTTGATTTCCCGCGGGTTCATGGCCCGGGCTACCTCGGCCGCACGGTCCGTAAGGTAGTTCGACATTTTGTGCTCATTTTCGGTGAAATCGAATGTCATGCGCAGCATGGGGCGACCGTGGATGTCCCGATAGGTGGGATCCAAGTCAAGATAATTGCCGCGATGGCTCATACAGGAGCCGTGAACGCTGAGCGAGAATGATCGCAAATAGTTCTTGGCCGCCGCATGCTTCCACTCAAGGCCCCAGGCCGGCGTACCCACAGGGGTATAAATCATTTCTATCGGACGACCGCCCGTGACCATTCCCGCGATGTAGGCGCCGCCGATAAAGCCTAGACCCGAGTGATCGAAGTTATCGCCATTGAAGTCATCGATCACGGTTGCCAATGAACCCGCACCGATGAAGGGGTTCAAGATCTTGTCGTCGAAGAAAACGTTCACCGAGGACATGGTTTGATAGGCATAGTTTTTGCCGACCACGCCATCGCCGGTCTTTGGGTCGTACGGCTTGCCAATTCCGGAAAGGAGCAGCAGACGAACGTTTTGCAATATGTAGGCGGACAAAATCACCATCTCTGCGGGCTGGAAAAACTCCTCGCCCGCGCTATTCACGAATGTGACGCCGGTTGCTCTCTTACGGTCGGGAGTGAGTTCCACACGCAACACTTCACATTCGGTCTTTAAGGTGAAGTTTCCTTTCCTCATCAGAGAAGGAAGGATGGTGGTCTGCGGGCTCGCTTTGGAGTAGTTGCCGCAGCCGAATTTCTCGCAGAAGCCGCAATAGGTGCATGCGCCCAGCTGAGCACCGAGCGGATTGGTGTAGGCTTGGGAGAGATTACCTGTGGGATGAGGAAAGGGATGACGCCCCAATTCGGCGGCCGCCTTGCCGAAGAGGGTCGGCGCATAGGTCTGGATCATCGGCGGTGTTGGGTACTCACTCGACCGAGGCCCTTCGAAGGGATTGCCGCCGGGCTGAATTATCCCGTTGAGATTACCCGCCTTGCCGCTCGTCCCGCACAGCTTGTCGAACTGATCGTAGAAGGGTTCGAGTTCGTCATACGTGGTGCCCCAGTCCTGAACGGTGAGGTCATAGTCGGTGACGGACTTCTTACCGTAGCGCTGCTGATTGTGGCTTTTGGTTTGGAAGTCGGATGGCAAGAACCGCCAGATCTGACCGTTCCAATGCACGCCGCCGCTACCGACACCGGTGCCGAGCAGAAACGCGCCCAAGTGGCGCATCGGCAGCGCCTCCTGGTTGGTGTTGTTGCGGATCGTCAATGTGTCGTCGGCGACGTTTTGAAATAAGTGATGCCGCCACATGTAGCGCAGCTCGTCTTGCGCAAATCCGGTCGCGAAATCTGTTGCGGTGTCGCGCCACGGGCCGCGCTCTAGCGCGAGTACGCTAAGGCCGGAATCGCAGAGTTCCTGGCCCATGATGGCGCCGGTCCATCCAAAGCCAACCAACACGGCATCGACGGGTTTGAGCGTGGTCGACATGGCTTTAGGTCTCCGTCCAGCCGGGACGGCCTTTGAAACTGACAGTAGGGTAGGGCACACGTTCTCCGTGTCGAGGCACCCATTCCTTATAGTTATAGTGAGCGCCGGGAAAACCAATCATTTTCCAGGCGCCCATATCCTTGTTGCCGCCGTAGATCGGGTCCGAGAAGTAGCCTTCCTTGGTGTTCTGCAGAAGCATGGCGAAGAAGGTCTTACTGTCGACGCTGTCGTCGAGTTTGATTTCACCGCTCTCGAGCCCCTTCAACACTTTGTCCTGGTTCGATGTCTCCAGTTTGCTGAACAAGGCGCCATTGAAAATCGCGCCAACGTACTTATCGATCGCCGCGATAGCGGCGCGGTACAGTTGGGACGGGCTGAAACGGGTTTGATAGCCCTGTTCCGGGGTGCCCTTGGGCCATGGGCCGCCTAGATAATAGTGATCGCCGCGGCCGAACTTCCCGGCGAGTTGTCGATCCAGAAAAAAAGGAACGTTTGCCTCGACCGCGCCGGGACCGACTGGATCATTCGGAATTAATCGCCCGACCGCGGCCTCAATAAAGGCGACCTCCTGCGGCGTGAAAAAAACATATTCGGAGCCTGCGGCGCCGGGAGGTGCGTCTGCAGTCCCTTCTTGCCATGGAACGGCGCCTCGAAAGGTCTGAGGAGGGCCGCCAAGTTCGCCTTCGTGGATGGCGGCCGCCGCTACACCGCCGATTCCCACAACGGCGCCTCCTAAAAGCAAACGACGGCGAGCCAAGTTCACCTTGACAGCAGGAGCTATTGGAACGCGCCGAAGCGGATTACCTGGACCCCGGTGCGGTTCGTGGACCGCGAGTTCTTCCACCGGAGACTGGGAACCCAGATAGGGTCTTTGAGACACGCCTTTGTCCTGCGATGACATCACGATCTCCTTGGGCTATGTTTCCGGCACACCGGCCGCTTGCGCGCGTCCGCCCTCTTGGGGCGCGGCCGCATTCTTCCACGCAGACCCCGAAGGACTCGGTTCGTCTGCAATCTCCTGCGCGCGCTCTACATTTGACCACTGGGGACTATCAAAGATATTTCTCGACAACAATTGTTGCACGACATCCAAGAATCCAAGAATTAGCATCACCGCAAACCCGATGGCCAATGCGAAAATACCGAGAAGATGCATTACGGGAAAATCCAGGTTAAATTTATCACTCCCCTCTCCTAATGCGCTCGAGCCACGGTGCCCAGAACCGAAATGGTCCATGCGAACGCTAGCGCTTAGTCGGCGAGGAGCGCTTGCACGTCCGTGCCGCCACTTGACTAGAAATGTCGCTTGCGGGCTTCGTTAATTTCCTGCGACTTTCGTAAGCGCACGGAACGCCCAAAACAGCCCATTTCGACAAGCCCATTTCGACAAGAACCTGTGTGCCGCATGTTCTATCGTCAGCCGAACTCGTGAATGTCAACGCTTTCGGATCGTCGCATGGACGAGCCGATAGGTTCACGGCGTACCTACATTCGCGGAAGATAGCGATGGATACTCCATTCACGTTGGTACCAGTTGGAGGAAACCGCACATGTCTGGGAAAGGCGATGGCCTCGCTGGAAGCGCTCGGCGGCGAAAATCCAGAGGCGTCGGTCGCGCTCGAACGATCACCGGCATGATGAACAGCACGTATTCCCATTGCCACCCGCGATGACAATTGTTGCCCCTACGCTTGGACAGCACGCGAGTTTCTGGGTCTCCGCCGGGGTCGTCACTCATACCTTTTGGACGAGCGCGGCGCCCGCGATGACCTATCCGCTATACGCCCAGGAATGGAACCTAACGCCTACCGTGATCACAGCTATCTTCGCAATCTATCCGATCGTCGTAGTTTTGGTGCTGATCTGTTTTGGGGAGATCTCCGACTACATCGGCCGCCGTGCGACGATGTTGCTTGGGCTGGGCGCTTCGTTACTCGGAGTCCTCTGCTTCGCCGTCGCCCCGAGCGTGTTCTACGTGTTCGTGGGGCGAGTGCTAATGGGTGTCGGTGTCGGATTATCTGCAGGTCCGTCGACTGCTGCGATGGTGGAATTCAGCCCGCCCGGTCAGGCGAAGCGCGCAGGCTCGATCACGACCGCCGCTCAAGCCGCGGGGTACGTAATGGCGTTCCTTCTGGGGGGCGCGCTGATTCAGTACGCGCCGCTACCGACTCGTCTGAGCTTCTGGGTGCTATTCGGCTTTCTTGTGGCCCTATTCATTGCAACGTGGATGCTGCCGCGTCAGAGCGGCAGCAAGACCATGGATAATTGGCGTCTCAGGACCCCATCCATACCACCGAAGCTACGCAAAGCATTCGCAGTCTCGGCGGCCGCCGTGACGACTGCGTACACGCACGGCGTGTTGATTCTATCGCTTGGGTCCCAGATCGCGCACGATCTGGTCGGATCGTCCAATGTGCTCATAAACGGAGCCGCACTCTCGTTATTCGCAATTCTAATCGGCGTATTCGGGATCATCGGCAAACCATTGCCATCCCGAACAGCCATGACGCTCGGAGCCATCGCCTCCGTTGTCAGTATGGCTCTTATGTCGCTCGCAGTCGCAAAACACGAGCTGTTGATCTTCCTCGCCGCAACGTCGACTGCGGGGGTGGGTTATAGCCTCCTCTTTCTTGGCGGATTGGAGGTTATTAACTTGGCTGCACCGCCAGAGCGGCGCGGAGGGATCCTTTCAGCGCTTTATCTGTTTGCTTACCTATCACTGGGGGTGGTCGCTTTAACTCTGGGCAAGGTAGCGACCGAGCGAGGGCTCAAACTCGCGATTGACCTCGGCGCCGGTACGATCGCGTTGCTCAGCGGACTCACACTCGCGCTCGTAGCCTCGATGCGTTCACCCCAGAAACCTGCAATCGCCTAGCGTCTGTTGGTGCTACTTTGCGTAATTCAGGAACCGGACAAGTACCAATGACAGTCGACACGCCAGCTCAGGTTGCTTCATCGGGAGGAGATTCGGTAAGCGACCTAAGTATCGATATCAGCCCAAAGACGGTGCAGCTGATGTCGAGGCGGACGCGACACAATTTCATTTTGGCAGTTACACCTTCGAGCGAGAGAGGAAACAAATACGTCGACATTAAACGATAATTTGCCGGAGACCCTGAGGAATCTGCGAGGCCGATCGTTGTTTGTCATGCGCCTAGATGTCCGACCGTTGCAAATAGTTGGAGCGACGCCGGGAACATACCGTCGTATCGGCGTTGTACCCGGCGGAAGCTTCGAGGGCGATCGGTTGTCGGGACAGGTCCTCGACGGTGGCAGCGACTGGCAGACAGTACGTAATGATCGCGCGACGACATTGGACGTTCGCTTAGTCCTAAAGACAAATGACGATGCCCTGATTTGCATGTCCTATCGCGGAGTACGCTACGGTCCTGCCGAAATTATGCAGAAGATCGATAAAGGCGAGGTAGCTGATCCCGCGAGTTACTATTTCCGTATCATTCCTCTATTCGAGACGGCTGCAGAAAAGTACGGCTGGCTAAATCGCGTTGTCGCGGTAGGCATCGGACATCGTAGGGCCGATGGGCCCATTTACAGCATCTTTGAAGTGCTATGAGGTGCGCTCCGATTGTCAACCGGTCGAGTGCTTCTGGTCTAACCGAATCTGCTTGCCAGAAAATAAGGCGCTGACTTTCGTTGCGTTCGCGTGGGCGCGCGAGTTGTATTTATGACCGTAAGCGGCAATCCTGAGTCACCCGCGCCGGCGGCGGACAATTTTTCGGTCGGAATACAGTGGCTCCTGGGCACGGCCTGCGCTCTGCTCATCGCCAGTTTGTACTATGGTCAACCCTTGACAGGCTTGATCACCGATTCGCTGGGAATGCCGCGGGAAAGCACTGGGTTGATCGTTACGTTGCCACTTCTCGGGTACGGCGTCGGCCTTCTGCTGATCGTGCCTCTCGGCGACTTGATCGAGAACCGTTGGCTTGTGCTGTTACTGGTGGGACTTGAGGCGCTTTGTTTGATGTTCGTGAGTCTGATCACGCGACCAGTACTTTTCCTTAGCGCCGCGTTTCTGGTTGGCGTTACGGCCGCGGCCGTGCAAATACTCGTACCCTACGTAACTTACGTAGCTCCAGCGGCGGTGCGAGGTCAGGCTGTTGGTAGGCTCGTCAGCGGAGTCATGCTTGGCATTATGCTGGCCCGTCCTGTTTCTAGCTTCGTGGCAGACCTATGGACCTGGCGAGCGATCTTTAGAATTTCTGCCGTACTCATGGCAGGCTTGTTCCTTGCCATACGATTTTGGTTGCCGTCCCGCCAACCCACCCCGGATGTGACCTATGGTGAACTGCTTCTGTCATTGCGTCGTATCTTCGTCACCACGGAGGTGCTGCGCCGACGCGCGTTCTATCATGCCTGCATGTTCGGTGCGTTTAGCGTGTTCTGGACAGCGGCGCCCCTGTGGTTGAGCGGACCGCAATTTGGTCTAACCCAAAGAGGGATCGCCTGGGTTGCCCTCGCAGGCGTGGCCGGCGCTGTCGCACCACCGATAGCGGGACGCATGGCCGATAAAGGTTTTAGCCAATGGGGCACCGTGGTGGTGATGCTGCTTGCCGCGGGGGCCTTCCTGCTATCCGATTTGGCCCACGATGGTTCGCGACTTGCGCTTGGGCTGGTGATTGCTTGCGCGATCTTGCTGGACTTCGCTGTGTCCTCCAACTTGGTTTTCGGCCAACGCGCGATCTATTCTCTGCGGCCAGAGCAGCGTAGTCGAGTCAACGGGCTGTTCATGGCCACTTTTTTTGCTGGCGGGGCGATCAGCTCTGCGCTGAGCGGATGGTGTTTTTTGCGTTTCGGATGGACAGGCGTGTCAGCCGTCGGTGTCGCGCTGCCAATCGCTGCGCTCCTATACCTCCTCACCGAGCGTCAGAAGATAGCGAACAGTTGAAAAAAATGCGGCGGGTGAGAGCTCAACGAAGATCAGAGGTCGTTAATTCATTCGTCGCTCAAATCGCGGGAGCGGGTCAATTTGTGCGAATGACGTAAGGCTCGGCGCTGGCGTTGATAAGGCCTAGCTGCGCCGTTCGCCAACCACCGCCGAGCGCCTTGACCAGCAAGACGCTTGCATCCATGCGTCGATTTAAGATGCTGACGCGGGACAATTGCGCCTGAAGAGCGGTGGTCTCCGTGGTCGCGACCTCGAGATACGTGACCAGCCCCGCCTTATAGCGGTACTGCGCTTGCTGAAGAGCCTTGGCGGTGGCTGCCACGGCGGCAGATTCGCTGATACTCTCCTGTTCGAGCCGGTGCAGGGCGACCAAGTTGTCCTCCACCTCTCGATAGGCCGTGAGCACGGTATTGCGATAGTCGGCCACTTGCTCATCATATTGCGCATGCGCCTGCGCGGCCTGCGCCCTGTGTCGGCCAGCGTCAAACACAGTGAGCAATCCTTGCGGGCCCACGGACCACGTGCGGCTCGGTGCACTTAACCAATTGGTGGCATTGGTGCTGTCGAAGCCGGTAGCCGCGGTGAGGCGGAACACTGGAAAAAATGCAGCGCGCGCAACTCCGATTTGCGCGTTCGCTGCGGCGACTCGGCGCTCCGCGGCCGCCACATCGGGGCGACGTTCCAGCAATGTCGAGGGCAAGCCGAGATCGATCGGCGGCGGCGACGTATCGACCGGCAAGGCATGCGAATCGAGGTGAAAACCGGAAGGGTTCTCCCCGATCAGCACGGCGATTGCGTGCTCGGTTTGAGCACGCTGCAGGGCAATGTCGGCCGCCTGCGTACGCGCGGTCTCAAGCTGTGCTTGCGCTTGATCGACGTCGGCCACGGCTGCCGCGCCGCCTTGGTATAGATGCAACGTTAGCTCGAGCGATTTCGAATAATCGTCGACCGTCTTCTCGAGCAGTGCTTGCTCCGCGTCCTGGCTCCTCAAGGTGTAGTAGTCGGTGGCGAGTTCCGCGTGCAGAGCAAGGTCCAAGCTCGCGAGGTCCGCGCCGATTGCCTGTTGATTGGCCCCGGCGGCAGTAACGCTGTTGCGTACCCGACCCCAGAGGTCGACCTCGTACGATAGATCCGCCTCTAGATTGAAATTGTTCAAAGTCGGCTCCGCACCGACCGGGTAACGCGGTGAGTTGACGGAAGTGCGCGCACGCGTGCCTGCAGAGCCGACGGTCAGGATAGGAAACAAGTCGGCGCGTGCGATGCGCGTCACCGCACGCGCCTCTTGCAAACGTGCCAAGGCAGCCTTTAGATTTTGGTTGGCGCTGGTGACCTTGTCCTCGAGGGCGTTGAGCTGCGCGTCTTGGAAAACTATCCACCACGCTCCACGCGCTTGGTTATCAAACGGCTGCGCCTGTTGCCAATCCCCTGCCTCATGGTAGTCAGGCGCGGGCTGCGGATTATCCGGGGTCCGGTAGGTCGGTGCGAAGGAACATGCAGCCAGTGCCGCGACGAGAAGGACAATCGCCGGGCGCGTCGTGTCCTTCAAGTGGCTTTTGCCTGACTCTTTGGAGCTTGCTCGGGCGGCGGGACGGCCACACGCACCATCGCACCACTGACGATCGAATCCGGCGGATTGATCACCACGGCATCGTCGGTATCAAGTCCTGACAATACTTCGATGCTGTTGCCAAAGTCTCGGCCCTCGACGATGCTCTTCAGCCGAATACGCCGATGTACGTCCACTGTGGCCACCTGCAACCCCTGAGCTCGGAACAGTACGGTGTTGGCGGGAAGGCGCAGCGACTGTGCGTCGCCCGGGAGCTTGAAATGCGCTTCGGCATAGGCGCCGGGAAAGAGCTCGCGCCCGGCATTGTCGAGCTGAAGCTCGACTTGCAAGGTTCTCAACCCGGGATCGAGCGAATTCGAGGTGCGCACCACCGTTCCGGTATATGACTTGCCCCGCTGTTCGCTGAATCTGAGTTGTGCCTCGAGTCCCGGCTTGGCAGCCGACGCATAGGGCTCGGGAACCTGCACGTAGATACGGAGCTTATGAGAATCGGCGAGTCTAAACAATTCGTATCCCGCGCTTTGGCCGGCATTGATTAACGCGCCGATGTCAGTATTGCGCGCGGTGATGACGCCGTCGAAGGGCGCCACGACCCGCTTGAACGATTCCAACTCGCGCAGGCGCGAGACATTGGCCACGGCGGCGGCGGCCGTCGCCTTCTTCGCTGCGGCGTCCCCGGCTTTTTCTTCGGCGTCTTGCTTCGATACCGATTCGGTCTCGAGCAACTCTGTCCAGCGGGCGTTGGTCGTGTTGGACAGCGCCTCGTTGGCCCTAGCAGTCGCGAGATCCGCGATCGCCTGGGCGAGTTGCTGATCAACTTCGGGCGCGTCGATTTCAGCCAATAGCTGGCCCTTCTTCACCACGCTGCCGATGTCCGTATACCACGTCTTAAGATACCCATTCGTGCGCGCATAGATCGGAGCTTCTACGAATGCTTGCACGGTACCTGGCAATGTCAATTCCTCGCCCAAATCGCTGCGGGTTGGCTTAACGGTGACGACCGTGGTTGTGGCATCGTCGGCGCTCTCCTTGCCCAACGAATTGCGCGCTCTCACGCGGTCGATCTCGCCCCACGCCGCCAGCGTCAGCGCGACGACGAGCAGAGCCAGGAAATAACCCTTCATCCTCCGCGGCGCTCTCTCGCCCGCGGCAATGGGCGGGTCAGACATGAGAGATCTCCACTGCGTGCACGGGGTGCACCGATTTACGTCCGTGAATGATCGTAAACACCGTAGGCACGAAGAAAAGCGTTGCGACCGTGGCGAAAATCAGACCGCCAATGACGGCGCGCCCCAGCGGCGCGTTCTGCTCGCCGCCATCTCCGAGCCCCAATGCCATCGGAATCATCCCGATGATCATCGCCGTCGCCGTCATCAGCACCGGCCGCAACCGCGTAAATCCAGCCTGCAGCGCCGCCTCGAATGCATTATCGCCGGCGTCCATGCGCTCGCGGGCAAAGCTGGTGACCAGCACGCTGTTGGCAGTGGCAACCCCCATGCACATGATCGCGCCGGTGAGTGCCGGCACGCTCACGGTGGTATGGGTCAGAAACATCATCCAGACGATGCCCGCGAGGGCCGCGGGCAGCGCTGTGATGATGATGAAGGGGTCGAGCAACGACTGAAAATTGACCACAATCAACATGTACACGAGCACAATGGCGCCCATAAGACCGATCAGCAACCCATTGAACGAGGCTTTCATTATTTGAACCTGACCGCGCACCGCGATGCGGGAACCCTTGGGCAAGTCCTTTTTGGCCGACTCGACGATCTTGTTGATCTGTGAGGACACGTATCCGAGATCCGTACCCTGCACCGAGCCGTAGATGTCGATGACAGGTGTCGCGTCGTAGTGACTCACGACAGCCGGAGCGACGCTGCGATGAATACCCGCGACGCTCGATAATATTTGCGCCGCGCCGCGTGGCCCATTCAAAGGGGTGTTGCCGAGATCGTTGAGAGTTTCCAATCGGAACTGTGGAGTCTGGGTGGCGACCTGGTACTGAGTTCCACTCTTGGGATCGATCCAAAACGACGGCGAGGTCTGGAAGCTGCCCGACAGTGAGACGAGCAAGTTGGTTGCGACCGCCTGCTCGGTCAGCCCAACCAGCAGCGCCTTGCCACGATCGACGTCGACATTGAACTGAGGGTAATCGCTCGATTGCTGAATGTGCAAATCGACGGCCCCGGGTACGCCGCGCAGCCTCTGCAACAACTGATTGGCGAAATCCCGGTTGCCCGATACATTGAAACCGACCACCTGGATGTCGATCGGGGATGGCAGACCGAAATTCAATATCTGCCCGATTATGTCCGCGGACAAGAAAGAGAACGTGATAGAGGGGTACGTGGCGGCCAGGTTGGAGCGCAGAGTGCGCACGTACTCGGCGGTCGGCTTGTGGCGCTGAGACAAATTGACGTAAATGTCGGCGTCGCCCGGACCGACTGGTGCAGATGTGCTGTACGCCAGATTGATGCCGCTGTACGGAAGACCGATGTTGTCCACCACGTTCACGATCTCGGCGGCCGGGATCACCTCGCGAATCGTGGCCTCGACGGCATCGCAAAGCACGGCCGTCTCCTCGATTCGCGTTCCGGTGCGTGCGCGCATGTGCAGCAAGATTTGACCGCCGTCGACGGCGGGAAAGAAATCCTGGCCGAGGCCCGGCAAGGGACCCAAAGGAAACGCTAGAAGAGCGGTCGCGGCCATACAGCCCAAGAAGACGGCGGCGAAGCGCGCTCCGCTGTGCAAGGCGGATTGAAGTAGAGCTTTGTAGCGCTCGCGAAAGCGCTCGAAGCCGCGTTCGAAGCTCGCCTGCAATCGGGCGAGAACGTTGCCCCGCTTCTTTAGCGGTTCAGCATCGTGCATTTTCAGCCAGTACTTAGCGAGTGTCGGAACCAAAGTGCGCGATAGCAGGTAGGAGGCCAGCATCGCGAACACGACAGCTTCCGCCAACGGAATGAACAAGAACTTCGCAATGCCGGCGAGAAGGAACATCGGGATGAAGACGATGCAGATGCACAGCGTCGACACGAGCGCCGGCAAGGCAATCTGGCGTGCACCGTCGAGGATCGCCGTCTCGACGTCCTTGCCACCCTCTAGGTGATAATTGATGTTCTCGACGGTGACCGTCGCATCGTCAACCAAGATTCCTACCGCTAGCGCGAGCCCTCCCAGGGTCATGATGTTGATGGTCTCTCCGAGCGCGGACAGACAGGTAATCGATGCTAGGATCGACAGCGGAATCGAAATCGTAATGATCAGCGTGCTGCGCCAGCTTCCCAAGAACAGCAGAATCAAGAGACCCGTGAGCGCACCGGCAATCACCGCCTCTCGGAGCACGCCCGAGATTGCTGAGCGCACGAATACCGATTGGTCGCTAGTCGTTTCGATCTTGAGCGCGCTCGGCAGCGATGAGCGGATCTGCGGCAATTTCTGGTATATGCCGTCGATAATATCGATCGTCGAGGCTTTGCCGGTTTTGAGCACGCTCATCAAGACGGACCGCCGTCCGTCCACCCTGACCATGTTGGTCTGCGGCGAGTACCCATCGCGCACGTGCGCGACATCGTGGATGTAGGTTAGGGTGCCGTTCTTCGCGCGCACCGGCAGGTTGTTCAAGTCCTCGATCTGAGTCGGACTCGCGTTGAGCTTGATGAAATATTCCAGCGGCCCGATCTTTTGAGTACCGGCCGGCAATATCAGATTCTGTTGGCCGACGGCGCTGACCACGTCGTTGGCCGACAAAGCGTTTGCGCGAAGCGCTTGCGGATCAAGATCCACTTGTATTTGACGCTGCTTCCCACCATAGGGGAAAGGAAGCGACGCGCCAGCCACCGTGGCAAGCTGGGTGCGCAGAATTGTGATCCCCACGTCGTAGATTTGTGCCTCTGAAACGGTCGAACTCGACAACGCCAGTTGCAGGATGGGCACGCTCGAAGCACTGTATGACAAGATGTACGGCGGAGTAGTGCCGGGCGGTGAGTATGCCAATTCAGTTTGGGAAACTCCCGTGATCTGCGAGAGGGAAAGGTCTTGATCGACATCGGGTTGAAAAAAATATTTGACTACCGCGATGCCATTAACCGATTGCGACTCGGTGTGCTCGACGTCGTTGACCGTCGTTTGTGCCGCGCGCTCGGAGAAAAGGACGATGCGATTCGCGATCTCTTCTGGCAGGATTCCGTTATAGCGCCAAATTACCGCAGCAATTGGGATTTTGATGTTAGGGAAGATGTCCGTGGCCGTATGGAGAATCGCGTATGTGCCCATCAAGACGATCAACACCGCCAACATTATGAATGTGTAGGGCCGTTGTAACGCTACTTTGACAATCCACATGACATGTTCCTAGGTGGCGGCACCCGCCACCCGCAATCATTTCCACCTGCAAAGATCACTGGTGCGGATTCAATCTGACTACCAATGGAGCGATAGTGGTGCAGGGTCACGCAGCCGCATTGCACAGAACTGCGTAACTTTGTCGTCGCGTGCGAGATCCCCACACTGATTAGGTGGATTCGGTTCCGTCACTGCGATTCGTGCAAGTGCACCCTTCGCAGCACGATTGAGCAAATCAAGTCATTAACGTGCAATGCGCTCGATCGAGGGTCTGGTGAGATCGCAACTACGGGTTACTCCAGGCCCGCGACAAAGTGGTCATCGCTCTCGCGCCTGCAATGTCCAGCGCCATTTCGGCGCCAGCGAGAGGATCGTCGCGGGCTTTTTTTGAGTGCGTAGTGAAGCGGATGGGCGAGGACCTCCGGATCATCGCACGCAAGTGCAAGTAGGGGCATTGTCCTCCAAGTATTTTTCTTGCCTATTTCTTATTCTGCAGCGGCGTCGATCACGGCGCCAAGACAATACGGGTTGACGGAGGCATTAGGTCCGGCAATTAGTCATGACGGAGCATGTTATAAAGCGAAAAGCGCAATGGTGCATCGTCGTCGCAGACGATCACGGGCCCGAATATGGGCCGTCCACTGGACGCGGTGAGATACCATCGCCGGTGCAGTATTGCCGGCTTGGCGAACCGGCGACGCTGCTGCAGAAGGCATTGAATCGCGCGAGGCAAATCGCGCCGCCGGCGCAGATCATGGTGACGGCCAGAGATGAGTATCGAGACCAGTGGCAGCCCGCATTGTGGTTCGTGAGTCCGCCGCATCGATTTGTCTCCGACAAACGAGAAGTCAACGCACTAACCACTGCGGCCGCGCTGCTGTCCATTGCTGCCGATTCATCCTCCAACATCGTGACGATTCTACCCGCCAGGTGCTACGTCGCCCATGAGTGCATCTTGTCCGCTGCGCTTCAGGAGGTGCGCGCCGTCTTACCAAGGATTCGGGAGGGCGTTGCGACCCTCGGGATGGTCGATATCGACGATGGTATCGATGAGGATTACCTAGTAGCCGCTAGGGTCGAAACCGGTCCAGGTTTGAGAGCGCAGGCAATTGTCCGGAAGCCTACTACATGGGTTGCTCGGTATCTGCGACGACAAGGCGCGATGGTCATGTCCGGAATCTTAGTCGGCTATGCAGGGATATTTGCCGCGCACATATCCAAGTGCTGGCCTGGTCTCACGAATGTGCTAACCCGATTAGTGGCGGCTTCATCCGCCGACGATGAAAGTCGATTCTCCGCAAGCATTATTCGAGGAGTGCCGAGCGTTGTGTTGCGCTCGCTTCGTTGGCGGCCTCCCATTTTCCCGCAGAGAGCCTTTCGCGTGTATCACTGTGGCTGGAGCGGACTGCATTCAGCTCAAGCCGTCGCGCGAATCAGTGCGTCAGTTCAGCTTAACCACGGTTCCGCGTCGGCAGGCGCTACGGATACCGGGGATTCGCGATGGCAAGCCTTTGAGACTGCCACTTAAAGAAATAGATAAGCGAGCGGACGCCAAATGGAGGCGCGCATCGGCTGGGGAGCTCAACGTCTGCCCCCAGATTGATTCGGGCGGGCAGCCACCTCTTGTTAGTCGGGGAAGCGGTTGCCAAACATGGGATTCAGCTTACGTTGAAATAGATTCCGCCCTTCACGAATCGCTCTGTCCACGTCCAAAACGTGCATGTCCTCCTTGGGTGTCGAGGCTGGGCGCGGATGTCTAATTCGACGTCGCAGACGAAGGAGAGGGGCGAGAGCTTGAAATGTGTGAGACGTTGTTCGCCACGGTGAAAAAGTCGATACGGCGCGGTTCGCGAAGCAAATCAGGCAGCCGTGCCTCGTAGGCGCCACGATAAGGGCGATTCCGTTGGACAGAGGAAAAGTTATTCCGGTCGAGCCATGTCTCGCACAATACGATCGTGTCAGGATCGTCGGCGCCTTGTAAGGCGGTAGCGCTTACGAATGTTGGCTCGCTATGCATAGCAGTGAAGAGGTCGTCCAGCAGCGCCAAAAATTCCTTGGCGCATCCGGGCTTGAGCGGAATGCTTACTAAAATAGTGAAAAACTGATCTTGTGTCATGGCCAGTCCTCGTCCCAAAGAATGGTGTATCGGTTGATTCCAGTGTTAGTGGCCATGACGTTCAGACCTCTATGATGACCTTCAAGGGGTGAGTTTGCGTGGCGTGACCAACCGTCACATGCGTCGAGAATGCTTCGCCCCGCCTCGTCGCGGTTATCGTATAGGATGATTCTGGCGCCTTTCCTTACGAAGGCGCTTGCGGCCGCTCGGCTGCCGATCCTGGTGAGGCCGCCGGTACCGAGCGCAACTTTGTTTTCCATAGGTCATTACCCTCGTTTGAGCAGGCGAGAGGCCGGTTGCGATAGGTGCCTAATGTGCTCGTTTAGGACCCTGCCAGATTGAACGAGCATGCTGCATCGGTTTGTTTCTTGCTACCCCACGCGATCGAGGGGCGCGTGCGCAAGCAAGCTCGCCTTTGCGACACGTGAGGTAAACAGATCTAGATGCGCTGTCGTGTATTCCAAACGAGACTCTCCATTGATGTGAGTTACGCATAGGGCAAGGCTGTGGCGCAGGACAATGAATGGCCGGCTGCGCAGTCGGGCACGCGATGAGTGCGCAAGCAATGACAACGATTCGCACGCAGATTCAATTCGACCTGCTAGTACCCGTGACAATCTCGCACACATCCGGTTGGGCCCGTGCATTCGGGACCTGACTGACGCTTTTGCGCGTGCTGGTTTGACGGCAGTTATGTCAGTGGCCTTTTGGTTCGATGTGAATTGCCTTTCTCAAATAGTCACGGCGGTATCAAGGAGTTTCAATGAATAAGCCAGTCGTTTTAATCACGGGGGCACTCACCGGCATTGGTCGGGCGACCGCATTGGCGTTTGCCAAGAGTGGCGCTCGTCTGGTTGTCGCCGGCCGCCGACCGACCGAGGGTAAGGCCCTCGAAGTCGAACTCCGGCGGCTCGGCGCTGAAGCCTTCTTCGTCCAGGCCGATGTCCGGCACGATGACGAAGTCGGCCGCCTGATCGATGAGGCCGTGGATCACTTCGGCCGTCTCGATGTCGCCGTCAACGTGGCGGGTACCGAGGGGAAGCCCGGCCCGATCGTCGACCAGACCGAAGAGAGTTACGCTGCCACGTTTGGTACCAATGTCTTGGGGACGCTGCTCAGCCTCAAGCACGAGCTTCGCGTGATGGCCGCGCAGAAGAGCGGCAGTATCATCAATATCGCCTCGACCTACGGCCACGAAGGGGCGGCTAATGCCGCTCTCTATGCGGCGAGCAAGCATGCAGTCGAGGGCCTCACCAAGTCGGCCGCGCTAGAAGTGGCTTCAAGCGGTGTGCGCGTCAACGCCGTAGCCCCCGGACCGACCGACACCGGCATGCTCGATCGCTTCACTGGGACGCCCGCGAAGAAGGCAGCGCTGGTCTCCAGAGTGCCGCTCGGCCGAGTTGGCAAGCCCGATGATATCGCCAATGCCGTGCTCTTTCTGGCCGCCGACGATTCGTCCTTCATGACCGGCCAGATCATCTCTGTCGATGGTGGAAAGACGGCCGGCTAGATCATCGAATTTTGAAGTGCCGGTCGACATCAAAGATCTGGAAGGAGTTTGTGATTGTGCCCGCCCTCGCGTACACTCCCGCCTTCGCTATTGGCGTCTCGCGAGGGATCGGTCGCGCTCGCCGCAGCGGGAGCGCACGTCATAGTCCACTATCGTCGCGTGCGGATGGCGCCGAGTTGATCACGGAATCGGGGAAATTAGGAGTGCTCTGAGAGATCAATGTAGCCTCGACGCACCGCAATCATCGCCGCGCCCGTTCGATCATTGGCGTCGAGCTTGGAAAGTATGCTCTTGATGTGGTTCTTGACGGTGTGCTCGACGATATGGAGACTGGAAGCAATGACCTTGTTGGATTGACCCTTAACGATTCCTCGCAGCACATCAAGTTCCCTAGCGGTCAGCGCATCATCGGCGGCATGCTCCGCGAGTTGCTGCGCGATTTCTGCTGGAATACGGCGCTGGCCCGCATGCACCATTCGTATAGTGTCGATCAGCTCAGTGCGTAGAAGGTTTTTCAATAGATACCCAACCGCTCCAGCTTTGAACGCGCGTAAGGCTTGGATGTCACCGGCGGCGGTCGTTAACACGACGATGCGAGCGCGTGGAAATTCGGTGCGGATTGCTGTAATCGCATCGATGCCGTTCACTTTCGGCATTCTGATGTCCATAAGCGTCACGTCCGGCCTGTGAGCGCGGAACTTGGCAATCGCGTCATCGCCGTCGCAGGCTTGCGCAACGACGCGCATATCGGGCTGCGCATTAATCTCTCCCGCAATCCCCGCCATCATCAGGGGGTGATCATCTACGGTGAGCACTCGAATCGTCTGTATTTCGCTCATAGGACTTCATGCTCCTTCGGAAATAGCATATCCAACAAACGAGATCGAAGCCTCGCCTTAGTGGTCGCGTAAGCAACCGGGGCGGGTATCCGCACCTCGATTTCGGTTCCTGCGCCGCTACGACTCCAGATTTCAATGTGGGCGCCGATTTTCTTCGCTCGTTCCCGCATTCCGGGAAGTCCCCAATGATTGGCTCGGCGACCCTCAGTGAGGATTGTGGGATCGATGCCGATACCGTCATCGCGGAATCGCAGGCGTAATGCGTTCGACTCGTAGATCAGCTCCGCTTCGATGGAGCTTGCGTGTGAGTGTCGAAAGGCATTGACTAGAGCTTCCCGTCCCAATCGATAGGCTTCTTCAAACACAACCGGATGAAGAGCTTTGGGTTCACCGTGAACAATGACTTTGTAATTAACGTCCCGGATTTTTCGAAAGTCGAGTTCCGCAGCGGCAAAAGCTTTCGAAAGGCTGCTCGCTTCGCCCAAGCCGGTGCGCAGATCCAGCAGCAGTTCCCGTCCCTCCCTCATGACGTGATCCGATTGAGCGAGCGCCTCATCGAAGATCGCGCGAGCCGGTTCATCCGGCTTCAGCAGAGATGTTCCGGTGTTAAAGCGCAACAGGAGGCCTTGAATCGCCTGGAAGAATGTATCGTGTAAGTCGCGCGCAATGCGCTCTCTCTCGCCGAGTCTCGCATATAGTCGAGTTCTGACCTGCTGCATGACCAATCGCAGACGGATGCGATAGAGCAGGGCAAGCAGCGCCATAGCCAAAATGGCGCACAGCACCTTGAATGTCGGGCTCTGTATGAATGATGGAGGAATTTCAAAGTCAACGCTGGCTCCACTCTCGTTCCACCTCCCGTCGCTGTTGCAAGCCAGCACACGAAACCGGTATCGACCGGGAGCAAGCCCTGAATAGAATGCCTGCCGGCGCGCCCCAGCGTCCTGCCAGTCCCTTTCGAATCCCTCGAGCTTATAGCGGAACAGCACCCGTTCCGGGATCAGAAGACTCGTGGCGGTATAATCTATTTCGATTGCATTGGCGTGGACGGGAAGACGAAGATCCTTAGGATCTCGGGTCACGTTGCCGTCGACCGATATCGATTTGACGAACACATCCGGCGAGGCTGCCGCGGCCTTGGTAGGATCCGGATCGATCCAAGCAACTCCTGTGCGAGATGCGATATATAGCCGGCCGCTGTCGGTTAGCACCACGGTCGGATTGGGGCGAATCTGACTGGCGGTGTCCGTCATCCCGTCCAGATAGTTATAAAGCACAAACCGCGCCCGGTACTCGGGATTCTGGATGGCCCGTTTTACTTCATCGGCAGCGATCCGAAGCACACCTGAGGCCTGATTTACCCACAGATCACCCGATGTTAGTTGAATGATCCCACTCACGCCCTCTATCGGAGCGTCTCCCTCGAGATGAAGCGAATGGAAACCATTTTGCTTCTGGAACGCAACGCCCTCCCTCCCGCCGAGCCAGACCTGCCCGGAGCGCTCATAGATAGCGGTCACGTCATCAACTTCGAGGCCGGTCTCGGGCCCGTAACGAATCTGATCGCTGCCGCTTAGAATTTCCACTCGGCTATGTTTCAGACCAAACCACACTCGGCCCTTCGAGTCAGTGTAGGCCGACAACCCCGGCTCGTGGATGGCCGCGGAAGGAAACGGGGGTTTGCTCCACTGCCCGTGAGCGTAGTACATGAAGCCGGTGTGCAGGAACGAGACCCAGAGGCCACCGCTGCGATCCATGGTGATTGCTTGCGCCACGTGAAAGAATGGATCCAGGCCCTTGGGTAGGCGTACCGGAATGAGGCGCCCCGACGTATAACGCCAAAGTCCGTCTTCTTCGCCGATCCAGATGGTGCCTTGTGGATCTCGATAGGCGCAGGTGATGTATTTCACAGATCCGTTAACACCGACAACGCTGGTGCTGTCGATATGCACGATGCTTTTGTGCCCCGCCAGGATCGAATTGGGGCCGTCTGAAACGATGGCGATTCGAAACGTGTCCTTCGGCAGATTGACCACAGTAAGCGCCGCCTGCCTGAAATGGTCGAGGCCCTTCGTGCTGACCACCCAGGTGCTGCCTTCGCGATCATTCAGCAGGTCGTAGACGTTATCGCTCGTGAGGCCATCGCTGGCAGAAAAATGCTGCGCCATGCCTACCTGAGTTACAGGCGCGCTCGAAAGAGCCGACGGTGTCGGAAGGCGATATATACCGCGCGAGTCGGTCGCGATCCAGAGCGAACCGTCCTTACCGAAGCGTAGTCTGCGCGCCGCATACTGATATGTCTTTGGATGCTCGATCAGCTTGCCATCCGGCCCGGCGAGCGGTCTCACTTGTGAGCTATCTTTAAGACCAATCCAGAGCGAGCCGTCTGGTGCCTCGGCAATTTGGTACTCTTCGTCTTTCTGCTCCAGCCCTACTTCGAAGCGCTTCGATCCCTCGGTCAGATACAGAAGTTCGCTTCCAGAGCCAACCCAAACCGTACCCCGACTGTCCACGAACACATTGGCAGCGTGATCGGCAGAGTATCCCAAGGCAGCATCCACTTTTTTCCACAGCGATCCCTCCTGTCGCCACAGACCCGCAGCGCTTGCCGCCCAGATGACACCCGATCTATCGCGAGCGAAACGAGTAATGGACCCTGCGGTCAGGCCTTCTGGTTTGCCGAAGTTCACGTTGTGCCCATCTTTAAGGAAACTGGCTCCCGCAGATGCATATCCGACCCAAAGGCCGCCATCTGGCGTCGCCATCAAGCTGGGAATTGTCCCGGTTAGTAAATCCTCGCCCGAGGTAGGGTGGTAGCGCTCGAAGCTCTTTCCGTCGAAGCGAAACAGGCCGGTATCAGTTCCAAGCCAAATATATCCGTCCTGCGTTTGTGCGATCGCCTCGATACTGCTTGGAACGCCGTCCCGGATGGTCAAGCCCGAGTGGTACATCTCGGCCAGAGTTTGCGATGCCGGTACATCCTGACTCAGGACGCACGTACTGCTGAGAAGCAACGCGATCGCGCTCAGGTACGGAGCAAGGAAACACCGCGGTTGCCCGCTGGAACATTCAAAGTTCATGATATGGCGCCCCCCCGGGGCTATCGTGACAGGATCATACAACTAACTCCTCCGACAGAATCTGGCTCTGAAGGGCTAACTATTTGGACTCCCTGAAGAGGCACGTCGTTACTCTCCCGCCCTCTGTCAGTCAGGCGTAAGGACTCGCCCCGAAATTTCTAGCCAGGTCGCCGGGCCCGCTGTATTGGTTCGGTGACTCTGGGAGGCAGGAGCGGCGCTCCTCCTTGCGCTTCCGCTCGGAAACGGGGCAGTGTTCGCCCCTCTTGGGAGCTAGGCTGGCCATTGCGCTCTGTATGGGAGCATATACGCCGCTGCCGACTGCTCTCTGGAGCAATTCAAGTGTGTGCGCCTCTAAGATCGAACGGCAGCGGCGCCGTCGAGATCTTTATCCGCAAGCTGATCACCGCGTCTCCCACGCCCGCCGCGAGTCCTCGTTGCTTGGATGATGCGCGCCGGTTCGGTCTCGTCCGATACCTCGGTGCGCCGATGAATTTCTGAACTTCCACTGAGTATCTGTTCCGACAGGCGTCTATCCTTCCATCTGGAAGGGTTCCAAAGGGCTACCTCAGATGAGCCCAGATTGGTCTACAGGATCTGCGCGCTCGCGCGCAGCCTGTGATTACCGGCGGTTGGTCCACGAGGATGAGAACCGGCGGCGACAGACCAACATCCCGAGTCTTTCTCGTTGGTCTATGCGGAACGTTGGCAACGTCTCGTATGGAGAATCTGAAATGCAAGACACGACGGCACAACTAGATATCTCAACTTCCGTATTACGGGATAAGTTCGTGAGTTATGCATCAACGACACTCCCGCAAGCTCGCCGAGGGATCACTGTCGAGTGTCGGCCAAGTATCGACACGTTGCGCGGTGCTTCGGATCTCGGATCGGAAGAGGAACCCGATACGCTTGAACGCCTCAGAAGCGCAATCACTGCACTCGTCTACGCGGTTAGTGACGCCTTGAAGGATGAGCCGGAGGTCGTACAGAACAATATTCAGCGCGCCCGGGCGATTCTTAACCTCGCCGACACAATCGAGCCGGAACGCTCTGAGATCCCTCCTGAGGCCGCGCCAGCCTCCGGTCCCATTCCTCGTGGGGGCCTCGCACCCTGGCAAGTTTGCAAAGTCCTCACACACATCGAATCCCACATCGACGCTCCGATCACGCCCGCCGAACT
>Ga0210410_10000271_pt1 | contig 65077 bp, 57 predicted proteins | sample IncBWC4MmetaG_FD_161058 | JGI IMG/M metagenome (GOLD analysis project Ga0210410, IMG submission 161058) | Forest soil microbial communities from Barre Woods Harvard Forest LTER site, Petersham, Massachusetts, United States - Inc-BW-C-4-M | ecosystem: Environmental > Terrestrial > Soil >... | reverse complement strand
CTGTGCTCGAGTGCGCGCGACCGGACCGACCGCCCGCAGACGTCACCAAGCATTGACACGTGGCGGGGCGGTCGCCGCTACAACGATCCCTCGCCGCCGGGATCGTGAGATCGTCGAAGAGAGGGTGCATGACGCCGCACGCCTTCCGCGTGAAGACCATGCCTGCTGTGCTCGCCGCCGCCATCGCAGCGGCGCTGTCGTGCATCGCCTGGACGCCGGTCGCCTCGGCGGCCACGGTTCCGCAGATCACCGTCTCCGGTCAGACGGTGTCGTGGACGGCGATCAGCGGGGTGTCGTCGTACGTGTTCGTGCGCAAGGTGCCGGGTCAGGCCGATCAGTACTCGACGGTGACGGGGACGTCCGTGACGCCGGCGCGCGTACCGGGGCAGACGGTGCGCTTCGGCCTGCGCACGAACGTGTCGGGCAGCGCGTGGGCGAACGAGGTGTCGATCACATATTCGGCGACCCCTCCGCCGCCACCGCCACCACCACCTCCGCCGCCGCCACCACCACCCGGCGGCTTCGTCACGGGCGTCACGGCGGGCTCCGCCTTCAGCTACGAGCTGCCGTTCATCAGCTCGCTCGGCGCCCGCACCGCCCGCCTCATCTACGACATCGGCACGTCCGCGTCGAGCATGGCATCGGTGATCGACGCCTACGCGAGAGCCGGCGTCCGCCCGCTCCTGTGCGCGAACTTCTTCGGCCGCCTCCCGACCACGGCCGAGGCGCAGAACGTCGCGACCTGGGCCAGCGCGTACGGCCCCGGCGGCACCTTCTGGCGGGGCAAGAGCTATCCCGCGAACACGGCCGTCAACCGCGTCGAGTTCGGCCACGAGACGAGCTACTCCTACCAGTTCGCCGACTACTCGCTGCCGACCTACGCGGCCCGCGCGCAGACGTATGCGCTGCGCTTCAAGGACGCGCAGATCGCGGTCAAGGCCGCGAACCCGAACGTCGGGCTGTTGGCGCAGGGCGACAACGCCGTCAACCAGAACGCCTGGGTCCTGAACATGTTCAGAGCGGTCCCCGACCTCGGCATGCGCGCCGCCGGCTGGACGATCCATCCCTACGGCCCGAACTGGAAGACGCGCATCGACAGCACGATCAGCGCGACGCGCGCGGCCGGCTCGCCCGACCTGCCGATCTGGATCACGGAGTGGGGTCTGTCGACCGACAACGGCCGCTGCCTGTCCGACAACTACGGCTACGACAAGTGCATGTCGTACGCGACCGCCGCGAGCACGCTGCACGCCGCGCTCACGGGGATGTTGGCGACGTACGGCAGCCGGCTCGGCGCCTTCTTCCTCTACCAGGCGCACGACCAGGCGGCGACCGCCACGCAGACCGGCCGCGAGTACTACTACGGCGCGCTGCAGAAGCTGGGCGCGGCGAAGGGCGTCTACACGACCGAGATCAAGGCGGACCTGGCCGCGCATCCGTAGCGGCCCGCGGAGCCGGAACGAGTGCGGTCGCTCAGGCGGCGACGTGGGCCGCCGGCGCGGCCGGCGTGAGCCTGCTGACGCGCACGCGCCCCCCTGGCTCGGCGTGAACGTGACGAAGCGGCGCCGCACCTGCTCGGGCTCGGCGTCGGTCGTCTCGAGCGTCGCGCGGCGCAGGATCGTGTCCAGCACGATCCGCATCTCGTACAGCGCGAAGCTCGCGCCGAGGCAGCGGCGGATGCCGCCGCCGAACGGCAGCCACTCGTAGGTGCTCGGCGCGTCGTCGCCGAGGAAGCGCTCGGGGCGGAACGCCTCCGGATCGGGGTAGACGTCCGGCCGGCGGTGGATCAGGTAGATCGACGGCGCGATGTGGACGCCCTTGGGCAGGTCGAGCCCGCCGATCGTCATCGGCCGCTGGAGCTGGCGGATCACGCCCGGGACGACGGGCCGCAGGCGCAGAGCCTCCTTGACGACGGCGTCGAGGTAGTCGCTGCCGTCCTCGCCCATCTCCGCGCGCAGGCGCGTCAGCACGCGCGGGTTGCGCACGAGCCGCTCGATCGTCCACGCGAGCCCCGTCGCGGTCGTCTCGTGACCGGCGACCACGAGCGTCAGCAGCTCGTCGCGCAGCTCCTTGTCGGTGAGCGCGTTGCCGTCCTCGTCGCGCGCGGCGAGCAGCAGCGAGAGGATGTCGTCGCCCGGCTCCGCGTCGGCGCGCCGCGCGGCGATCTCGGCATGGACCATCGCGTCGACCGGCGCCATCAGGGCGTAGATGCGGCCCCACGGGCTGCGCGGCTTCGCGCCGGCGGATCTCGTGAACTGCAGCGCGAGCAGGCGCGCCGGGTGGTCGGTCGAGTTCAGCAACCGCTTGAGCGGCGCGCCCAGCTGCGCCACGCGCGCCGGGTCGGTCGCGCCGAAGACGGTGCGCAGAATGATCTCGAGCGTGATCGCCTGCATCGAGCGGTGGACCGCGAACGACTGTCCGACCGGCCAGCGCGCCACGTGGCGCTCGGCGACCGCCGCCATCGTCTCGCCGTAGGCGCGCATCCGCTCGCCGTGGAACGACGGCAGCATCAGGCGCCGCTGGCGCAGGTGCTCGGGGCCGTCGAGCAGCAGCACGGAGCGCGCGCCGAGCAGCGGCTTGAGGACGATGTTTCCGGCGCCCGCGTGGAGGTCGTCCGGGCTGGCCTGGAAGACCTCCTTCGCGATCGCCGGGTCGCCCGCGATCACGACCGTGCGCCCGGTGTTGAGCTGGATCGTGAAGACGTCGCCGTAGCGGTCGCGGCAGGCGTCGAGGAAGCGTGGCCCGCGCAGCAGGAAGCGCGCCGCCACGAGCGCGTTCGGTCCGCGGGGTCCGGGAGGGAGGCTGCGCAGATCGATCGCCGCCGACGCCATCGCACCGAAGACGCTAGCGCTCGTTCCGCCGGGCCGCGCCAGTCTGGCGCCGAGCTGCGTTCCCCGGTCGCAGTAGGCTGCGCGCGTGTCCGCCGGCGCCAGCGGCCCCGAGGCGTTCCCCGCGGCCATCCACCGGCCCGATGCGCCGCGGCGCGTCGTGCTGCTGCCGGGCGGGCGCTATCCGACGCGCGCGCCGCTGCTGTGGTTCGCGCGCGAGGTCGCGGTCGCGCGCGGCTACGGCGTGCTCGAGGTGCTCGACGAGCCGCCCGCGGGGGAGGACCCCTTCGCGTGGGTGCGCGATCGCGCGCAGCGGGCGCTCGGGCACCGGCCGAGCGCGCTCGACGTCGTGATCGGCAAGTCGCTCGCGAGCGACGTCGCAGGGCTCATCGCCGACCGCGGCCTGCCGGCGATCTGGCTGACGCCGCTGCTCGACCGCCCGGAGATCGTCGACGCGCTCGCACGCACGACGCGCCCGACGCTGCTCGTCGGCGGCACCGCCGACCCGACCTGGCGCCCCGAGGCGCTGCCCGACAACGTGATGCTCGACCGGCTTGCGCTCGACGGGCTCGACCACGGCCTCCAGCTGCCGGGCGATCCGCAAGCCTCGCTGAACGCGCTGCGCAAGGTGGTCAAGCGCGTCGACCGCTTCCTCGGCGCGCTGCGCTGACGCGCGTCTTTATCTCCCGCGCGGAAACAACTTCGCCTGTGCTTAGGCGCAATTACGTGCCGTTTCAGGGTTCGCACGCATGATGCGACCCATGCACACCCCCAAGGCGCTCCTGACACTCACTGCCGCCGCCGTCCTCGGCGCCGGAGGCGGTGCGGCGGTCGTCGGCATCGCCGGCGACGGCGGTCACACCGCCACCACGACGATCGAGACGACGCGCGAACCGGCGGCGAAGGTCGCCGACCAGAGCAGCGCGAGCGGCACGCTCAGCGCGGCGCAGGTCTACGCGCGTGCGCAGGGCTCCGTGGCCTCCATCACGTCGCAGGTCACCCAGCAGTCCAGCGCCGGCGGCGCCCAGCAGGGCCAGGCGACCGGGACCGGCTTCGTCGTCTCGAAGGAGGGCCTGATCGTCACGAACGCCCACGTGGTGGAGGGCGCCACGGCGGTCACCGTCAAGGTCGGCGGCGGCGCGACCCTTCCCGCGACCGTCGTCGGCCGTGACGCGTCGAGCGACCTCGCGCTGCTGCGCGTGGACGCCCGCGGCCAGACGCTCACGCCGCTGCAGTTCGGCGACTCCAGCCAGCTGCAGGTCGGCGACACGACGTACGCGATCGGCGACCCGTTCGGCCTCGACCACTCGCTCACGAGCGGCGTCGTCTCCGCGCTCGGCCGCCAGATCGACGCGCCCAACGGCTACACGATCGACGGCGTGATCCAGACCGACGCGCCGATCAACCCCGGCAACTCGGGTGGCCCGCTGCTCGACGACCACGGCCGCGTGATCGGCGTCAACTCACAGATCCTGACGGGCAGCGGTTCCTCTGCGAGCGGCAACGTCGGCATCGGCTTCGCGATCCCGTCGAACACCGTCAAGTCGGTCGTGAGCGCACTGGAGTCCAGCGGCCACGTCGCGCACGCCTACCTCGGCGTTCAGCTGTCGCCGACCGAGAGCGGCTCCGGCGCGCAGGTCGCGGGACTCACGTCGGGCGGCCCGGCACAGCAGGCGGGCGTGCAGACCGGCGACGTCGTCGCGGCGCTCGACGGCAAGGCGGTCGGCGACGCGAGCGCGCTCGCCGCCGCGATCGGCGCGCACAAGCCCGGCGACCAGGTGAAGCTCACCGTCCAGCGCGGCGGCTCGCAGCAGACCGTGACCGTCACGCTCGGCACGCAGCCGCAGCAGGCCGGCGCGAGCGGCCAGTCGCAACAGCAGGCTCCGTACGGCCAGCAGCAGAGCCCCTACGGCCAGCCGTGAGCTGACCGCCGACCTCTCAAAGCCTCCCGCGTCGCCGTCGCTCCCGTCCCCCGTGCCGGCGACGCGGGACCGAGCCCGTCCGACCACTCCCCCAAACGGGTCGGGCGGGCTCAAGAACAAGCTGGAGGGTGCCGCGCAGGCGGGCACGTCCCAGGCCGGAGGATCGGCCGGTGGCGCGCCCGCCTATCCTTCGTTCCCGGCATGCGGAACCACTTGCGCCCTCTCTTCGACCGCGTCGTCATCAAGGAGCTCGAGCCCGACCGCGTGCGCGAATCCGGCCTGGTGGTGCCGCCGGGGACGAACGAGCCGCCGCCGCAGCACGGCATCGTCCTCGCCGTCGGCGAGGGGCTCGACTGGTGGGGCCACGTCGGGGTGAAGATGCCCGTCCGACCGGGGGACCACGTCGTCTTCCCGGCGTCCGCCGGCGCGTGGGTCGAGGTCGACGAGGAGCGGCTGCTCGTGTGTCGCGTCGGCGAGCTGCTCGGCGTGCTCGAGCAGGTCGAAGGCTGCGCGAGCTGCGCGGACCGCTCGCTCGCACCGGGCGAGACGTGCCCCGTGTGTGGGCGCCACGAGCGCGTCGCCTCGGGCTGAGGTCCGGGCGAGCGGGACACGGATCACGACCGGAGCCTGCCCGTGACGCTGCTGGAGGCGCTGTTCGTGCTCGTCGCCGGCGTCGGCGCCGGCGCGATCAACACGCTCGTCGGCTCGGGCTCGCTGATCACGTTCCCGGTTCTGCTCGCGGTCGGCCTGCCGCCGCTGACCGCGAACGTCTCGAACAACCTGGGCATCGTGCCCGGGTCCGTGTCCGGCGCGTACGGCCTGCGACGCGAGCTGGCGGGCCAGCGCCGCCGCGTCGCGCGCTTCGCGCCGGCGTCGCTGCTCGGCGGGCTCAGCGGCGCGATCCTGCTGCTGGCGCTGCCGGCGTCGGCGTTCGACGCGATCGTGCCGGCGTTCGTCGCGCTCGCGATCGTGCTCGTCGTGCTGCAGCCGCGTCTCAACCGCCGACTGCAGCGGCGCCGTCACCCCGACGCGCCCGACCACGGGGGCCTGCTCACGCTGCTCGCGACGTACGGGAGCGGCGTCTACGGCGGCTACTTCGGCGCCGCGCAGGGGATCCTGCTGCTCGCGATCCTCGGCATCTCGATCGACGACGAGCTCCAGCGCGTCAACGCCCTGAAGGTCGTGCTCGCCGGCGCCGTCAACTTCGTCGCCGCGATCGTGTTCGTGCTCGCAGCGCACATCGCATGGGACGCCGTCGCGCTGGTCGCCGTCGGCTCCACGCTCGGTGGCCATCTGGGCGCGCGCGTCGGCCGTCGCCTGCCACCGCGCGCGCTGCGCGCGGTGATCGTCGTCGTCGGCCTTGCGGCGATCGCGAAGCTGCTGCTCGACTGATCCGTCAGAGCGACTGGTCGCTGAGCATGAAGCCGACGCGCGTGCCATCGATCTGCGCGTCCAGCAGCTTGTCGTCGAGCAGCGGGACCGCGTCCGCCTCGACGAACACGCGCGCGCCGGCCTCGTCGACGACCTGGTCGGTCTCGGCAGGCGTCTCGGCGACGGAGACCTCCAGCGTCCCGACCTCGTCGGCGCCCGGTTGGGTCGCGATGCGCAGGCCGGCGCCGTCGGGCATCTCGGGTGCGGCGACGATCCCGCGGATCGCCTCGGCGGCGGTGTCGGTGATGGAAAGCACGGCTGCTCCTTTTCGTCGGGATCGGGGTCGTCCGTGCGATGCGGCCGCTGCGGCCCCTCCGACGCCCGTGCCCGTGTGGGTGCGTGCGGAAACCTGCGCATGTCAGCGCGGGCGGGGTGAGGCGCCGTCAGCGCGGGGCGGGTGGGATCCAGTTCAGCGAGCGCTCCACGGCCTCGCGCCAGCGCGCGTAGCGGCGCTCGACGTCGGCCGCGTCCATCTGCGGCTCCCAGCGCCGCGCCTCGCGCCAGTTCGCGCGCACGTCGTCCGGTGAGGACCAGACGCCGACGGCCAGTCCCGCCGCATAGGCGGCGCCGAGTGCGGTCGTCTCCGCGACGCGCGGGCGGATCGCCGGCACGCCGAGCACGTCGGCCTGGAACTGCATCAGCAGCTCGTCGGCGGTCATGCCGCCGTCGACCTTCAGCTGACCGAATTCGATCCCGCGACCGACGACCGCCGCACGCACCGCGTCGAGCACCTCGCGCGTCTGCCATGCGGTCGCCTCCAGCATCGCCCGCGCGATGTGCGCCTTCGTCGTGTAGGCGGTGATGCCGACGATCGCGCCGCGCGCGTCCTCGCGCCAGCGCGGCGCGAACAGGCCGGAGAAGGCGGGCACGACGTAGACGTCGCCGGTGTCGGGCACGCTCGCCGCGAGCGCCTCGACCTCGGCGGCGGAGCCGATCACGCCGAGCTGGTCGCGCAGCCACCGCACGCCCGCGCCTGCGACGGCGATCGAGCCCTCGAGCGCGTAGGCGGGCGGGCCGTCGCCGAGGCGGTAGGCGACCGTCGTCAGCAGCTCCCGCGAGGCGACCGGCTCCGCACCGGTGTTGACGAGCAGGAAGCAGCCCGTGCCGTACGTGTTCTTCGCCTCGCCCGGGGTGAAGCAGGCCTGCCCGAACAGAGCAGCCTGTTGGTCGCCGAGGACGCCGGCGAGCGGGACGCCCTCGAGTGCGGTGCCGTCGCGGACCTCGCCGTAGACCTCGGAGGACGAGCGGATCTGCGGCAGCATCGCGCGCGGCACGCCGATCAGGTCGAGCGCAGCCTCCGACCAGTCGAGCGTTCTGATGTCCATGAGCAGTGTCCGGCTCGCGTTCGTCACGTCGGTCACGTGCACGCCGGACCCGCTCCCACCCGCCCGTCCCCCGCCTGCCCCGCCCGTGAGCTGCCAGATCAGCCAGCTGTCGATCGTCCCGAAGAGGATCTCACCGGCCTCCGCGCGCGCGCGCAGCTCGGGGTGCGCGTCGAGCAGCCAGCGCGCCTTCGGGCCGGCGAAGTAGGTCGAGAGCGGGAGGCCCGTGATCGCTCGCAGGCGATCCGGCCCGGCCCCTCCCGCCAGCTCCGCCACCAGCGGCCCCGTGCGCACGTCCTGCCAGACGATCGCGTTGTGAACCGGCTCGCCCGTCGCGGGATCCCACAGCACCGTCGTCTCGCGCTGGTTCGTGATCCCGATCGCGGCCACGTCCGCCGCGCTCGCGCCCGCCGCCCCCAGCGCGTCGGCGATCACCGCGCGCACGTTCGAGAGGATCTCCAGCGGGTCGTGCTCGACCCATCCGGCGTGCGGGTGCACCTGCGCGTGCTCGCGCTGCCCCGCACCCGCGATCGCCCCGTCGCGGTCGAACAGGATGCAGCGGCTCGACGACGTGCCCTGGTCGATTGCAGCTACGTAACGCGACACGTCCGGTCCCTTCGTACGATGGGTGACGGATCGTAATGCGCGCCCCGCTGCCATCACGCACGTTCGAGCGCCCGTTCGACCTGATCGTGATCGGCGCCGGCATCAACGGCGCCGGGATCGCGCGGGACGCGACGCTGCGCGGCCTCAGCGTGCTGCTCGTCGACAAGGGCGACGTCGGCGCCGGCACCACCAGCCGCTCGACGCGGCTCGTGCACGGCGGCCTGCGCTACCTCGAGCACTTCGAGGTGCCGCTCGTGCGCGAGTCGCTGCGCGAGCGCGAGACGCTGCTGCACATCGCGCCGCATCTCGTGCACCCGCTGTCGTTCCTGCTGCCGATCTACGAGGAGCACAAGCGCCGCCCGGCGCTGATCCGCATGGGGATGATGGCCTACGACGCGCTGTCGCTCGACAAGTCGCTCGAGCGCCACCGCATGCTCAGCCGCGACGAGGCGCTGCGGCGCGAGCCGGGGCTGCGCAGCGAGGGGCTGCGTGGCGCCGCCACCTACTACGACGCGCAGGCCGAGTACCCCGAGCGGCTCGCGCTCGAGAACGCGCTCGCCGCGCGCCGGCTCGGCGCCGTCGTGCTGCCGTACATGCGCGTCACCGCGCTCGAGCGCGGCGCGCCGGACCGCATCACCGGCGTCGCGCTGCACGACGAGCTGCACGGCACGGAGCACCTCGCCCGCGGTGCGCTCGTCGTCAACGCGACCGGCCCGTGGGTCGACGAGCTGCTCGGAATGGGATCCCTGCCCACCCCGCCGAAGCCACTGATCGGCGGCACGAAGGGCAGCCATCTCGTCGTCGAGCCGTTCCCCGGCGCGCCGCGCGAGGCGGTCTACGCGGAGGCGGTGGAGGACGGCCGCCCGTACTTCGTCGTGCCGTGGAACGGCCTCTACCTGATCGGCACGACCGACACGCGCTACGACGGCGACCTCGACGACGTCGTCGCGACCGAGGACGAGATCGCCTACCTGATCGACGAGACGAACCGCCTGATCCCGGGCGCCGCGCTGACGCCCGCACAGGTGCTCTACACGTACGCCGGCGTGCGCCCGCTGCCGGCCGGCGGCGGCCGCGACGGGACCGAGGAGGGCGCGATCACGCGCAGCCACGTGATCTACGACCACGCAGCCACGAGAGATCCCGCCGAGCGGCTCGAGGGCATGCTGTCGATCGTCGGCGGCAAGATCACGACCTATCGGCGCCTGGCGGAGGAGACGGTCGACCAGGCGGTCAAGAAGCTCGGTCGAAAGGCCGACAAGTGCCGCACGCACCAGGTCCCCCTGCCGGGCGGGACCGCCTACCCCTTCGCCGGCTTCCGCGAGCGCTTCCGCGCGACGAGCGGCCTGCCGCTCGAGACGGCCGACCGCCTGCTGCGCATCTACGGCACGCGCGCCGCCGAGGCGCTCGACTTCGCCGACGGCGCGCCCGAGCTGCGCGAGCCGTTCGACGCCGACACCGGGGCGATCGGCGCCGAGGTGATCTTCTCGCTGCGCACCGAGCTGGCCGAGACGCTCGCCGACGTCGTCCAGCGCCGCACGCTCGTCGGCTACGGCGCGCACGTCGGGCTCGAGGCGGTCGAATCGGCCGCTGAGATCGCCGTGCGCCACGCTGGCTGGACCGACGAACGCGCCGCCCGCGAGGTGGCCGCGTTCCGCGAGCAGGCGGCCGCGCTGCGCCCGCGCGCCGCCGCGACCGGCTGAGCCCTCATGCTGTCGCCGATGCCGGCTGCTCGAGTGCAGACGCGCGAAGCGGGACGCTGTCCGGTACGCGGACCGCGTCAGCCCGCCGGCGCGTCCGCCTTCGCCCAGCGGACGATCGCGGCGGAGCCGTTGACGACGCCGCCGTCGGGGAGCCGCAAGACCGGCAGTCTCTCCTGTCCGCTGATCTCCTTCAGCTCCGGACGGCGCCCGCTCGTGAAGAAGCCGCCAGGGCGGTTGCGGGCGAAGACGACTCTCTCGTAGACGTGGCCGGCGGCGTCGAGCGTCTCCTGCACGCGGCGGCAGGGATGGAAGGGCGGGCCGCCGCGGTCGATGTGACAGACGTAGAGCGTCAACGACTCGGACATCGCCAAGGACCCTACCGTCCGTCCAAGCGGTCGGTTGCACGCCGGCTTCCCGCTGCCCGTCGCGACCGCCGTCGCGTGGGTCTCGCCGCCGCCGCACAACGGCGTCGCGCCCGTGATGAACCTCAACGACGGCGTCGTCTACGACCAGCCGACCTCCGCGCGTCACCACTTCGTGCTCGTGAACGACGCGGCGGTCCAGATCCCGAACCTCTACTGGTACCCGTAGGCCCGTGGCCGCGGGTGGCGGCTACCCTTGCAGATACGCGAGCACGGCCAGCACGCGGCGGTGGTCGGTGTCCGACGGCGGCAAGGCGAGCTTGCCGAAGATGCTGGAGATGTGCTTCTCGACGGCGCCGTCGGTGACGACGAGCGCCGCCGCGATCGCGCCGTTGGAGCGGCCCTCGGCCATCAGCTCGAGCACCTCACGCTCGCGCGGGGTCAGCTGGTCGAGCGGTCCGTCGGCGTGGCGGTGGCGCGTGACGAGCTGCGCGACGACCTCGGGGTCCATCGCCGTTCCGCCGCCGGCGACGCGCTCGACGGCGTCGACGAACTCGCGCACGTCGGCGATGCGGTCCTTCAGCAGGTAGCCGACGCCGCCCTTGCCGTCGGCCAGCAGCTCGGCCGCGTACGTCTCCTCGACGTACTGCGAGACGATCAGCACGGCGGTGCCCGGCACGCGCTCGCGGACGGCGACCGCGGCCTTCACGCCCTCGTCGGTGAACGTCGGCGGCATCCGCACGTCCACGACGCAGATGTCGGGCTTGTGCCCGGCCGCCGCGCGCACGAGCGCGTCACCGTCCTCGACCGCCGCGACGACCTCGTGCCCGTGGTCGCGCAGCAGCCGGATCATCCCGTCGCGCAGCAGCGCGAGATCCTCGGCGATCACGACTCGCATGCGCGCCATCGTACGGCGCGCGGGAGCGTCACACCCCGCAGGGCAGCTCCGCGTGCAGCGTCGTGCCGCCGCCCGCCGGGCTGACGACCGACAGCGACCCGTCGAGCGCTTCGACGCGCCGCCGCAGGCCGAGCAGGCCGGAGCCCTGCGCGTCCGCGCCGCCGCGGCCGTCGTCGGCGATCTCGGTCACGAGCGCGGCGTTGCGCAGCGTGAGCCGCACGAGCACCGTCCGCGCGCCGCTGTGCTTCGTCGCGTTCGCGAGTGCCTCCGCGACGACGAAGTAGGCGGCCGCCTCGACCGCGGCCGGCGGCCGCGTCGGCAGCTCGGCCTCGATCGTCACGGCCAGCGGCGAGCGTGCCGCGAGCGACGTGATCGCCGCCTCCAGGCCGCGGTCGGCGAGGATCGGCGGATGGATCCCGCGCGCCAGGTCGCGCAGCTCGGTGAGCGCGGTTCTCGCCTCGCCGCGCGCCTCGGCGAGCAGCTCGCGCGCCTGCTCGGGGTCGCTGTCGAGCTTCTCCTCGGCCATCCCGAGGCTCATCGCGAGCGCGACGAGCCGCGCCTGCGCGCCGTCGTGCAGGTCGCGCTCGATCCGCTGCAGCTCGGCCGCCTGCGCGTCGACGGCGCCGGCGCGAGTCGTGGTGAGCACGTCCACGCGCTCCGCCAGCTCCTCGCCGCGCGGCGGGCGCAGCAGTGGCACCATCATCGCCAGCTCGATCGCGGTCAGGCCGCGCACGATCAGGCCGCAGAGGGGCACGAGCACGAGCCCGATCGCGGCCGTCGCGAACGCGAGCCCGAGGCTGTCGACCCGGTAGAGCCCCAGCTCGACCGGCTGGGGCAGCGACCAGTACCAGGCGGGCAGCGTGACGAGCCCGAGCACGACGCCCCACAGCACGACCGCGGCGAGCGAGATCGCGAAGCCGAGCACGCCGCAGATGCCGCTCCAGGCGAAGTCCTTCCACGTCGCCGGATCGGCGGCGGCTGCGCGCAGGCGCGCGAACCAGCCGGCGCCGGGCTTGCCGCGCCGGTAGCGCTCGGGAATCGGCACGGGCAGCACGAGCGCCGCGCGCCGGCGCTCGACGCGCGCGAACCAGCGGAAGGTCCAGAAGAAGACGAGCGCGACGAGCAGTCCCATCACCGTCACCGCCAGGCCGAGCGTCACCGACACGCCGGTGACCCAGAGGGTGAAGCCGACGACGCTCGTCACGAGCCCGACGCAGTGGAACGCAAGCTCGCGCGCCCAACGCAGGACGGCTGAGCGGACGGGGCGGGTCGGGGGATGCACGAGCGTCGTGGCTTCCATCGCCGAGCCATCGTAGGGCCGGGCGAGGCCGCCGCGCCATGGCGCGGGCGGGCGTCCGCGGGGTGGGGACAGCCCCCGGTGTCGCCGATGCCGCGCGAGGCAAGCGCGCAACTTCCGACGCGCCACTCGTTGATTACAGCGTCGGCTCTCAACGACCGGAGGCAATTCAGATGTCAATCAGGACCGCGCTCGCTGCGGCGCTGACCGCTGCTGCGCTCGTATCGGCAGCGCCGGCCGGCGCCAACGTGCAGGTCGGATCGTCGGGCTGGCAGTGGGGCAATCCGCTGCCGCAGGGAAACACGGTGCGCGCGATGTCGTTCGCGGGTGCGACCGGCTACGCCGCCGGCGACTTCGGCACGCTGCTCAAGACGAGCGACGGCGGCAGCAGCTGGAGCGGCCTGCCGGTCGGCACGTTCCAGGGGCTCGGCGTCGTCCAGGCGCTCGACGCGAACACGGTCGTCGCCGGCGGCGGCTGCGTCGCGCGGCGCTCGATCGACGGCGGCGCGACGTTCACCGCAATCCGCTTCACGCCCGTCGAGTCCAACTGCAGCGTCGGCCTGCGCGACCTCTCGTTCGTCTCCAAGGACGTCGGCTACCTGCTGCTCGCCGACGGATCGGTCTTCACGACGACAGACGGCGGCACGCAGTTCGCGCCGCGTACGGCGGTGCCGGAGACGCGCGCTGCGCATGGCTTCGCCGAACCCGGCGGGATCGCGTTCCTCGACGCCTCGAAGGGCTACGCCACGAGCGGCGGCAGAATCTTCCAGACGCTCGACGGCGGCAACGCGTGGAGGCTCGTCGCCTCCGACGGGCGCGCGATCCGCGCGCTGTGGTTCGCCGATGCGACGCACGGCTTTGCGGTCGGGAACGGCGGCCTCGTACTGCGCACCGATGACGGCGGCGCGACGTGGACGCCGAAGAACCTCGCCGTCGGTGGCGTCGACTACACGTCGATCCGCTGCACCGGCACGCAGCTGTGCCTGCTGACGACGGGCGCCGGCACGCAGCTCGTGCGCACGGCCGACGCCGGTGACACCGCCGGAACCGTCGTCACCGCGTCGACCGACCCGATCTACGCGGCCGCCTTCGCCTCGCCGACGCGCGTGTCGGGCGCGGGCGATCACGGCGCGACCGTCGTCTCCGACGACGCGGGCGTGAGATTCGAACCGATCGGCGGGCGCATCAGCGGGACCTTCACGGCGCTGCGCGCCGGTGGCGCGAAGGACACCGCGTTCGCGCCCGGCGCCGGCGGCGCGCTGGCGAAGACGACCGATGGTGGGCGGACGTGGAGAACCGGCAACGTCCCGACGACCGCGGACCTGCTCGACGTCTCGTTCCCGAGCGCGACCGCCGGCTACGCGCTCGACGTCGATGGCGGGCTCTTCCGCACCGACAACGGCGGAGCGACGTGGAAGACGCTCGGCACCGGCAGCACGCTCCGGCCCGGCGCCGTGCTCGCGCCCGACGCGAGCAGCGTGCTCGTCGTCGGTCCCCGCGGCCTGCGCCGCTCGGCTGACGCGGGGGAGACGTTCGACCAGGTTCGGTCGCGCGCGGTCCTGCGCGCGCAGCTCGGCGGCGTGACGACGGCGCACAGCGGCGGCGCGATCTTCGTCTGGGGCCCGACGACCGTCGCCCGCAGCGGCGATCGCGGCCGCACGTGGACGACGATCCGCAAGCCGGGCCGCACGGTGCGGGAGCGTCGATCGCTGCGCGTCGCGCAGGTCGCGTTCGCCTCCGCGAAGGCCGGGCTCCTGCACGACACGTCCGGGCGCATCTGGCGCACGACCGACGCCGGCAGGGGCTGGACGCTGCTGTCCTCCGTCGGCACGCAGGAGATCACGGGCATGACGGTCGCATCGACGCGCACGGCCTCGCTGATCGTCGGCGCGTTCGGCGCCCTGTCGGGCGGCTACCTGCTGCGCAGCGAGGACGCCGGCGCGACGTGGCAGCCGCAGTTCGTCGTCAGCGAGCCGATCCGGCCGGGCGGCCTCGCGGCCGGCGACGGCGTCAGCTACCTGCTCGCAGGCGACGCCGGGCTGCTGTTCAGCACGACCGGTGGCGTCTCCGGCTCGCCCTCCAAGCTGGCGCTCGCGACGCAGCAGCGGCGTCTGACGAAGGCGAAGGGGATCACCGTGACCGGCCGGCTCCAGCCGCCGGGCGGCAGCGCGCAGGTGGTCGTCTCGGCGCTCGCGCCGGGCGCGACGCGCTGGTCGCACCAGACGGTCGCCGTCGCCTCGAACGGCACGTTCGCGACCGCTTGGCAGGTACGGCGCGGCACGACGACGTTCGTCGCGCAGTGGGCTGGCGACTTCGCGTCTGCGGGCGCCGGGTCGCGCCCGATGACGGTGACGGTCGCGCCGGCGGCGAGAAGAGCGGGCCGCCGCGGGCACCGCTGAGCGACGCTCGGACGGCGCGAGGACGGCGCGGGCGCATGAAGCGTCCGCGCCGTCCGTCGTCCAACCGATCGAAGGCCCCGTCGCCTGCTCAGGCGACGGGCGGCGGCGTGCCGGCCGCGCTGGCGGGCAGCGCCGGGTCCCACTCGCACACGAGGCAGGCGTGCTGGAAGGCGGAGCGTGCGAACGCGAGCGCGGCGGCGTGCGGGTCGGGGCTCGCGACGACGTCGTCCCAGTCGAGCACGTACTCGCCCAGCGCCCCGTCCCAGCGGGCGGCCGCCGGCTGGAGCGTCGCGTCGGGGAAGCTGTCCGGCGCCGGATGGGCGTAGGCGTAGAAGGCGGGCTTCGGGTAGCGCGCGTCGCCCGGCCACCAGCCGATGGCGACCTCCTGCACGTCCATCGCATTGCGCATGATGAAGTCGTCCGACGGCGGAGTGGCCGGCCTGCCCGAGAAGAGGTTGACCGCGAGGTCGAGCGAGCCCCACCAGGCGTTGACGGGCGTCGAGCGGCCGCGGTAGGGCGCGCGGAAGGCGGCGAGCACGAGCGCCGCGCGGGTCGCTGCGGCGAAGTAGGCGGCGACGGCCGCGGGGTCGTACGTCGCGTGCTGCTCGTCTTCGTCGAGCGGGACGGTCCAGGTCACCTCCTGCGGCGTCGGGTCGATCGTCACCGGCCCGCCAAGCTCGCCGATCGCCGCCAGCAGCTCCTGCGTCACGGTCCCGACCGCGCGGTCGGGACTGAGCGCGATCCGCCGGACGCCACCGCCGCTGTGCTCCGCGACCGCATCGTGCGCGTGCAGGTCGAGCGCCACGACGAGCGCTCCGGAGCCGTCGGGCGCCGGAAGCGGAAGCGTCTCCCACCCGCGCGCCGTCAGCCGCAGCGCGGTGTGTTGGAGTTGCGGCTCGGGCGGCGCCAGCACGACGGCGAGCTTCCCGAGCACCTGCGTGTGCGCGTGGAGCGTGTCGCAGGTCGCGCTCCACGCGTCGTACGGCGGGAGGGTGGGCCAGGCGGGGGAGGGTGGCATGAGGTCTACGCTACCCGGCGCCGGCGGCGCTCACTTGCCGATACGTTGGCCGCATGGCTCTCGGGGCGGATCTCGAGCGCGCGACGCGCGTCCTCGGCGCTGACGGCCGCTACGTCGCGCAGCTGTCCGACGAGTGGGAGATCTGGGGCCCGAACGGCGGCTACCTGGCGGCGATCGCGCTTCGCGCCGCGGGCAAGGTCGCCCAGATCCAGCGGCCGTCGAGCTTCTACTGCCACTTCCTCAGCTCGCCGTCGTTCGAGGCCGTCCAGCTCGACGTGACGGTCCTCAAGCAGGGCCGCCGCGCCGAGTCGCTGCAGGTGGCGATGACGCAGGAAGGGCGGCAGATCCTCCATGCGCTCGTGAAGACGACGGCGGACGGGCCCGGACACCACGACCGGCACCTCCAGGCGCCGGACGTCGCGTCGCCGGAGGCGCTGAAGAGCTACGAGCACCTGACATCGGCCGAGCGGCGGCCTCCGTTCAAGTTCTGGCACAACCTCGAGCGGCGGCCGATCGACCAGACCAGGCCCGCGGGCCCGGCCGAGCCGGTGCTGCGCGAGTGGGCCCGCTTCCGGCCGACTGCGTGCTTCGACGACCCGTTCGTCGACGCGTCGCGCGCCCTGATCCTGCTTGACACGTACGGCTTCCCCGCCGCCTTCCGGCGCTTTCGCAGCATGGAGTACGTCGCGCCGAACCTCGACACGAGCGCGTGGTTCCACGGCTTCAGTCCGGCTTGCGAGTGGCTGCTGATCGACCACGAGTGCGTCGTCGCCGAGGCGGGCCTGATGGGTGTCAGCGGAAAGGTCTGGGACGCCGGCGGGCGCCTGCTCGCCACGGGCTCCGCGCACCTCTGCTGCATCCCGACCGGCAGACGAGCCGCGTGATGTACTGGGCACATGCATGAGACGCCCGCCGACATCGCGACGCTGCAGGGGCTCCTCGACCGCAGTTACGCGACGGCCGGTCCGCATCTGCTCCGAATCCACACCCCGGAGCGGCGCCTGAGCGCCGAGCAGGTCGCCGAGCGCCTGACCGGCATGTGCCTGCTCGCGCTGGCGACCGTCGCAGCCGACGGCCGACCGATCGTCGGACCCGTCGACGGCGTCTTCTACCGCGGGGCGTTCCACTTCGGCTCGGCGCCCGACTCGGTCCGGTTCCGCCACATCCGCGCGCGACCGCACGTCAGCGCCACGCACCTCCCCGGCGAGGAGCTCGCCGTCACAGTCCACGGACCCGCGGTCCCGCTCGACGTCCGCGATCCGCAGGAGGCCGGCTTCCGGCGTGCGCTGCTGGACATCTACGTGCCGCGGTACGGGCCCGACTGGGAGGCCTTCCTCGACTCCGGCGTCGTCTACGCGCGCATCGACGCGGAGCGCATGTTCACGTTCACGACGCCAGCCGCGGGCGGGGAGGAAGCGTGATGGCGTCGGCGGCGATCCGCCTCGTGCGCGATCCTCGCTTCCAATAAAAAGCCCCGCGTTTGCGGGGCGTTTCATGCAAGGCGATGAACCTTCTGCAAACACTCTACCCCAGGTTGAGACTCTTGTCGAGATGCTTCTCGACCCGGTGGATCGTCAGGCCCGTCAGAAAATCCTGAGACGCCTGGGTGGTCCTGGGGTCTGAGGCCGCGCCGGCGGGTCTTGACGCCAGCGGTACCTTGCCTCCTCCCTGACAAGAGGTGGCCCCGGCGACGAGGATCAGTCGCCGACCGGGGCCGTACACAGGAGGTGGTATCTCCTATGCGTGATCAGCGTATCGGGCGCTGCTCAGGCCAGTGCAAGGCCAGCCAGCACTCGAAAGAGCACCGGGCGCTTGGACATGCGTCGCGGGTGCTGCGTGCCAAGGCTGGCCTGTCCCAGGAGGAGGCGGGGTTTCGAGCCGGTCTGCACCGCAACTACGTCGGCGCCATCGAGCGCGGCGAGATCAACCCGACCTTTCGAGTGCTCATGAAGCTGGCCAGAGGACTCGGCGTGCCGCTGTCCCAACTCATCACCGACTACGAGGAGGTGCGGTACGGCACAAAGCTGTCCCAAAGCTGATGACATCAGGAAGTGTCGCGTGTGCGCACCAGGCGAATCGTCTCGAAACCTCGTCCCCAATCCGTCCGAGCAACCGCCGTGGCAGCATCCCAACCCATCGTGGCGGTTGATGTCGGAACGACCGTGACAAAGGTAGCTCTTTGGATCGACGGTCAGAGCCACTATCAAAGGATTGCCACGCCGTGGGATCCTCGGGCCTATGCCCCTCCTTACGTCTGCGCCGTAAACCATTGGTGGGACCGGATCGTGCGAAGTATGCGCACGCTTCTGACCGCTCGGGCCCTTAGCGAGGTTAGCGTCCTCTCAATCTCGACTATCTCGCCTGTGCCTGTGATGTTCAACGCGAGCGGAACCACTGCCGTGGCGGTTCCCTACTGGACGATTTCACGCTTGCCGCCGGGCACAACGCGTGCCGAGTGGCTTCACTGGTGCCTCACAAATATGCGGGCGCTCGTAGGTCGGCCCGCAGAGCCAATGCTTGTATCTGACCTGGCTGGCTATTTTGTCTACCGAGCTTGTGGACAGCATGCCATTAGTCCGATAAACGCTGCCGAACTCTCTCTGCGCGACAGTGGCTCGCGGCTCGTCTCTTCCAGCGTACCCGCGGTTCGTGCTCGGATCGAGCTTGAACCGGGCGAAGCTATCTTCGACCGGGTAGCAGCGAGGGCCATTGTCCACACGACCGACAGCCACGCGGTGTCACTGGTAGGGGACGATCCGGGCGGCGGCAGTCTCTTGTATCTAGGAACGTTCGGTGGTCTGCTCTCGCGCGCCTCCGGCCCACGTCCCTACAGGTGGTTGGTCTCTTGTCCGCGCTTCGGAGCCGAGATCGACGCATTTGTCAGTTCGCATTTCTCGTCTCGCCATCCGCATACATCGATGACAGGTCTTGCTAAGTCAAGACCTTCAGGAGCAAATGGCTTCTTGCTTCAGCTTCCTGTCTGGGACAACGCTGGTGTGCCTCAAGGGGCATATCGCCTCCATGACGTTTGCCTCTCACATCGCGTCCCTACGCTCGCGGAGGTGTCACGGACCTACTCCGAAGCGCTCTGCCATTGCGTGCTCTCGATTGCAGAATCGTATCTTGAGGACAAGATCTACCTTGCCGGGGGCGGCGCCACAGACCACACCCTGGGCACTATCATGGCGACACTTCTTAGACGTCCCGTAGTCGTGCAACGCGACAAGAGTGGAACGCTCGGAACTTACCTCTATGCGCTGGAACCCTTCGAGCGAAGCGCCGCACGAGAGGCTGCCATACGCGTTGCCGATTTCTCGCAGTCAGAGATGACAGATGCTGCGGTTGCCTCCTATGCGAAAGCGGTCTATGCGGGCATCGACGTGCGCTCCGAGATCGCGTAGACTAAGAAAATGCCTACATTTCAGACGTTTGCGGAGGTAGAAGCGTACGCAGCGGCCATCGTTTCCCGCTCAAGCGCCTTGTGTAATGCGCACCATATCGATGGCATTCAAGGAGTGAGCTACGTCGCGATCTTTTGCCAGAACGACGACATGTATTCGACTGTAGACAAGCTTGTTAGCGCTGCGGGACGAGCGGCTAACGTCACGGCGACGGGAACTGTCTACGTCGTGCCTGAGGTGCCAACGGCCTGTGGCCCGCTGAGGATCGTGAAAGTTCGAGTTCCCGACACATCCCGCCCTGAGCGTGGTGATGCGGACTTTCGACTTGTTTCGAGTGACCATGCGGCGCTGCGTGCGCGAATCGACGCCGAGGATGCCCTTAAATTGATCGATCGCGACACGTTTACAATGATTGAGTTGCGCGACCCGGCTTTCGACGTACGGGCTTACTTCTCGCAGCCCCCCGTCGAGGAGCATGGAAACCTGCCCGAGGTGCTCAAGGAGTTTGGGTACTGATATCTAGGCTGCTGCTAGCACCCTCGTATGTTCAGTGCGTGGTAACCAAAATGTCATTGACGGCGCTGGCGAATCGCTGAGGATCAGCGGCAAGCAGGTTGAGCGCGGAGCCATTGCGCTGAATGACAGCCGGCGCCGACCAAGATGAGATTGGGCGCCAGTGCTGCCACAGAGTGGTTACTCCTTGGGCCGCCAGGGCCTTGTCGTCTAGGTAGCCACGCGCACCAGAATCCGCGATATACACACTGCCCCCGACGAGCCGAAGCAGTTGTTCAATACCGCGTGCTTTCGGCTTGGGATTATCCCTGATCTTGGACGCGAGCACGATACGCGGCGGTCGGCCAGCGCTGTCCAGCAGCGTGCGGCAGGTTGTCAAGGCGTAGCGAACAAGCTGATAGCAGCCGACGCGTTGGAGCTCGGCCAACTCTGGTGCAAAGGGTGTGTAGAGGTCGTCGGCACAGTGGAAGGCGCCGTGAAGCGCGCGATGGAGATGGTCGGCTGGATATTCGCATTTGACCACTGCTTCCATGAGCTTGACGCGCGAACCTCTTGCACGATCAACGGGCAAGGTCACCCAACGAGTACGTTGGTTTCTACGCGTGGGCTGAAGCAGTGCGCGATGCTGGTAATCGCGTGATGCGAATTGCACGTCATCCAACACCACCCAAAGATCTGCTGCTGCAAGCTTCTGGAGAATTTTGAGGCGCGGAAAAAGGTTCGGCTGATGAATGGCGACAATCACTGAGAGAACCTTGTAAAGACGTCGGCACCGATCTCAGTAGAGTCGTCGTCCCAAAGGTCAGCAAATGTGCGGTCAAAGAAGGAGAGAAAGAGCACGCCTGCGGATGCTGTCAGATCAATAAGCAATGATGGATTATCGTGCCCGTGAGCGGTTCGCCGGCGTGGGTCGGGAGTCAGCCACCCGATTTCAAGAAACTCGGTTCCGATCCGGCGTGCCCGCAGCGAGTACGGAAGGCGATAGCAGCGGACTTCCCACGGCTGAGTGTACGAAGGCAGGATTGCGGTGTAAAGTGTGTCAAGCGTTGCGATCATCCGCTGCTGCTGGACTCCTTCTGTCGTATCCGGATGCTTCAGAAGGAGCCGCAGAGGCCGGGAGGCTCGGCCGATGGCACGAATAAGTGGAAGAGTCGTGAGACCCGCATACTCGATGAGGTCAACACCATCGGTGCGGCCGGACTCAATGCGTGCCTCGAGTATCGGCATGGACGCATCTTGATTCGGGGCCAACCGGACGGAACTGAGGTCGACCAGCGGCCCGCTTTCGACGGAGTCTGTGTCTCTCCCGACTTTGCTGGACGTGTTGGACGGTCTTTGCACCGACTCGTCAGGTCTCCGCTTGGGCGCAGAAGTGGAAGAGCGGCGCGCTTCAATTTCGGCGAGATAGCTTGACACCGCGGAGGCAAGGCGAAGATAGAGCTGGGGCTGAAGCTGTTTCCGGAAGCCGCCTGTCTGAAGCCGCGTTGTACCGCCGCGACCATCAGCCTTCTGCCACGATCTGGCAACGGTGTCTTGGAGTTCTTCGACGGACATCGACTCATACGTGGGTCCGAGCCTCAGGAGGACGCGACAGGCGAACGCATCGGAACGGTTGAGGCGAGGGGGATGTCGAGCTTCGTGTTTCTCCAATCGAGTCGCAACGGTGGCGAGTGCACGCTTGAGGGCGCGAACACGGGCGTCGGCCCGCGTAGATCCATTGGCGAGATGCCCGATGGCGGGATGCGAGAGCAAGTCGATGGTATGCTCAAAGTCGTCTGGTCGTGCCCACGAGAGGCCACGAATCGCCTCAAGGTCTCGGACTACCGGATTGTGGTGGGGAGTTGGGGGGCGTCCCATTTTTGGACGTCCAAAGGTAGCAGGCGGACGGGCATTTGACACCCGTGTGACGTCCGACGGTCGTCGTCAGCCTGCTCGTCATGAGCACTCACAGCACAACCAATCGAGGCGATGTCGTTAATGCGCTCGCCGATCTGGTCCACGGCAACGTCCTCACATCGGTCCAAGCCGACTGGCTGGCCGAGCACTGGGCCGACCTTCCCGCCGACTGGGCGAGCCATCCCTATCTCAGGACGGTGTCGGAGCACACCCGCGCCTACATCGACAGCCTGCGCGACTTCGGGCTCTGGCTCGCCACCAGGCAAGGAGCGATCTCATGAGCGATCAGCTTGTCCCATTCAACGGCGGCGGCTTCCTCCAGACGCGGACGGAGCGTCAGACCTCGCGCGCGCTGGAGCAGGTGCGCTCCCGCCAGGTCATTGCTACGGCACAGGAGATCGCCCGCGTCGAGATCATCGCTGATACCTCGCAAGCCGCTCTGCTTGCAGCCTCGCGCTGGCTTCCTTTGCCCGGCAGCGCCGGCAGACGTGCCAGACACCCCAGGGAGGCCCGGGAAGCCTGAGAAAAGTCCTGCTCAGGGAGGAAAAGGCCCGGAACGACCGTGGCCCCCTTGAAGGGGGCCACGGTTTGCACGACGTGAAAATGGTGCGGCTGAGAGGACTTGAACCTCCACGGGGATTTGTATACCCCACACGGACCTGAACCGTGCGCGTCTACCGATTCCGCCACAGCCGCAGGGAACCGGAATCGAAGATACACGGTCCCGCGCCCCGCTCGCGGCGTCGTCGCACCCCACGCTCCCACAAATCGCTTTGCTATTCTCGCCGCTGACGCGCCGCCATCGTCTAGGGGACTAGGACATCGCCCTCTCACGGCGGAAACCGGGGTTCGAATCCCCGTGGCGGTACTCCACGAAAGCCCTGCTAACGCGGGGCTTTCGTCGTTTCGGGGTGGCTGGCGTGGTGCCGCCGGCGCTGTCGCTGTGTACTGAGCGTGTACATGAGTTGGGCGCTGCTGCACTGCTTGCCGCGTCGAGTGCGGCGCGAGCCTGCGCGATCTCGGCCTCGGCGTCGATGCGGTCGGCGTGCTCGTACTCAGCGAACAGGTGGCCGTAGGTCGAGAGCGTCAGGGCGGGTGAGTGGCCGAGTCTGCGCGCGACGTAGTGGACGCTGCGGCCCTCGGCGAGCAGCAGCGAGGCGAAGCTGTGGCGGAGGTCGTAGGGCCGCGGCGAGGCCGGCATGCCTGCGAGCTTGCACGCCTTGTCCCAGCGTCTCGCCCGCCACATCTGCCAGTCCGTCTTCGTCCACGCCACGGCATCAGAGTGTGCGTCGGCGGCCGGCTCGCTCGGCGGCGGCAGCACCAGCACGTCATCGGTCGGGTTTCCGGCGGCGCGGCGCAGCTCGGCGAGGTCGGCTGCGAGCGGTGCGAGCAGGCGCACGGCGCGGCGCTCGTGGTTCTTCGTGCTCTTGATCGTGCCGTCCGGGCGTGCTGCCCGCTCGACGGTGATCGTTGCCTTGCGCACGTCGCCCCAACGCAGGGCGCGCAGCTCGCCCGGTCGCAGGCCGGCATACGCGAGGACCGGCACGATCGTGGCGTCCCGTACGCGTGCGAGCGTGTCGCGCTCGTCGCGGACGACGTAGCCGGCGACGCGCACGCCGCCTCTGCGGATGCGCTCGGGGACGTGGATGTCCATCGCGCCGGCGAGCACGGCGCGGATGCCCTCGACAGTGCTCGGAGCCAGCGGCGTCACGGCGTCGCGATGCTCGGCCAGCGGAGCACGCACGAGCGCGAGCGGGTTGCCGGGGATCGCCTCTGACTCGGCCGCGTGGCGCAGCACCGAGGACAGCAGCGTTCGTGCCTTGTCGATCGTGCCGACGCCGACGCCGTCCGCGAGGCGCTCGGCCTGCCACGAGCGCAGGCGCCCGACTGTGATCTCTGCGAGCGGCAGGTCGCCGAGCCACGGTTCGGCGTGCAGCCGGTAGACGTCGGCGTAGCGGTCGCGGGTGGACTGCTCCAGCGTCGCCGCGTGCTCGGGCGCCCATCTCTCCGTGATCCATTCGCCGAGCGTCGGCGCGCGCGCGGTGAGCTGCGCCAGCACGAGGGGACCGAGCTGGCGACGACGCCGGAGCTCGCGCTCTCAGGCGTCGGCGTCGCCCTTGCGATCGAAGCGCCGGCCGCGGTTGCTGCCGTTCTCGCGCCAGCGGACCATCCATCTTCCATCTGGCATCTTCGCGACCGACATCCTGCGCCTCCGTGATCGACTGACTCGGGCTCCGGTTATCGAGCCTTCGAGGATAGGCGCAATGGCCGCTGGTCATCGGCCACGGAGGTTCGGTCTGCAAGTGCGCGACCCCGGTTTGGGGTTCGGTCGGCTTCGTCTCAATTGGCACCGGAAGTTCGGGCTGCTCGACAGAGCATTGAGTGCTGGCGGCGAATCCGTGCCGGCGAACCTCGCGGCAGCCGTGTCCGGCGCTGCTTCGCTTCAATTTGCGAGCGACGCCGCCGAGTTCGCCGGTCCTGGACTCGCCGAATCGCCCGCTGCGTCGAGCGATTCGCGTCGATCGCCACTCCGCCGAGCGCCGGCCAGAACACGGTGACTAGAAGGGGATACAGCCCTTCCGATCATCCATGTCCCATCAGTGGTGATTGAACAAGCAGGGTGGCTCAACTTTGCGCGCACCCCCAACCTACGCTCGTGATGTCGCTTTCTGCACATCCCTCCGCTTCGCTGTTGGCAGCGCTCCTGCCACCACCTCCGCTCGCTCCTCATGCCATCCCGCCAACCATCGCCTGCTTCCCACGATCACGTCAGCGCCAGCGCGTTGAGCGCGTTCGCCGGCGTTCTGTTGGTGGACCTCACCGACGAGCAGCTGAGCGTGCTTGCAGCGCGTCTGCGTCCGCACCTCGATGCAGAGCGAGGAGCGACCGGCCGTCTGCTCTCGCCCGTCGAGGCGGCGGCTCGTCTGGGCATCCACGCCAAGACGCTCACGCGTGCAGCACGTCAAGGTCGCGTGCCCGGAGCGCGCAGGGTGGGCCGTGCCTGGCGCTTCGATCCATCGCAGCTCGACCTCGAACCCGTCACGCGCACTCCGACGGTCGCGGCGTCTCCTCGCCGGCCGCGCCGCCGAGCACACAGCGCCAGCCCAGCCGTCGATGCGATCCGTACTGGTCGCACCCGGGATCGGCGAGCAACGTGACTCCGCCCGAGTATTGGGAGCCGGTCGAGCCCGACATCCCCGCGATGCGCTCACGCGTGCGCGAGCTCGCCGGCAACCCGGCCGACATCGACCCTGACGAGTCGTTCGAGATCGATCCCGACGAGCTGTTCGAGGAGGAGCCGCCGCGGCCCGCGACGATCCTCGAGCTGGACCGCTACGAAGAGATCACCGGGCTCGGCGTCATCGAGCCGCCACCGAGAAGACAGGCGCTGAGAAGCGTCCGCTACGAGCACCTCATGGCGGTCAAGTGGCTCGACCGGTTCGGGTACATGACGACCGAGCAGCTCCGTCGCGCGGTGCTGCCCGACGCGACCTTGCGCGCCACCCAGGACCTGCTGCGCCGCATGCGCGACGCAGGCCATGTGGAGCGCCGGCGCACGCAGCTCTCGATCGAGGACGGGCGTGAGCGGGGCGGCAGCGCACCGCGGCTGCACTCGCTGACGGCCGCAGGCCACCGCCTCGGGAAGCAATCGCCGGGTTTGTATGGATCCGTGATCCCGCCGTCAAACAGATGGCGGGCCAGCGAAGCAAGCACGTCGATGCACCTCCTGCACAACCTGCATACCATCGCCTGGTGGCAGGCATTCGAGGCCGCCCTCGCTCCGGGTGTCGGCGTGACCGAGGTGCTGACGCCCCGCTACGACGAGGGGCGACTCAGACCACCGACGATCGAGATCGCTCGCGGCCGTGGCTGGCGAGCGATCGAGCGACGCGACGTCTGGCTGGGCGAGCAGCACGCGTTCGCCGGAATTCCCGATGGCCCCTACGTCGAAGTCGTCAAGCCCGACCTGACCATCCGCCTCGACGTCCTCGGCTGGCTCGTCGGACAGAGAAGCGACATCCGCTTCGACCTGCTCATCGAGGTCGACCGCACGCAGAAGGCATCCAAGAACCGCCGAAAGTTCAAGCGCTACGACGCGTTCCTCACTTGCTGGGGACTGCACCACCCACGCGTGCAAGAGCTCGAGACGCGCCCGGTCGTGATCTTCACCAGCCCCGACGACCAGTCGATGCGCGCGCTGATGAAAGCCGCCGACGAGGAGATGACCGGACGCATCGGCCGGACCGGCGACCCGGAACACGCCTGGTACTACCCCGGCCGCGACCACATCCTCTTCACCATCGAAGACGAGATCCACCACGGCTCGATGCTCGCCTGGCGGCTGCCGAAGCTCCCGCCGGCACTGCGCGAAGCCCTCGGCTACGAAAGCTTTCTCACGCCGGCGGTCATGATCCTGCCGCTGGAGCTGACCGCCGGGGGTTGATGGCCGTGGATGCAGCGCGATCGACCGGGGCTGTGATCGACCATCCATCGGGAGGTGCCCGGTACACGCGGTACCGTGTACGCATGGCTTCCGCCGCCAAGATCACGGTTTCACTTGACGCGGACATGGTCGCGCAGGCGCGCGAGCAGCTCGGCGCGCCGGTGGCCGACCTGGCTGACGGCGCGATCGTAGAACGGGCTGTCAACGCTTATCTGCTCGGGCGCATGGTCGACGCGACCCAGGCCGCGAGCGCGCTCAGCGCCGAAGAGGCTGAGCGGATCGCCTACGAGGAGCTTGCTGCGTCGCGCCGGGAGCGGCGCGACGGCGGGTGATCCGCGTCGTCGTCGATCCGGGCGTCTTCGTCTCAGCCCTGATTGGCCCCGCCGGTTCGCCACCGGCTCGCATCCTCAGCGCGTGGATCGACGACCGCTTGGAGATCATCGCGAGTCCGAAGGTGATCGCGGAGCTGCGCCGCGTCGTCATGCGCCCCAAGTTCCGCCGATGGTTCGACGAGACCACAGCCAGACAACTCATCGAGCGCATCGAGCTCCACGCGACGCTGCACCCCGATCCGCCGACGATCAGGGGAGCAACCCCGGATCCGGCTGACGACTACCTCGTGGCGCTCGCCGTCGCGACGAGAGTCGACGCGATCGTCAGTGGCGACAGACACCTCCACGACACTTCGGTGACCGCCCTGCGACCGCGCGAACTCGCAGATCGCTTGCCGACGTAACCGCGACCTACGTGGCGTGTCGCTCATCCGCTCCAGCATGGTCGCGAAGCGCTGCCAATCCGAGTCGTAGGGGATACGCTCAGCCGGTCCGGGCGCCCAGGCAGGGCGGGTCCCCGGCGCTCGAGATGCCCGACGCCGATATCGACTTCTTCCGCCTCGATCCCGGCGAGTTCCGAATCGCCCTCGGCGCTGTGCTCCGAGAGCGCCGCGAAGAGGTCGGCATGTCACAAAGCGCCGTGGCCGACAGTCTCGACATCCGCCCAAGTCGCATCTGGGAGTGGGAGAACGGCCGTCACGTCCTGCGATGGGATCGCCTCTTCCTCGTCTGCGGCGTGCTCCGCATCACGCCGACCGAGATCATCGCTCGCGCTGAGACGCGCACTCGGGATGCGATGGGAGCACGTTCCGGGCGCTGACGCCGAGGCACGGGCGACGGCGGCGGCCTGTGGATGGCTGCTCGCTCAGGACACGCGGCCCGTCGGGAAGTCCAGCACCTGTCCGCGGGCCGGCTGCCTCGACATCTCCATCAGCGCGCCTGCGTTCAGCGTGAGCATCGTGTCCGCATGCAGCGCCTCGGACAGGTGTCCGACGGTCATCAGCGTCGCCGTCGCATGCGCTCGGGCCGCCTCGCGGATCTGCGAGAGGACCGTCTCCGTAGTCGAGATGCCGAGGCCAAGGACGGGGTCGTCGAGCAGCAGCAGCATCGGCCGGCGAACGACTGCCTGCGCGATTCGGATCAGCGTTCGCTCCACGTCTGACAGCTCGGGCCAAGTGGAGCTCGCGAGCGTGCGGAGGTCGAACGCGTCGAGAGCCGCGTCCGTGCGTTGACGCGCCTCGCGAGTCGGCATGCGGTCCATGAGCGCCAGCCCCACGAAGTCGGTCACTGGCAAGCCCGTGGTCTCGCGCGGTGGTGAGGTGCGGGTGACGAGCGCGATCCGCGGGTCGAGGTCGTTCCCGGCCGGGAGCGAGCGGCCGGCGAGGCGGACCGTGCCTGTGTCGGGCGGCTCAAGGCCCGCAGCGATGCGCAGCAGGGTGGTCTTGCCGGCAGCGGGGTCGGCGACGATCGCGGCGAGCTCGCCGGCATCGACGTGCAGGCTGACGTCGCGCAGGACCGGCAGGCGGTGGCGGCCTCCGCGGTAGTACGTCTTGCTGACGTTCTCCAGAGCCAGGAGTGTCATCGGCCCTGCTGCGCGCTGTGCTGCTCGATGGCGGTGATGATCTCGGCCTGGGCTCGTCGCAGGCCGCGCGCGAGCCCGTCGAGGACCGCGAGCTGGATGGCGCGTGCGATCAGCAGACGCGTGACGCTCCACGGCTTCTGGAGGCGACGCAGCTCCCGGAGATCTCTGAGGTCGCGAAGCGCCGCCTGCTGCTTGCCGATCCATCTGAGGCGTTCGCGGATCTGCTGCTCGATCCAGGGAAGGTCCTCGGGCTCCGAATAGGCGATCTGCAGCCGCAGGTCGTCGCGGAACGGCCCAGGCCGTGACGGTCTGCGTACCCACGCGCGCAGGCGCACGTCTCCTGCCGGAGTCAACTCGTAATCGCCTGTGGTTCCATCGCCGTCGCAGGGGCGCAGCAGGTGAGGCGTCAACTTGTTGACGGCGTGATAGACGCCGCCGCTGGTGAAGTGCCACAGCGGGAAGTCGCGGCGCAGCCGCATGAGCAGCTCGTAGCGCGACGCGGGCCCCTCCTTCGCGGCCCCCAGCACGGCATGCGTCATCCCCATTTGCGCGTTCGCCTCCGCATCACGACGGTTGAGGTCCGTCGAATGAACTTCAACGTACAGGAACCTACGGAGCGGCGGAGTCGTCCGACTTCGGCTGCTGGGCAGCCTGCTCGCGAGCGAACTCCTCCGCCCGTGCAAGCAACTCCGAGACGTGCATGTCGAACGCGCTTGCAAGTGACACGATCGTCTGCAGCCTCAGATCCCGCGGCACGCGCTCGATCTCGCCGATGTGATTCCGCGCGAGCCCGGTGCGCTCGCCGAGTTGGTCCTGGGAGAGGTCTCGATCACGCCGCAGTCGACGAATGGTCTTGCCGAGCGCGCGGCGAAGGAGCACATCGCCTTCTCTCTGGGTGGAGCGAAGCGCGGTGTGTCTGGCAGTGGACTGTTGCAGGGGCATCTCGTGCTCGCGGGTCCGCGACCAGCTCGTTGCGGGTCGCGGACCCGCACTCGCAGCGATCCGCAGGGATCGTTACCGGCTCTTGGCGCGGCCAACATACGATCTGCCTGCTCTGAGCGGAACCCCTTTATTCCGTATTTTGGGGTTGTCGTCGAGGAGTTGAACGGACGCGCCGCCCCTCCATGATGCGAGTCACGGGCATCGCCACGGCCGCCATCCAGCCGACGCTCATACCGATCTGCCGCGAGCTTTCGCCGAGCAGAGCGTTGTCAGGACCTTGCTTCGCGAGGTACATCGCAACCATTCCGCTCACGATTACGGCATGTCGTGATCCGCTCGGCAACCGACGCACGTCGGCGAGCGCTCGCGGGACGAGGTCGGAGATTCGCTCGATCGCGACCATTGTGTCGCCGTAGCGAGCGACGTAGCTGTGCACCCCTGAGGCACGGTCCTCCTCGTAGTCGGCGAGGCTGTCCATCAGCGTGCACAGGAGGCAGACCGTGGGGTTGTAAGCGGCGTTGATCGCGTGCACTCGCTCGGCGCTCAGATGTGAAGAGGCGGCCGTCGCGAGCAGCGCGTAGATGGCGAGCGTCGAGCTTGCGGCGCCGGCGCGCTCGAACCATTGGAGCTCGCTGTTGCGGTGTCCCTCGCCGTCCGCCCAGGCGCGGAGTGCTGCGTCGCGGTCGGCCGGGTCCGAGAGGTGGTTGAGAACCTGAACGGAGAGATCGGAGGCCGCGCTCAGGGCGTATGGACGCACCGCCGAGTAGCCGGGCAGCGCGGCGCATTCGCGCCGGCACGTCTCGACGAGCGCGCGGAGGTAGCCGCCGTCGTCCTCCCATGGGCGCCCGTCGTAGTAGTCCGCCAGATCAGCGTCGAGATCGAGCGCGTCGACGAGCGAGCGGTGGAGCCGCTCGCCGTGCGCACGCTCGTCGGCAGCTGGCCGCTCGGTCACGGTGTCGAGGTAGTCGAGCGCGACCTGGAAGGCGACGAGCAGACGCAGCAGCGGCAGGCTGCGCGTGCGCGGCAGCACGGCGAACAGCGCAGCACCGTGCGCGTTCATGTGCTCGAGACGCAGCGTCTCCAACGCGTCGGCGCGCAGCGGCGGATCAGGGATGCGCAGGGCGCGCTCGCGCCACCGCTGCAGCTCCCGTCTGACGTTCGGGATCGTCCAGGTGACGCCGCGCCATGCGACGCAGAGCAGCGCATAGGCCTCGCTTGGCGTGCGTCGGCATTCGTTCATCGGCGAGGACCATGCCTGGGCGTCCTCGTCCGTTCAGTCTTGGAGTGCGGTTCGGGTCGGGACTTGGGCAGCGACGTAGCTGGTGGCGGCGGCGATGGTGAAGGCGATCAGCGCGAGGCTGCCGTAGGCAGCGAGCGCGACGGGGATCGGAAGTGAGGGCGTGACGGGGAACCCGGTGACGGTGCTGAGCGTGCGGTTGAGCAGTTGGGCGCCGTATATGCCGGCCAGGGTGCCGATCGTGCATCCGACCGCCAGCAGGACTGCGGCCTCGAGCAGCATGGCGTGCCAGAGGCGGCGGGTGGGGACGCCGAGCAGCTTGACGGCGGCGAGGCGCTGGCGGCGCTGCCAGACCATCGCGCCCATCGCGGCGGCCATCGCGAGCGCTGCGGCGCCGAGCATGAGCACGGCGATCTGCGTGAGGCGCACGAGCCCGTCGTGGGAGACATGGCGCTGACTCCGCTCTCGCTCTGCGACGGTCTCGACCGTGAGCCCGGAGCCGGCGCCGAGCGCCCGCTCGACCAAGGCTCTGCCGGCGGCCGGAGTGATGCCGGGATCGAGCGTGACGCGGAGTGCGCTGACGTCGGTGGTCTGCCACGCGCGCGCGTAGTCGTCGGCGTTGAGCACGATCGTGCCCGGCGTCCAGCCGAGGTTGGAGACGATCGCTGCGACCCGCACACGCGTAGGCCGCGGTGCTCTGAGCGTGAACGCGTCCCCGACGGAGACACCCTGCTCGCGCGCGAGGGCCTCGGAGAGCGCGACCCAACCGTGACCACGCAGCCGGGCCATGGCGCGGGCCGGATCGCCCTCGAGCACCTGCTCCTTCGGCACCAGATCCGCGGCGGTCGCCGGTGGTGCCAGCACCCACACGCGCCGGTCGCCCACGTCGAAGAAGCCGCCTCGCTGCACGCCGACCGTCTCGACGCCGGCGGTTCGCTCCAGCCGCCGAGCGGCGTCGATGCCGAACGGCGTCGTCGACAACGCGTTCGCGGGCCCGGGTGCGGTCACCCACACGTCGGTGACGGCGGTCAGCTGGTGCACGTCCCGATCGAGTCCGCGCAGGAGGTCGCGGTGCGAGCCCTCGACCGCGACGCTGCCCAGCAATGCGATGCCTGCGATGGCGGTGATCGCCACCGAGCGGAACCCCGCTGCGCGCAGCTCGCCGACCGCAAGCATCACGACCGAGCCGCGGACGCGATGCTGCATGCGCGCACCGATGCTCAAGACGGCGGAGAGCAACCGTGGCATGAGCAAGAGCATCGCCGCGATCAGCGCCAGCATGCCGACGACGGCGGCTCCCGGAGCCGCGATCAGCACGACCACCGTGACCGCGAGCAGGCCGATGCTCGCGACGAGGGCCCAACGCGAACGGAGCACGCGGGTCAGGCTGCTGCTGTCCGATCCGGCGGCCTCCGGGTCTGAGCGCCCGGAGACGTTCAGCGCGAGTGGGACGAGCGTCGCAAGCACAGCCGCGAGCACGCCGCAGCCGAGTGAGATTGCGACGGTCTCCCAACGCACGACCCGACCGCCGCCGACGGGGAACGCGAGTCCGAGGTAGCCGGGGGTGGGCAGGAAGACCGTCCGCGAGAGGAACTCTCCGAGCGCGAGCCCGAGCGCCGAGGCGACGAGACCGAGGACGACGGCGTCGAAGATCAGGATCCGCACGATGCTGCCGATGCGGAAGCCCCACAGTCGCAGCGCCTCGATCAGCTCGCGTCGTTGGCCGGCGACGAGCAGCAGCGCGTTGAACGCGAACAGGAACCCCACGAACGCGCTGATCGCCGCGAACAACCCAGTCGACTGATCGTTCGGTGCCGCCGCCTGCGCGAACACTTGAGCGTCGAAGTCGACCGGCCGCACGTCCAGGCGGCCTGCAGCCACACGGCGCAGCAATGCTTCGACCGCCTGCTCATGACCCGGACGCGCCGCCACGTACACGCGCGAGACGCGGTGCGGCATGCTCGCAAGCTCCTGAGCGTAGGTGAGCGGAGCTGCCACGATCGGCGCGTCGGCGAGCGCGCCGAACTGGTCGCGGCTCAGGATCACCCCGGCGCGGGCCGGTTGCGCGCGGCCGCCGATGTTGAGCGTCACGGAGTCGCCGAATCTCGCGCCGATGGCGCTGGCGACGGCTGAGGGAAGCGCGAGCGCGCGCAGCGCGGCGAGGACCGAGCCGTAGCCCGTCGGCAGGCTTCCCTCGCCGACATGAGCGATGCGCGGGTCGACGCCGATCAACGACACGGCATGCGTTCCTGTACGGCCGTTGACGCTCGCCGGCACTTCGAGGACGGGCACGGCTGCCCGCACGTCGCGGGACGCTTCGAGCTGCGAGACCAGGTGCTCGTCGAGGCCGCGCGGGCCGCGCGCGACCAGCTGCCATTGCGCCTTCCCGAACAGCCCCTCGGTCAGCTGCTGGACGGAGCCCGAGAGGCTTGTGCTGGACACCTGCACCGAGTAGAGCAGCGCCACGCCGACGGCGATCCCGACCAGTGCCAGCAACTCCTGCACCCGGCGCGCACGCAGCCGCCGCCGGTAGAAGAAGACGAGGTTCGACAGGCTCACGAGGCCGGCCCGGGCACCGGGTCTGCTGGTGCCGCCTTCGATGCATCCAGCCTGCCGTCGTGCAGTGCGAGGGTGCGGTGCGCGTAGTGGGTCGCCTGCGGGTCGTGCGTGACGAGCAGCACGGCGGCGCCGCGCTCGGAGCTGTACTCGGCGAGCAGCGAGAGCACGTCTTGGCCGCGTCGCGTGTCGAGGTTGCCGGTCGGCTCGTCGGCGAGCACCAGAAGAGGCTGCGTGCTGAGCGCCATCGCGATCGCGACGCGCTGACGCTCGCCCTTGGAGAGCTCGCCGGCCTGGTGATCGGCGCGTGCCCGCAGGCCGAGGCGCTCGAGCAGCGGCATCGCGCGCTGGTGGGCGGCTTTCCAGGACAGGCCCTGCTCGGTCAGGCGCAGCGCCGCGAGGTCGAGCGCCGTCGGACCGTCCACCAGCCTCAGCGACTGCGGCACGATGCCGAGCGTGGAGAGCCGGTAGCGGTCCAGGCCGCGTTGGTCCAGGGCGGCGACCTCGCGACCGTCGACGACCACGGCGCCTTGGTCGGGTCGCTGCACGCCTGCGATCAGCTCCAGCAGCGTGGTCTTGCCGGAGCCGCTCGGTCCGTACAGCGCGACCAGCTCGCCGGCGCCGACGCTGAGCGACACCTCGTCGACCGCTCGTACCGACTCACCGGCGACGGGTCGGTACTCCTTGACGAGCTGGCGGACCTCGAGCATCAACGGCGCTCCGCCGGGGAGTCGAGCACCTGGCCGCGCTCACGCGTCGACATCGCGACGAGCGAGCCGGCGCTCAGTGAGTAGAGCGTGTCGACGCGGGCTGTCTCCTCGAGGCTGCCGGCCGTCATCAGGACTGCCGTGCGGTCGGCGTCGGCTGCATGTCGCAGACATCCCAGCACGGCGTCGACGTGGGCGATGCCGAGTCCGGCCATCACGTCGTCGACGAGCAGGAGCAGTGGCTTGCGCACCGCGGCCTGCGCGATCCGGATCGCGACGCGCTCTGCGTCGGACAGCTCCACCCACGTCGCGCTCGACAGATCTCCGACGCCGAGCGCTTCGAGCATCGGCGTCACACGCCGATGCGCCTTGGCGAGCGACATCTGCTCCAGCAGCGGGATCGCGACCAGATCGAGCATCCGCATGGTCATCGTCTCGCGAGGCGGCGGGGTGCGGGTGACAAGCGCGATCCGCGGGTCGGGATCGTTCGTGGCCGGAAGCGGCCGGCCGGCAAGGCGGACCGTGCCGCTGTCGGGTGGCTCGAGTCCGGCGGCGATGCGCAGCAGGGCGGTCTTGCCGGCGGTGGGGTCGGCGACGATCGCGGCGAGCTCTCCGGCGTCGACGTCGAGTGCGACGTCACGCAGGATCCGGAGGCGGTGACGGCCTCCGCGGTAGTAGGTCTTGTCGACGTGCTCGAGCGCGAGGAGGGTCATCGGTCTTGGGAGGGCGGCTGTTCGAGAGCATCGACGATCTGGGCATGCGCGCGCCGCAGACCCCGTGCGAGCCCGTCGAGGATGCTCCGGTCGAGCTCGCGCGCCACGAGCAATCGCTTCCGCCGCCAATCATCCGGTTTCACCGGAACTGTCCCGGACGATTCGTCGTCCGTCGCGGCGAGGTTTGTGACCGTCGCCCAGCGCTCGCGCACGATCGCCTCCAGCGCCGGGAGGTCGTCCATCTCCGAGGCGGCGATCTGGAGCAGGAGGTCGTCGCGGAACGTCCCAGGCGGCGCCTCTCCGCTGAGCCACGCGCGCAGTTCCTCGCGTCCTGCGGGCGACAGCCCGACGGGCGTCGGATCTTCACGCGGATCGCGTGCCTCGTCATCGCGGAACGCGGGATCGGGCGCAGCGTGATCGCCGTCCGCATCGGCGTCCGCCGGGAGGACGACCGCGCTCAACAGACCCTCTCGCCGAAGCTTGTCGACCATCGTGTCGAGCCCCTTCCAGCGTGCGAGCGGATGTCTGCGCCTCAGGCGGCGCACGAGCGCAGTTCGACGCAGCGGCTGGTCCGCCACCTCGCCGAGCATCGCCTCCTTCATACCCATCCGGTCGCCCCCTGTCGCTGGCAGACCTGCCTCCAAGACCCGCTGGGCGAAACGTACTGAGGCATGCGGACCCGCGCGCTGGTGGCGCGGCGCGCGGCGCGTCGCCGTCTGAGCGCGAGCTGAGTCCGGAAGCCCCTGCCAGCCTGGTATTCCGTGTTTTGGGGTTGACCCGGTTCCGGACCCGGACATACCGTGCGCTCGGCAGGGGCGCGATCCCCCAGAAGCAGCGTCCCCGCGAACGCCGGCGCCCTCCCGACGCCGGTGCGGGAGGCGGGCTTTCCCCCAAGCCCGCCTCCCACAATCGTGTTCAGCCGGAACCACTGGGGAGTGAGGGAGACGGGGCGGTGGACGACGCAGCGGGCGCGTTGGCGCTGATCCGCTTGCACGAGCTGGTTGAGCTCGAGCGCGAGGTTGTGGAGCGGCTGGCACGGGATCTCGAGGACTACGCCGCCAGCACGATCTACGTGGGCGACGAGGTCGAAGCTTCGATCGAACGGCAGCGCCGCATCGTCAGCGAGCTCGAGGAGCTGCTGGAGGTGGCCGAGCTCGCGCACATGCTGCGCGAATCGCTGGCGCAACGCGACTTCCGGTCGCTCGACGTCGGCGTCGAGGCGGTCGAGCGTGCGGCGGCCGATTGGCTGCGGTCAGGGATCGCAGACGGGCGGCAGCTTCGGCTCGCCGCGCGTCTGCTGCCTGCCCGTGAAGGGCTGCTCGCGCTCGCCGACGCGCTCGAATCGGTCGGAGAGCCATGGATCTCGGAGGCGACGCTGCGCGACCTCCTCGGAGCGCTCCGCCAGTTCCCGGCGCACCTCGTGGATCGCATCGGCGCCGAGGCGGAGATCGACATCGACATCCCTCTTGACGAGATCGAGCCTGGTGCGGTCCGGGCGCTGATCGTCGCCCTGCGTCATGGCGCCGAGCAGCTGCGGATCGACGGGGGCCCGTCGTGATCGACCAACGGCCCCCGGTGCGCGCAGCGGATGCCGGGGAGCTGCTCGCGGCCGGCACCAGCCTTGCGGTCGCGAGCGCTACGACCGGCCTCCTCAGCGATCAGATCGCGCTCGCGCACGCGGCGCCGGAGCTGCTCTGCTTCGACAGGGCATCCCCTGAGCAGCTGACACGACTCCAACACGCCTCCGACGAGTTGGCGCACGCAGTCGTCGAGTTTCTCGAGGCCGTGCAGCCGCAGCTCGTCTCGGGTGCCCGCGAGCGGATGGCACTGGCGGTCGCGGAGGCGGAACATGTCCAGTCCCGTGCTCGGGAGGCTGCTCAAGCCGTGTCGGTCTCCTCCTCGTGAGCCTGTCGAACCTCGTCTTCTTCTATCGGCGGCGGTTGCGTGCGCGCCGGGTGCAGGAGCTGCTCGCGCTCGTCGGGATCGCCGTCGGCGTGGCGTTGCTGTACTCGGTGCAGGTATCGAGCACGAGCCTCTCCGGATCGGTCGAGCAGCTGACGCAGGGGCTGTTCGGCCGAGCCCAGTGGCAGCTCGTCGCCCGTGGCCCTGACGGTTTCGACCAGCGCACGGTCCGCATGCTCGCCAGCAACCGAGACGTGCGCGCGGCGGTGCCGGTGATCGAGGTGCCGGCGAGCGTCACGGGTCCAGGCGGCAGCGCCTCGGTGACGATCTTCGCGGCCGGCGGCGGCCTTCGCGGCCTGGGCGGCGACGTCGCCCGCTTCGAGACCGTCTACCGAGGCGTGCGCACGGCGATGCTGCCGCGCGCGGTCGCCGACGCGGTCGGGGCGCGCTTCGGCGGGAGTGTGACGCTCGACGCGAAGGGTCGCGCGGTGCCGGTGTCGATCGGTGCGATCGTCGATCGGGCCGACGTCGGTGCCTTGAGCGAGATCACCGGTGTGCTGCTGCCGTTCGCCTATGCGCAGGAGCTGACCGGGCTCGAGGGTCGCGTCTCTCGCGCGTATGTGGCGGCGCGTCCGGGTCGTGAGCAGGCGGTCGAGGCTTTCCTGCGCCGTGTCGCTGCAGGCCACCTTGACGTGCGGCCGGTCGACTTCGACGCCCAGGTGTTCGCGCAGGCGGCGGCACCGAACGATCAATCGACCGGACTGTTCGCCGCCATCAGCGCGTTCGTGGGGTTCCTGTTCGCGTTCAACGCGCTGCTGCTCGTCGCCGGCCAACGACGCGAGCTGATCGCCGAGTTGCGCGGGCTCGGTTTGAGCCGGCGGACGATTACAAGAGTGCTCGCGATGGACGCGCTCGTGCTGGGAGCCGTCGCGTCGGTGCTCGGGCTGGCGCTCGGCGAGCTGCTCTCGCGGACGGTCTTCCCGCCGCGTCCCGGCTATCTCGCACTCGCCTTCCCCGTAGGCATCGGTCGCGTCGTCGACCTGCGCACGATCGTTGTCGCGATTGCGGGTGGACTGCTTGCATCTCTGCTCGCGACATTCGTGCCGCTGCTGCCGACCCTGTGGCCGCGATCGGCGATCAGGGCCGCCTACGTCCGCGGCGGCTCCGCACGAGCCTCCAAGCGGTGGGCGTTCGGAGCTGGGGTCATGTGCCTCGGCGTATCGATGCTTGTCCGCATCACAGCGCCCGAAATGGCGGCTCTCGGCATCGTGACGCTTATCGCGGCCTTGCTGCTGAGCCTGCCCTGGATTCTCGATGCGGCGCTTGCGGCCGTGGACCGCACGCGCGCATGGATGCACAGCTCCGCGCCGCTGCTCGCTGTCGGCGAGTTGCGCGCCAGTGGCGCTCGGTCGGTGGCCGTGGCGGCAATCGCGGGGATCGCGCTGCTGGGAGCCGTCGCGCTGGAGGGGTCGCATCGAGACCTGCAGCGCGGCTTGGATCAAGACGTGCACGAGCTGAGTGCCGTCACGGACATCTGGGTGACCGCAGCGGGCACCGCGAACGCACTGGCGACGATGCCGTTCCACATCGACGCGGCAGGACGGTTGCGAAGGGCTGCCGGCGTTCGACGGGTGGAGGTCCAGCGCGGCGCGTTCTTGGATCTCGGCGATCGGCGGGTGTGGGTGATGGCGCCGCCGAGGAGCGCGCCCGAGCCGGTCCCAGCCGGGCAGATGCTCGACGGCGATCCAGCCCAGGCGATGGCCCGATTGCGTCGACGCGGGTGGGTCGCGCTCTCCGAGGCACTCGCCCAGGAGCGGCACCTGTCGGTCGGCGAGGCGTTCACGCTCAACGCTCCCAGGCCGGTGCGCGCGCGGGTCGCGGCGATCATCTCCAACCTCGGCTGGACGCCCGGCACGATCGTGCTCAACGCCACCGACTACGCGCGCGCGTGGGCCAGTTCGGATGCGAGCGCGCTGCGTGTCACGCTTGCCCCAGGCGTCTCGCCGGCGGAGGGCAGAGCACTCGTGCAGCGCGCGCTCGGTCCAGGATCGGGGTTGACGGTCGAGACGGCCGCCGAGCGCGAGCAGCGCCAGCGCGAGACCGCCCGCCAAGGCTTGGCGCGTCTGACGCAGATCGCGGGGCTGATGCTCGGTGCTGCTGCCCTGGCGATGGCCGCCGCGATGGGCGCGATGGTCTGGCAGCGCCGGCAACGGATCGCCGCCGTCAAGCTGCTCGGGATCAGCACCCGCCGCGTCTGGCACGCGCTGCTGATCGAGACCGCGGTGCTGCTCATCGTCGGTTGCACGATCGGCACGCTGTTCGGCATCTGCGGTGCCCAGCTGCTCAACCGCACGCTGACGACCGTCACCGGCTTCCCCGTCCAATCCTCGCTCGCGCTTCCCGTCGCTGGCGCCGCCTACGCGGTCCTCGCGCTCACGGCCTTCGCCATTGCCGCCGCCGCCAGCTACTTGGCGGCTCAAGTCCCGACACGAGAGGCGCTGCTGGAGTGAGCGTCATCCGACCGGGCGCGCACGGGTGCGTCGATGACGGAGGATGACCCGCGCGCCGGCGTGCGGCGTGACGATGACGCTGCGCCAGCGCGGTCGCTCGGGTTTGGCGGCAGCGGGGTGGACGCTCACGGTCGAGATCGCGGCGGCGAGCACGGTCTCCAGCTCGAGCAGCGCGAGCCGGCGGCCTGGGCAGCGCTTGCGTCCGCCGCCCCAGGGCAGCCACGACGCCCCGGGATGCTCATCGAGGAACCGTTCTGGCCGGAACTCGTCCGGCGACGAGAACGCGACGGGGTCGTGGTGGAGCAGGTAGATGCAGACGAGCAGTTGCGCCGGCGGCTCGTATGTCCAGCCGCCGATCGCGATCGGTGCAGCGACCGCCCGAGGGATCGCGAACAGGAAGACCGGGCGATGACGCAGCACCTCAAGCACCGTCGCGGTCAGGTAGGAACGCTCGCCAGCCGCCAGCTCTCCGGCGAGCCGCTCCTGAACGCGGGGGTGGTGGGCGAGCAGCTGGAAGGCCCAGCACAGCTCCGCCGCCGTCGTCTCGTGACCGGCGAGGATCAACGACATCAGGCTGTCGCGGACGTAGCCGGCGGACAACGGACGCCCGCCGGCGTCTCGCGCGGCGATGAGCGTCGTGAGGACGTCGCTCTGGTCGCCCGGCCGCTCGCGACGCGCCTCGACGAGATGGAGGAGCATCGCGTCGGCGGCAGCGCGGTCAGCGAGGAACCGCCGCCACGAGGCACGGCCGCCAGGCAGTGAGCGCGATGCCGGCAACGTCAACCCGGTGCCGGCCGTCAGCGCGAGCATCGAGAGGAGTCGCCCGTGCAGTTCGGGCACCTGCTCGATGTCGTGGCCGAAGAGCGCGTGCAGGATCACGCGCAGCGTCAACGCGCGGAGCCGGTCGTGCAGCGGGAGCGAAACGTCACGGGGCCAGGTGGCGATCTCGCGCTCCGCCAGCTCGCGCACCGTCTCGGCGTGCTCGTCGATCGCGCGCTGCGAGAAGGCGGGGGAGAGCATCGTGCGGCCATGCCAGTGCATCTCGCCGTCGGCGAGCATGAACGACCGCTCGCCGACGATCGGCATGATCGTCGCGCCGCCTTCGCCCGGCAGCAGCAGCTCCGGCGAGGCGGCGAAGACCTCCTTCGCCTCCGAGAGATCCGACAAGAAGACGAGCGGCGGGCGCGCGAGCGCGTGGATCGTGAAGCGCGGCCCGTAGCGCCGGCGCATCGCGCTCAGGAACGAGAACGGCCAGCGCCACAGCAGCCAGGTCTGCAGCGCACCCGGAAGCGGCGGGCTCGGCGGCAGGCCCGCACGCGCTTCGGCACCTCGCACCGGGCGAGCCTATGGACGAGCAAGTGATGCCCCAACCCGACTTTCCGGGTTGGCTACTCGGATGGGAGGAGGTCTGTGGGTCCGACTTCAAGCAGAGATGACGGGGATGACGGCACAGCTGCTTGCCAGACTTCGGAGCGAGGACACCGGCACTGGCGCGGGACCGGGGACGCGTGAGCAAGGAGCAGCCGCAATCGGAGGGGCGTCGTTGCCGCTGCGGCTAAGCTCGGCGCGATGACCGACCCTGAGACGAAAGCACCGTCGAGCGCTGTACCAGCCGGCCGGAGCGGTGCCGCACTACTACTCCTTGCGGGCCTGCTGAGCGCCGGCGGCCTCGGCCTCGGCTTCTTCATGGTCCATGAGGGCTATGACTCCGTCGCGGCTTGGATCGCGATGACCGCTGCCGTGCTGTCGGCGGCGATCGTCGCGGGGCGCGCCGGCCGGTCACCGTAACGTCGGGAGAACGTCAGCGCCTGCGCGCTCCGCGCACCTTCACGATCAGCTGGGTTGCCTCCGCCTTGAGTCCCTCGATGCGCCCCCGCGCCTTGCTTCTCAACCACTCCTCCTTGAGAGGGACGCCTGCGCTCAGCAGAGCCTTTGTCTGTTCCTCGTTCAGCTTGTAGTCATGCTTCGCCCGATGCCGCTCCACGGCGCGCGCGAGCGCTTGCTTGCGGTCGTAATCCGATCGCAGCAGCGGGCACAGCCGCACGACGACGGCGAGGTTGCTGCTCGGTTGCCCACTCGCCAGCAATCCGGCGCAGATGGAAGCGACGTCGCTGCGGGCATTACGCGTCCGCAGGCCGCGTCCGACGAGTACGCTTACCAGCCGCAAGCGCCGGTAGTCGTTGAGCCGGTCGTTGTACGCCCGTCTGAGGAAAAGCTCGCTCCTCACGCGTTCGACAATTGGTCGCTCCTCGACCTCGCTGCCCGCAAGGGCACCCGCCCAGCGCTCCGCGTTGAAGCTGATGCTCACGAGCTGTCTGAGCAATGACGTGTTGCGCCTCTTGCGGCTGTGACCGGACCGGACGCGGCCGGCCCATTCCCGCAGCGCTGCTGCGGCCCCATCTGATGGCGACGAGCCGTATGCGATGACGCTCTCGGCAACCGCACGCGCGGGCGGGTCGAATTCGAGCCATTCAGCGAATGCCGCCGTCGCTGCCGCCGACGGGCGTCCGCCACGCAACGCAGCCAGCAGCGCCACTCTGTACTGCGGCACCTCCGTCAGGACGCCCTGCCGGCTCAGGCGCTGCGACAGCGCGACGTGTGCCAGCAGCGCCGCATCCGACGCCTCGCCATCTATCACGCCGTCTGGGAGCGCCGTCAGCAGCTCGCGGATGGTTGCCTCATCGAGCGCCTCGGCCATCTCGGCGACGCCCAGCAGCCACACGTCGAGCCGCTCGGGATCGTCCGGTCTGGCTCGCAGGAGATCTTCGCCGCGCAACGCGCGCAGCTCTCTGTCGAGGTCTGCCGTCTCCGCCAGCGTGGCCAAAGCGCGGTGCAGCCGCACTCGCGCCGCCTGCTGCTCCATGTCGGACGTCCATTCCGAAGCGAGCGCCTCGCGTGCCGCGCTGACGATCTGCTCCGTCTCAGCGACGCTTCGTCTGAGCAGGAACGGCTGGAGCGTCTCAAACGCGTGCGCCATTTCGTTGTCATCGTCGCCGCCGGCGCCCTGGCCGAATCTGCGGATTAGGCGCACAACCACCGCGGTGGCTCGTCGTGAAAGACATGCCTCGATCTCGGCATTCGGAGTCCCGGAGCCGAGCACGGCGACCTCGCGCGCGTAGCCATTGTTCTTGTCGGCCGGCGCAAGTGCCCACAAGGTGAGCAGCAGTTCGACCTGCAGCTCGGCACGGCCCAAAGCCGGTACGTACGTATCCGCCCGCTCCGCCACGGGCGCGTATATGCGCCGTCCGTCGGCGTCGAGCAGGCCCAACAGGATCCGCGCCAGAAGCTTTGGCCGAGAGGCCCCGCTCAGCAGTGGCGCGTCGAGCGATGCGATCAGCTCCTCTGCGTCCATCGCTACAGCTCCTCGTCGTCGGCTTCGGACTGTTCCAGCGCCGCGCCGATGGCTTCGAAGATCGTGTCGTCTTCAAACAGCTCGAGCCCTTCGACCTCGCTCAGGCGCTCCAGCGGCAGCGTGAGGACGTGTGGATCTGACGCGAGCTGCGCGGCGACGGCCGAGCGCACTCTCGGCAGAGTCCCGCCCGGGAGTTTGGAGCCGAGGCTCCCCAACTCGGCGACGAGCTGCGGTGATTGCCACATGCGCTCGTCGCGCAGCAAGTCGGCGAGCAGGTCGCCGTCCTGCGAACGCAGTGCTGCGATTCGCAGCGCACCCAGCAACTGGTCGGGTTCCAGCTCGCTCGACTGGCGGTATGCCCGGAGGCTGCCGACGAGCTCGCCGTCGATCGTACGGGCCGTGTCTCCGAGTTGCCTGGCCAGCTCCATGAGCACGGTCATGACGCCCCTCCGCTCGACGCTCAGGACCTCGTCCACCATCGAGGCCAACAGCTTGGCGGCCGCGAGCCGCTGTTCCGGGCCGACTTGCGCGAGCGCCCGAAGGACCGCGGTGGGCGCGTCTGTGCTGTCGCGCTCGATCAGCTCTGCCAGCTCCGGGTCGCCAAGGCCTACGTCGTCGCCGGCAGACTGAAGGTAGAGCAGATCTCGCCGGATGTCGTCAACGTGCGCGGTGCGCTCGAGATAGCGTCTGAGTTCCTCTCGGCGGCGTCGGCGGAGTTCCTGGACGCGCGCACGATCCTCTCGGTGCGGGTGCTCCTGTCCCTGGGCGCCTTCGTCGTGGCGCTCGTCATCGTCGTCGCGAGTGAGCAGCAGCATGTCGGAGTCGCGCGACGTGTCGCTTCGGAGGTTCCATCGGGCCAGTAGCGTCTGCACCGACGGCGACGGGGCGGGACCCTCTGACAACAGCAGCCTTGGCAGCCGGGGCTCCTGCGAAAGATCGGCCGCGAGCTGCGGAAACTCGGTCTGCAGCACGGTCAGCTTGGCGATCTCCTGCGCGCGAGCGGGCCAGGAGCCCGCGATGCGTGACTGCGCGACCCGAACGTTGACTGCGAAGTTGTTCAGCAGCACCTTCACGCGGCGCGGGCTCCGCACGTGGGAGGGGATCAGCACGAAGAGCACCGCGTCGAGCGCCGGTGTGGCCCCGGGGCGACCGCCGTCCTGCGTAGCAAGCTCACGCCACAGGCCGCCGTCGCGCTCCAGCACGAGCTGCCGGGCATATGTGGTCAGGCGGCGCACGCGCAGCGGTGGCAGTGCTACCTGGTGCTGGAAGATCTTGTCGAGGTACGCGCTCGCGGTGCTGAAGTAGGGGCTCTCCTCGTCGAGAGGCGTCGACTGTTCGGCCTCGATCAGTGCGCGCTCGATCACCTCGCGGTCGGCCGCGACGACGAACACGGAATCGGTCTGGTCGAGGAACGTGCGTATCGCCTTCAGAGTTGCCACGACGTCTCTGCGCGAGCAGCGGTCGAGCTCGTCAATGAAGAACACGAGTCGGCTGGCGGTCAGCGGCGCTGGCGCGGACGGCTGGCTGCCGCGCCACCAGACGCTCAGCTCCCGCCAGTGCAGTCGCGCAAGGACATCCTCGCGCGCGGTGTGCCACCAGTTGTCGAGTTGCTCGCGGCGGCCGCCCGACGCCACCGGCTCCTTGGCGGCTGCGAGCAGCCGCCTGAACGTCGACGAGAAGCGCTCGTCCTCGGAGACCTGCGACTGCTCGACCTGCACGGTGCCGATGTCGAACAGGGTCCGCACGAGCGCCACAACGAGCGCAACGGTCGCGCTGCCGGAGAGGAAGGAGGGCAACGTCCGCTGGATCTCACCGAAGAAGTCCTCCGACGTCAGCAGCGACGCGCATCCGGCGAGGGTGGCGAACAGGGCGACGAAGAGGGTGAACAGGACGGCGAAGCGCACGCCCAGTCTGCGCATGCCTGTCAGCAGCCGGGCCGTGCTGACCTCGGCGACCCGCCGGCTCTCGTAGAGGCCGCGGTGGAACTCGCGGTAGCGCGGATCGCGCTCGTCGAGCTGCAGCTCCTGCGCGGTGTGCGCGATGAAGTTGCGCTTGAGCGCCTCGCCGCCGTACTTCCAGGCGTCGTAGCGCACGAGTCGCACGTCGTCCGAACCTTGAAGCTCTTTCTCTAGGAGCCCCGCCACGCTCGACTTTCCGGATCCCCAGGGACCGAACAGCGCGATGTTGAGAGGCGGCTCGCCATTGCGGATCAGGTCGGCGAGGCGGGCTGCGATCTGCTGGTGGTTGAAGTGATCCTGGTCGTCGCCCTTAAGCGCACGGTCCGGAATCAGGTCAGGCGCTTGAAGTGAGGCCGGCGGCACGCGGTCAAGTGTCGCTGGCTGGACGGACAGTCAGGCGACGTCGCATGCCGCCTAAGGGAGTGCTTGTGCGATGGTGCGACCGTCGGCAAAGCGATTCGCGAGTCGGGCAGACGCTCGTCGGTTCGACTCGGCTCCGTGTACCCAGCGTGTACATCGGCGGCGTCCACCGGGCTCCCGACCGTAGCTTCGGGCACCGCAAACCCCCGTAGTTCCGGCACTTCCGGACACCCTCGTCAATCCTCCGACGCCCTCTCACGGCGGAAACCGGGGTTCGAATCCCCGTGGCGGTACTCCACGAAAGCCCCGCAAATCGCGGGGCTTTCGTCGTTTCCCAGCTGGTCTGGCGGGTGCCTTGCGCTGTTCTCATGCACTGAGCGTGCACATCGGGCTCCGAGGGCTGCCCCCCGTGACGGTCTCGTGCTCGGCGAGCTGCAAGAGCATGTCCCTCAAGCGCGCGCGAAGAAGCAGCGCCGCCGCGCCCCTGGCTCGACGCTCTGGACGCCGAGGACTTGGCCGCCGGCCTGCGCCACGGCAACCGCGACCGACTCATCCGGCCGCGGCGCGGCGGCAAGCACCGCGCGCTGATGCCCGCTGGGATCGCGCGGGGTCACGGAGATCACGACGACCGTCGCCTGTGAGCGTCGCTCGTGCCACGGGTCGAGACTGCTCAGCGACAGCTCGAGCAGGTGCGCGCCGGCGGTGGCCGGCACCGTGATCTCCAGCGGCACCTCGATTGAGTCGCCCGGGAGCAGGATCGCGTCGATCGTGGTTTCGGCGGCGAGGGTCAAGGCGCGCTCGCCCCCGCCCCAGGACGCCCGAGCACGAAGCGGGCTGACCGCCGAGCCGAGCGTCGTCGTGCCGGTGTTGGAGATGGTCATGGCAAGCTCGCCCGGCTTGCCGGCGACCAGCGACAGCCGTTCGCGCGCCGCGACGCGCGCCTGGAGCGCGTCCCGCGGGGTAGGTGCCCGGGCCTCGGCCGCTGGCGTCTCCCCGCTGGCGAAGTCGACTACCGCGACGCCGAGCAGCCGCAGCACGCGGAGCGCCTCCCTGATCATCTCCGTGGCGCGACCCGGCGAAAGCGTCGCGCCGTAGACAAGGTCGAACGTCTCGTCGGCGAACGGGAGCTGCTCGGCCGGGTCGGAGCTCGCCACGTCGCACTGGTCGAAGCTCTCGCCGAGCGCCTCCGTGAACGAATCGCGGACCAGCGCGAGCGCGCGATTGCGCACCAGGCCGGGTCGCACCTGCTCGACGTCGACAAGCAGGTCGGCGGCCTCGGCTCGGGCGCTCTCGATCGGCGCACGGGGCGCCGCTGCCGCGGGGGGCGGCATGCTTACTCCCGCCACCGACCCGGGCGGGACCGACTTGGCCACCGGCTGCTCGCGCGACCCGCTCAGAGCGAGCAATCGCCGCGCGGCCCCTTCAAGGCGCCTGCCCACGCGAGAAGCGCTCGGCTCAGCCCGCGGTGGCCGGAGCTGCGTCAGTCTTCTGGAGGTAGAGGATCAGCGCGGGGTTCAGCAGGTGCACCGGGCCCGGGGCCTCATCCACCAGCTGAAACTCGACGGCGCCCGCCTTCAGCTTGGTCACGACCTCATGCGGGTCATCGACCACGACGATCGAGGCGTCGGAAAATACGATCTTCGTTGGCAAGAGCGGCTCCGTTCTCATTTGCTGCCGGGCTGCGGTCGTAACCATCATCGGCGCCGCCGAACGAACGCTTGACCTTGCAGCCGTCTCGATGACAACGACCGATATCGATCGGCGTCTGACCGCCTCCCTGCCGGAGGTCACGTCGGTCGCCGGCACCGGCTGGCCGTGGGACCAGATCCTCGACGCGTCGCTGGATCTGCCCACGGTGGGAGCGCTCGATGATGCGCTCTGCTTGGAGGTAGCCGGCTGGGTCGTCGGCAGCTCGCGGCCGGTCCAGGCGGTCAACGTCGTCGTCGACCCGTTCCCGCCCGACGGCCTGCGCGTCCTGACCGTGCCGGTGTCGGTGGTTCGCGAGGACGTGCTTGCGCGCTTTCCGCATCTTCCAGCCGGCCAGCCGTGCGGCTTCAGGACGGTGCTGTCGCTCGCGGGGCTGCCGGCGAGCTTCTCGGTTCGGATCGAGGCGGTGTTCGAGGACGGCGTGGTCGAGCGCTGTCTGGAGATCCAAGGTCGGCATCCGCTGCTGGACCTGGGCTACCGCCCGTCCCTCGACCCGCTGATGGTGACGAGCCTCGGTCGCACGGGCACCACGTGGCTGATGCGCCTGCTCGGGGAGCACCCGCAGATCGCGGTGCATCGCGCGTACCCCTATGAGGCGCGCGCATGCTCGTACTGGATGCACGCGTTCGACGTGCTTGCCGACCCGCACCATCGCGATCTCGCGAACAAGGACGAGTTCCACGTGCATCGTGCGGCGGTGGGACACCATCCGCTGCACGAGACCGGCTGGGACGACCCCGCGGTCTATGGCTGGCTCCGGGGAGAGTATCTCCGGCAGGTGGGCGCGTTCGCGCTGACCGCGACAGACCGCTTCTACACGTCGATCGCGGAGGGGAACGGGTGCGCCGACGCCCGGTGCTTCGCCGAGAAGTTCCACGTCGGCCATGGCCGGTGGTTCGTCCGCAGCCTCTACGACAAGGTGCGGGAGATCGTGCTGGTTCGCGATCCGCGAGACACGTTCTGCTCGATCCTGGCGTTCAACGCGAAGCGCGGCAACATCGGGTTCGGCCGGCAGGAGGTGTCGACGGACGACGCGTTCGTCGAGAACGTTCGCCTGGACTTCTCCCGCCTGCTCGCGGTCGTCGACGCGGACCCGGCGACGACGCACCTCGTGCGCTACGAGGATCTGATCCTGCGTCCGGTCGACACCCTCCGGGAGCTCCTGGAGTTCGCGGAGCTCGACGCAGACGACGCCGTCGTCGAAGGGGCGATCCAGGCGGCCAGCGGTGACACGAGAGAGTTGGCCGAGCACAGGACGGTGGGCGATGCCGGCGCCTCCGTCGCTCGCTGGCGGCGTGACCTTCCGCCGGAGCTGGCGAAGCGCTGCAACGAGCGCTTCGAACCGATCCTCGCCCGGCTCGGCTACGACCTCGCGTGAGCAGCAGCGAGCTGGGCGAACGAGCACAACTCGATTCGCTCCTCCGCGAGCGCGGCCGCGACCAGCGGGTCGCATAGCGCAGCCAGCTCCAGCGGGCGCTCGTGGGCGTAGCTCGACGCGAGCTCCGGCTCGCTGGCCGGATGGCAGCCGAGCTCGGTCGTGCCCGGCGGCAGCGCGCGGATCAGCCGGATCAGGTGGTCGCGAGAGATCCCCTCGGGGTACGGCTCGCCCTTGCCGTACTGGCCGTAGAAGTCGCCGAGATACGCGATCCCCGGGGTTTGCTCCCGCACCGGGACCGCGAGCCGCTCGCCGGCGGCGATCAGTGTCGAGCGGACCGGCTCCGGGCGGTGGACGTGCTGGTGCGAGTCGAGGTGCGTGGGCGGGCGGCCGACCAGCCGCTCGAAGCTCGTGAGCTGGCGCTCGAGCTCCACCCGCACCGAGGCCGGCGCGTCGTCGGCCAGGACCTCGTACAGCGGTCGCCACTCGGCGTCCTCCACCGTCCACTCGCACAGGTCGAGATGCAGTCCGACCGACAGCTCGGGGTGCGCTCGCGCGTAGGCGGCGGCCGCCGGCGCGTCGGGCCAGCGCACCATCAAGCTGGCGCTGGTCACGATGCCGTGCTCGTGTCCACGGGCGATGCCGCGGTTGATCCCCGGGCTGCGACCGAAGTCGTCGGCGTTGACGATCAGCCGCCGCGTCGCGGACGTCATCTCAGACCCTCGAGCGCGGCCGCCGCGGCGTGCGCCTCGGCGATCCAGTCGAACCGCTGGTGCGCGGGTGCGCGCCAGCCCGGCATCCAGCCGAGCCAGCGGACCGCGAGGTGAAGCCGCGCGCACAGCAGGAGCTGCTCCAGCCGCTCGCGCCGCAGCGACCGGCCGCGGCGGCGCGCGTAGGCGTCGACGACGGCAGCGGCGAGCGACGCGGGCAGGCCGGCGATCAGCGCGGCGAGATCGAGCACGGCCGGGCCGGCGCCGAGGAGCTCGAGATCGAGCGGGCACACGCCGGACCCGCGCGGCGCGCGCACGATCACGTTCGACGGGTAGAAGTCGCCGTGCACCGTCACCGAGTCCTCTGCAGCCAGCCTCTCGATCGCGACGGCGTGCGCGCGCTCGATCGCGGCCAATCCTGCGTCCGGGGCGAGCGCCAGCGCGCGCGGCAGCCATCGCTCGTAATGACCCGTGTCATAGCGCAACCACGGTGGACCGGCCGGCGGCGGGTCGAGCTCGTGCAGGCCGGCGAGCCAGTGGGCGACCTCGCGCCAGTCTGCCGGATCCCCGGACTGCCACAGCGGGACACCTTCGACGTGCTCGATCAACAGCCAGTAGCGGTCATGGTCGGGGTCGACCTCCGCGCCGAGCAGCCGCGCCAGGCCGAGGCCCGGCGCTGAACACAGCCTCCGGTAGGCCTCGATCTCCCGGCGCGGGTCGTACAGAGACTCCGGACCTGGATGGCGCGAGCGGGCGCTGAGGTCCTTGAGCACCACCTGGCGCTCCTCGCCGCCGCTGTCGCGCAGGCGGATCTCGGTCAGCGCGCAGCTCGACTGCAGCGCGTGCGGGCGCGCGTCGAGCACGTCGCACGCGGCGCCGAAGACCCGTTCGATCGCCGCGCGCAGCCCGCTGTCCAGCACCGTGGTCACCCGATCCCTCCCAGCTCCTGGAGCAGCCGGCCGAGCACGATGCGCGAGTCCAGGTGCGCCTCGGCGACGCCGCGCGCGGCGGCGGCGTGCGCCTCGTAGTCGGACGCGAGCGCTGCGAGCGCTGCGAGCGCGCCGTCCGTGTCCCCGAACGTGAGCAGCCCCTCGCCGACCGGCAGCGCCCCGGCGAGTCGCGTGTCTTGGGCGAGCACCGGCCGGCCGCTGGCCAGGTAGCACGCGCTGCGGTCGCTGAACCACCCGCAGCGCGCAACGACGTAGCCGTCCTTGGCCACGCCGAGCTCGGCCTTCGAGCCGGCGATGAAGCGGCGATAGGACGCGGGCGTCCCGGCGACGTGCCGCGGGTCGGCGAGCTCCCATCCGCCCGTGTCGAGCGCTTGGAGGTCGGCCGCCTCGTCGGGGTGGATCGCGAGCGCGAGCACGAACCGCTCGGCCGAGCGCCCCGGCAGGTCGACCAGGCGCCGCAGCGAGTGGGCCTTCTGCCCGTAGAACGCGCCGCCGGACTCGATCGAGCCGTACGAGCGCCAGTTCGCGAGCGTCGTGACCGGGCCGGCCGGTGCCGGCGGCACGGCCGGCCAGCGACTCAGCACGACCGGCGGCAGCGTGTGCCGCCAGTCGACGCCGCAGGCCGGGATCGCGCAGCCGTCGCGCCCGATCGCCGCCCCGACCGTGAAGTGATGGGTGTGGCGGTCGAAGCCGCGGTCGATGCCCGACGCGTGCCAGAGCTGGTTGAACGCCGGATCGAGGTCGACGTACGCTCGCGTGCGGAAGCATCCGAGCAAGTCCGAGCGCTCCAGCACTCCGGACAGGTTGAGCAGCGCGTCCGCTGACATGCACGCCTCGCGGACCGCCTGAAACGAGGCCCCGACCGTCTCGCGCCCCTCGCCGACGAGCAGCGCCGCCTGGTCGCCGAGCTGGAACTCGGCGCGCAGCGCCTCGAACGTCCGCACCGTCTCCGGCTGAAGCTGCGCCACCGGCTCGAGCAGCCAGACGTCGTGTCCGAGCTCGCGCAACCCGAGCACGTACTGAAGCACCGCCCAGCTCGCGCCCGCCTGGCCGGCGACGTCGAACGCCCTGCCGGCGACGACGATCCGCATCCCGCCTCTCACAGGACCTCCTCGAGCATCCGGCCGATGACGCGCGCGGAGTCGAAGTGCTCCTCGGCCAGCGCGCGGGCGGCACGGGCGTGCGCGGCGTAGTCGCGCTCGACCGAGCGCAGCGCGGCGAGCGCCTCGCGTGGCGTGCCGAACGTCAGCAGCCCGTCACCGACAGGAAGCTCGGCGGAGAAGCCGGTGTCCTGCACGATCGCGGGGCGGCCGGAGGCGAGGTACCTGGTCGTGCGGTCGCTGAACCAGCCGCAGGACGTCTGCACGTAGATGCCCTGCGCCACCGACAGCTCCGCGTCCGAGCCCTGGACGTAGCGCCGGAACGACGCCGGATCGCCGGTCAGCGGCCGCGGGTCGACGACCACCCAGCCGTCCTCGCGCAGCCGCTGGGCGGCGGGCTCCTCGACGGGGTCGATCGCCAGCGCGATCTCGAGCTCGCGATCGGCCAGGCGCGGCAGCTCGGCGAGCTTGCGCAGCTCGTGGACCTTCTGCCCGTAGCGCACCCCCGCGTGCTCGACGGGCCCGAACGGCCCGCGCCAGCTCGCGACGGTGGTGACGCGCCCGCAGCGCTCGCCGGGACACGCGGGCCAGTCGGAGAGGACGACCGGCGGGCGCATCCCGCGCCACGCGATCCCGCAGTCCGGGATCGGGCAGCAGTCCGTCCCGATCCGCGTCCCGAACGTGTAGTACGTGTCGTGGCCGTCAAGCCGGCCGTCGATCAACCCCGCGGCGTACCAGAACTGCGTGTAGCCGGGGTCGTCGTCGACGTACACCGCCCGGCGGGCCGCGCGGCGCAGCTCCGCGTCCTGGAGGTGGCCGCTGAGGTTGACGAGCAGCGAGCAGCGGGCGGCGACGTCGAGCAGCGCGTCCCGGCTCAGGCCGCCGCCGATCGCCTCCCCGCGTTCATCGAGGAACACGGAGCGCGAGCGCTCACCGAACTCGCCGACGACCGCCTCGAAGAAGTCGACCGCACCACCGGTGGGCCCGCTCAACTGCTCGACGAAGTACGCGTCGATCCCGAGCTGCCCGAGGCCGCGCGTCCACGACAGCCGCGACCACGCGTTGCCGCCGTTGCCGGGCTTGCCGGCGAGCGCGCCGGCGACGAGCACGATCACGGCGCCGTCACCTCGTCGACGAGCTCCGTCAGCACCCGGTCCGAGTCGAACCACTCCTCGGCGAGCGCCCGCGCCGCGCGCGCGTGATCTTCGTAGTCGCGCATGATCGATTGCGCGCCCGCGACCGCGCCTTCGAGCGAGTCGAACGTCACCAGCCCGCGCCCGACCGGGTACAGCCCGGACAGGCCGGTGTCGAGCGCGAGCACGGGCTTGCCGCTGGCGAGGAAGCACGCGCTGCGGTCGCTGAACCAGCCGCCGTGCGAGCGCACGTACATCCCCTTCGCCACCATCAGCTCGGCGCCGGCGCCGGCGATCAGGCGCCGGTAGGCGAACGGGTCCGCGGTCAGCGCGCCGGCTTCGAGCAGCCGCCAGCCGCCGCGCCGCAGCAGCTCGGCGTCGCGGCCGTCGGCGGGATCGATGTCGAGCGCGGCGTCGAAGCGCGCGTCCACCTTGCGCGGCAGCTCGCTCAGGGCGCGGAACTCGTGCACGCGCAGCCCGTAGGTCTCCTGCTCGTACTCGAGCGGGCCGAACGGGCCGCGCCAGGCGCCGATCGACATGAAGCCGCGTCGTGCCGGGGCGGGCGGGGCGGCGGCCGGCCAGTGCTCGAGCACCACCGGCGGGCGCGTGCGGATCCACTCGACGCCGCACGTCGGCACGCGCGATCCGGACAGCCCGACGCGCGCGCCCACGGTCACGAACCGATCGTGCCCGGCGAGCACGTCGGCGAGCCCCAGCGCCCGCCACATCTGCGGGAAGCCGGGGTCGACGTCGAGGAACACGCGCCTGCTCGCGGCGGCGAGGATCTCGGCGTCGTCGAGGAACCCCATCACGTTGAGCAGGAGCTCGCTGCGACGGGTGCGCGCCAGCACCTCGTCGCGAGGCAGGCCGGCGATCGACCGGCCGCCGGCCCCGAGCACCGTGAAGCACTCGGCCAGACCGAAGCGCCCGAGGATCGCGAGCAGGCGGAGCAGCTCCGCCGACCCGGCCGGATCCGCCCCCGGCCGGCCCCGGATCATCTGCCGCTCGAGCCGATCGATCAGCAGCACGTCGAATCCGAGCCGGCGCAGGCCGAGCAGGTACTGCAGGAACACCCACGCATGCCCGCCGTAGCCGGAGCACTGAGCGACCCCGCCCGAGATCACGGCCAGCGGGCGCTCGCCGGGCATCACACCATGACGACGCTGGTCGTGCGCGCGTAGCCGAAGGCGTCGAGGGCGGGCCCGAACGACTCCTCCGCCGCGGCCAGCACCGCCGGGTCCATGTCCTGCATGTGGCGGCCGACCGACGAGCTCGCGTCGGGGCTCGTACGGTGCGCGGCCACGTGCGAGCCCTGCGCGGTGGCTTCGGCGGCGATCGCGCGCCGCCGGCGCGGCTCGCACTTCAGCCCGAGGTGATCGACGATCCGCTCGAACGTCTGCGCGGGCTGCGCGACCAGGTCCTCATAGCGCACCGTGAGCGCCGCGTCGCCGCGCTCATGGGCGTACGCGACCAGCCGCGTCAGTGACGGCACCAGCGACAGGACGAACTCCTCGTCGTCGCGCGCGTCGCCGGTTCCGGTCTTCTGGGCGAACGCCAGCATCGAGCAGGCCATGTCGCGGAAGTCGCGCACGACGAGGATCTCGCGCCCGCCCGGATGCAGGGTGCTGCCGAGGCGAGCGGTTGCGCCCGGCTCGCGCTTCTCGGCGTAGAAGCGGGGCGCGCGGAGCCCTTGGCTCGAGCCGACGCGGGCGTACAGCTCGCTCGCGCTGCGCGTCGCGAACGCCGACAGCTCGGCGACGTACTCGCGCCCGAACCACGCGGCGAGCTCGGGGTCGTCGGTCAGCGGCGGGCCGTTGAGCGGGTGGCTGCCGACCCAGCCGGAATCGGCGTCGAACGTGTCCGGGTGGGTGGAGTGGCGCCAGTCGGCCGGTGCCGAGAGCACCCGCACCATGTGGGTCCAATACGCGGCAGGGCGAGCCGAGTAGGGATGCGCGCCGGCGACGACCACCTCGGGGTGAGCGGCGAGCATCTGCATCACGAGCGTCGCTCCGGAGCGCGGCAGCGCGGTCACCGAGACCGGCTCGATCGTCGCATCCCCGGCCGGCGCGGCAGGGAGCCCCGCGCGGCGGCCGCGGACCAGCGCGAACGGAACGCGGTGGCCGTTGGCGAAGCCGGCCTCGAGCCGTAGCACGAAGCTCTCAGGCAGCCACACACCGCCGATGCGAACGCTGAAGCCGGCACGCTGGGCGCCGGGCAGCCCGGGGTGGGCATGCGCGACGTCCTCGCGCACGATCTCGACGGGAGCGGATGCGACCCGGATGTCCTGCTGGACGACCTCGATCGAGGTCACCGGCTCGCGCCAGCCGACCACCCAGCCCGAGATCGAGATCCACCACTCGTCGCGTCGCGTGCCGGCGGCGGGGACCTCGACGCTGGCCCCGGCGAGGTGCTCGGAGGTGCCGCCCAGCGAGCGGACCTCGTCGATTTCGATCAGCTCCATCTGGCTGCTCCGTTGCTTGTGTTGTCGGACATCATCGGTACGGCGATCAGCGCCTCGAGGTGGGCGGTGCGCTCCTGTTGCTCCACCAGCGCGCTGCGCAGGCGCGCAACCTCGGCCGGGAGGGATTCGCCGAGCGTCCCGCCCCAGGCGAGCGTGGCCTGCAGGCGCCGCTCGAGCGTGCCGGCGATCCGGTCGAGCTCGACGATCCGCGCCTCGAGCGCCTCGGAGCGGGCGGCGAGGTCGCCGCGGCGAGCAGGCGGGGCGTCCGCGCTGATCGGGGCAAGCGCGTAGATCGTGCCGGTGCGAGGGTCGTCGTAGACGAGCTGATAGCCGGTCTCGAGGTGCTCGCGCATCCCGCCGTAGTACTCGAGCCACCACCCCGACGAGGCCGGGATCACCAGGTACTCCGCCCCGTTCGCGCGGAGCTGCTCGAGATGGGCGACGGCGGCGTCGCTGTCGGTCGGGTAGTAGCCGGCGTAGCCGCCGTCGCCGTTGCGGGGGAAGTGCCACGCCGTGCGCCCGCCGAGGTCGAGCAGCAGCTCGTCGCCGCGGGTGACCACGGCCAGGGTCGTGTCGGCCCGGGTGTTCGCCTCGACCGCCAGCCGCAGGCGCGAGACCAGGCCTTGGTAGTCCGGGTGCCCCTTGATCTCCGGCGGTCGCGTGCGCGCCTGCTCGGCGTTGCGCGAGCCGCCCGCGCGCGGGATCACCGCCAGCCGCTCGCCGACCACCTGCGCCACGCTCGCCTCGGAGAAGTGCGCCTCGATGTCGGCACGCGCCCGCTTGCCGCGCCGGGCGACGTCGCCGGGGTCGTCGAAGACGTGGCGCATCAGCTCGGCGGCGTGCTCGACCGACGGCTCCGCCCACGTCTCGCCCGCCGGGTACGGGCCGACGTCCCGCTCGAGCGTCACCAGCTCGTAGTCCACGGGATAGCTGTTGGCGACGTTCATGAAGTCGGTGTTGCCCGACCAGCCGGTGGCGATGACCGGCTTGCCGTGGGCCATCGCGTCGCTGAGCGTGAGCCCGGTGCCCTCGGCGCGGTGCAGCGACACGTACGCGTCGGCGGCGGCCATCAGGTCGCGGACCTCCTGCACCGGCCAGTAGCCGCACAAGATGTCGACCCGGTGGCCACTCGCGCGAGCTTCGAGCGCCGCCAGCTGGGCCTCGGCAACCTGCTCGTTGACGCACTTGATCACCAGGCGGGCGTTGTCATCCGGCTTGAAGGCGCGCGTGAACGCTTCCACGACCGCGACCGGGTTCTTTCGCTCGGCGAAGCTGTGGAAGTCGAAGATGAACGCGAACACGAACTCGCCCTGTCTGGTCTTGAGCCGGGCGCGGCCGCGCTTGCGCGAGCCGCGGACGTCGAGCGACATGACCGGTGGGACGACCACGACCGGGATCGGCGAGACCTTGGCGAGCGCGCCGGCGATGAACGAGGTCCCGACCCAGATCTCGTCGTACCACGGGAAGCGGTTGTGCCACTCCTGCGGGAACGAGGGCAGCTCCCAGGCCCAGACGCCGATGTTGTAGCGGTTGCGGAAGTTCTGCTCGCCGAGCTCGGAGACGACGTGGAAGTGCTCGTCGGCGTTGATCACCACGAGGTTGACGTCGTGGCGCCACTCGTCGTCGACCTCCACGATCGTCGGATCCGCGGTGCGATTGACCGTCAGGTGTCCAGCGTCGATCAGCGAGATCGGGGTGCCGGACGTGCGCAGTGCGCGGACGTAGCCGCGGCACGCCGCCCCGAGGCCGCTCTCGCTGCGCAGATAGCCGATCACGTTGACGCCGGGCGGACTTGCCGCCGGCACCGGTACCGACGCCGGCTCGTCGACCGTGATCCGCTCACGCGCCGGCTTGACCAGCTCGGGCGCAAAGCGCTCCTCGTGCGCACCTTGCGTCGCCGCCCACTCGAGGAACCCGTCGCGGTCGCTGCCGTTGACGTCTGGGAACGCCGCGGCAAGGTCGTAGCGCTGCCGGCAGAGCGTCTCGAGGAAGCGGCTCATGTGGTCGCCGCGCGGGTCGGTGGCCCAGCTCAGGAACGACCGCGGGGGGGTCGTGTCGAACGGGTCGCCGAAGCGGCTGCGCTGCTCGGGTCGCAGTCCCAGGTAGAGCTGGCGGAGGATCGGGTGCACGCCGATGCCGTTCGAGAACCGCGAGTAGCCGTACTCCCAGGTCGAGGAGGTCGCGTAGTCGTGTTGGTCGTGTAGCGCGGCGTAGCGGGTGAGCAGCCGCTCGAGCGCCGGGTGCTCGGCGACGACGAAGCGGTCCTGGTGCTTGGAGAACGTGTGGATGTCGGTCGGCTTGAAGCCGCTGAAGTGAAAGAACGCGAGCGGACGACCATTGATCAGATACGCGCCGTCGTCGGTCAGCTCGAGCTTGCGCGAGTGGAGGTTCCAGTACGCGACGTCGTAGGTGTCGTCGCGGAGCACCGAGGTGGACGGGAACAGGCCGGGCACGAGGTCGATCCACTTCTGGTCGGTCATCAGCCCCTCGGCCGGGCTCACCCGGCAGAGGTCGCGCAGGCGCTCCGACCACCACTCGAGCAGGCGCAGCGTCTCGGGCGTCCGGCGCAGCCCGATGAAGCCCAGGTTGTAGGAGCCGGCGATCAGGATGTCCTGCTCGCTGGGGCGGCGCCCGTCGAGCGGGATCTCGTCGAGCAGGTGGGGGACGAGCACGATCCCGGCGCGCACCAGGCGTCTCCGCAGCTCGTCCAGCGGCCGGTCGATCAGGATGTCCGGGTCGAAGTAACACAGCCGGGTCTCGCCGCGAACGGTCATCAGGTGGTTGAGCAACGCCGGCTTGACCGCCGTGGAGAGCTCCGTCACGTCGTACTTGAAGCACATCTCGTAGAGATGCGGAAGCTCGAGCGCCGCGGGGTCGATCAGCTCGATGTAGTCGGGCAGCTCGACGCCGTCGGGCAGGCGATCGACCACCATCAGGTAGAAGCGGCCCTGCGGCTCGTGGCGAGCGAACGACTCCGCCAGGATCCGCGCGTGCGAGAGGTAGTTGCGGCTGACGATCGTGCACGCCGACAGCGTGTCCTTGGTTCTGTTGCGCTGGGCGCTCACGCAGCTCTCCGGTCCCGTGGTCGTTGGTTGCACTGCTCCAGCGCGTAGAGCGCTCCGGCGTCCTCGTCGCGGCTCAGCAGCGAGCCGCGCTGGTCCAAGTGCTCGCGCAGGGCCGCGTAATGGTCCAGCCACCACAGCGACGGCCGCGGGATCAGCAGGTGACTCGCGCCGCCGGCTGTGAGCCGGTCGAGCTCGGCGATCGCCACGGAGGCGTCGGCGGGGTGATAGCCGGCGTAGGCGCCGTGGCCGTCCTGCGGGAAGTGCTCAGCATGGCGACCGGCGAGCTGCAGCACCGCGTCGTCGCCCTTGCTGACCACGAGCACCGTCGCGCCTTCTGGCACCAGCCGCTCGACCATCGCGCCGGCGCGCTCGATCATCGCCGTGCGCGCCGGCGAGCGACGCTGGCGGTGCGGGCGCCAGCTCGTCGCCCACTTCTCGTCGTAGCGCTTGCGGTTCTCCGCGAACAGCGCTCCGTAGGATCCGCTGCGGGCGAGCCAGCCGATCGACGCCTGGCCGAAGTGGTGCACGAGCACGTCCTCCGCGCACGCGATCTCGTAGCCGGCTTCGCGCACACGGTGCACGTAGTCGTCGTCCTCGAACATGCCGAGGCCGAAGCGCTCGTCGAGCGCGCCGACGCGCTCGTAGACGTCGCGCCGCAGGCCCGCGCAGAACAGCGTCAGCGAGGAGATCGGCGTGCGCCGCCCCGCGTGCGTGCGCAACCGCTCGCCGGCCAGCTCGAGGAACCCGCCGTAGGTCGCGTAGCTCGTCTCGACCTGCGCCTCGGTCGCGGCGCGGTTGCTGACGGCGCCGATCAGGCCGACGCGGCCGTCGTCGAGATGGCTCGCCAGGCCCGTGAGCCAGCCGGGCGTGACGATCGTGTCGTTGTTGAGCAGGATCAGCTGCTCGCCGCGGGCGGCGCGCAGGCCGCGGTTGACGGCAGCGGGAAAGCCGAGGTTCTCGCTGCCGAGCTCGGCGCGCACGCGCGGATCGCGGCGCGTGAGCGCGTCGAGATAGTCGTGGGTGCCGTCCGTCGAGCCGTTGTCGATGACGATCAGCTCGAACGGCGTCAGGTCGCCGGCCCCGAGGACGCTCTCGAGGCACAGCCGCGTGAACACGAGGTTGTCGCAGGTGACGACGACGACGCTCGCGTCCGGGCGCGCGGAGGCGAGGTCTCGCGGTCGGGCCGGGGGCAGGGGCCGGCGCGCCGTGGACGTGACGGTGTCCTCGGCGAGCACTGTCGGCCAGCGCGAGACGGGGCGGAGGTCGAGGTCGGGCGGGACCTGGCGCGACTCGACGGCCGCGACGCCGGGGCGCCCGAGGCCGAGCTCGTCGAGCATCGCCCCGAGCACGCGCTCCGCGTCGAGGTGCTCGCGCGCGATCTCCCGCGCGGCACGCGCCGCGGCGCCGTGGTCGCGGTTGACCTGCTCGACCGCAGCCAGGATCTCGTCGACCGTCGAGAACGCGAACAGTCCGTCGCCGACGGGCAGCGCGGCGGCAAAGCCGGTGTCCTGCGTGATCACCGGGCAGCCAGCCGCCAGGTAGGTCGCGCTGCGATCGCTGAACCAACCGCTGCGCAGGCGGATGTTCTGGTCCTTGGCGACGGTGAACTCGCCGCGGGACTCGACGATGTAGCGACGGTAGGCGTCGAGGTCGAGCGACAGCTTGAACGCGTCGCGCACCCCCCAGCCGTGGTCGAGCAGCAGCTGACTGCTGGACTCGTCGTCGGACGCCAGCGCCAGCTCGAAGCGCTGCTCGGTGCGGCTCGGAAGGTCGATCAGCTTGAGGAACTCGTGATGCTTCGACCAGCGGTAGACCTCGCCGCGGAAGCTCACGTCGCGGAACTCCTGGCGCCAGTTGCCGACTGTCGTGAACAGCGGGCGGCTCCCGAACGGCTCCAGCTCCCACTGGTCGAGCAGCACGGGCGGCAACGTGGGCTTGAACGCGAACCCGGGGGGGAGCGGCACGCCGCAGTCGGGCGCGCCGAAGTTCGTCCCCAGGGTGAAGAACGCGCAATGCGCCTCGAGCAGCTCCCGCGCGGCCGCGTCGCCGTGATCGAGCTGCACCTGCAGCTCGACGGGGTCGGTCTCGACGTACACGAGCCGCCGGGTGGCGACGTGCTCCGGTCGCGGCAGCGTCCCGCCGTGGAGGTTGAGGATGCAGGCGGCGTCCTCGTACAACCGCGCAAGGCGCGCGACGCTGAGGCCGTACACGCGGCCGTCGGCGTGCAGCGCATGCAGCGCCCAGCGATCGGCCAGCCCGAACCGGCGCATGACCCCATCGACGAAGCCGGCCGCGAGCGCTGAGCTGTCGTCGTCGCCCCGCTCCATCAGCGTCGTCGGCGTGCGCGCATGGGCTTCGACGTAGTAGGTCTCGAACCCGAGCCGCTCGAGCCCGACCACGTATGCCACGGTCTGCCAGATGCTCCCGGCGACGGGCGTCTTGCTCATCGCGCCGAGCACGACGGCGGTCGGGCGGCGGGGGAACGCGGTCACGACGCGCTCCCGGCGTACGCCGCGGTGCGCCGCTGGCCGGTCTGCGCGGCATGAAACTGCGCATACAGCCCGTCGGCCTCGATCAGCTCCTGCGGCGTGCCCTGCTCGACCAGCCGCCCGTGGTCGATCACCAACACCCGATCGACGCTGCGCAGCGTCGACAGCCGATGCGCGATCAGGAACGTCGTGCGGCTCTCCATCAGGCTGTCGAGCGCCGCGATGATCGCTTCCTCGGTGCGCGCGTCGAGCGAGGCGGTGGGCTCGTCGAGGATCAGGATCGGAGCGTCCTTCAGGAACGCGCGGGCGATCGCGATCCGCTGCCGCTCGCCGCCGGAGAGCTGCCGGCCGCCCTCGCCCAGCTCGGTCCGATACCCCTCGGGCAGCGCAGCGACGAAGTCGTGGACGTTGGCCGCCCTGGCGGCCGCGACGATCTCCTCCTCGGTCGCCTCGAGCCGCCCGTACCGGATGTTGTAGGCGATCGTCCCGGAGAACAACATCGTCTCCTGGTGAACGACGCTGATCGCGTGGCGCAGGCAGTCGAGCGTCAGCTCGCGCACGTCATAGCCGTCGACCAGCACCGAGCCCGAGTCGGCCTCGACGAACCGCGGCAGGAGGCTCATCAGCGTCGACTTGCCGGCCCCGGTGGGGCCGACGATCCCGATCCGCTCGCCGGGGCGCACGTCGAACGACACGCCGTCGACGGCGACGTCGTGGCGCGCCGGGTAGCGATATGCGACGTTCCGGCAGGTCACGCGGCCGTGGACACGCGGGAGCGAGATCGCGTCCGGCCGCTCGGCCACGTCGGGCTCCCGGGCCAGCAGGCCGAAGGCCATCCGCAGGCTGATCACCTGGTCCTGGATCACAGTCAGCGTCGAGGAGACGCTGCGCAGCGGGCCGTAGACCTCGGCCACGTAGGTCATCATCACCAGCAGCTCGCCGGGGGTGAGCCGCCCGGAGATGGCGTGCTTGGCGCCGAACCACAGCACCAGCGCGGTGCCCGCGGCGGTGATCAGATTGACCGCCATCGAGAACAGCGTCTGGCGGACGGTCAGGTTCACGCGGACTCGCAACGCCTGCTCGGCCCAATCGCGAAAGCGCCCGTACTCGTGCCGCTCGCGCCGGAACGCGACGATCACGCGCATCATCTTGACCGCCTCGTAGACGACGTTGAGCGAGTTGTGCTCGATGTTCCGCACCTGGTAGAGCTGCGGCTCGATCTTGTTCGTGTAGTAGCCGGTCGAGCCGTAGACGAAGGGCACGACGCTGAGCGACAGCAACGCCACCAGCGGGTCGATCTCGAACGCAATCAGGAGCATCCCGATCAGCGTCAGCGCGGCCTGCGTCAGCGGGGGGAACGCCACCGTGATCTGACCGGCCGACTCGGCGGCGTTGTTGATCGTGTAGATCATCGCCCCGGCGCGCGCTTCGTCGTGGAAGCCCTGCGAGAGCTTCTGCGCGTGGTCGAACAGATCGCTGCGCAGGTCGAGCGTCATGTGCGACGCGAGCTTGGTCGTGGCGTACTCACCCAGGACCCCGATCCCGTACTGGATCGCGATCAGCACGAAGCCGGCGACGATCACCGCCGAGATGATCGTCATCCGGCTTGAGCCCCCGAGCAGCGACCCGACCAGGCCGCCTTCGCGCTTGCCGCTGACCTCGTCGATCACGATCGCCACCGGCCACGGCGCCAGCAGCGCGGCGCCGGCCGACACGGCCGTCGTCAGGTACGAGCCGGCCGCCAGCCGCCAGTGCGGGCGCACGTAGGGGAGGACCTTGCGGACGTCGTACAGGAAGCCCCAGCGGGCATCCGAGGCAGCGGGGTCGACCGCGCCGCTCGTCTCATCGCCGAAGCGCGTGCTCATCTCGCCGCCTCGAGCGCGACCGAGATCGCCGTGAGCTCGGCGACCGTCGCGGCCGGCGCCGGGTGGGCCGGCGGATCCGGCGCTGCGAGGTTCTGCTCGTGCACCACGGCGGAGCCCTCCCGCGCAGCGAGCACGCCTTGGACGGCAGCCCCAGCCGCCAGGCAGTCCCTGGCGATCCGCAGCGCGATCGCGAGCGCCGCCACGGTGGCCAGCAGCGCAGCGGCGATTCCCGCCGTGAGCGCCTCGCCGGCGGCGAGCAGCGCCAGCGCCGGGACCGCGCCCAGCCAGCGCGCCGCCGGCCGTGCGGTGACCCGCCAGTGGAGCAGCTGCCGGCCGTGCCCATGCTCCTCGATCGCGAGCTGCGCCCGCGCCGCGCCCAGCGCGCCGACGCGGACAGACAGGTCCCAGCGGTCGTAGCGTCCGCCGCGCGTGACGACTGCGTCAGCCGACCGCAGCCGCTGCTCGAGCGCGGTCAACCACTCGTCGGCGCCGTGGCCGCGCTCGAACCACATGCTCTGCGACCGGGTCAGGGCGCGGAAGCCGTGCGGCGCCGGGCGCTGCCGCCACGGCGTGAGCCCCGCGCCCATCCGGCCGCGCAACCGAGCCAGCGGTTGCAGCAGCGCGAGCAGCGCAACGAGCGCCGTCTCGCGCGCACGCCGAGCACCCGTCAGGCCAGGAGCAAGCGTGACCCACGCGGCTGCGCGGACCGTATGCGCGAGCAGCGCGAGCAGCGCGACCGCGAGCGCGGCGACCGCCACGGGCAGACCGACGACCGGCAGGCGCAGTAGCGGTACCCAAGGCGAGACTGCGGCCGCCGTGGCCATGCCCAGCAACGCCAGGTACCACTCGGGCGTCACCGGCGCCATCCCGGTCTGGGCGGCGCGCGGCTGGCAGGCGGACTGGAACAGGCCCTGCCCCCAGACGCCGTAGTCGATCGCCCGCCGGCCGCCGCGACGCAGCGATCCGCCGTACACCTGGCCGTTCCACGTCACGTGCCCGGCGCCGTTATGGCGCTCGGGCCACTTGCGCTCGAGTAGCGCCTCGGCGTGTCCGTAGCCTCGCTGCTGGCGCAGGTAGGCGCGGATGCTCGCGCGGCGCCGGTGCCAGACGACGGCCGACGGGCAGAACCCAAGCGTCAGCTCGGCCTCGTGAATCCGCCAGCACAGGTCGACGTCGTCGCCCGCTTGCCGGAAGCGCTCGTCGAATGCGCCGACGGCGAGCAGCGCGTCTCTCCAGAACAGCATGTTGCAGCCCGCGACGTGCTCGGCTTGCGTGGCGGACATGAGCACGTGCGTGGGGCCGCCCGGCGCGCGCGCCACGCACCGCGCGATCGGCCCCTCGCTGGCCGGAGGTATGTTCGGGCCGCCGACCCCCGCGTCCTGCCCGGCGCGCAGGCGCGCGACCGCGAAGCGCAGCCAGTCCGGGTCGGGCGAGCAGTCGTCGTCGAGGAACGCGACGATCTCACCGCGCGCGGCGTTGACCCCGGTGTTGCGGGCGCCCGACAGGCCCCGCGGCTGCGTCGAGATCAGCCGCACCTGCTCGTAGCCCGACGCGATCTGGGCGGTGGCGTCCGTCGAGCCGTCGTCGACGACGATCACCTCGACGTCCGGGTAGCGCAGCCGCGAGACCCCGTCGAGGCACTCGGTCAGCGTGGCGGCGCCGTTGTGGGTGCAGACGATCACCGACACCGTCGGCGCGGGCCCGCTCGACGGCGCCTGCGCCTGGTCGAACGCCCGGCGGGCCGCCGCCAGCGCCGGCTTCGGTGCTCGGTCGCGATCGACGAGCCCGAAGCTCCAGTCGGTCACCGGCGTGCCGTCGCGGACCCACTCGTCGGTCCACGCGAACGCGAACGCGCCCGCGCAGCCACCGTCGAACGCGTCGCGGAGCTGCCGCCCGACCGCCAGCGCCTGGCGCTGGTCGCCATGGCGCTGGGAGTCGAGCCCGAGCTCGGCGATCACCAGCGGGCGGTCGCCGGCGAGCGCCTGCAGTCGCGCCACGTAGGCGGTGAACGCCGCCGGCCGCTCGAGGTACACGTTGAAGGCGACGAAGTCGAGGAACGGAAGCTCCAGGTACTCGGTGCTCGGATAGTTGACGTACGTCACGAGCGCGCCCGGGTCCGCTCTCCGGGCGGCGGTCGCGAGCCGCCGCAGGAACCGCTCGATCCGCGCGGCGCCGTGCCAGCGGACGATCGAGGTGGGGATCTCGTTGCCGATCGCGTACGCGAGCACCGCCGGGTGACCGGCGCACGCTTCGACTCCGCTCCGGACGGTCTCGACGATCGCCTCGCGGCGCGCACGGTCGTCGAGGAACGCGAGGTGCTGCTCCCAGGCGATCCCCACGAGCACGCGCAGGCCGCGCGCGGCGGCGGCGTCGAGCAACCAGCGAGGCGGCGCCGTGTAGGTCCGCACGGCGTTGACGCCGCTCTCGGCCATCGCCTCGAAGTCCTCGGCCACGACCTCGGGGGTGGGGAACCCGTCGAGGCCCGAGAACGTGCCGTAGGTGACACCGCGAGCGCAGAGCTGCTCGGCGCCCGCGACGAGGAACTTCCCGCGCGCCTCCACACGCGCCGGCTCCGTGAGTGCGACCGTCCTACCTATCTTCAATTGTGCGGACCCCTGCCTGGACGGGACGGCGCTCAGTTGGGGTCTCCTAGCTCAAGCCGTTCGCGCTTGGACTGGCAGCAGGTGCCGACACTCGAGCAGCTCGATCAGCGCCTCGACCATTCCTGCGGGATCGAGCGCGGCGCTGTCGAGCCTGGCCTCAGGCGTCTCGGGGGGCTCGTACGGTGAGTCGATCCCGGTGAAGTTCGCGATCTCCCCGCGGCGCGCCCGGGAGTAGAGACCCTTCGGATCGCGCGCCTCGGCGACCTCCAGCGGGACGTCGACGAACACCTCGATGAACCGCCCGTCGGCGAACAGATCACGCGCCATCTGGCGCTCGGCGCGGAACGGGGAGATCAGCGAGCAGATGACGATCACGCCCGCGTCGGCCATCAGACGCGCGACCTCGGCAACCCGGCGGATGTTCTCCACCCGGTCCTCATCGCTGAAGCCGAGATCCCGGCTGAGCCCGCGGCGTACGTTGTCGCCGTCGAGCACGTACGCATCGTGGCCGCGGCGACTCAGCTCGGCATCGACGCCCCACGCGAGCGTGGACTTACCAGCGCCCGAGAGGCCGGTCAGCCACAGCACGCACGGGACCTGCCCGAGCTGGGCCTCGCGGTCGGTCGCGCTGACGGCGAGGGCCGCGGGATGGATCTCAGCAGCGAGCGCGCGCACCGGCGATTTGCTCGGCAGGCGCTCGGCGCGACTTGAGCTTCCGCGCCTCGGGCGGACGGCAGATAGGGTCGTGACCCTAGGTCACTCGGAAGCGGACCGAGGGCACATCGGCCCGGCCGTTTCCGTATGCCGGCGAGGTCCGAGAAGCCCCGCAATCAGGGGGGCTCCAGGGCTTCTGAGCCGAGGCGGCGGGCGTCCGCGCAGGTTTATGCGCAGGTTTGGCCCATCAACCTGCGCTAGAGTGCCGTCGCCCTGCTCGTCCCTCTCACGCTCGGTCGCTCATTCCTGTCTTCGATGCGCCAGGCGCCACATAGATCGACGGTCCACCGGCGCGCGATCGTCGCGGCGGTTCTGGCGCTCGGGTTTGTCCTGGCGATTGCCGCCCTGGCGTGGGCGGCGCCGTCGTTGTCGATCGACTCGGGTCCGTCCGGACCGACGAACGACAACACGCCGGTATTCGGCTTCACGGTCGACGCAAGCGCGACGACGGTCGAATGCTCGATCGATCAGGGGACGCCCGCGTACGGCCCGTGCTCGGGCGCGGCGACGGATACGCCGGCCGCGCCGCTGCCTGATGGCGACTACACCTTCCGGGTCCGGGCCACCGACGCCCAGTCGCAGCAGACGGAAGTGACGCAGTCGTTCACGGTGGATACGGTGCCGCCGTCGTTGTCGATCGACTCGGGTCCGTCGGGACCGACGAACGACGCGACGCCGTCGTTCGGGTTCACGGCCGAGGCGGGTGGGACGGTG
>Ga0210410_10000270_pt1 | contig 65103 bp, 58 predicted proteins | sample IncBWC4MmetaG_FD_161058 | JGI IMG/M metagenome (GOLD analysis project Ga0210410, IMG submission 161058) | Forest soil microbial communities from Barre Woods Harvard Forest LTER site, Petersham, Massachusetts, United States - Inc-BW-C-4-M | ecosystem: Environmental > Terrestrial > Soil >... | reverse complement strand
ACGTGCGCAATGCCCACCAACGCGTGTGCCCAGGGTTCCCACCCCTCCTTGCGCCAGATAATCTTCGGACCGCCCGTGATTCCCGCGTATCTCGTTTGATCGATGTTGTTGTTGAAGACGTGCGGCCCGAACGCCGCCGTAAAGTTTGCTTCTACCCCCAGCCACTGACTGGGAAAGTAAACCACGGACGTATTCAGCCCGTACAAGCCCACATCGAAGGCTGCCGAACGAAACCTCACATACGTGAACCCCAGTCCGATTTGCAGTCGGTAATCGTCCGACTCCCTGGCGCTATGGCGCTTGGGTCCCTGTGCCGGCGAAGCCATCGGCGCCGCCATCTTGGCCGCCGCAAACACCGGCGTAACAGGCTCTGCGAACGATAATTTCAGCGCCGGTGCCAGAAAATAATCATTTGCATTCACCGAAGACGCCGCCACCGCCGGCACGTCAGTTTCCCGTGCGTACACTCCGCCGACAGCCCCGAACGACACGGCAACCACCACAAGCAACTTCTTCATCATGCTTTCCCCACAAGGCGCCGACGCCACGCACAAGTTTCGTTTCTGCATTTACGTTAGCCTAGGCCGTCGCCCCCCCGCTCTTTTTCCCGCGCCGCGCGTGCCGAGCCTGTCACCTCACCCTTGCGGACTTCATCGCTCGATGGAAAGAGAACCATCCCTGAACAATTTCTTACCAATCGAGTGAACTGCCCTTTTCCTTCTTCCTCCCGGTCACTCATGCGTGCTAGCATATTGCTCGGTATGATCTCTATGCCCATGAACCGAATTAGCGCCACGACGTCCATGTCGACAACTTCGACTACGACTACGTCGACTACTACCGCTTCGGGCGCGTGGAGAAACATCTAGCAAGCTAGAAAAAGTTTCCAACCCACCGCCTGAAGCGAACCTGGCGGTGGGTTTCTTCTTTTGTGCCACCTTCAGTGACGCCCCGCGGAACCCAGTGACCTCCATCCGGTCACGTGAACGCAAGGAGCAGCCTTAATGAGTCTCAAAAGTGGCAAGCGGAAACAGCCGGTCGTGAACGCCAGCTCTCGCATTCCTGGCGATAAAACCGCCCATTCCAGGGAAGCGCAAAGGAAATACAAAGTAGGCATCCTCGGCGCCACGGGACTCGTCGGCCAACACCTCGTCCGGCTCCTCGCCGATCATCCCTGGTTCCAGCTCACCGAAGTCGCCGCCTCCGAGCGCTCGTCCCGCAAAACGTATGCCGAAGCCGTGCGCTGGCATCTCGACATTCCGATTCCTGCGTCGGCGCGCGAACTCGTGGTCAAATCACTCGATCCAGCGCTCGATTGCGATTTTGTTTTTTCGGCGCTTGATTCTTCCGTCGCGGGCGCCGCCGAAGAATCCTTCGCGCGCGCCGGTTACCCCGTCGTCAGCAACGCGAAAAATCACCGCATAGGTCCCGACGTGCCCCTGCTCATCCCGGAAGTCAACGCCGCGCACCTCGCCGCCATCCCCGTGCAGCAGAAAAACCGCGGCTACGACCGCGGTTTCATCGTCACCAATCCCAACTGCTCCACCGCCGGCCTGGTCGTTGCGTTGAAACCTCTCGCCGATGCCTTCGGCCTTGAGAAAATCTTCGCCGTCACCCTGCAAGCCCTCTCCGGAGCGGGCTATCCCGGCGTCGCCTCGCTCGATTGCAACGCCAACGTTATTCCCTTCATCTCCGGTGAAGAAGAAAAAATGGAATCCGAGCCGCGCAAGCTGCTCGGCGATTGGGATGGCTCGCGTTTTGCCGACGCCGCTCTGCGCCTCAGCGCGCATTGCAATCGTGTGCCGGTCGTGGACGGCCATACCGAATGCGTCAGCATCAGTCTAAAAAAAGCCGCTTCGCTCGACGCTGTCCGCGAAGCCCTCCGCTCCTTCGACGTCAGCGAGGAACTTGCCTCGCTCCCCTCCGCGCTGCGCCGCCCCATTCTCGTGCTCGATGAAGAGGATCGTCCCCAGCCGCGCCGCGATGTTCTTGCCGGAGGCGGCATGGCTGTCGTCGTCGGCCGCGTTCGCCCCTGCCCGCTCCTCGGCGTCAAGCTCACGCTGCTCTCGCACAACCTCGTCCGCGGCGCCGCCGGTGCCGCGCTCCTCAACGCCGAGCTCCTCGCCTCCCGCGGCCTCCTTCGCCCTCGCTCCGTCGTTGCCCGGTCATTGTAACCGTCCCCCTCTTGCTCATGTAGCGCCGGGCTTTGCCCCGGTGTGTGGGACTCCCCGCGTTTTTCGCGGGAAGAGCCCAGCATCTTTTTTCTGAGGGGGATACCCACCCCCGGTGGTTTTTGCGAAAGAGTGTGGAAGCAGTTGAAACGAAAGCGGTTGCAGAAAATCGCAGCGCAAAAGAGTGCGCAAGAATATCAAAATAAAAGAGTTAAAGGAATCGAAAGGAGCAGGGAAGGCCGCCGACGCAGCAACAAATCGATGGGGGGTGGGTATACCCCTGTCGTTGTGAAGGAAAGAGTCTCGTAACAGAAGGATGGGAAAGGAGATAGAAGGCATTTTCCGTTGAAAAACAACGGGGCTCCAACGAGGCCTCAACGGGGCGATGAAAGGAAGGGAACGCGAAGAATCTAAAGCACAGGTGCTGGGTTGGCGACCGAGTGCGCTCGGTGCGGGATTCGTTCGGGTTGGGTGCAATCTCATGAGCGTCGGTGCCGCTTCAACAATCAGGCTTCATGGAGAAAGGTATGGCGGGGAATACGCCGGGGCAACTGGCCGGAAGTGGAGATTGGGTTCAGGTGGCCGAGATCTTCAAGATCGGACAGAAAATTCAAAAACCGCACGTTTCGGAAAAAAAGAAGCATGTAGCGCCGGACAAAGAGAAGAAAAGAAAGGGATAGAGTGCACAGGGAGCTAGGGCAACGGAGCCAAGAGCGTGCGGAGTGTGGTAAGGACCCCACACGCAGGAACGGCGAGTGGGGCGGCGGCGAACGAGAATACACCGGGAGCGAACGCTCTAAGTGTAAATGAGCATGCGCTTGACTCGCCCGCCTCGCGCGTCTAACCTAATTAGTGAATGCGTTTAGCTAAGCCAATCTTTTTGGGGATGCTAGTAGTTGCCTTCGCGGCGTATGCCTTCGACTGCGATGCCGCGACGACGCCAGAGCAGGCGATGCAGTGCTGCAATTCTATGCCGTGCTCGTCGCACGGGCATGACGCTCAGGATTGCTGCAAGACCATGCCCTCGATGCACGCTCCTTTTGTGCAGGCGCCCTCCGTGCACGGCGTTTCCTACTCTCCCCTAGTATTCGCGGTGCTGCCGGCGGTTAGCGAGCCTCACCCTATTGACTCCGCTGACCGCGTGATTGTTGCGCAATCCCACGCTCCGCCCATCCTCGGTACTCTGGCTCCGCTACCTCTTCGCATCTAATCAGTCCTCTAGTCGACTCCCAACTCGAAGCATTGGTGTGATTCGGAATACCCGTTTCCATTGGAGGAAGCATTTGTGCGAACACGAAATCCATATCCGATTGGGCGAATTGCGCGTGTGTCCCTGTCGCTCCTTTCGCTTCTCTGTGCTTCGGTAGCCAGAGCGCAAGGCCCCGCCCCAGAGACGGCTCCGCCCCTATTCCCCGGTGGCGGACTTGTTTCCTACAATTCCATCTTCACTACACGAAGCCGCATGCCGGGAATTTCGAGCGGTATTCCCGTAACAGCATTCCCTACTTTTTCCCACGAGGGCGATTTCAATCTTACGTGGGGGTTCTACCGCAATTTTGACTTGACCGTGCTCGTTCCAGTAGTGACGAATCACTTCGACCCTGGGAGCGCACCAACCGTCGGTGGAACGGGTCTAGGCGATGCCATGGTGCTCGTGAAGTACCGCTTTTATCGGCGAGATTCGGAACGCGGCACTACGCAAGCATCAGTGACTCTCGGCCCCAAGGTTCCGACGGGCCGAACCGATTTGACCGACACAAACGGAAAACGACTGCCTGCGGGTCTGCAACCCGGGTCGGGTTCTACCGATCTGTTCCTCGCGGCAAATTGGACTTACACCGGGCTCTTCAATGTAAGACGCCTTGTTGCGGATGAAGATTTCCATTCCGTTATCCGGTCACAGGGAACACAGGCAACGCGACTCGGCAGCGACATCGAATCACGTTTCTGGCTGACGTACAGGCCCTATGAATCGAAGAACGTGGCCCGTGAATGGTTCATTGGCCCGGCCCTGACCTGGCTGCATTCTCAGGATGATCGCATCGGAGGCGTCACACAAAGAGAGAGCGGCGGCGATGTTCTGCTGGCTGGAATCACCACATACGTGGGGGTGCGGCCCGGAATGCATGTTTGGCTCGGAATGGACTGGGACGTGGCGCATTCCACAGGCGCAATGTTCATGCCCGTTCGCCGCCATTTCAGTTTTGGAATTACTCAGCAGTTTCGGCTGCATTTTTAAGAAAAGGAGGAACGATGAACACGAAAAGACTCGCGCTGCTTGCGCTGCTCGGTTCGATGCTTGTGCCAGTGGCGCAAGCGCAAATCAAGCATATTGAAATGCGCGTCGAAGGTATGACTTGAAACTTTTGAGCCTACGGGGTGAAACAGCACCTCGGACGCCAGTCTGGCGTTCAAAACGTGGAAGTCAGCTTGATCGATGGGAAGGTTGAAGTCACGCCCAAAGAGGACGGGCAGATTGATCCTGCTCAGCTTCTAAAGGCGACCTACGACAGTGGAGTGACCGCTGCGGAGATAGATATGACCGCACGCGGAAAAATCGTGAAAGGCGCTTCGGGTGAACTCGCTTTGCAGGTTGCGCCGAATCAGTCATTTGCCCTTACACCGAATGAGTTGTCGAAAGGACTTGAAGCGCTCGCCGATACGCAAACGATGGTCACAGTTCGCGGTCAATTGTACAAAAAGCCCGCCGGGAAAAAGAAAACAGACCCTTCGATACCCCTAAAGCTGTTGATCCTGGAAGTGCAGAAGAAGGAATAGATGCGGAGAAAACCACTGTTAGTTCTGGGCCTCGCTGCGGCCGGCCTCGCCGGATGCAATCAGCATTCGGCGAGGCCTACTCAGCTGAAAGAAAATGTGATTGCCCCAGGTGAGATCGGTTCACGTTTGCCTGATTTCTCCGTAATGGATTTCCAGGGGCGCGAGATTTCCTCGGCTGATCTTCGCGGCAAGGTCGTGCTCATTGATTTTTGGGCCACGTGGTGCCAGCCGTGCAAACAAGAGATGCCGGGCTATCAGAAGCTCTTAGACCGCTACGGCTCTCGCGGATTCGCGGTTGTCGGGTTCAAATTCGACACCATGGCGGATGCGGAAGACCCAACTCTGTTTGCCAAGAAAATGGGAGTGCGTTATCCGCTGGCCGTCGCGGCTGATGACTTGAAGCAGAAGTTCGGCGGCATTGAAGGCTTACCGACCACGATGCTCTACGACCGCCAAGGAATACTCCGCAAAAAGATCATCGGGTTCGAATACACAAACGTCATCGAATCGGAGCTAAAGCCATTTCTCCTGATTAGCGCGTCCACCCGAACGCTCGTAACAAATTGAACGGGGGTGTCCGGACGTCAGGTTGCGGCCCATAATGTCCCTATGTCTGCTGAACAGAACACAACGTCGCCGGAAGTGTTGGAGCGCGTGCTTTGGATTCAGACCCTAACGCTGCTCTGGATGAGTATCGAAACGGTGGTGTCGTTGGGAGCAGCGTGGATGGCGCGGAGTCCAGCCCTTCTTGCTTTCGGGGGCGATAGCGCGGTCGAACTTCTCTCAGCGGCTGTGGTGTTCTGGCGGTTTTACGCGCCGTCTCACCGAGAGCAGACGGAAAAGAGAGCGGGGAGAATTGCAGGCGGCTTGCTGTTCGTCCTGGCAGTTTTTGTTGTGGCAACTTCAGTTCTGGCGCTTTTGGGGTACGTCGAAGCCCGGCCGAGTCCCGTTGGGATAGCTCTGCTCGTGCTCGCCGCAATGATCATGCCCTGGCTGGCAGCGCAAAAGCGGCAGCTCTCCCGTTTGACTGCCAGCGCCGCGTTGAGGGCGGATGCTGCCGAGTCGGCGGTCTGTGGCTATCTGGCGTTGGTTGCTCTGGCGGGCCTGGTTGTCAATGCGGTTTGGAAAGTGAGTTGGGCAGATCCCGTCGCAGCGCTAACGTTGTTGCCGCTGATTACCCGCGAAGGGTGGGAAGCATGGAAAGGGAAACCTTGCTGCGATTGAGTCGCCGGTGCCTGCCATGGCGGGCTCTCCCCACAAAAAACGCAGGGGTGTTCGACATTCAACGCATTCGTGTCGCACCTACGGGGCTTGCGATTCCACTTGCTACCCTTCTCAGCCCTCACAAGCCCATCAACGCACTACTGTCACTTCGCAGTTTTTCCCCGCGGCGTGCTGCGCGAGCAAAGCGGCCAGACGGTGGCCCCATTTTTCGACTCCCTCGGGGCCGCCGAAACCTACGATGATCGCCCACACCTGTTTGGTTCCGTCGGTCACCATCGTTCGCTCGGAATCGCTCGTTGCGCTGCCGTGGGGCCCCGTCGCGTCCGCAAACAGCGGCAAGTCTTCGAGATTCAAATCGTACTTGCCGATGCCTTTGTACGTTTCGCCGGCGCGTCCCGCGCGAAACACGACGTCGCCGCTCACGCGCGCGAGGTCGTACAACCCGATGGGTAACCGGCTCTCGGCGGAAACCAGATTGATTACGTCGACGACCGCGTTAATTTGCGGCAGCCCTTTTCCCGCGATCACGCGACGCAGGAGCGCTTCCGCCGACCCGCGATACCGCGCGGGATCTTTTCCCAGAGCCTTGTATGCGGCACGGGTCGCCTGGATCTGCGGCGAGTCGAGGACGGCGCGCGGTTCGGGCAGGCTCAGGATTTTGTCCTCAAGGGCGCGCATTTCGGACAGCAAAGTCTGCGGCGCCGCGCGGACTTCGACGTGCGCGGTCACGCACGCGAGCGCCGTTCGCGGACATTTTGCCTTCAGTTGCGCGTCAATCGTGACTGGCGTTACTGGCATGTCGCAGACACCTTTCGTTGCAGGATGTGGACGCAGGTCATATCACGAGGCAGAGGAGTGGTAGGCTCGTGGGGACTCGAACCCCAGACCTCCTCCGTGTCAGGGAGGCGCTCTAACCAACTGAGCTACGAGCCTAAAGTTCAAATATTTTAGCACGATTGCCCCTACTGGTATGAGGGCACTGTTTTTTCGAAACGAAATGAAAAGCGTAACGAAATGGAAGATTGGAACGAAAGGCAGAGCTAATTGAAACGAGAAAAAAGTCTGGAAGCACGGAGCCGCGAGCTGGAAATCAAGCGACGGGAGCTAAACCATTTCGTGCAGGGCGCGGTGGGACTACACTAACGGTCGTTTGATACCTGCTCGATTATCGTTTGTGGTTCACAACAGGACGAAGGACAATCACCACATCCGTTGCGGAATCCTCAGGAGCCGCTGTGACGGTTGGGGGCGCTGCGACCACGGTGAATTGCAGCGGAGTGAGAAACTCTTGCGCCACGACTGTTACCGCCAGGTGCTCGGGTTTGACACGGCGCAAGAAGAATTCACCCGCTTCATTGCTGAAAACTGTTTGCTCGCCAATCTGGATTGCGGCGCCTCCGATGGGTGATCCGCGTTCGTCGCAAACATGCCCGCGGACGATATAGTCGCCCATTTTGGGAGCCTGTTTTTCATTATTGGACAGGCGAAAATTGGGCGTCAAAAGCGTACTACCGGAAGCCGTGTAGCTCAGCTTACCGTCCGGCGAGCGGAAGGTCTGCCCGTTTAGCTGAAAACCTCCCCACAGCTTCACGTGCAGCGAAACGGCGATGCCGGTAACCAGAGGATTGGCGAGAAACGGCATATAAAGCGTCTGGTAATCCACGCTCACAGAAAAGCGGTTCACTGTATAGCTGCCGCCAAAGAGGAAAGTCGTATTCCCCTGAGTTCGGTTTACGACCTGCAACAAGCTCAGCTTGGGAGAGATGTTCTCGCGCACCGTGGAGATGAGGTAGCTGGACCGCGGCCCAGGGCCAGAAAGGCTCTGGTAATAGCTTGCGCTGGCGTCGATATTCCTTGTAATGCTGCGCGAGACCGTAAAGCCGTCAGCCACGTTGCGTATTCCGGTGGGGCCGCGGGATTCAAACAGCCCCGCGCCCAGCCGGAACCGGGCCACATCAAAGCTGGATTGCAATTGGTCCACGCTGGCGCGCTGGAAAGGAGCGTTCAGATTGCCCTGGGGGGCGAGAAAGTTTTCGTGCCCAGCAGTGAGGACTATGCTGGAGTAGGGTTTCACTGTCACGAGGATGTTCTCCCGGTCTGGTTCGGCGGCAAAAAGAGACGGCGTAGTTATCCGGCGAAACCCGCTGCTGGCCTGAATGTAGCCGGCCTTCACCTCAAACCAATTGCGAGTAGCATCCAAGCTGGCCGCAAAGTAGGGCTTGTTAGAGCCCGCTCCAGCGGAGAGACCCGTTTTCAGCCAGTGCTGCGGCCGCCAGTCAAAGCCCTGGATCCAGGTTTGCTGCTGGGAAAGAATGTTGCGCGAATAGAAGTGAAAGGTATCGGTAACGGCCTTGTCGATAAAAACCATTCCCAAGGGCGTCTGGCTCTGAAAGGCCTGAAACAAGGGAGTGCCCGCTCCGAGCGTGGTGGCTCCGGCAAATATAAACACGCGAGACTCGCCCGGAAGCGTGACACCCAGGCCCCTGGTCGTAATGTACTGGCTTCCGCCAAAAAGGTCCGTAGGAAGCTGGAAAGCTAGATTCTGGTCGCCGGCCGTGAACTGATAAGAATCGAATGTGGTCTTTGCGTACGTCCCCAACCGGAAGGCGCCGGCGAGTTCTCCCACGCCAAGATAGCCTTCATAGCCCGGCCCTTGAAGGCTAATCGAGCCGCCCTGCGTCGGAACGATGTCGGAAGCGCCCGCTTCCACTCTAATCAATTGAGCGGAGGCAGGGCGGACGATTGATAAAAGGCAAGCCAGCCAGAGGGCTGATTGCGCAAAAAACGATTTGGCGAGGACAGGCATAGGAAATCGATAAATCACGGCGTAGAAGCGTCTATAGGTTGCTCCAAACGAAAGCGCTGGAGCTGAAGAATCAACTTGGCAGGAGCGCCCCGGCTGGGCCAGGGAATTTCCACTTGCCGCTCGCTGTGCGGAAAAATCGGAAAGCCATTGTTGGTGGCCTTGTCCTTGAGGGAAGTAACGTCCGTTTCCAGCACTCGGCAAAACACCTCACCGGTGTTTTCCACACGCACCGTGACGATTTGGGATCCCGGATCGAACTTGGCCGTTTTAACGACCAGTTCGTCTTTTCTTACTTCTTGTTTGGGCAGAATATAAACGGTGTGCGGCAGCAGGAGATGAATCTTCATGCCTTCCGCGGTCGTTTCCTTGTAGCCCGCGAACGTGGCATAGACCACGAACCACGCCGGAATGGAATCCGCGTAGGCTTCGTAAAAGACCAGATAGTTTTGCTTAGGCAGGATGCGGAAGCTGCTCGCGGAAAACTTTACGTGGATATTTTTGTCCAATGGCCGGTACGACATTTGCCCCGTGTCGGATACGGTGAAGCTCTGCGTGTCCAGCGTTACGGTAAGTGTCTGCAGGGTGTCGTTGACATACTCGATCTTGCCTTTGGCTTTCTTGTAATGGTCCGCAACAATGTTTTCGTCAATGACCGGGCGCACCGTCTGCGCGCGCAGCGGTAGAGTCAATAGAAAAAGGCAAGCGGCCTGGAGAGGGTATCTCCAGGCGCGCTGTCCCGAAAGTGAAAGACTTCGAGGCATAGTCATGTTTAAGAAAGCGGGATCACGGTGTGGCTTGCGCCTGAATGTTCACCGTGCCGGTGTAGGTTGCCGCAGGCAATTGAGGAACGCCCGTGGTATTGATGTTCCAGGTCAGCGTGGTCGTGGTGCTGCCAGCCTTGTTGGCCCCGTTGATCGTCACGTTGCCGATCTGTACGCCCGTAGCTGCAGCTGGCGAGACGAAAGCCGGAACGCCCGCGCCGCCACTGGCGATGGTGTTTAATGCACCGCCTGCGCTGCCCGAACCAGCTGCCGCCGCACTCACTGCGCTTGCTGGAATATTGTCACCGGCGCCGTCCGTCAAGGCAGCAGCGCCATTAGCGACCCACGCCCACACGGTAACCTTGGTGCGGCCAGGCTGCAGGACCCAAGCAGTCTGGATGGTGCTTGTCGTGCTGCCGGCATTGGCCGCCGTGTTGGCCGCGAGGGTAAAATTAACTACCGCACCGGAAGTCACGTTTACGGTGAGCGATTCCGGCAGTGTGGCATTTAGATTCACTGTGCCGGTGTTTGAATTAATCTGAGCCTTAGCCGCTGGGGAGATCGCTGCAGCCAATGCCAGCCCCCCTGCAATCATCAACACCTTCCGAAAGTTCTTCATGATGCCTCCGTTTTAGTTTTTGGGAGGAGCATTGCCCCTCCTTGATACCTTTCGCGCAGTCTGAGTTCGACCTGGTTCTGTGTGCGCGGAACGTTTTTATCGTTTCAGGTGGAAACGCGGCATTAGTACTCGTGTATCGATTTTGTCGACGCCTAGTGTCACTTAGGAACACAGACCCGTTTTTTGGTCCATCCCGGAACGGTACATCTCAGTTAAATCACTTAGATTCGATGAATTACGTGAGTAATGAGTTTTCCACAGGCTGGCCGTGGGCTTCCTCAAGCAGGAGTCTGGGACCTTTGCTTTTTCTTTGGTGACGAAGGAAGGGCCGGACAGACTTCGGCAATTGACGTGGATAACCGCCCAAAGACGTGGGCATTCTAAGGCGCTACTTAGCGCCCATGACGGAGATAGTCGTCCGTCTTGTTCAACCAGTCTTCGCGCGGGGGGTTGAATACGTCGAGGTCAACGGTATCTTCCAGCGCCCAGGCCTCATGGGGCATGTGCGGCGGGATGCACAAGACTTCTCCGGCGCGCACGACGATTTCCTTTCCATCGATGGCAAACTTCAGCGCGCCTTCCAGGATGTAGGTTAGTTGTTCGTTGTGGTGCTGGTGCTGGGGCACGTGCGCGCCTTTCTTCAACAGCACGCGGGCCAGCATGACCTTATCGCCCACGACCATCTCGCGGTCGATCAGCGGATTCATTTTTTCGCGCTCGACGTTTTTCCAGGCGATGTACTTCAGTGGCGTGCTCATGACTTCCCTCCGTACAGTTTTGCCGCGTTATCGTGCAAGTACAAGTGTGCCAATTCCAGCGCCTTTTCTTCACTCAACGCGCCCTCGGCAACAAGTTCCGCCAGCGCTTCGGCGACGGCGGTCCTCGCCGACCGCACCGCCAGCCAATAGGTCTCTTCCGCGCCGATGGCGTCATAGAGGGGAAACGCATCCGACGCGAACATGATTCTTTCGGGATATAACGAAATCCATTGCTTCAACACGTTCTTCAGCTCCGAAGGATAGAGGTAATAGCCCATGAGCGAAGAATCGGTATAAACATTTTTCGCGGCGGTGAGCCAGATCATCTCTTGCGTGAAGGGGTAGCCTCCGTGAATCAACACAAAGTTCACCTTGGCGTAGCGCGGGTCGCGCAGGACATTTTCCAGATTCAGCGGATTGCTATTGCGCAAGCTGAAGTAGTCACCGACCCCCACGGCGCTGTGAAAATGCATCGAAAGGTTGCGTTTCCCCGCTTCGTCGACTAAGACGCGAAAAACGTAATCCTGAAACGTCCGGTATTCTTCGTCGGAAGGCACGTCCTTGCCGCCGGCATATTTCGTGTAGATGGCTTCGGTTCTCTCGCGCGGCGGGTCGCCGAAATAAAGCGAGCGGAAATAGGCCGCTTCAAATTTCATGGCCACGCCGCCCTTTTTCTGATTGTGCTGCACCGTCTGCCGGACAAAAGCTTCGTATCCCGCCAGGTCCGCCGGCAAGGCTTTTCTGTTTTCTTGCGCCATGTAGCGCTGCAGCATCTTCTCCTGTATGGGGATAAAAACGCCCATGTCGCCGTTCTTCGCCGCGAGCGCGCGATTGTTGAACGGAAAGAAAACCGAATCCATGAAGAAAACCCAATGGAAGCGCGCCGGATCGAGATAGGGCGCCATGGACACGCGATTCGCCAGACACGTTTCCACGTTTAGTTTGTCGAGGATGGAAGTCCAATAGGCCGTGCCGCCCTCTTTCTCCGCCGCTTTCTTTTTCTCGATCAGCCATTTGGCGTGCTCGGGCTGGTAATCATCGTAGGGGTATCCGAAGAGGGCTTTGGAGGCGGCCACAAACTCCGGATTGGTGTCCCGCAGTCGAAGCACCGTGCCGGCATCGGGCGGCAAGGCCATCGCGTCCACATCCGGATCATCGGCGAAGCTGGCGTGAGAATGGTTGTCGTAAATCGGGATTTGATCGATCTGTTTCAGAAGGCGATCGTATATTTTGGCAACGTCGCCTGCTGGCGTAGGCTTCGCCTGCGGATTTGCCGGGACGCCAAGCGCCAGCAACAAAAAAGCAGTCAGCAGCAGGGTTGCCCAAGGCGCGGGCACAGACTTCATCGACCTGTTTTTTGCGTCCATTTCTATCGCGCGACGGCCGCGCGCCAGCGAACTGAAACCCGCTGCATGCGATCCAGAGCCTCCTCGAGAAGGTCGGGGGCGCTTACCAAAGAGAATCGCAGAAAATCCTTTCCGCCTTGTCCAAATGCCGCGCCGGCAATTCCCGCTACGCCTGCTTCTTCAAGCAAAACTTTTTGCACTTCCTCGGCCGGCATCCCGGTGTCTTCGATATTCACCCAGGCGTAGAAGGCTCCCTCAGGTACTAGGCAGCGAAATCCGGGAATGCGATTTAATCCTTCGACGAAGAGATCACGCCGTTTGCGGTACTCTTCGACCATCGCGTCGACGGCATTTGTCGAATCGCGCAGGGCTTCGATGGCCGCAACCTGCGTAAATTCCGCGGCGCAGGTAAAGGTATTGACCACCAGCATGTCCAAGGCGTCCACGACACGCTTTGGCGCCACCGCATAACCGAGCCGCCACCCGGTCATCGCAAAGCTTTTCGAGAATCCATCGATGATGACGGTGCGCTCCTGCATTCCGGGAAATGCACGGATCGATTGGTAGTCGCCGCGGAACAAAATGCGCGCGTAAATTTCGTCGGCGATGATCCACAGATCGTGCCTGGCCGCCTGGGCCGCGATCTCCGCTAGCGCATGCTCGTTAAAAACCGTCCCGGTGGGATTGTTCGGGGAATTGAAGATCAACACGCTTGTCCGGGGCGTGATCTTCGCAGCGATCTCCGTGAGATCCGGCTGAAATTTGTTTTTTTCCTCAAGCCCGAAGGCAACCGGGGTCGCGCCCAGTGCGCGCGCAAAAGAAGGATAGATGGGAAAGCTGGGATCGGGATAAAGCACTTCGTCACCCGGCTCGACGAGCGCCATCATCGCGAGCGACAAGGCCATCTTGCATCCCGGAGCGACGAGTACTTCCTCGGCGGCCACTTCCAGTCTCCGCGTTTTTTTCAGATATTGTGCGATCGCCTCACGAAGAGGGGCGATGCCACGCGGCGAAACGTAGCGGTCCCGCCCGGCGGCCACTGCTTCGCGCACCGCGTCCACCACCGGGGCCGCGGGATGAAAATCCGGCTCGCCCAGCTCGAGGTGAATGATCGAACGGCCTTGCCGCTCGAGTTCTTTCGTGCGCGCGAAAACCGCGAGAGCACCTTCGCCATTCAGCTGTGAAATGCGTGAAGCAATGCGCCGCATAGAGGCAAAATCATATCACTTGAGGGTTGCGGATGCGCAGCCTGGGAAAGCCCGGGGCCAATGCGGCGGCGCTCACCTGACGGTAGTGCTCATCCGATTGCGCGGACTAGAAGGCGTACCGCAGCGAGAATTGAATGAGTCGCGGCGTACCTTTGGTGGAAACGATTGCGCCGAAGACGTTGCCCAAGGGAATCGTCTGGACGTCGGTAACGGATGGATTAGCAAACACCGGGTGATTCCACATGTTGAAGAAGTCTGTGGTAAACCGCAAACTCTGACGCTCGGTGATCTTGAAATTCTTGATCAAGGAGAAGTCCCAGTTCTGCTGACGCGGCCCTCGATAAATATTTCGCCCGAGATTGCCGAAGTCCGTGGCAACGCCGTCACCGCCATTTGCGGCGGAAAGGGGCGGCGCTACGGCAAAGGCATTAGGGTTCAAGTAGCCACCCAGCCGAGATTGCACACTGCCGTGCGTCAGACCGTCGGAGATGGTTTGTCCTGCAGCGAGGTTGGCTGTTACGTTCACCGTCGTTACTGCAACGAACGCCTGGCCCCCGGCTGAGTCAACAACCGAGAAGGGCAAGCCGGACTGAAAAATACTGATGCCGCTGATGGCCCAATCAGCGAACGCGGCTTTCCTGAAGCCCGCAGCATCTTTGGCGAAGGGCAGGTCATAGCGGTAACTGACCACGAGACGGTGTTTACGGTCGAAGTCTGATAATCCCCGCGAGGTTTGAAAATTAGTTTGGTCATTGAATATGGTAATAAAGGCAGTGTTGCCAGTCGAGGCAACGTCTGTAGACCTCGAGAAAGTGTAGGCGGACTGGAAGTAACCGGCACCCCAACGGCGCGAAAGGGTCGCTTGCAACGAGTGATAGTGCGAGTAGGCGTCGTCAGCAAAGAGTTCGAATCCGCCGTAGCCGTTGATGCCTTGCCCCCGGGAGCGAGCCAGGGAGTTCGCAATGGTATTCTCCGTAATTTTGCACGGGTTGGGGTTACATTGCGGCCCGCTCAGGAACAATGGATTCGTAGGGGTCGCTTTCGCTGATTGGAGGCTGTTGCTTGTCTCACGCAGGTGAACCCCGTGCGTCCCCACGTAGCCAATCTCGAGTATCCACTGTTTGCCCAGCGAGTGCTGGACCGTCAGGTTCCATTGCTGGGTGTTCGGCACGACAAAATGCTTTGGAACCTGAAGAGCGAAGAGGTTGACCGAGGTACCGTCATAAATGGGGGATTGTGTCGTGTCGTTTTTGGTGAAACCGAGGAAGTGCGAAAAGACAGGAATGAAATTCGGATCGAGCACGCCGCCGACCGGTATCGCATTCAAGTTTACCGCGGGACTTCCGCCGGTGTAGAAATTCGCCATAGTGAAACCCGGTGTCGATGGAAAGAACACGACGGGAAGGAAGGGCGCCTGGAAGGAGAGCTGGTCAACGGCCCCGACGTCCTCACGCACGTAGTAAATACCGTAACCGCTGCGAATGGTCGTGGTGTGCTTGCCGAAAAGATCATAGGCGAGACCGATGCGCGGTCCCCAGCCCGTGGCGTAGTTGTTGTCGAGCGTGGTATGGCTCGCGGTTCCTTTCAGACCTGGAACGTTGTAGCGGTCGACCCCCTTTGGATAAATAAAAGGAAATTGGCCCTTGTTTGCGAGCACAGGATCCAGGTTCCCGATGTGGTAAAGATTGTCGTAAAAGGCGCCCAGCTCCTCCACGCGTAAGCCCAGGTTAAGCGTCAAATTACGCCGAATCTTGTAGTCATCTTGGGCGAAAACCGAGAAATTGTTTTGGCGATATTCGTGATTGAATACGCCGCCGGCGCCGAAGTTGAAGCCCGCGGAACCCAGCAAAAAATTCTGGAAGTCCGTTAGCCCCCCTCCGCTGACGAAGAAGAGCTGGCCGTTGAACACCTGGGGGAAAAGCTTGTCCAGGTTGACCCGAGTAAAATCTCCGCCGAACCGGAACACGTGCGGACCTTTCACCCAGCTCACGGTGTCCACGAAGTTGTAGTTGTTCTGCGTCTGGAACTGGTCCGCCTGCGGCGTGGGACCTATCTGGAAGCCGGAACTAAAGAACGTGAACTTGTAAATAGCTTGGGACACGTTGTTCGTCGGACGGTCGATTCCCAGGTCGCTGGCCTTCAAGATGGGATCGTTGATTGCGCTGTTGTTGATCCGCACGTAGCCGAAGCGAAGTTCGTTTACCAGAACAGGAGAAAAGAGATGCGTTTCGGCCACACTGAAGAACCTGCCGTGCACCGGCAATCGATATGGAAAATTTAGGTCCGACGGGGCGATGCTGCCGCCCAGAGAGGCAGTCAGACCGCCCGCGCCAAAGGGCAGATCTGACTCGAAGTTGCTAAAGAAGAAGCGCGCGGAAACCTTATCCTGGGCGTTGCGGAATTCGCGGTCCCAATTCGTGGTGAACTGATCGTCGGTGTATTTGCCCGGGCGGCTGAAGGCGAAGGGCGCGAATTGTCCCACGGTCCCGGGAATCGACGGAATCAGAAATCCCCCGTTTCCCCCACCAAATTGATTGCCTTTTGCCTGCAGCAGGGCCAGCGCCACGGAATCAATTTTCGTGTTAGGGTTGCCGAAAAAGGCAGTGGAAATCGAAGCGGCGTCTCGCTGGGGCGGAATCACTGGGATGCTCGTGCTGATGAGAGTGCCTGGCGAGTCGCCGCTGCGCTGCCGGGTACCTTGATAATTGCCGAAGAAAAAGCCCCACTTTTCCGTCCCCACAGGACCGCCCAGGCTAGCACCAAAGATATTCTGCTTCACGACGGGCCGCGGCTGGCCGGCACGATTGAGGAAAAAGTCACTCGCATTGAGCACGTCGTTGCGGAAGAATTCGTAAGCGTCGCCATGGAATTGCTTGGTTCCGGATTTCAAAATGGCGTTCACGTTCCCGCCGCCGTTACGCCCCTGACTGGCGTCGTAGAGCGATGTCTGCACCCGGAACTCCTGAATAACGTCGGGATTGGGCAATGGTGTATTGGTCAGTTCTGCGACGTTGTAGTCTGTCGCCGTGATGCCTTCGATCAAGTAATTGTTGTTGTCCTCACGCTGTCCATTGACGATGATGCGCACGTCGCCCCGGCCAAGCTGAGCCGAGGCATTTAGCTCGCTTTGTGCGCCAGTGGAAAGCGTCAAGAGCTGCTGGAAGTTCTGTGTCGCCAAGGGAAGTTCCCGAACCGTGTCGGTACCGAGAGACTGGCCGGTAGTGGCATTGGTGGTTTCGACAGTGGTGATTTGTGCCGAGATCTCGACTTTTTCAGTGACCGCGCCGGGCTTGAGCGTGATGGTGACGCGCGTGGTCTCGGTGACGCGCACCTCGATGCCGCCCGCTTTCGCTTCCGCAAACCCGGACTTGTTCACCACCACGGAATAAATGCCAGGGGGAAGAAGCGTCGCGGTGAAGGCTCCGTCGGCATTGGTCGGCAACTTGCGCGCGAGAAGATCGGTGCGCGTGTCGATGATCTGCACGTCCGCCGCGGCAACCGCACCGCCACTGGTATCGACCACCACGCCGGTGATGGCTCCGGTCGCGCCTCCTTGCCCGTAGGCCGGCACGCCGGCCAGCGACACCACGAACACCAACACGCTTAGAAATAGCTTCAAAGTGTTTTGCATGATCTTCCCTCAGACGGAAATAGGACTGTGCTACCCCACGCTCGTGAACGGGCCCTGACCCTACACGAACGCCATTTAGGACGATTTGCGCATGGACAACCCCCGGGAGTGTCCCAGCGCCACTGCGTAAGAAGTTAATGATTCACCCTCTGGCTGTCAAGAAACTAAAGAATGAAAATCTGGAATCGATCGCAGGTGTTTTTCAAATCCACTTTCAAAGGGAAATCGCCTCATAACGATAGCTCCTGTTTCTCGGCTTGACGCATGGTCTGCAGGGGGAGACCATTGGACTGGGCTAGATCGGCGCAACCCGCCCGTTGTTCGTAACGTCTAAGTAAATGACGTGCTTCCCCTTGAAGGGGGTAAACATGAGTTTGCGTCTCTTGGTACGTTTGGGCGTGATTTTGCTTGCCAGTTCGCTGTTGCTTGGCGCATATCCGGCTGCCGCGGATTCCAGCCACGCGCGCATTATTCGTCTCAGTCTCGTTCAGGGCGATGTGCGGTTTACCCGGGAGGCCCACGGGGACCCGCTTGCCGATGACAAAGCTGTCTGGGAGACCGCCGTCCTCAATCTCCCGATCCGCCAGGGTTACATCCTCGCCACCGACCACGGCCGCGCCGAAGTCGAATTTGAAAACGGCGCCATGGCATTTTTGAGCGAAAATACCGTTCTCGAGTTTTACGACCTCTCCCTGGACGACGGGGCACGTAACACGCGTCTCGTTCTTCGCCAGGGAACCGGGTCGTTTTACGTCAACCCCGGCGGTGGTGACTATTTCAGCGTTACCGGCGGCGACTTCACGGTTGAAGCTTCCGGGCGGACCAGCTTCCGCTTGGATAATTTCGACGATGGCAGCAACGTGAACGTCACAAAAGGCCACGTCAACATTCTTCACAAGAAGAGCACTACGCCTCTCGAAAAGGGGCAATCGCTCTCCATGCGCGCGGGTGATGATTCCTCCCTCAACGTCGCAAGGCTGCCTGACAACGATGATTTTGACCGGTGGGTCTCCGGCCGCGTGGACAGTGTCGTAACAGCCACGAACGCCGCGACGCAGTACACCAGCGCGCCGTACTCTTATTCATCCGGCTTCAGCGATCTTTATACATATGGCTCCTGGTTTCCCGTGGCAGGGTACGGTTACTGTTGGCAGCCCTACGGCGTCGGAATGGGCTGGTCGCCGTTCAGTTACGGCAATTGGTTCTACGATCCCTTCTTCGGGTGGGCGTTCGTGGGGAATCAACCCTGGGGCTGGTTGCCTTACCATTACGGCGGTTGGCTCTTCCAACCTGGCTTTGGATTTGTGTGGTCGCCATTCGGGTTTGGTGGATTTGGCAGGCCCGTTCGTTTCCGCCCGGTGACCGGCGTCTTCGTGCACTCCGGTGCCACGCTTGCGCTCGTGCCTAGCCATCCGATGGACGTGCGCGGGAAGACGCCCCTTAATTTGGCGCAAGGAGCATTTCCGGTGAGCGGCGGAAGAGTTGCCGAAAGCCTGACTGCGAGCACGGGCACGGAGTGGAAAGCCCTTAAGGAAGCTCCGCGCGAAGCATTGACCGGCGGCATCGCCGCGTCCGCGCCTCCGGCGCGGCTCTCGCGCACCGTCCTGGCAAGCAATACCGGCGCGCGTGTCGTAACCTTCAGCAAGAATTCGTCAATCACGTACGACCCGCAGGAGCATCGCTTCGTCAACAATCCGGGGCTCCCGGTAGAAAATAAGACGGACAAGAATTCCACAATCGGCGCACAAAATGCGCGCAGCGGCATTGCACGCGCTGAAACAGCGACCGATTCCAAAACCGCAGCAGGTCTCCCGGAAGGAGGCATGACCTCCATGAACGGTAACCGCGCGAACGGTGCGGCAGAACCACCGCAGGCCACCGGGCGCGCAACAACGGCGCCGCGCCCCCCGCGCGCGATGACACCTCCTCCCCCGCCCCGGAGCTCCTTTTCCGACGGCGGACGCGGAGGATCCCGTGCAGGTTCATTCGGCGGCTCTGCGTCTTCGCATCCGTCTGTGTCGGCGTCGCACCCGTCAGCGGCTCCTTCCGGCCGCCCACACTGATTGTTCTCGCTAAAGAAAAAGGAGGCTCCGGGTATCGGCGCTTCCTTTTTCAATTTCTGCGCTCAGGAGAATGTCATCCCCGCATAGCCAACCACCGACTGGACATCGCCGGAGACATCGGCCGAGGTGGCATACTTTACCAACTCTGCTTTTCTTGCGCCCAGTGCTTGCAGCGCCGCGAGCATCGCCACCGCAGGCCCCAGCCCGCACATGGAAATCTTCTCTTTCCTGCAAGTGTCGTAGAGCCCGGAGGCGTTTAACGTCAACAATTGCTCGATCGCTTTGCCGTCTTTCACGCGCGTCGTCGCATCATCTTCATAGTGATTTAAATCCGATGTTGTAAGCAGCAGCACTTCTTCACCCTGAGAAGCCAGCGCCCGCGCGATTCCTTCTCCCACGAGAACTAAATCCTCGAATCGCACCGTGCCCAGCGCCACCGGCACAAACGTAAAGTCCGGCGCAAGCACTTGCAAGAAAGGAAGCTGCACTTCGAGCGAATGCTCGGCACTGTGCGCCACGCTGTCCTCTCGCAACAAGCCGCATTCCCGGCGCAAAGCTTCGGCAAGCGATTCGTCGATCGCTGCGTCGCCAAGCGGGGTGCGCCATGCGCCGCGTGAGAGAATGGCGGCAGATTCCCCGTTGGGAAAGTGGCGCACGCCAAGAATCAATATTTTCCTGGGCAGCGCAATGCGCGAAAACACGGCCCCAGCGACATGTCCCGAATATACATAGCCGGCATGCGGGACTAGACATGCCTTCACACATTCGGGGGGACTTGCCTTCGCGCTTTTCGTATATTCGCGAACAAGGGCGGTCAGTTCAGCGGGATCGGAAGGATAAAAGCGTCCGGCGACGGCAGGGAGGCGAAGCACTGCCTGGCTCCGCATCAAACAGGCTTCGAGGGTTTGCCCTTAATGCTCATCGCTTTTTGCGTTGCGGGGTCGTAGAAAATCGTAACTTTATCGCCGTACTGAAATCCGCCTTTATCGATGATCTGCTGCATTTTGGCAGACACTTGCTCGCTCAAGGAAAACGTCTGGATGGACATATCGTTCCCCTTGGCGCGGGCGGTGATTTGCGCGATATTCGCGTGCATCACGATACCTTCGAACTTTGCCCACTTCGAGGGCTTCGGCTTCAGCGCCTGAATGACGATGGGGACCGCCGTATCTATCACAATCGGGGTTATTACCGGATCCTGCGCCGCAGCAGGCGCGCAGCAAACACCCGCTAGCACCAGCAGCGCCGGAATTCCTAGTCCCGCGGTTTTCGCAGCAAGTTTCATTCGATGTCGTCCGTTGCAATTCGCAAGGATTTCAGAAAGCGCAAATCTTGCGGAGTCATCGCGAGTTTCGCGACCGGCTTCTTCTCCCGCTCAGGCTCATCCATCGATTCCTGGTCCACCTGAATGCGCAGCGACTCCAGGAAGCGCCGATCGAGCGTGGTCAGTTGCTCCGCTTCCGCCGCGGCGGCGTCGCGTTTGGCGAGCCCAATGGTCGCGTCGAGCTTTAACACAATGTCGTAACCATGCGCGCGCACGCCGGCAATTGCGCCGGTAATCCGGTCGGACTCCGAAACGGTATCGTTAATCGCGTGCCCCAATTCGCGCAGCAAATTCTTTAGGCGATCGTCGAGTTGCAAGGCTGACTCTCCCTACTTCAACCGTCATTCTAGGCCCACGTTCTGTTGGATACAAGTCACACTCGCACCGTTGTCTCCAATATGTTCACAGGCCTTTCGGCCAGTACCCCGCCCTGTCCGGCTGGCACCGGTGCTTACAGATGCGTGCTCTTGGACCCCGGAACGTTCAGCGCGCTGGGGATGAGAAGTTTCGATCTAACGGCTCCTCTGACCTCCGGTGTACAAGCAGGCGCCCCGCACTTTGCTGTAAACTGCTGTCATGTCCACGGCGGTATCCGCGGCACCAGGCGCGCAGCTGACCGGCTTTCGCCGCGTCTGGCGCACGCTCAAGCAGCTATTTCATGAGCTCACCGGAGCAATGTTCGCCGTCCTCGCTCTGGGCTGGCTCAATGCCGTTTTTCGTTCGTGGACCCGCGACGTGGCGCGCTGGCTCCTGGCTCTCGGGTTGCTCGTCGCCGCGCTGTTCGTTTTTTTCGCGGTGACTTCGTTCCGCCGCGCGCGCCGAGTGTAGCCTCGGGCGGAATTGAGAAGAAAAGGCAATCCATCGTTCAGGTTTCTTGAATGTCCGATACCAAAACCAAATCCGCCGGACGCAAAGACCGATTCACCACTATTTCGGGCATTCCCGTCGATCGCCTCTACGCTCCCGAGAGTCTTCCCAACTGGGACCCTGAAGAAGCTCTTGGCTATCCCGGCGAATTTCCTTACACGCGCGGAATTTACCCCACCATGTACCGCGGTCGCTTCTGGACCATGCGGCAATACGCCGGCTTTGGCTCGGCCGTCGAATCCAACCAGCGCTACCGCTATCTCCTCAGCAAAGGCCAGGAGGGACTTTCCGTCGCGTTCGATCTTCCCACGCAGATGGGCATGGACTCCGACCATCCTCTCGCCCTGGGTGAAGTCGGCAAAGTGGGCGTGGCTATCGATTCGCTCGAGGACATGGAGACTCTCTTCGAAGGCATTCCGCTCGAAAAAGTTTCCACCTCCATGACCATTAATTCCACCGCGGCGATTCTTCTTTGCCTTTACGTCGCGGTGGCCAAAGAGCAAGGTGCCAGTCTCGCCAAAATTTCCGGCACGGTGCAGAACGACATCCTCAAGGAATACATCGCGCGAGGCACCTACATTTATCCCGTGCGGCCGGCCATGCGCATCGTCACCGACATTTTCTCCTGGTGCCGCGATTCACTTCCCAAGTGGAACACTATCTCCATCTCCGGCTACCACATTCGCGAGGCCGGCTCGACCGCCATTCAGGAAGTCGCTTTCAGCCTCGCGGACGGCATCACTTACGTTCAAGCCGCGCTCGATGCCGACCTGTCCGTTGACGATTTCGCCCCACAGCTTTCTTTCTTCTTTAACGCGCACAATGATCTGCTCGAGGAAATCGCCAAGTACCGTGCGGCGCGCCGTTTGTGGGCGCGCATCATGCGCGATCGCTTCTCGGCCCGCGATCCGCGCTCGCTACTTCTGCGCTTCCACGTGCAGACTGCCGGCTCTTCCCTGACTGCGCAGCAGCCCGAGAACAATATCGTGCGCGTCGCCATTCAAGCGCTCGCCGCTGTTCTGGGCGGCTGCCAATCGCTACATACGAACTCCATGGACGAGGCCCTCGCTCTTCCCACCGAGGACGCGGCGCTGATCGCTCTCCGCACCCAGCAGATCCTCGCTCACGAAACCGGCGTCACTAACACTATCGACCCCGTCGGCGGCTCCTACGCCATCGAGCATCTCACCGGCGAAATCGAAAAAGGCGCGCTCGCCTACATTGAAAAAATCGATGCCATGGGTGGAATGTTGCGCGCCATCGAGAACGGCTTCGTCCAGGGAGAAATCCAGAAAGCCGCGTACGAATTTCAACGCGCCATCGAGCAGAAAGAGCAAGTCGTCGTCGGCGTGAATGACTTTGTGGCCGAGGAGGAGCGCGCCATCCCGACCCTTCGCATTGACGCCGATATCGAGCGCTCGCAGATCGCCCGCCTCAACGCCCTCCGCGCCAAGCGCGATTCGGCCCGCGTCCATTCAGCGCTTGCCGAGCTTCAGCGCCGCGCGAGCACCAGCGAGAATCTTCTCCCCGCCATTCTTGCTGCCGTCGAAAGCTACGCCACCGTCGGAGAAATCTCCGACGCCCTCCGCCGCGTCTTCGGCGAATACCAGGAGTCCGTGGTTATTTGAAATCTAAGAGCTCTTGAAGTCGGATGAGGGTTTCGCGGCTTTGCCAGAGGCACTGCACGAAGGCTGTCTCCACGCCTGCTCTGTAGTATTCTGGCGCGCATCAACGGCCATGAAATTAATCCTCGCTTCCGCATCCGCGCGGCGCGCCGAGATCCTTCGCGACGCCGGCTTGTCGTTCGTTGTGCTTTCTTCCGCTATCGATGAAACTCCTTACGAGAACGAATCGCCTCACGACCTGGTCGAGCGTCTTGCTTCCGCCAAGGCTGAACTTGCGGCCGCTCGCGCTATCGGCCCGGCGATCATCATCGGTGCGGATACCGTCATTTCTCTTGACGGGCTCATTCTCGGCAAGCCGCGTTCCAGCGATGACGCGCGCCACATGCTCGAAAAGCTTTCCGGCCGGACCCACTCCGTCGTCACCGGAGTGGCTCTTATCCGACTTCCGGACTCGGAGCGCCGCACCTTCGTCGAGTCCACGCTCGTCCACTTTGCGGCCCTCTCTGCCGAACAAATCACGCGCTACCTCGCCACGGGCGAGCCGCACGACAAAGCCGGCGCTTATGCCATACAAGGCCACGCCGGCCGCTTCATCCCGCGTGTCGAAGGTTGCTACTTCAACGTTGTCGGCGTTCCGCTCTCGCGTCTTTATCACGCCCTCATCGATCTCGGGTGGTCGGAAGATTGATCACATCCGCGACACAAAGTCTTCGCTGCTCGGCACTCTATTCATACCGCAGCGCCACGATCGGATCGACTCGCGACGCGCGAAATGCCGGAATCGCGCAAGCCGCCAGCGCGACGCAGGCAAGCACCACCGCGACGCCGGTGAAAGTCAGTGGATCCCGCACCGGCACGCCGAAGACCAGGCTCGACACAGCACGCCCCAACGCCAACCCGCCGAGCAGCCCCGCGCCAACTCCCACCAGCGCCAGCTTCATTCCTTCGCCGATCACCAGCCGCAAGACTCCGCGCGGCGTGGCGCCCAGCGCCATGCGCACGCCAATCTCACCGGTCCGCTGGCTCACGGAATACGCCAGCACACCGTAGATGCCGATCGATGCAATCACTAGGGCCACGAACGCAAAAATGCCGAGCAGTAAAGTATTGAGCCGCGGCTGCGCGGCGCTGTTCGACAACCACTGCTCCATTGTCCGCACGTTGGCCAGCGCAAGCTCCGCATCGAGTTCACGCACTTTCTCGCGAATCGCGGGCAGCGCCGCTTCCGCCGAACCGTTCGTCCTCACCACCACATCCATCAGCGGCCACACGCGCACGGCCATCGGGTAGTACAGCGCCGGCGATTCCTGTGTCAGCGCCGTGCTCCGCACATCTCCGACCACGCCCACCACCGTGAACGCAATCCGCGGGTCCGCCGAGCGGCGCAGCGTGTGGCCGATAGGATCGCCATCGCCCCAAAATTTTTTCGCCGTGGCTTGGCTAATAATCATGACCGGCGCCGCCATTGGCCCGTCGTCATCGGTAAAATCGCGCCCCTCAAGCACCGGGATATTCATGGTCTTGAAATAACCGGGACTCACGCTGCGCCAATCAATCGGCACCGCCGTGTCGGGCGGCAGCACGGACTGCTCCCTCGTGAGCATCGGGTGCGTCGTGTAATTTCCGGCGCCGAAGGGAATGCCGGTGGATACCGCCGCGCCGCGCACGCCGGGTATCGATTGCAGAGAATCGATCAGCTCGCGATAAAGTTGCTGCGACCTGCCGTTGAGCGGATATTTTCCCGTCGGCGGCGCCAATTGGAAGCTGATCACGCCCTGAGGATCGAACCCGAGCCGTACGCGCTGAAGGTTCGCCAGGCTCTGGATGAACAACCCCGCTCCAATCAGCAGCACCGTCGCCAGCGCGACCTCGACGGCCGCAAGCGCATTGCGCAGCCCGCGCGACATTCGGGCGCCCGAGCCGCGCCCGGCATTCTTCAGAACGATGTTGAGATCAGCCTTCGCTGTTCGCCATGCGGGCACCAGTCCAAAGAGCAAGCCAGTGACGAGGGTCGCCCCCAGAGCAAACCAAAGCACGCCGGCATCGATCTCCACTGCGGGAATGGGCAGAGTGTTCGGCGGCAGCATGCGGTTGATCGCGCGCACGCCCGCAATGGCCCCGAGCAGCCCAGCCGCGCCGCCCGCAAACGAGAGCATCACGCTTTCCACCAAAAGCTGGCGCACCAGCTGATTGCGGCTCGCGCCGATCGCCGTTCGCACCGCCATTTCGCTTTGCCGCGCCGCCGCCCGCGCCAGCAATAGATTCGCGATGTTTGCGCACGCAATCAACAGCACGAACGCAACGGCCCACAGCAGCACCAGGAGTCCCGTCTTAAGCTGTGGGCTGACGAACGTGTCAAAAATAGTGATGAGCCGAATACCCCAGTCGCGTATTTCCGGATATTGTTGGCCCAGCCGAACCGAAATGTTGTTCATCTCGGCCTGCGCTTGCGCCATCGAAACTCCTGCCTTGATGCGCCCCACCACGAAAATTAAGTGGTTCAACCGGATTTCCTTCGCCGGATCAATCGTCAGCGGCGTGTAAACGTCGCCTCCCGAAATCAGATTCAGCGCTGCGGGAGCGACCCCCACCACGGTTGTGGGCACGCCGTTGAGCGTAACGTTCCGCCCGATCACCGACAGGTCCGCGCCGAAACGCCGCTTCCAGAGGCCCTCCCCAATCATCGCGACCGGGGCGGCGCTGGGCTTCTCCTCGTCATCGGTAAAATCGCGCCCCGCCAGCGGCGGAATCCCCAGCACGCGCGTCAGCGCCGGACTAATGCGGTTCCCGGAGAGCTGCTCTGGCTCGCCTGTGCCAGTGAGCGTGTAGTTGGTGGACGCAATCGCGGCCAAGCCATCAAAGGATTGCGCCTGCTCCCGCCAGGACAAAAAGTTCAATACAGACGCCCCGAAGCTCGCCAGATGCAGCTTGTCGTTCTTTTCCGCGACCTGCATGATCCGGCCAGGCTCTTTGAACGGCAATGGCCGCAGCAACACCGCGTTCACCACGCTGAAAATCGTGGTGTTCGCCGCGATGGCCAGCATCACCGTCAAAATGACCGCCGCGGTAAATAGTGGCGTCCGCCGCATCATCCGTCCTGCATAGCTGATATCGTTAAAGAGCATGCCCCATTCTCCTGATCGCGCGAACCCGTCGGCCAGATACTAACCCGCATGCTGTCGCTTCAAAAAGAGCAAAGTGGGAAATGTCCGACGCGCGGATGGGAACTGCACGGCGTTCGGCGTGCTCCAATTGGCAGACAAAAGGGCGGCCCGTGGCCGCCCTTCTCGTTCCAAAATGGAATTCAATTACTGCGCGTTACGCCTTCTTCTCATCCGCCGGTTTGTCGGCAGGAGCAGATGGCTGTGCCGGTGGCGTCGTTGACTGGGCCTGCGAATTGCCGTGCATGCCTTCCTTGAAGCCGCGCACGCCTTCGCCCAGCCCGCGCATCAATTCGGGGATCTTCCGGCCACCGAACAGAATCAGCACGACGACCAGAATAATCAGCCAGTGCATCGGAAATTCCATGTTGCCTCCTACTTTATGCCAAGCAGACTCTAACGCGCCATCAGGTCTTTGCCTGTACGACCACTGGCGGAAACTCAAAGTATAACACGCTCATCGCCCGCCCGCCGCGTCACGCGCTCCCGGTCCAGGTATTCCAGGAGTGGAATGGCGTATTTCCTCGTGATACCCGCCAATTCTTTGAAAACTGGAACGCTGATGCGCTCGCCCTTCGCTCTTTTGTACACGGAGAGGCGTTCGCGCAACTGCGCCAGCGCGTCTCGATGGAAGATCAGTTCCGGCGTCACGCGCACCAAACTCTTCTCGCGCAACAGAATCTGAAGGAGTTTCTCCGCGCGTTTAGCTTCGATGGTGAGCTTTTGCAGCACTTCTTTCACCGTCGGCACAGCAAGCCCCGCCAATGAAAACGCCTTCTCAATTTGTTCTTTGGCGCGCGCTTCTTCCGGCAGCAAGGCGATCTCCGCCCCCGCGCGCTTCACGAGTTCGCCTTGCAAATCGATTTTCTTTGCGGCCGCCAATTCTTCCAGCGCCGCGCGAAATGTTTCCGCGCTGACGCGGCGACCCAGGCCAACGCGCAAATCCTCGCGAGGGATTCCCGGCAGCAGCGGATTCTCTTTGTGAAATTTCTCAACAGTTGCGGAAATTCTCGCGCCTGCCTCATCAAATGTTTTTTGTGCTACTACCGTAAGCGGGTCGGTCGCGACAACCTTTACCCTCTTTCCCGCCGCAAGTTTCTCGATGGTTTCTTGAATTTCTTTTTCGAGCCACCCCGTCCGCGCTACCAGCTCCGGCGCGGTGAGGCCAACCGCGCGCTTGGCCGTCGCCAGGACCACGGACGCCCGCTCCGCCATCGCCGCAACGATTTCCTCGCGATTGCCTCCTTCCAGCGTCTCGAGAAACGTCGCGCGCCCGGTATCCCGCAGCAAAGGGCGCCGCGCCAGCGGATCGAGTATCACGCCCCCGCCAATCGTGACCACCGGCGAAAACTGCCGCACGATAAACCGGTCTACCGGCAGCAAAAGCGCCTCGTCCTGCAGCCGCAGTTGCGCCAGCGCACTCTGCCCCGGCGCGACCTCGCTTTGTCCATAGAGCAAAATCTCCGCAATCGTCTCCAGTGTTCCAGCGTGAAAATGAACCCGCGCGCGATGCTTGAGTTTTTGCGCGGAAGGCAACAGCGTGAGCCGCGTATCGATTCGCCGAGCCGCGCGAAATTTCCCCGGAGCCGCCAGTGTCATGCCCCGCCTCACAGAAGTATGGTCGATCCCCGCAAGGTTTACTGCCGTCCGCTGCCCCGCGAATGCCCGCTCAACACTCTTGCCTCCGGACTGCACACCGCGCACCCGCAGCCGCTCGCCCTTCGGGAACAGCTCAACTTCGTCGCCCGCGCCCACGCTCCCTGAAATCAATGTCCCTGTGACTACGGTCCCGAAACCTTTCATGGCGAACGCGCGGTCAATCGGCAGCCGAAAATGCCTCGCGGCATCTTTTCCCACCGCTTGCGCGGCAACTTCCCCCAATACTACTTTCAGTTCTGCCAGCCCCGCACCCGTTTTCGCACTCACTGGGATTACAGGAGCCTGTTCCAAAAATGACCCGCGCAAATACTCTTCCACTTCCAGTTTCACCAGCCCCAGCACGTCGGCATCAATCAAATCGCTTTTTGTGAGCGCCACGATTCCGCGCCGCACGCCCAGCAGTCGGCAAATGTCAAAATGTTCCCGCGTCTGGGGCTTGATCGATTCATCCGCCGCAATCACCAATAGGACTACGTCGATTCCCGCGGCGCCCGCGAGCATGTTGCTTACAAACCGCTCGTGACCCGGCACATCGATAAAACCGAAACGCACGCCATTTTCTTCCAAAAAGGCGAAACCCAGATCGATAGTGATTCCCCGGCGCTTTTCTTCCGCCAGCCGGTCCGGATGCGTTCCCGTAAGCGCTTCGACGAGCGCGGACTTGCCGTGGTCGATGTGCCCGGCCGTTCCGACAATCACGCTCTTGTGAGAGGTCGTCATGATGGCAGGTGATTCTAGTTTTGAGGAGGCGGCCAACGCCCTTTGAGCAGCTCCTTAATCGATGCAATGAACATCACCACGAGGACTACTCCCGCAGGCATGGCGCCGGCTAACCAACCCCAGTGAGGCAACAAAAAACGCGCAAGTACACCCAAGCCAGCACATAAGAACAAAAAGATCAGGAGCCTCGAAGATGGTCATTTCGGAATGTACCTACTAGCACGGGCAGAAACAAGAGGATGCACTATTTGGCGCTTGCGATTTCATCCACAATTGCCTGAGTCACTGCGCGTGGATCTTCCGCCGCAAGAATCGGCCGTCCGACTATCATGAAATCCGCACCCGCTCGAATCGCCTCAGTGGGTGTTGCCGTGCGCGCCTGGTCGTCCCGTTTCAGCGCCGCGCCTTTCTCTTTTGAGCGCACCCCGGGTGTCACGATCAGAAATTCCCGCCCGCACGCTTTTCGAATCTCCCGCGCCTCTTGCACCGAGGCGACCACACCATCCACTCCCGCTTTTTTGGCCAGCCGCGCCAGCTTCACCGCGCGTTCTTTCGGCAGCCCGCCGATTCCCGCTTCCTGCATCGCCTTGCGGTCCATGCTGGTCAGGATTGTCACCGCCAGGAGCCGCGGCCGGTCCGCTCCCATGGGCACACCGGCGCTGATTGCCTGGGCCGCCGCTTTCATCATGGCGCTGCCGCCCAGCGCGTGCACGTTCACCAGTTGCACTCCGGTTAAGGCTGCGGCGGACAACACCGCGCCAGCCACCGTATTTGGAATGTCGTGGAATTTCAGGTCGAGGAAAACGCCTGGGCCTAGCGCCGCAACTTCTTTCACCGCAGCCGGCCCTGCAGCCGTGAACAGCTGGTTGCCGATTTTGAACATGCCCACCAGGTCGGCAACTTGTTTAGCGAACTTCACCGCTGAGGACAGGGAATCAAAGTCCAGTGCGACTATCAGGCTGCTTCGGGGATGGGCGTCGAAGGTCACGTTTTTTGTGACCCCGACTGCCGCGGGGTCAGTGTTTCACGGGTAATTCTAACAACTCGAGCCGCACCCGGCTCACGCCCGAATGGATTAGTCCGATCTTCCGGGCGACACGATAGGATACATCAATTTCTCGTCCTTCTTGATAAGGACCTCGGTCATTGATTCGCACCAACTCAAACTTCCCGTTCCGAGTATTGACCACGCGGACGATCGAGCCGAACGGCAGGTTCGGGTGCGCGGCCGTCAGACCCTCGGAATCAAAGTGCTCGCCATTGGCAGTCTTCCGCCCGTTAAAGCCGGGGCCATACCAACTCGCATTACCTACCCACGTCTTTATTGGCTTCGCTGGTTCACTTAGGTGAGCCACCAGAGGCGCCTCCATCGCCGGAGCGATGAGGAACATCAGGGGAACCCACCGAATTGCAGCCCACAGAATGAAGAATTGTCTTTTCATAGTGTGTTCTTTTTACTACGAATCCTGAAAATAATAGCAGAGAGAAGAGCTCCTGTCAAGTGTTTTCTACTGGGAACAGTTTTAGTATCTCATTCATATTAAACACCTTAGCTAAAAAAAGAGCCTTCCGAAGCCCGTCGGCCAGTCGCCTTGTGGCCCTTGGGTCAGTAAAGCTGGCCGTCCCGACCTGTACTGCCGTAGCGCCCACAGCCAAGTATTCAAGCACGTCTTCGACCGTCTCGATGCCCCCAAGCCCCAAGATAGGGATCTTGACCGCTTTCCAGGCCTCCCAAACCAGTCGAAGCGTTATGGGTTTGATCGCGGGTCCTGAAAGCCCCCCCGTCGTGTTCCCCAGTTTCGACTTTCCGGTCTTGTAGTCCACCGCCATGGCGGGATAGGTGTTCGCTACCGTCAGAGCGTCGGCCCCTGCCTCCTCCGCGGCCCTCGCGATAACCCCAATATCTGCAACGAGTGGGGAGAGCTTGACCCACAAGGGGCGTTTGGCGGCCTGGCGTGCCGCACCTACAACTTCGGCAACCATCCCTGGCTCCGCCCCAAACTGCATTCCCCCCTTCTTTACGTTGGGGCAGGAAATGTTCAGTTCGTAGCCAGCCACCCCCTCGGCGTCCTCCAAAACCCGGATCACCTCCACATAATCCTCGACGGTGCAGCCAAAGACGTTGGCCATGACTTGGGTATCGTATTTTCTCAGTACCGGGAGTTTTTCTCCAACAAATACCCGGACCCCCACATTTTGAAGTCCCACGGAGTTCAACATTCCGGAAGGTGTTTCGCATAGGCGGGGGGGAGGGGCTCCCTCCATAGGTTCTCGGGAGAGCCCTTTGGTAACAAAACCTCCCAATCGGTTTAAATCGACGAGGTGGGCGAATTCCAGGCCGTATCCGAAGGTTCCGCTGGCGGAAAGAATAGGGTTTCGCAGGCGCAAGGCGCCGATGGTTACGCTCAGGTCAACGTCGGCCGGGGTACGACCGCGCGCGGAGGCGTCTGCGGATCTCACTTCGCGGAGAAGGATAACACAAATTCCAAGAGCCGGCTTCGCAGCGCACCTTTTCAGGCGCGTCGCCGATCTGTTTTGAGATTAATTTTTAGTGCGTTATCTGCCGCGATCCGGATCGGCTCAAAGCTTCCGCCAGGACGCGGCCGTCGCGCGGGGCCAGCGTTATTCCGCAGAGCGAAGCCAGCGTCGGCGCGATGTCCGCCGGCGTGACCCCGCCGTGATACTCACCAGCCTGAATCCCGTAGCCCATAAACAGAACTGGCACATGTTGATCGTAATTCCACGGCGTGCCGTGCCCTGTAGCGGAATCTCGAGTCTTTCCAGCCGGCGTGGAATCCACCAGCCAGTACGCCTTCGGCGCAATGAACAAGTCCCCGCTCCTGCCGGGAAAATAACTCGCCGCCATCGCGCGTCGAAGCGGACTCTGTGTCGCCGGCCGGTCCCACAACTCTTCTGCTCGGTAGACCTCCGCCACGCCGGGCTGGGCCCTCGCTCCTTCCAGTACTGCCTTCATCGCGTCGGGATTGCTTCTCATCCGGTCATAGATACCCGACGCAAAATAAACGTCGCTCCCGGTAATTCGCGCGATCGCCGGTTTGCCAAGATTAAATGGCTCGAGCGCCTTCTCCATTCGTTCCTGCAATTCTGCAATCCGCAACACGCCCGCATCGGCCCCGGTCATTTGCATATCCTCGGGAACGGGCACAACACCATGGTCGGCGCTTAGCACCACCACGTAATTTCCGCGTCCGACTTTTTTGTCCAAATAAGTGAACAGCTCCCCCAGATCCTTGTCCAACCGCACGAGAATGTCTTGAATCTCCCAGCTTCGCGGGCCGAAGGCGTGTCCTACATAATCCACGGACGAGTAGCTGACACCCAGAAAATCTGTCCCGCCACTCTTGCCGAGGCCCAGCGCATCCACCGATGTCTCTGCGAGTCGCGTCAGGTAAGTGTCCGCGAACGGGCTCGTCGCCCATTCCTCGTAAAACACCTCGTCCGGCTCGCTCCCGGCGGCCTTGCCCCGCAAGGGATGCGGAAACGCAGGTTTCCAGCCGTCAGGCGGCACCGCGCCAGTGGCGTTTTGATTGTAGAAGTACGCTCTTTCGGGCAGAGACAGCGCCCAGGTCTTCCCAAAATCCTGCTTCGCCGGGTGCGCTTTCGCATAATCGTCGATGAAAGGCAGGGTCGTCCCGTAGACATTCGAAGTGGTCCATGCTCCAGTCCTCCCATCAAACCAGGTCACGGCGTCCGCTTTGTGTCCGGCCATAGTGATCGCCGCGCGCGCCTTCAACGAAAACGTCACCACGCGTGCTGCTCCGCTGCCCTGAAACTTCAGTTCCTCGGCGAACGCGGGCACTTCCATTCGCCATGCGCTGTCGCCGCCCTTCACGTTCGCTCCCGCGTACCCGACATTTTTCGCCTTCGGGTCGGACGTGCACGTCACCATTTTTTGCGCTTCCCGGTCCCACCAGCTATTTGCGATCATCCCGTGCGTCGCGGGCAGCGCTCCGGTCGAAATCGTCGAGTGGCCCACGCACGTTTCGGTCGCGGCGTAGGGATACGCAGCATCGCGGAACCATGCACCTTCTTCCACCAGCCGTTTCAGTCCTCCGGACCATTGGCCGAGAAACTTGTCCACGTAGTCTCCGCGCATCTGGTCCACGACTAGCATGACGACTAGCTTTGGCCTGGTGAGCGCAGCTTTCGGCTTGGCCGGGGCTTTTGCGGTTATCGGCGACTTCTTCGGTTGCTCCTGCGCAATTGCGGCGAGCGAAACGTCCAAGAACAGAAACGCCACTAATCCTCGAACGATCCTTTTCTTCAAACTCGTCGACGCCATATCCGCATTCTCCTTGGTGCTATTCTTCAACTTGGTCGCCGCGCAGTCTATCACGCTTATATGAATGCGTTGTTTCGGCCGCTCATCGGATGTCGCACGTTTCGACTGGCCAGTCCCAAATCAACACTCACTCTGCTTATGTTAGGATTACCCGACCATGCGCATCGTCGAAAAGACGCAGCTGATGTCCCCTTCGGAGATCGACCGCACTCTCCAGCGCCTGGCCCATGAAATTGTGGAAAAATCCGGCGGCACCAAGCACCTCGCCCTCATCGGAATCCGCCGCCGTGGAGTCCCTCTGGCCCAGCGGATCGCCCAGGCCATGCGCGGCATCGACGGCGTCGAGATTCCCGTCGGCATCCTGGACATCACGCTCTACCGTGACGACCTCTCGAAGGTCGCCCCCCAAGCCGTTCTCCAGTCCTCCGATATTCCCTTCAGCGTGGACAACATGAACCTCGTCCTTGTTGACGACGTGCTCTACACCGGCCGCACCATCCGTGCCGCCATGAACGGCCTTTTCGATCTCGGCCGCCCCAAGCGCGTCTCGCTTTGCGTGCTTATCGACCGTGGCCACCGTGAAATGCCCGTCGAGGCGCAGTACATTGGCCGGACCGTGCAGACGAGCGACACCGAAATCATCGAAGTGCGGCTCCGCGAGATCGACCGCGAAGAGCGCGTCGTCCTGGTCGACCGCGTCGAGTAACCTCGGTTTTGTGGCAAGATGAAATGACAAGATGAAATGAACTGTCATCCTGAGGCTACCCGACGAGGCGCGCATTTTGCGTCCCGGCGGGACCAAGGAAGGTCCCGGTGCCGGGAATAGCTGAAGGATCTCAATGACAAATACGAGCAATCATGTGATCGATGCAATCTCAACGTACCGAGTGAGGATGTGACACCTAAATTCCGCGATCTTCTCGCCCTCGAACCGCTCACCGCGGACGAACTCACTTTTCTTCTCGATCAAAGCAAGCCCTTCGAAGAAATCCAGCGGCATCCCCTGAAAAAACTCGCCACTCTCCGCGGCAAGACCGTCGCTCTCGCCTTCTTCGAGAATTCCACGCGCACGCGCATCAGCTTTGGCACCGCCGCCGCCCGCCTCGGCGCAGACACCATGAATCTGCAAGCGGAAGCTTCCAGCCTGAAGAAGGGCGAGTCACTGCTCGACACCATCTACACGCTCAACGCCATGAAGCCCGATTGCCTGGTTATGCGCCACGCTTCGTCGGGCTCCGCGGACTTCGTCGCTCGCCACCTCGATATCCCGGTCATCAACGCCGGCGACGGCACGCACGAGCATCCTTCCCAGGGCTTGCTCGACGCGCTCACCATTCGCAACCGCAAAGGCACGCTCGAAAATCTCAACGTCACAATAATTGGCGACATTCAACACAGCCGCGTAGCACGTTCCAATATTCATCTCCTGGGAAAATTCGGCTGCCGCTTCACACTCTGTGGCCCCGCCATGTGGGTCCCGCGCGAACTTGAAAAAATCGGCCCGCCCGCCGCCCGCATTCGCCGTGTCTTTCGCATCGAAGAAGCCCTCGAAGGCGCTGACGTCGTCCTCGTGCTTCGCGTTCAGACCGAACGCCTCCACGAGCCGGCGCTTTCCGCAAACGATTACATCCTGCTTTACCAGCTCAACGCCGAGCGCCTCCGCCGCGCCAAGCCTGACGCCATCGTGCTTCATCCAGGCCCCATGAATCGCGGCATCGAAATTTCGCCGGAAGTCGCCGACGGGCCGCAATCCTGCGTCCTCGAGCAAGTCACGAATGGGATCGCCGTGCGCATGGCGCTGCTTTTCTTGCTTATCGCCGGCGCTGCCGATGACAGCTCGGATCCGCCAAACGAGGCTGAGCAACCCCGCAATCGCCGCTCCACCGACGTAAAGGATCCATCGCATGCTTCTCGTTAAGAATGGCCGCGTCCTCGATCCGGCAACCAAGACCGACGCGCAGCTCGATATTTTTCTCGACGGTGAAAAAATTTCTGAAGTCGCCCCGGCTGGAAAAATCACGCGCGCAAAGGAAGCCGAAATTTTCGACGCCTCCGGCCTAATTGTCGCTCCCGGCTTCATTGACATTCACGCGCACCTCCGCGAACCCGGCCAGGAATCCTCCGAAACGATCGAGACCGGCACGCGCGCCGCGGCACGCGGCGGCTTCACCGCCATTTGTTGCATGCCTAATACGAAGCCGGTCAACGACAGCGCCTCGGTGACACGCTTTATCCTCGATCGCGCCAAAGCATCCGCCAGCGTGCGCGTTTGGCCGATCGGCGCCGCAAGCGTCGCAAGTAAAGGCGAAGCCATCGCCGAAATCGCCGCCATGAAGGAGGCCGGCATCGTCGCTGTCTCCGATGACGGCAAACCCATCGCCACCGCCAAGCTCGCGCGCCAGGTGATGGATTACTGCTGCTCGCTCGATCTTCCCGTCATCGAGCACGCCGAGGATGTTTCGCTCGCCGCCGGCGCCGTGATGCGCGAAGGCGTCACCTCGACGCGCTTCGGCCTTCGTGGCATGCCCGCCGCTGCCGAATCCGTCTGCGTCGCTCGCGACGTTCAGCTCGCTGAGCTTACAGGAGCGCGCCTGCACATCGCGCATCTATCCGCAAAGGCTTCGCTCGAACAGGTCCGCTGGGCCAAATCGCGCGGACTTCGCGTGACTTGCGAAGTTACGCCGCACCATTTCACGCTGATCGATGAAGATGTTCAGTACGATTCGCGCTTCAAGATGAATCCACCGCTCGCCTCGCGCGAAGACCGTGAAGCTCTCCTCGCTGGGCTGGCCGACGGCGCGGTTGATGCCATAGCAACCGACCACGCTCCGCACGAGCCGGCGCTAAAAGATGTCGAGTTCGACCGCGCGCCCTTCGGCATTCTTGGCTTCGAAACTGCGCTGGCCCTCGCGCTCGAACAACTCGTTCACACCGGTCGCATTCCGCTCATGCGCCTCGTCGAACTTTTCACTACCGGTCCGGCCCGCATTCTTGGCATCGAACGTAAAATCGCTCCTGGCCAACCTGCCGACCTCACTATTTTCTCCTTCGATCGTGCCTGGACCTACAACGTCAGCGATTCTCCCAGCAAATCGCGCAACTCCCCGTTCGACAAACGCTCCTTTAAGGGCGCCCCCGTCGCCACCATCGTCGCCGGCCGCATTGTTTATCGATCGGAGAAATAATCACCTGTATGAAGTGGCGCAGCGCGTTCAAGTTCTTCATCGCGTACGTGCTCTTGGTGATTTTTATGCTTTCCATTCCTATGCATATTCATCGACGTAGTTTTGATGAGGCTTTCACTGCGTGGTACAAGAATCGCACAGCAGAGAATGAGGCAGCTCTTCGTGTTCAAAAGCGTAAGAATGAGCTAATCGAGCTGGAATTTTGTGTTGTCGGAGCTCTCATAGTTCTGGTAGTTGGCTATGGGCTCTACCGGTTAGTTCGCTTGACCGCACGGTCGCGCATATCCAACTAACTTCTTCACGGGCTTTGGATCGGCTGTCTCTTCTGCAGCATTCTCAGAATCCAATATCCCGATGCGGCTGCTGACAAGTGTTTGATCGTGTGCCCGCTCACGATGTGTCCCAACGAAAAAATCTGCCCATCGGCCAGCTCGGCTACTTTCGCGATGGCATAGAACACGATCACCCAAACCAGGTCTGCGGTTCCCGTGTATCGCGACGGCAGGAACAGCGCGGCGACGAGCGCGAGCATGGCGTAAGCTTGCACCGCGCCGTAGAAACGCAGGTCGCCTGCGCCTTGCTGCACGGTAAAGTGCCACTGGATCACGCTCCCGATTCCGAGCGCGGTCAAAACCGGCAACAACCACAAGCCGAGCTTCAAATTAGCGCGCTCTGCAATCATCGCTGCCACCAATGGCATGAAAACAATCGTCATCGGCAGCCGGTCCCAAACAAGCCGCGTATTATCCGGAGCCAGGTGATAGTACGCCGACCCGAACGCCGTGAGCACGAGGCCGAGGAAAACCAGAAAATACGCCCGCCGCTCGTGCGCATGAATAAATTTCTCGGCGCTCGACTTCCTCGCCAGGAATAGTAATCCCAAAACCCCGGCCACGAGGAATGCGACATTGGAGACAACGTCGCCGAAATTCGGGATGTCAAGAAAACCGCGTTGATCGGCAAAGTGGTGATAGGAAGGCGGCAGATCGACTCGCGGAACGAAAGAAGCTGCTACTGCGACGCCAACCGCGAGAGATAGGAACAGCCAAATGCCCGCCTGCCTTGGAAGCAACGGGCGCATCGTGTTCAGTGTGCGGCAGGTTCGGCGGCGGGATGGATCCCATGTTGCGGAACTTCGTGGATGCCCCGCGCGGGCGGCTCGATCTTCTGGCGGTAGAAATGGTCAAGAGGCAATCTTCCTTTGCCGACGGGGTACGCTTTCTCAATCGCCTTCGTCACGTAAGCCTTCGCAAGTGTTGCCGCCTCCAAAAGCGGCCTGCCCACCGCAAGGTGCGCTGTCAGCGCCGAAGCAAACGTGCAGCCCGTTCCGTGCAGGGTATCCTCCTGCACGCGGTCTCCCGCGAGTTGCGTCAATTCTGTGCCGTCAAACAGCACGTCGACGGCGCGCTCCATGTGCCCGCCCTTGACGATCACCGCGCGCGCGCCCATTTCCACGATCTTGCGCGCCGCTGCTTCCATGTCCGCGACGTCCTTGATGGTCAGCCCCGTCAAACTTTCTGCTTCCGGCACGTTCGGCGTGATCACGCTCGCACGCTTCAGCAGCTCTGTCGCTATGTACTTCACGCCGCCGGCGTCCAGCAATTCCCTTCCGCTCGACGACTTGATAACGGGATCAAGCACCACGTGTGCGAATTTGTGCGCGTCCAGGAATTCCGTCACCGCCACCGCGTTTCCCCGGTTCCCCAGCATTCCGATCTTTACCGCCACAATCTCGCAATCCTTCGCCAGGACATCCAACTGCGCACGCAGCGTCGCGCTTGGCGTATTCTGCACGTCCTCCACACCCTGCGTGTTCTGCACCGTGAGCGAAGTAATCGCCGCCACGCCGTAACACCCGTGAGCGGCAAATGTTTTCAGGTCCGCCGCCGTTCCTGCTCCGCAGGAAGGATCGAATCCCGCAATCGTCAACAGGATTGGCGGAGCATTGTGTCCGTTGTTCGTCATCTCTTCTTCTAAGTTCTCTCTTGTAACGACCGCCTGCTTCGGCGGACGTAAGTCTTTTCGTTCGGGCAAACCGTCCGAAGCGAAAATTGCCGGTCACGCTCGCTGTCCGCGGGACGTTTTCTCGTCCCGCGGCGCACGGAACGCACCGGCAACTGCGAATGTACGCGCACGCGCCGTCGCACGCAAGAAAAATTTCACATTTTTTTGATTAGCAGGCGGGCCGTGGCTCACTCAAAACAATTTGTGAACACAAGATGAAGAGTCAGGGCAAACCTACAAAAAAGCGGCCGGCCTAGTAAGCAGAATTAGAATTTCCCTTCAAACTCATGAAATCTGCGTTCCAACTCCCACTGTTCGCGGGCTTTTGCGCTCGAACTCAAAAATTCTGCACAGCCGCTCGACGGTTTTTCCGCGCCCACTGTATCGCGCGCGCAAGCCGGCGCAACACGCGCAAGGGCATCTTGCTTTTCCCACAAACTCGCTCCCGGCAAGAACGCATGTTCCAACCCGGTGCGCACCATTTTTTTTAAATCGGCATAGCTGAATCCATACGTCCGCGCGGCACGAACATATTCGTTGGTCAGATCAACGCGCGAAACGCCTTCATCATCGGTCGAAAGCGCCACCGGCACGCCAAACTGCTGGTAAATCGGCAACGGGTGTTCTTTTCCCCGTACCCCGAGGATCAAATCATTGCTCGTCAGGTTGATTTCCACCATCAGGTGCCCCGCCGCCATCTCTTTCAACAATTCATGCGGCCGCTCTTCGTACATTACATCCACACCGTGCCCGATCCGCTTCGCGCCCGCCTCCACGGCCTGCCGGATATGGCAGCACAGTCCTTCCTGTGGCACCAGCCCGTAGGCCAACTCACCAGCGTGGAGCGTGATACTGACCTTGGGATAGGCCTCGTGCAGAAATTTAACCATCTTCATGTGCAGCACGTAGTCGTGCATCGACGTAAACCCATCTTCCGGCATGACAAAATTAATCCCCACCACCGTTTCCGGATCGGCGGACGCTGTTTCGAACGCCAAGACCGTCTGTGCAAACACGATTTCCTTCGGCAGTCCGCGCAAGACCTGATACAGAAATCGAATTTCGACGTTGCAAGCCGCGGCGGCATCCAGCTTCCCGCAATGTTCAAGCTCGCGCCGTCTCGCCTCCGCCGATTTGAAATGCTCCAGCGCCGCCGGGACTTCGTCGCGCAATCCCCGGGCCAGCAGTTCCTCCCGGAGCGCTTTCAGATCGTCCTTCCATCCAATTTCGAGCGCGAGCTTCGCCGCCCAGCTGAAATCCGGCGTCTCCATCAGTTCCAGATACTGCTCATTCTGCGCCGCCGCGCGCGCGGCCACTTCATCGAGCCACTCCCCTGTGTGCCGTGGACTCAATCCGCCAAATTTCGCAAAGGAATCAAAAAAGTGGTCGTGCGCCGAGACTCCCGCGCTGGGGACAAAGCTGCGCATGGAGAAGGAATCGATCAACGTATCGTAAAGGTGTTGGTCGGCGAATGCCGTAGCCGCGGGAACAGCGCCGTTTTCGCATGTCGGCGCAGTGGAACTACCCGACGCCGGCGCCACGGGTCTCACGAATGCCGATTTCGCGAGGTCCACGCATAAACCGTCTTCAGCCCCCGCGCGGATAAAAGACTCCGCGTAGATGCCGCCAGCAAGGTGGTAGTGGAGGTCGGCGCCCTTCGGCATCGTATACAGAAACGCGCGCAATTCGAGCGGATTGCCCCGCGCTTTCTCGAGCGCTTTCGCAGTGCGTTGCTCGGCGCTCTCGCCTTTGGCTGGCGCTTGTCCTTTTGCGGAATGCGCTGCGGCGAACGCGCAAAGAAAAACAGCCCTAACTACGCGCCAATGGGGCGATGAACCGAAAGTTTGCATGTTATTGAGCCTCGGAGGTTCTATGAGGAAATCCTACCCTGCCTCACGGGAAAAGGCCACGCACCAACGTAGCTTCCGCCACGCGCCCCACCGCCAGGATCATCGCCCCGGCTCGCGGCGGAACGTGATGCTTGCGCATCGTGTCCACCATTTCGTGGAACGCGCGCACCATCGTCTTCTGCATGCTTGCATTCACCTGGTCCAGCTCCCACACCAGTCCTTCCAGGTTTTGCACCCACTCCAGGTAGCTGACCGTGACTCCCCCGGCGTTCGCCAGAATATCCGGCAGCACCGTAATCCCCCGGCGCGCCAGAATTTCATCGGCATGCGGCGTAGTCGGGCCGTTCGCCGCCTCGGCTATGATGCGCGCCTTAATGGAATCCGCGTTCTGCAGCGTGATGACGTTTTCCAGCGCCGCCGGCACCAGAATGTCGCACTTCATCGTCAGCAAATCGTCATTGCTGATTCGCGAAGCGCCCGGCATGCCCACAACCGTGCCCGACCGCTCCTTGTAGCGGATCGCCTTGATCGGGTCGATTCCCCGCGAATTCGTCACGCCTCCGCGCGTGTCGCTCAACGCGATGATTTTCGCCTTTCTCTCTGCGAACAAACGCGCTGCCGTGGCGCCCGCGTTGCCGAACCCCTGGATCGCCACCGTTGCGCCCCGCAGAGGAATCTTCTTCAGCTTGCAGGCCTCTTCCACGACGTAAACGACCCCCTGCGCCGTGGCTTCACTGCGTCCTGCGGACCCGCCAATGGAAAGCGGCTTGCCGGTCACCACCCCGTGCACCGTGTGGCCCATGGTCATCGAGTAGGTGTCCATGATCCAGGCCATCGTCTGCGAGTCGGTATAAACATCCGGCGCGGGAATGTCCTGCGCGGGCCCGATGATGGGGAGAATTTCGCTGGCGTAACGCCGCGTCATGCGTTCAAGCTCGCCCTTCGACATACGCTTGGGGTCGCAGATCACGCCTCCCTTTGCGCCGCCGAACGGCACGTTCACTGTCGCTGTTTTCCAGGTCATCCACGCCGCAAGGGCCTTCACTTCATCGAGCGTGACGCCGGGGTGATACCGGATGCCGCCCTTGCCAGGCCCGCGTGCAATGTTGTGCTGCACGCGGTATCCCGTCATCACCTTCACCTGTCCGTTGTCCATCTTCGTGGGAATGGAGACTTCCAGAATGCGTTTTGGGGTGCGCAGGATCTGCCGCAGGCCTGGATCCAGCTTCAAAAATTCCGCCGCCATGTCGAATTGAATCTGCGCGATACGAAACGGGTTCAGATCCTCCCGCGGGGCGATCCGCGGCACCATCGGAGGCGTGCCAATCTGTCTTGTCGGCGTGGGCTTTGCGACCGTGGCCATCGGCGTCGGTCCTTTCCTCAACTGGTTTTAGTCTAAATTCTTAGTCGTGCTTCGATTTTTCTTTTCTGACTTACCGGGCCCAAAATCCAAAACCATTCCGCTCGCAAACTCGACTATCCGTTCGCTGCGAGCTTCGGCGCCACTCCGGCATAGGCGTCCCGGCAAGCTGGAGAGCAGAAGTGGACTAACTCATTGCCCTCCTCCAGAGCAATCGCGACGTCCTCGGCGACGTGCGTTCCGCAAACCGGGTCGCGCACCAGGTGCCGTATTGTGTCGCTCGCCTGCGCACCACCCAGCTCGCCAGTTCCCTGCATTGGCTTGCCGGCAGCGCCGCGCAACATCCAGCCAATAACGCCCCTTAATAGCGCCACGCTCCAGGAAACTACCAGCAACCAGAAGATAAATCGCACGATACGCAAAAAAAAGCTCATCGATTCTTCCACCTGCGGCCGCTTCTTGCTTCTATCAAAATCTTAACCTAGCGACCCACGGTCTCACCGCTCTCAGTGAATTCCCTTCTACCCTGCACGGTGGCGGTGAGGCGAGTTTATGCAACCCGAAAAGGTAGAGTCAAACGAAAACGTGTAATTTCAAGAGGTTGCGTGGCTGGGCAAATTACTCCCCACCGGCAGGAAAACGCTCGTTCCAGTCTAAGTCATGTATTATCAATATGATATGGAGACTTCCCGCAAAAGTCTGCTTTTTGGTCCTTCAGCCCCCTAGGGTGCCGAAATCTTGTCAATCCCTATGTAAGGACGCAGAACCTGCGGAATCAGGATGGAGCCGTCTGCTTGCTGGTAATTCTCGACCAACGCGATCCATGTGCGGCCGACTGCAAGCCCGGAGCCATTCAAGGTATGGACAAAGTCGCTCTTTCCGCCGCCTTTGGGCTTGAACCGTATGCCCGCGCGCCGCGCTTGGAACGCCTCGCAATTCGAGCAGGAAGAAATTTCCCGAAATTCGTTGCTCGAGGGCAGCCACACTTCGATGTCGTAGGTTTTGGCGGAAGCAAAGCCCATGTCGCCGGTGCAGAGCAGCACCGTCCGATAGTGCAGCCCCAATTTCTGCAAGATCGTCTCCGCATTGCGTACCAGCGCTTCATGTTCCTCGTAGCTCTTCTCCGGGTGCGTGAATTTGAAGAGTTCCACCTTCTGGAATTGATGCTGCCGCAGAATTCCGCGCGTGTCCTTACCCGCCGCGCCCGCTTCCGACCGGAAGCAGGCTGTCCACGCAGTGACGTGGATGGGAAGCTTTTCTTCGGGAAGAGTCTCGTCGCGATACAGATTGTGCAGCTCGACCTCGGAAGTCGGTGTAAGCCAGAAGTCGCTGTTCTCCACTTTGAAAAGATCGGCCGCGAATTTTGGCAACTGCCCCGCCCCGACGAGCGAAGCGGTATTCACCAGAAATGGCGGGAGAATTTCCGTGTAGCCGTGTTCGCGCGTGTGAACATCCAGGAAAAAATTCGCCAGTGCCCGCTCGAGCCGCGCACCCCATCCTTTGTAAACGGCAAAGCGAGCGCCGGTAATTTTCGTAGCCGCGGGCAGATCCAGAATTCCCGCGCGTTCGCCCACTTCCCAGTGCGGCTTCGGCTGAAAATCAAATACAGGCGGCGTGCCCCAGCGGTGCACTTCCTTATTCTCGGCCGCGCTGTGTCCCGCAGGGACGCTCGCGTGCGGCACGTTCGGCACCGTCAGCATGAATTCGCGCTGCCTCGCATCCAGGTCCCCGATCTTTTCGTCGGCTTCCTTTATCTCCGTGGACAACCTCTTCATCCCGGTCAAATCAGCCGCAACTTCTTCCTTGGCCTTCTTTCGCTTCGCGATCTCGTCGCTTGCCTTGTTGCGCTCAGCTTTGCGCTGCTCGTTCGAGGTAATCAGCTCGCGCCGCTCCTTGTCCAGAGCGCGGAACCCGTCAAGGTCTAGCGTGATGCCGCGCTTCTTCTCCATTTCGGCAAACACATCCAGGTGGTCCCGGAAATAGTTGAGGTCATGCATTGCCCAGAGAGAATAGCGTACTCCGGCTCTGGAATGTAGTTGCTTGGAAGCGCGTCTGGAAATAAGAACGACGCGCGCAGGCAACGGGTTTCTCCGGACTCGCATCCCTTCAAGAGTTAGAAAGCCCAGCAACTCTCGAAGGGGGCGTTCATGCGAAAAATCAGGTTCCTGCCGCTGTTGTTGTTCGTGTTTCTATTTTCTTCCGCATCTCTCAGGGCCCAGGACAAATTTGAAATTTTCGGCGGTTATTCTTACGTCCGCGACCCGGTCCAGGTTTTCACTCCTATTGGGATAGCAGGGCCTGTGATCGTAATCCCTCCGGGAACTTGCCCCATCACAGGGTGCCCTCCGGGAGTCGGAAGCTTCAGCACGGTTCACGTGAACACGCACGGCTGGGAATTTTCTGGAAATTATAAGCTCATCCCCTGGCTCGGCGCAGTGGCGGACTTCAGCGGTAATTACGGCTCGACGCACGGCAGTAATCTTCATTTGAATACCTATCTTTTCGGGCCGCAGGTTTCCTTTCCCGCGCGAGTCTCTCCTTTCGCGCACGTGCTCCTCGGTGCTGCGCACGAATCCCTCAGCAATCCCGGAGTGACCGGCATATCCAATCTTGGAACGAACACCGCCTTTGCCACAGCGGTGGGCGCGGGGATCGACGTCAAAGTCATTCCCTTCGTTTTCGTCAGGCTTATTCAGTTCGATTATTTGCTGACGCGCTTCGGGAGCCAGACGCAGAACCAACCGCGCGTTTCCGCGGGAGTCGTCCTTCATTTCTAGAGTCAGAGCTCAGGCGCTGATGGCTTGAACTAGCGGATCAAAGTGGACTGGCTGGCCACGCACTGCCAAGCGTCCTTTTCTCGAATCCAAGTGTCCGTGAATCGCCCGTGGCGCGAGAAGGGTTTTCCTTTCTCGAGGCCCTTGTCGCGGTAGATGCCGTTGACGACCGCAGCGTTCCCATAAATGTGAACGGTCATCCCTTCGTTGTTGATCTGCTCTTGTTGCACGTCATGATTCGCGGTGCTGGCGAGGAACTCCTTCTTGTTCATGAGCGTGCCGTCGTAGTCGACGTAAACGAAAGTGTCGGCGACCAACTGGCCCAGTGCGGCAGCGTCCTTGCTCTGTTCGGCGTGGTTCCAGGCGCTTTCGAGCGCGAGCAGGTGAGCTTCTTCGCCGCTGGGTTTTGAAGCTTCCTGGGCAATGAGAACAACGGAAGAAAGCAAGAGCAATACACACACAACAACAGGTGAACGCGTCACGATCCCTCCTCGTCAAATGAGCGGTTTAAGAACGCCAGGATCGGCCATTGCTTTGGATTCTACGCTAGGGGGAAATGGAAGGAAGGAGATTCGTGGTGCGGAGTTCAGTTCTGGTTACGCAGGAGATCTAACATAACTTCATCGCAGTTCGCCGGCCTCGATGCCCTCTTTGCGGGCAGCTTCTTCGAGGGCGTCGATCTTGGCCTGGATCTGTCTCTTCTTGTCTTCCAACTGCTTAACGCGGTCTTCCGGAGAAGTCGTGGTATAGCGCAGGCGCGGGTCCATTCCCGTGGTCGCCTCCCCCGGTTTGGAATTGTGAAAAGCTGCGATCTGCTTGTCGATGGCGCCCAGCTGACCGCGAAGCTGCAAAATTTGCCTGCGATACCCATCGATCCGTTGTGCCGTGTTCGCGTTCGTCGGGGTAACCGCTTCATCGTGATCGTGGTGGGATCGCGAAGCATCACCGACGACGGAAATATTCCCGCCGACAGAGGACATTTCCTCGTTGGTCCAGACTTTCTTGGGTTTCTTCTTCGTTTGGTTCGAAGTCGTGGACGACGAAGCGTTAGCCTCCGTGGCCGCGGCCGGAGTTGCGGCTGGAGATGGCGATTGCGGCTGCGCACCCGGATCAGTCGACTGCGCGGCGCAATTCAATGCCGTAAGGAAAACGAGGAAAATGCCGGAGGCAACAGCGCGGTACATGGCCCCTCCCAAGGTTTAACCTGGAACTCTGTTGGCAACGTGCTCTACCACGATTATACCTGCGGAGAATTACGGGTCGGCGGCAGGATTGTCCGGTTTGCCCAACTCGGTACGGATGAGCGCGAGGGCTTCTTTTGGCGGGCCGATCCTCCGGTAGTTCGAATAAAAAGTGCGCTGGTGCATGGAAATCGGGAGGAAGAATTTCCGGCCGTCGAAGTCATATTCGAAAAAAGAAGCGAGCCAGATCCCCGGCGCAAATTCGTAACGCTCCTGCATAAAGTGACTGCCTTTGTAAATTTTGCCCAGGAAAAGACCAAACGAAATGTCCTCTGTCACTTCCACCTCGGCTCGGGCAATGTGCGCGGTTTCTTCATCGATCCACGCGAATCCCCGAATCTTGGAAAAAATCGATGTGGCCCTCGAAGTGGGTTTGAATGCCGGATTGGGGTCAAGCCGGTATTTGGCGAGACGCCGGCCTCCCCGAAGCTCGCGAGATTCGAAAGTGTAAAGAAAACCTGTCCGCGTGGCCTCGAGGATTGCCATGTTTTCTTTTTGCTTTTTGGCCGCCTTTTCGTACGCATCTCTTTGTGCGCGCCCGGTGGAAGACGCCCAGAGGAGAGCGGTCTCGAGTTTTTCGAGTTCGGCGCGGTACGCGGCGGCATCCACCGGCTGGGCATCGGGCCCGAGTGGAATGCGGTCAAGGCCGGTCCCGGCGGGAACAACTCGGGCGATCTTGACTTCCGAAGGCTGCGGGTCGTGGGCGTTTTTGCGCGATTCGGCGCGCTCGATCCGCTCGTAGACGTCCAGCGCCTGCTCGTCCTGCTTTGTATTGGCGATAACGCGGTCGAGAAATGCTGCTTTTTCAGCTTCTGAGAAATTCGGCGAATCTTGCGAAACTTCCTGCGCGGAAACGGTGGCCGAGCAAGCAAGGAAAATGAACGGAAATAAAAAAGAAGCGCGCGTGGACATAATCTCCGTCGGTAAAGGACATAATAAGTTTACGCGTATTTGGATTCCTCGAAGTGCGCGTTTGTTGCATTGTGCACGGCGTGTGAGCGCCGCGCTGTTCCGCCCCGTTAGATGAAGGGACTATTAGGACTTCGGTTTTTCCGCCGGCTCTTGCTGAGTTAGCGTCGGCCGTACAACGCAGGTGCCTGAGGGCAGCATCGCAAGTGCAAGAAAAGAAAGAGAAATACCTCGCATATGAGGATCTCCTGTTTGCGGTGTGGTAATGGCTCGGCCAGTCAAGATGCCATGGCGCCGTCCGCGAACCACATTGGGATAGAGGGCCGGGCGCAAGATTGCACTCCCCACAGGTGAAAGCAAACGGGACGAGGAAACGTCATAATAGGTAGGAACTATTGAGGTGGATTCCCCGTCATAGTTAGTAGTCGTGAGTCCCAACGGAGGGCATTTGGGCGTACTCCCCATGGATGGATTGACCAGGGTTTCGCATGCCCCTGCGGCCCCGGGAAGTTTGCTGGACCGCTGGCGGCGCGCGCGCCAAGCGGGAGTGACGCTGCTGGAGACGTTTCGGCTGGCGCTGGATGCACTGCGGGCGCACAAGCTACGGAGCTTCTTGACCCTGCTTGGCGTGATTCTGGCGGTGACCACGCTAGTACTTGTGATAAGTGTGGTGGATGGTCTCAATTTCTACGTCGCGGACCGCATTGCCGACCTGGGTGCCAACGTCTTTATCATCGACCGCTTCGGCATTATCACCAGCATGGACGAATTCAGGAAGGCACAGAAGCGCCCATTGATTCTTCTCGAGGACTACCAGCGTTTGAAGGACAGCATGAAAACCGCCAAGGCGGTGTCCGCGATGGACGACCGCAACGTCCAGGTGCGCTCCGGCAACGTTAAAATGGATAACACGGACGTGATGGGCGTGATGCCGAACTTCGCCGATGTGAGGAGTTTAAACGTCAGCTCGGGGCGGTTCATAACCGAGGCGGATGAGATGCACCGCGCGGAGGTCTGCTTCATCGGCGCCGATCTGGCCAAGAAATTCTTCCCGAATGTGGATCCCATCGGGAAGACCATCCGAGCGGAAACGCATGAATACCTGGTAATCGGCGTGGCGGAAGCGATTGGCAGCGCTTTTGGGGAGTCCCAGGACAACTTCATGATCATGCCCCTGGGGACCTACATGAAGGAGTGGCACCGCCAGACCGACTGGATCACCATTTTTGTTCAGGCGCCCAGCGGGGAAATGATGCAGACCACGGAGGACGAGGCGCGCATGTTGATGCGCGCCTGGCGTCACTTGCCTTATGAGGCGCCTGACAACTTCGCGATCATGGGTTCGGACTCCATCATGAAGCTTTGGCACGACATCACGGGAACGGTGGCGAACCTAGCGGTGGGAATCGTTTCCGTGTTCCTGGTGGTCGGCGGAATCGTGATTATGAACATCATGCTGGCGAGCGTGACAGAGCGAACGCGCGAAATTGGCATCCGCAGGTCGCTGGGCGCGAGGAAGAAACATATCCTTCTGCAATTCATGACGGAGTCGGCCGTCCTGGCAGCGGTGGGAGGATTGCTCGGAATCGTATTCGCCTACTCTCTGGTGACGCTGGGACGTTCCGTCACCTCGGTCCCCATGCAAACCTCTTTGAGCGCGGTGATCATCGCGATCTTGCTTTCCACTGGTGTGGGACTCTTCTTCGGGATTTATCCCGCGATGCGCGCGGCAAAGCTCGATCCCATCGAAGCGCTGCGGGCGGAAGGCTAAGGAAAGAAGCATGGCGCAGGCATACGGCGAAAACTTGAAGCAGGCCATGGACACTTTGCGCGCGCATAAGATGCGCAGTGCGCTGACAGTTTTTGGCGTGGTGTTGGGCGTGAGCGTGATCATGCTGGTGGCCGCGCTCATCACCGGGTTCGACCAGAAAGTGCAGGAGAACATCAATCAGTTCGGCGCGGACACCGCCTTCATTACCAAGTGGGATCAGGGAAGGCACGGCGGCCCGCCGCCGCTCGAGGAGCGCCAGCGTAAACCGCTCACATTGGAAGACGCGGAGGCGCTAAAAGAAGGTTGTCCGGCCATACGAAATGTGACCACCTTTCTACAAACAAACTGGGAGCAATCGCACAGCGTCCGCACTAAAGCGGGCGAGGTAACGGCCATCGATTTTCGGGGCGTCCAACCGAACTTCGGGCAGGTCTATGCGAACGCCGCCACGCTGGAGGGGAGATTCATCAGCGAAGGCGACGATATACACAGGGAAAAAGTTGTCATGCTCGGCGAAAACGTCGCTCCCGTACTTTTTCCGGAGGGTCACCCGATCGGAAAAGACGTGCTGATTGACGGCGCGGATTTTCAGGTCATCGGTGTGGTGGAAAAGCCCAAGGGCGGCTTTGGAATGGGGGACGAAGACCGGCGCGTGTTGATTCCCTTCAGCACCATGAAGAAAATTTATCCCGCCGCGGATGAAGTGCAGATGCGCATCCAGGCCTATGCAAACAAATTGGACCAGGCGGTGGACCAGGCGCGCGAAGCGCTGGAGCGCCGGCGCCATATTCCCTACAACGGGAAAGACAATTTTTCCATCGAGACCGCGGCCCAAATCATCGACCAATTTCACAGCATCATGGCCATGGTCTATCTCGCCACGGTCGTGTTGAGTTCGATCGGCTTGCTGATCGGCGGCGTGGGCGTGATGAATATCATGCTCGTTAGCGTCACGGAGCGGACGCGCGAAATCGGCGTGCGCAAGGCCATCGGCGCTCGCCGTGGCGACATCACCTGGCAATTCTTGCTGGAGGCCATGGCGCTGACGGGAACGGGCGGCGTCATAGCGCTGCTCCTGGTGAATGGGCTGGTGTTCCTGGTGCGCGTGGGGCTGCAATGGCCGGGAAGTGTTCCCGCTTGGGCCGCGATTACCGGGATCGTGGTCAGCGTGAGCGTGGGATTGATCTTCGGCGTGTGGCCGGCCATGAAAGCCGCGAAACTGGATCCCGTGGAAGCGCTGCGTTACGAGTAGTTCTACAAAGCTGAACTGTGATTACTTTTCAGAAGAAGCAAAATCCCACGCGAACGGAGAATGCTAGGCGCGGGCGTCTGCGGTTATGCCGTACGAAGCAAGCGCGTGGCGCGGTCGCGAAGCGACGATGGCGCGGGCTGCGGCGCAACTGGGGCAACAGGCTTGCGACGCGCGAGGGGATATAGCTCGGCCGCGAGTGCGTCTCCCGAGGGGTAGCGCATGGCGGGATCTTTTGCCAGACATTTCAGAATGACATCGTTGAGAGCTTGCGGCAGAGAGCCGTTGAAGTGTGCGGGCGGCATCGGCGTGGAAGACAGTACGCGGCCGCAGATTCCCTGCAGCGAATCGGCGTCGAAAGGACGCTGGCCGGTAACCATTTCATACAAAACCACGCCCAGAGAGAAAATATCGGAACGCGCGTCCTGCGGCTTGCCTATGATCTGCTCGGGGCACCAATAGGCGGGCGTACCGAGAAGAGGCGAATCCTTGCCGTTATGGCTGGCGAGGCGCGCCATGCCGAAGTCCGTGAGTTTGATGCGGCCTTCTTCCGTGACAAGAATATTGGCGGGCTTCACGTCGCCATGAATTACGCCCTTGCGATGGGCGACGGCGAGCGCGGTGGCCACATCGCCGGCCCAGGCGCAAGCCCGCGGAAAAGGAATGCTTCCTTTTTCGAGCTGTCTGTCGAGCGGCACACCTTCGACGAATTCCATGACCAGGTACGGTGTGGAAGTCGTTTCTTCAATGCCCATGTCGTGCAACGCGATGATGAAAGGATGGGAGATTTGGCCGACGACGCGCGCTTCCCGCAGGAAAAGTTCGCGGGCTGCGCCCTGCGCCATTTTCGCCGGAAAAAGTTTGATGGCGACCACGCGCCCGATCATCGGGTCGTCGGCGCGCGCCACGCGGCTGGTGGCGCCGGTGCCGAGCGTGTCAAGAATCTTGTAGCGGCCTACATGCACGGGGACGTTCTCCTCACGCTAAGACTTCTTGCCTTGGAAGCAAGCATAGAAAATCAGGCTGTAGGGAGGAATGAAGCAAGAGTCCCGATTTCACATCTAAAGGTACTAGAACGCCGCTGGTGCTGAATCTCTCTTAAGCTGTGTATTATGAATTACTTACAGGAGCTCCCTCCCTGAAACTGAAATCACCCAGTTTTCATTGATGCGGTATTCCGCATTCCGCTGAAGGAATTCGGGTTCATTTTGCCGCGGGCACGGCACGCAGAGAGGCGAAGACGGGATCAGAAGCAAAATTCGAGGGGAATTTACGGATGTAGGTTTCCATGGATGGATGCCAATGGTTGTGAAAACCGAATACGTGCATCTCTTCAATGGCTTGCTTCACCGACCAATGATTTTCCGCGATGCGGTAGGCGGCAATCATCACGCCCGTGCGGTCGCCGCCATACCTGCAGTGGACGAAAATCTTCTCTCCCTGAGAGTCATGGATGAGAGAAAGAAATTGAGCGACTTGTTCGTCGGATGGGGGTGCCCAGCCGCTGACAGGAATGTCGATGAAACGAAAGCCGAGGGCTTCCGCACGTTTGCGCTCCAAAACGACGTCAAGTCCGCCGCGGAGATCGACGATGGTGGCGATCCCGAGTTGCTTGAGTTGCGTGAGGCCCGCCGCGGTGGGTTGCGCGCCACGGAAAAGTGCTTCGCTGATTTTTCCGGCATTCGGAAGCCCAGCGACGGAAATTTTCTGCGCGAGGGCAGCCAGCGGAACAGAAGGGTCTTTCGAAACGCCCGGCGCGGGGGATTGCGCGCGTGTCCCAGAAGGGGAAAACATACAAACGAGAGCGAGTACGCAAAAGGAAAGCAACGATGCAGAATGGGACGAACGGCGCATGTATATGGTTAGATGCACAGTCTACCCGCAACGGACGAAGAATGTGGCCGATGTGCAACAGAACAAACGGGGTTCTCCGAAATGGCACCACTACAGATAGACGTTGTACGAAAATGTTAACAACATTTTGCGTTTTTCTCTTGACAGGAAATTTCCCACCGACGATACTGCGATTCCAGATTCGGGGGACGTGGAAGCGCCAGGCGGACCGAGTCGGGGTCAGATAATGGTCCGCATGAGAGCCACGGAGCCGATCCGGGATTTAAGCGAAAAATTGAACGCCAGGTGTTTGCTTCGCGCTTGAAGTTGCGGCGCGGGACACTGCTGTGAGGCTGAGTGCTGGCTCACCGGCCACAGGCAGGGCATTGGCGTTTTTGCTGATTTTTACGCATGACCGCAATGCGGTCATCTTTTTTCGCCCGCAGATCATCCGGACTGAACGAGTCGATGATGTTGTTTTCGAGGTGAACCCCAACACCTCGGCGGATACACTGGAGTAAAATGAGAGGGTTCCCCCGCGCGAGAGGGAGCCCGGTGGCGCGGAGGACGAGATGGCGACGGTAAAGCATGCACTGAGCGGGAAAGCGGCAGTGGCAGAGACGAGCACAGAGAAGAAAGCAGCCGGAACAGGCCGGGGCCTGGTGTTCGCGCGGTTTTTTACCGATGGAAAGATCTCTCCTTTTGACGCGGTGGAGTGGGAAAAGCGCACCGCGCTGATCGGAAACGAAAAAGGCGTGACCATCTTCCGCCAGGAAGATGTGGAAGTGCCGAAGAGCTGGTCGCAGACGGCGACTAACATCGTCACCAGCAAATATTTTCACGGCAAACCCGGATCCAACGAGCGCGAGGGATCGGTCAGACAACTGATCAACCGCGTGGCCAGCACGATCGTGCGCTGGGGCGAAGAAGGAGGCTACTTCGCTTCGAGTGAATCGCGCGAAGCGTTCCGCGACGAACTGACGCACCTGCTAGTTGAACAAAAGATGAGCTTTAACTCACCGGTGTGGTTCAACGTGGGCGTGCAACCGAAGCCGCAATGCTCGGCGTGCTTCATCAATTCGGTGCAGGACAATATGGAATCGATCATGGGGCTGACCCGGACCGAGGGCATGCTTTTCAAATGGGGCTCGGGCACAGGAACGAATTTCTCGACCTTGCGAGGCAGCAAGGAATCGCTCTCGGGCGGCGGAATCGCTTCCGGCCCGGTGAGCTTCATGAAAGGCTTCGACGCGTTCGCCGGGGTGATCAAGAGCGGCGGAAAGACGCGGCGCGCGGCGAAAATGGTGATCCTGAACATCGATCACCCGGACATCGTCGAGTTTATCGAGTGCAGGCGCAAGGAAGAGAGAAAAGCACATGTCCTGATCGAGCAGGGCTACGACTCCGGAATCGACGGCGACGCCTACGCTTCCATCTTTTTCCAGAACGCCAATCACTCGGTGCGCGTGACGGACGAGTTCATGCGCGCGGCGGAAGAGGATCGCGATTGGTGGACGCGCAACGTGGCCGACGGACAGCCAGCGGAAAAGCTGCGCGCGAAAGATTTGCTGCTCCGCATCGCCGATTCCACCTGGCAGTGCGGCGATCCGGGGATGCAGTACGACACCACGGTCAACCGCTGGCACACGTGCAAGAACACGGCACGCATCAACGCGAGCAATCCTTGCTCCGAATATATGTTCCTGGACGACACGGCGTGCAACCTGGCTTCGCTCAACCTGATGAAATACGTCAACGCCAGCGGGCAGTTTGACGTGGAGGCTTTCAGGCACGCGGTGGACGTGACGATCACGGCGCAGGAGATTCTCGTGGATAACGCGAGCTATCCGACGCCCAAGATCGAGAAAAACTCGCACGAGTTCCGGCCGTTGGGGCTAGGCTACGCGAATCTGGGCGCGCTGCTGATGTCCATGGCGTTGCCGTACGACTCGGACGAAGGCCGCGACGTGGCGGGCACGATCACCGCGCTGATGTGCGGGGAAGCCTACGCGCAATCGGCGCGGGTCGCGGAAAGAATGGGCGCGTTCCCGGGCTACGAAGCGAATCGCGAGCCGATGCTCGACGTTATCCGGATGCACCGCGACTCGATGCGCGGGATCAAGCCCGATCACGTGCAGACGGATTTGTTCCTCGCGGCGCAGGAATCATGGGACACGGCCCTAGCGGAGGGCGAGAAGCACGGCTTCAAGAATTCGCAGGTGACCGTGCTGGCTCCGACAGGAACTATCGGCTTCATGATGGACTGCGACACCACGGGAATCGAGCCGGACCTGGCTCTGGTGAAGCACAAAAAACTAGTGGGCGGCGGCTTGATCAAGATCGTGAACAACACGGTGCCGCAGGCGTTGATGAAACTCGGTTACACGCCGGAACAAAGCAGCGAGATCGTTTCGCACATCGACAACAAGGGAACCATCGAAGGCGCGCCGCATTTCAAGCCGGAGCACCTGGCGGTGTTCGATTGCTCATTGGCGCCGGCGGGCGGGGGGCGGTCGATTTCCTGGACCGGACACGTGAAGATGATGGCGGCGGCGCAGCCTTTCCTCTCGGGCGCCATCTCGAAAACAATTAATATGCCCGAAGAATCCACGGTCGAAGACATTATGAAGGCGTACATCGAATCGTGGAAGGTGGGGCTCAAGGCTGTGGCGATTTACCGCGACAATTCCAAACGTTCGCAACCGCTTTCCGCTGCAGGACAGAAGAAGAATGAAAAGAAATCCGAAGCCGCGGCGGCCGTCGAGCCGATGCAGCGCGAACTCTTCCCTCGGGCGGCGCGAGAGAAGATGCCCTACGAACGCGCTTCGGTGACCCACAAGTTCAGCGTGAGCGGTCACGAGGGCTATCTCACCGTCGGCATGTATGAAGACGGGCGGCCTGGCGAAATTTTCATCAAGATGTCGAAGGAAGGCTCGACGCTTTCGGGCGTGATGGACGGATTGGCGCTGACGGTCTCGCTCGGCTTGCAATACGGCGTGCCGCTCAAAGTGTTCGTGGACAAACTGGTGAACACGCGGTTTGAACCTTCGGGCATCACTGCGAATCCAAACATTCGCTTCGTGTCGTCGGTGCTCGACTACATAGCGCGCTGGCTTGGCGGACGGTTCATCTCCACCGACTATTTGAAGCTGAACGGGGAGCAAGCAGCGGCTGTCCAAACTCACGCTCCTACGGTTGCGGTATCTCCGGCGGTGACTCCATCGACTGGCGCGAATTGGACACCAGGACCGATGAAGCAGACCAATGCTCACGAGGGTGCGCCGACCTGCTCCGAATGCGGCATGCTGATGGTGCCGAACGGAGCGTGCTACAAGTGCGAAAACTGCGGCAGCACGAGCGGTTGCAGTTGAGGATCAGCGAGGAGGATAGGCCAACGACATCATGAGCGCGTCCCCGTCCCGCTCGCCCATCGTGACAAGTCCAGCCCCCGCGCCGGCCAAGACGCGGGGGTTTCTGCACATCGCGAGGCACGGCGCGGGCCCCGGCTCCGTATATATCGTCACCTATCGCCGCGTGGAACAGGAACAGAACCGCCCGCGCCCGGTGCTCGCCGAAAGCGCGTCGGCGCTGATCGAACTGCTGGAGCGCATTGGCGTAGACTTCCGACTCAAGGAAGTTCGCGGAGCGCTCGAAGACATTTTGCGGCTAGGCTCGGCCAATATCCCCGATTTGTGGCTCAGCGATGAGGAGATGGTCGAGAAGGGCCTCGTCGAAGGTTAAGAGCAGCGATCACAAGTCCTTCAGCAGCGCGCTAGGGTACCCTACCCCCGGTATTTTCCCCAAAGAGTGTGCATTTTATAGAAAATAAGTGGGTTAGCATTTTGTTCTTTGCAAAAGAGTGCGTAACCTATTGAAAATACAGAGTGTCTAATTCCCCTGCTTTCAATAAATTGCCCAAGAGTGCGCAACTTGTTCAAAAAACATAAGTTAAAGATGCCCCTGCATGCGCCTTGCTGCAGAAATCTGCAGCTTAATGCGGGAAATGGCGGGTGGAAACGCTTACGGGCACAAAAAAAGCGGCAGTTTGGCTGCCGCAAAACGACCTAGAAAGTAGTCTAGCACAAAAGGTGACATCCGTCAAGGGGTTTTGGCCAAAAAACAGAGATCCTTCCCCATGCGCCTGTCTCAGCGGTTTAGTTGGAAGATGACGTCGACGGTGGTGTCTACCTCCACAGGTTTGCCATTAACCAGGGTAGGCTGATAGCGCCAATATTGGACGGCATTCAGGGATGCTTCCGCCAGGGAGCAATAGCCCTTGATTACGTTCAGGCTCTTGATCTTGCCATCTATTCCGATGACGGCATGGAGCCTGACACTCCCTTCCAAATGCTCTTTTCGCGCACGCTCCGGATACTGAGGCTGGACTCTGGTTAAGATTTTGGCGGCGGCCACATTTCCACCGACGCGGATTCGTGATCCAAGGGGCTCGCTGCCCGTCCCGCTACCACTCCCTGACGGGCCTGTGGGGAAAGTTCGCGGAGTAGATACGACAAATTCTTCCATTTTGGGCACCAGAATGAAGCGAAATGCACCATCGACGAAGACGAAAGGAAATAAGCTCCGAAACTTGTTTCCATTGACTAAGCGGAGTTCGTAGAGAGGAACCGGGTCGAGTCGGGCGTGAAGTATGCCGAAGGTCTCTTCTCCAGCATTGTCGTCACAGGATTTTTCGTAGCGAAAGGCTGATACTCCGGTCATTTGATCCTGTTGAGCATTGACAAATGTGGTGGCAAGTTCCAAAGGAAGTCTGCTCGCAATCGATTCATAGTGTGCTCCTTCCTTCGAAGCGGCACGCTCACCGAAGATATCGTTATACCAGCCGCGCGGGTTAGGCAACACCATGCTCTGCAAGAGCTCTGCGGCCCGGGAAGGATTGTTTTCCTTTTGGGCTTTCATTATGTCTTTCACCAGTTTCTCAAGACCACCGGGATTGTCGGCGTAGTTGGGTCGGATAGCTGGTCCGGCTTGCGGCGGAGCGGGAGGGGTTTGCGCCTGGATTGTAGAAGGACAGCAAATCCATGCAGAAACGCAGAGACAGAAAGAATGTAAACCGGCAGATGGCCTTTGCATCGCAGTATCTTGGCGGTGTCGCGGCAATTTGGCAAGTAGGGGAGCTTACGAAATCTGGCTTGCACGGGTAAGTGAGCAACGCTCTATTTGGTTCTGGTCAATGCCGGTTAGGCTGGCCCCGCGAGCTAACGCGGGCGGGGACGAAGCGGGGGGCGGGCCGCGAGAGGACGCGGACGCATGCGAAAGTGCGGCGTGAGGGGTGGTGGAACGTGGCGGAGAAAATCGCCGCACGAGGGGCAGAACTCGCTGCCGACGACGTCAGCACGAACCCAATGGCCGCGCGCCTGGCAATCGGGATTAATGCACTGCACGGTGTAGCCGGGCATGTATTGCATGCAAGACTCCTCGGGGCCAGCGAGCTTTGCGCAGGCGAGCGGCGCCGCGCGAAGCTTCCCTTGCCGGCCTAGCCCGGGGCGTAAAACGCTCGGGGCGAGAACATGATGGCGCGGATTGTGCAGCGGGAAGACTGTGGTGTCAAGTAAAAAGGATACAAGATATTGTGGTATGGTTGCGGAGCGAAGCAGCGGCGGATTTGCGGGCCGCAAGACGGAGGAGAAAATGGCGAACGTGACGCGAGGTGGATTCGATTTGGGGGGTGGAGGACTGCCATCCATGCCAAGCCTGGGTGGCGCGGCCCGCAGGATTCTGTGGATCGCGGGTGCCGTGGTGGCGTTCTTTTTGTTTATGTCCTGCGTGACTTCGATCCCCACGGGGAATGTGGGGGTGCTTACCCTGTTTGGAAAGGTGACCGGAGAAACTCTGCCGGAAGGCATTCACGTGATCAATCCGCTGAAGGCCGTGCAGAAGCTATCGATACAGACGCAGTCGGTGAAAGAAAGCGCGAATGTGCCGTCGAATGAGGGATTGATTCTGGCGCTGGACACCTCGCTGTTGTTCCGTCTGGACAAGACGATGGCGGCACAGGTGTATCAAACGGTTGGCGCGGACTATGCGGAGAAGATCGTAGAGCCGACCCTGCGGGCGGCGATTCGGGCTTCGACTTCCGCGCACACGGCCAACGCGCTGTACACGAATGCGCGGGAACTGGTACAGCAACAAATTCAAGATGAATTGACAAAACAACTCGCGCCCCGCGGAGTAGTCGTGGAAAACGTGCTGCTACGCGATGTGCAACTGCCTGCGATGCTGAAAGGCTCAATCGAAGCAAAGCAGCAGGCCGAACAAGACGCGTTGCGGATGAGCTTCATCCTGCAAAAAGAAACGCAGGAGGCGCAGCGGAAACGCATCGAAGCCCAGGGTATCGCCGATTTTCAGAAGATCGTGGCGACAGGAATCAGCCCGCAGCTACTTGAATGGAAGGGGATAGAGGCGACCGAGAAGCTGGCGGCAAGCGCGAATGCGAAGGTCGTCATCATCGGGAATCCGAAGAATGGATTGCCGCTGGTGTTGGAGCCGAAGTAACGCTTAGCGCGGCCTTGATATCCGCAGGGGTGTGGTAATGGACGCGGGCTTTAGAAGTTCCTGGCTCCGTTGAAAACCAAGCAAACGGATTAGAATTCAAGGGGCGCGTGGCCGAGCGTGCCGCACCTACGGCGCTGGACACTATCCACTTGCTGACCCAGCCCTCACGGGCTGGGCTAACTTGTGGAGCACCTCCGGCGCTTGCTTGGCACGTATCGAGAATTCCCTGTCCATCCTTGGGATTTTCGTGAAGTTGCAAGGAGAGCCAAGCTTTCTCAAAAATCAGGGCTGTGGAGGAGCGGGCGGCGTTGAAGCGTCGGAAGGGGCAACCTGAGCGAGCTTGCTCTGGAGGTCCTCAAGATGGGCCTTTGCCTCGTTAACTTCCAGTTGCTTGGCGTTGATCTGCTGCTGAAGGTCATCGAGCTTGGCCTTACCCGCCGTGTCATGCGCGTAATCGGGATTCGAATAGACCGTATCCTTGTCGAGAGCGAGTTCGCGCTGGAGAAGATCCTGTTGTTTCTGTAAGTCCGCCAGTTTCTCTTTGGCTTTCGCGACTTCGGCGGTCAGGCGCTTGGCTTCCTCATTCCGATCTTTTTTGTCGGCGTTTTTCTGTTCGGCAGCAGGCGCGGATTCAGCGGCAGGCGCAGCCGCGGCTTCACCGCGTACGGTAGGTACCGAAGCCTTGGCTGTCTGCAAGTCGGGCGGGTTCGTTGGGCCGGGCGAGGGCTTAAGTGCCTCTTCGTCGATGACGTGCGCGGGCTTCTCGGTCTTCTGTTTCTCGCGGGCCTTGCGGGCAGCCTCGACCCTGGCGCGATCATCTTGGGATGGTTCCTGCGCGCGTATGACGCACGGCAGCAAAGCAGAAGCGGTCACTATCGCGAGTGTGAGGCGCAACGAATTGGCGTGCGACATAGTTTCAAACCTCGATGCAGATTCGGCAGGGTCCAATTTCAGGATACGCCTGGCAAATGGCCGGAGCAAATGACTAAGGGCAGGTCTGTTCGAATATGGCAACGCCGGGCAAGCCGCCCGAGTCTAGCGGCCAGCGACACCGTCGCGGCGGCGGCGTTGTCTATTCAGCTGACCCTCTTTTCCATGCGCGGGTTTCAGAGCGGAAGGCCTACGCGGCGCAGCAGAGCCTGGAAATTAGCATCGGCTCTCAGGGGGTCCATCCGGGGATCCACCCCGGCCCAAACCAGTCAATCCGACCGTTCGCTCTCCGCCTTTTCCAGCCACTGCAATCCTCGATCCGGATCGCCTAAACCAACGTAAATGCCCGCCACATCAAACGAGCATACGTAACGCTGTTTGGACACTTCCGCTAGTTGCGCAATCACTTTCTTGGCTTCGGTTTGGTTTCCCGCCCTTGCGTGCACGTAGCCGAGCATAGCCAAGTGTGAGGGACTCCCGCTGAGCCGCGCGCCGCTCTGCGCTTCAACAATTGCCTCAGCGGAGTGGCCTTCGAGAGAGAGCGTTAATCCCAAGATAGCGTGAGAAGTACCAACATTGGGGGCCAATTCTATCGTTTTCCGGCATTCTTCGATTGTCCGGTCAAAGCGACGCGCGAAATAGGAGTGGGTTAGGGAGGCCGTCCGGGCCCTTGGGGATGCGGGATCAAGCGAAAGAGCAAGTTTGTCCTCGGCGAGTGCATCGTCAAAGCGCCCAAGCGTCGCCAGATAGGTGGCTTCGCCCAAATGCGCTTCCACGAGGCTTGGATTGAGCTCGAGGGCGCGCCTGAATTCTTTCTCCGCGCTGGGCCAATCCCAGTCGTAGAAGAGTTTGAGCACACCTAAGGAAGCATGGGATTCTGCAAGAGTGTCGTCCAATTCCAGGGCCCTTACGGCTGCGGCCTTCGCCTTAGGCATCGCGTCGAGCGGAGCCATATACAGGCTGCTGAGGCCGCGGTAGGCACCAGCAAGACCCGCATAGGCGAGGGCATCGCGGGGATCTTTCGCAATGGCTGTCTGGAAGTATTCAATCGCCTTTTCTGTTCCTTCGCGCGTGCCGGAGCGAAGATAATGAATGCCGAGAAGATAGTTTTCATGTGACTCCGGGTCTACGGGGCGAGCCGCGGCAATGTAGGCCTGCTGCGATGCCCCGAGTTTCACGCCCACTTCCTCGGCGACATTCTGCGCAACTTCGCGTTCGAGAACGAGTACGTCGCTCATTTCGCGCTCGTAGCTTTTGGCCCACAGGTGACGATCCGTGGAGGCTTCAATCAACTGTGCGGTGATCGCCACCCTGCCACCCGAGCGCTGTACCGCACCTTCCAATACCGCATCAACACCCAACTCCTTGGCGATCTGGCGCAACGGTTTCTTGGTGTGCTTATACTGCATCATCGAGGTCCGCGAGGTCACTTTCAGCTCGCTGATCTGCGCCACTTCGGTAATTACGGCTTCCGTCATTCCGTCGGCAAAGTAGTCCTGCTGCGGATCGCCGGAGAGGTTTTCGAGCGGCAACACGGCAAGCGACTCGATGCGGCCTGGGCTTGCCCCCTTGAACAGACGCTGCCGCCAGCTACGGACGCTTAATCCCGCCAGGACACCCGCCACAAGCAAAACGGAGATGAAGGCAGCAATGACCCCATGCCGCCGCGCCCGAAGCAGAGGGATTGTTGGCGCAACCGTGGAGGGATCCATCAGGCGGCGCAGGTCCACCGCCAACTCCCGGGCCGACTGGTAGCGGTTCTCTGGGTCTTTCTCGAGGCACTTCAGAATCAGATCTTCAAGCCTCGCGGGAAGAGACAGGTTCAATCGTCCCGGTGCTGGTGGCGGACGGTGCAGGATAGCGTCGCTCAGTTGCGTCGGCAGGTCATCACGGAAAGGCCGTTGCCCGGTCGCCATTTCGTAGAGAACCACGCCCAATGCATAGATGTCCGTGCGGGCGTCTACCTCTTGGCCTCGCAACTGTTCTGGAGCCATGTAGGGAAGAGTGCCAGCCGCGGATTGCGGCTCCGTGAATGCCCGGGTAACAGTTATCTCGCTGACCGGGCGCAATAGTTTTGCCAGACCAAAGTCCAGCACCTTCACCAGGCTGGAATTCATCACGAAAATGTTGGCAGGCTTAATATCCCTGTGAACGATCCCTTTGGCGTGGGTGGTTTCCAACGCCTCGGCGATCTGTATCCCCAGCTTGGCTACTTGCTCGGTCTCCATGGGCCGGCCGGCTATGCGGCGCTTCAGCGTCTGGCCTTCCAACAGTTCCATAACGATGAACTGCCGGCCGTCGTGCTCGTCAATGTCGTGAATCGTGCAGATGTGGGGATGATTCAAGGCGGAAGCGGCACGCGCTTCCTGCTGGAAACGTTCAACGGCGTGGGGATCCTGAAACAGTTCGTCTGGCAGGAACTTCAGCGCAACCAAGCGGCCGAGTTTGATATCCTCAGCCTTGTACACGACGCCCATCCCGCCGCCACCCAACTTTTCGAGAATCCGGTAGTGGGTAACCGTTTGACCAATCATGGAGGGGCAGTCTCTGGGCCGCCATCTTAGATTGAGCCCGCAGACAAGTCAATCGGAGAGCGTCGTTTGGGAATCGCCGGCCAGCCCCGGGTTTAGGAAAAAGCAATAGTTGCGCGTAGTGCCTCGTTGCCGCATACTTCGCGGCGCCTGTGGTGGGCAATAGGGGGCCAGGGGGCATCCTTTCAAATACCCTTACCGGGGGGCCAGATGGGGCGGTGTGCTCGATTTCACCGTTTCGCGGTGTTAGCTTGCGCGGGTGTCTGTGTTGCAAGCAGCACAAGAGCATCCACGCAGAATCTGGCAGCTAGAGCACAGCCGCGAGTGGTAGTGGCTGCAAGGGTCTCCATGGGAGATACCGAGGCTGGCCAACAGGCAAAGCCTGCTCCGGCTGATACGAGCCAATCAAGCAAGTACACTCTCCCGCAGGAGCGCTACAAGAAGGCTATCGCTTACTCCCGCGCGGGGTACACGCTGTACTTCGTGAGGTATTTTTCAAAGCTGCTGGTGTTAATCCTGATTCTGAGGCTGGGGCTGGCGGCGAAGTTTCGTGACTTCGCAGAAAGAATGACAGGCAACCGGCTGGTTCAGGGGATTGTGTTTATTCCTGTTCTGATGCTGACCCTCAGCATTCTAGACTTGCCGTTTCGCATCGACGGGCACTCGCTCTCTTTGCGCTACGAACAATCCGTGCAGCGATGGGGCTCGTGGATGTGGGATTGGACGAAGGGAGCTCTGTTGGAGGCGGGGTTTGCGGTGATCTTCGCGATGATTTTATTTGCGGTGATCCGCCGAAGCCCACGTCGCTGGTGGTTGTATTTCTGGATCGCGTCGCTGCCGATCATCTTCGTCATCATTTTTGTCAGCCCGTGGTTCATCGACCCGCTGTTCAATAAATTCGAGCCGCTGGATGCCAAGCATTCCGAGCTGGTTTCGGAGCTCGAAAAAGTGGCGAATCGCGCGGGCCTGGAAATTCCGCGAGAGCGAATGTTCCTGATGGAGGCGAGCGAGAAAACGAAGCAACTCGATGCGTATGTGACGGGATTCGGCGCCTCGAAAAGAGTGGTGGTGTGGGATACCACCATCGAGAAAACCACAACTCCCGAAACGCTCTTTATTTTCGGGCACGAAGCGGGGCACTACGAATTGGGACATATCCGGGACGGATTTTTCTTCTTTGCCGGGCTCTTTCTGGCGGCGCTTTATGCCGGATTTCGGGGGATGTATTGGGCGCTGAAGCACTGGGCAAGCTCGTGGAAAATCCGCGGGCTCGACGATTGGGCTTCCTTCGCGGTGTTTCTCTTGCTGCTGCATATTGGAGTTTTTCTGGCTTTGCCTGTGACGAACGGCTTCAGCCGCGTGCAGGAACATGCCGCCGACGTGTACGGGTTGGAAGTGATCCACGGCATCGTGCCCGATTCGAACGAGGTTGCGGCTCATGCGTTTCAAGTATTCGGAGAGGTGGATTTGGCGGACCCCGATCCGCCTAAGTTCATCACGTTCTGGTTGTACAGTCATCCGCCGCTGGCCGACCGGCTGGCTTTTGCGCACTCCTATGATCCGTGGTCCAAGGACGAGCCGCCCCGATACATAAAACAGGGAATAGTGAAATCAATGCAGCGAATGCAGCGAGCGGGAACTCAGGCTGCAGGGCGGTGCGTTTCATGGCGGCGGGCGAACGCCGCGACTTTGTGGCGGTTGCCGCAGCGCGCCATCGAACACCAACGGCGGCGGCGCGTCCGCGACATGTCCGAAAAGAAGAGCCCGCAACCCGGATTGGCGCAGACGCGGAGGCGGGCGGCAGATCCTTCGAGAAGAATCTCCGCAGCGGAACGAGCGATGGCCGCCAAGAGCCAGTCCAGACCGTCTTCGCGGGCGATGAATTCGAGACGCCATTCGCCGTTCTCGAAGACGAGCTCGTCATGTCCCTCAGTGATGCGCAGGATTTCATTGATAGGTTCGACCCATTCCCTGGCGATTCTCTCTTTACGGACTATAGCCGAGAAAATTTGACGCAGAGATTTTCCGAGACGCGCGACGCGGGGCAGCAGAGTGTCCGCAGCTTTTTGGTCAGATTCAGGGAGGTGCAGAAGGAGGGCGCTGCGCTCAGGAGAGACCACGCCCGCAATCTCAAGAAACCGGATGAAATCTTCCAAATTGGACGACTTAGACAGACGGAGAGAATTGACAAAGTTAAGGGCGAGTCGGCCACCGACCAGAGGCAACTGCGGGGTTTGCGAAGGCATACGGAACCTCCCCGGATCAAGCACAGAGGATGCCGGAATAACCGGTTAACGGTAACATACTGGTTAGAATCCGGCAATCCCGGAAGTGCGTAGATTTCAGAGACTATTTTCATGAGCGGGCATCAAAGCAAGTTGTTGATGGAGGGATGAACCAGATGAAGTACTTCGTTATTGCAGCGGCAGGGATTGGAATTTCGCTCTTTGCGTTCAGTGCAAGCCTGAGGCACACCGGAAAGAGATTTGATGTGGCGGCAAGTTCGGGAGAGGCTCATGGGCCTGTCGTCGTGGAACTGTTCACATCGGAAGGCTGCTCGAGCTGCCCGCCGGCAGACACCTTGCTGCGAAAAATGGATGAAGCGCATTCAGTGGGGAACGTCGAAGTAATCGCGCTTGAGGAGCATGTGGATTATTGGGATGACCTCGGATGGCAGGACCCTTATTCGTCGCACGAATGGACGGTGCGGCAACAGCGCTATGCGGACAAGTTTCGTCAGGGGAGTGTGTACACACCGCAGATGGTTGTGGACGGGCGAGCGGAATTTGTCGGGAGCCGCGAGAGCCAGGCGATCCGAACAATTGAGGAGATGGCCGGAAAGGAAAAAGCCGAGGTCACGGTGACGGAGGCGAAGACCAGCGACGGAAAGGATCGTGTCTCCGTGCGCGTCGGAAAACTGCCCGCAGGGACTGGCGGCGATTCCCCGGAAGTGTGGCTGGCCATCACGGAGACGGGGCTTCATACCGCCGTGACACGCGGCGAGAACGCGGGCGAGGATTTGCACCATGCCGCGGTTGTTCGAACACTGCGGAAACTTGGAACTGCAGATGCGAAGAATCAGGAAAACTCGTTCGCCGGCGGTGCGGATATTTCCCTGGACAAAGGGTGGCAACGCGGCAATCTGCGCGCGGTGGTTTTTGTGCAAGAGAAAAAGAGCCAGCAAATCGTGGGAGCTGCAGAGGCGAAGATCGCGCAGTGAGGCCAAGTGCCGGACAAATTTTCCCCTCGGAGTTACGCGACAAATTTCCAACACCAATGGCAATGACCGAGGCTGGAGCGCCGCACGTGTCGTGATAGAGTGCGGCAGCAATGGCTGAATCACCGCAACCCGGACTTGAACCCGAATTCGGCAAGCATACAGACTTAGAGATCCCCTCGACGGCCGCTTTGTTCCGTGGGTCTTCTGTTCCCTTCATTTTTCTGCGTTTGTGCCTGTATATCGCTCTGGTCGAAGGAATCAGCTATGGAATGCATCTGCTGGTGGCCCTTCTGCTGCCTGGCGGAGAGCATTCCTCCCTGCACTATCGCTTGCTGAGAGACGAGAGCATCGAGTTGTTGAGCGTGCTCTCCGTGGCGTTGGTGATGTGCCGGATCGAGCGCCGGTCTTTTGGGGAGTACGGGCTGCCGTGGCGCGCGGCGTTCGGAAAAAGATTCTGGCAGGGGGCTCTCTTCGGCCTGGCGGAAATCAGCGCAGTGTTGGGCGTAATCGCGGCGCTGGGAGGATACCGGTTTGGCGATTTGGCGCTCCACGGGAGCGAGCTCTGGCGCTGGGCTCTTTTCTGGGGAGCATTTTTCCTGGTAGTGGGTTTCTACGAAGAATTTGCGTTTCGCGGGTACGTGCAATTCACGCTGGGGCAAGGGGTGGGTTTCTGGCCGGCGGCGGTGGTGCTCTCGCTGGTGTTTGGCGT
>Ga0210410_10000268_pt1 | contig 65546 bp, 46 predicted proteins | sample IncBWC4MmetaG_FD_161058 | JGI IMG/M metagenome (GOLD analysis project Ga0210410, IMG submission 161058) | Forest soil microbial communities from Barre Woods Harvard Forest LTER site, Petersham, Massachusetts, United States - Inc-BW-C-4-M | ecosystem: Environmental > Terrestrial > Soil >... | reverse complement strand
CAGATTCTCGGCGCGCGAGACGGCGCTTTCGGGATTGCACTTGTTCAGCGCCACGAGAAATTCCTCGCCCCCATAGCGGCCGACCATGTCGTACGAACGGACCGAATTGTGCAACCGCCGCGCAACCTCGCGCAGCACCTCATCGCCAATCGCATGGCCGTACTGGTCGTTGACGCTCTTGAAATGGTCGATGTCGCACATCATCACGGCGGTGCAGCTGCGTTCCCTGCGCGAACGCATGATTTCGTGCGACATCAGCTCCACGATCACGCCGCGATTCCACAGGGAGGTGAGCAGATCGTGGGTGGCCTGGAACCTCATGCTTTCGCGAGCTTCCACCAAGTGATCTTCCAGCTCAAGAATACGATGGCCGGTTCGCAGCCTGGCCTTCAGTTCGTCCACGTCAAAAGGCTTGGTCAGATAGTCGTCGGCGCCGGACTCGAGGCCGGCCACGATATCCTCTTTCGACTCCCTGGAGGAGAGCAGGATGAGGTATGTGTAAGCCTGGTCCTTCCGGCGTCGAATTTCGCGGCACACTTCCACCCCGTCCATTTTCGGCATGATCCAGTCCAGCAGGGCCAGCCTCGGCGCATCCTGCTTGACGAGTTCCGCCATCGCCTCCACTCCGTTCTCCGCAGAGATGACAGCGTAGCCGGCACGCTGCAAAGTTCTCTCGAGAAGAGTTCTCGAGATGGCGTCGTCTTCAGCAACAAGTATCCTCATAACCTTACCCCCGCCAGTTGTGCTTCCACTTCCGGCAAAATTCCTTCCATTTCCTTCACCAGTTTTCCCAGCAACACCTCGGAATCACTCTGTTGCTTCTCTCGAGAAGCATTTTCAAGCGCAGCCGCCATATCCGCAGCCGCTCCCATCGAAAGATTTCTCAGCATCCCTTTCAACGTGTGAGCCGTCCGCGAGAGCGATTCAAAGTCGAGTTCCGCCATCGCTTTCCGGGATTTCTCCAGATTCATCCGGGCGTCCTGGCGGAAGATCACCAGCAACTCGCGAAGAAATTCCTCATCGCCACCCAGCCGATCCATCAAATCCTTCAAGTCCCAGTCCGCGTGCCGCGGATGTTCCACCGCCGCTTGCTTGATTTCCTCTGGCATGATTCCTCCGGTCACTCGTTCGATTTCAGTTCGCAGGGCTTCAGGCCGTACCGGCTTGCTGACGTAGCCGTCCATTCCGGCTTCCTGGCACCGTCGCTGGTCATTGGCGGCTGCATGCGCGGTCATGGCCACGATCGGGATGTGCCGTCCCGTTCCCTGTTCGCCGGCCCGAATCTTCCGGGTGGCTTCCAGCCCGCCCATCACCGGCATCTGCAAATCCATCAGCACCAGGTCGAATGCGCGCCGCCGGATTGCTTCACAGGCCTCGGCTCCATTGGCCACGATCCTGACTTGGTGCCCCATCTTCTCGAGAAGTTTCTCTGCGAGCTTCCGGTTTACTTCGTTGTCTTCGACCACCAGGATCCGGCGACTCGGTCCCGCATTTTCTTCCCGCTTCCTATGTTGACTGGCGGTTCTTCGTTGCCCTCCGCGCATCGCGGCATGCAGGCTTTCCCACAAAGCGCGTTGCCGCAACGGCTTTGTCAGCCGCTGGAAAATTCCGTAATGGTTTGTGCGCGGGTCGTCGACAAATGAAGGCGCCGACGACATCATCAGCAGCGCTGTTGTGTCGTATGGCGAGCAGCGCCGGATGGCTTTCGCTACTTCGTGGCCGTCTTTCCCGGCAAGGTTCAAATCAATCAGCGCTGCGGCGTACGGCCTGCCTTCTTCGACCGATTTTGTATAGAGAGCGGCCGCTTCCTCCACCGAAGCCGCGGTGTCCGTCTGGAGTCCCCAGCGGTTTGCCAGCCAGCAGACCAGTTCGCGCCCGGCTTGCCGGTCGTCGGTCACCAGAATCCGTGCGGCTGGCAATTTCCGCTCCTCCAACTCCTGCCGGTGTTTGCTCGCCTGGTCCTTCCTGCGTTTCCACTGAAGCTCGAAGAAAAATGTGCTGCCCTTGCCTGCTTCGCTTTTCAGTTGCAGACGCCCGCCCATCAAATCGATGAGCCTTGCCGAAATGGAAAGGCCCAGCCCGGTGCCGCCGTACTGCCGGGTCACGCTGTTGTCCGATTGCTGAAACGCCTCGAAAATCTTAGCGCGATTTTCCGGCGGAATGCCGATTCCCGTATCCGTCACGCTGAACTTTGCCGAAACGCTTTCCGCGTCGCCCTTCAAATACTCAATCCCCAGCGTTACTTCGCCTTCTTCCGTGAATTTGACGGCGTTGCTTAGCAGATTGATCAGCACTTGCCGCAATCGGGTCGGGTCGCCTTCCACCCACTCGGGCAGTTCGCCCCGGACATACCACTCCAGGCCCAGTCCCTTCTGTTGTGCTCTCACTGCTACGGGCTGCAACGCGTTCTCCGCGCAATCCAGGATCGAGAACGGAATCTGTTCCAGCTCAATCTTTCCATTTTCGATTTTCGAAAAATCCAGCACGTCGTCGATGATCTCCAGCAGCGACACCGCGCAACCCTGCACCATCCCCAGGTATTCGCGCTGCTCCGGGCTTAGCGGCGTCTCCAGCGCCAGTTCCGTCATGCCCAGAATGCCGTTCATCGGGGTTCGGATTTCGTGGCTGACATTCGCCAGAAACTGGCTTTTCGCCTGATTGGCGGCTTCCGCGGCCTGTTTTGCCTCCAGCAAGCTTGCTTCTTCCGCCCGGCGCCTGGTGACGTCTTCCAAAACCGCTACAAATCCGATCGGCGCGCCATCGGGCCCACGCAGCACGCGCGATTGCCACCCGATCCAGACAATCGTTCCATCGGGCGTGATGAACCGGGATTCGTCCTTCAGTTCCATCCCCGCTTCCACTGCCGCTTTCCAAACGCGTTCCACATTTCCGCGGTCTTCCGGATGAATCGCATCCACCCACACGGAGCCCAGGGCGCTATCGGGGGCGCGCCCCGTCATTTCACCCCACCGCTGGTTCGCGTAAATGATGCGCCCCTCGCGGTCGCAACGAACGATGCCAACCGGTGCGGCCGAACTTAACAGCCGGAAAAGTTCTTCGCTTTCTCGAATCGATCTTTCCGCCTGCATCCGCCGGGAGATGTCCAGGTACACGGCCAGCTGTCCGCTCGTTTTGCCCTCCAGCAGAAGCGGCGCACCAAACACTTCCACGTCCAACATCTCACCGTTCTTGCGTTTTCTTCTGGCGGTCTTTCGAAACACTTGCCCGGAAAACACTTGCCTGGTGATTGCAGCAGCGTCCGCGTACGATTCGCCGGGTGCCAGGAGTTCATCAATCGATTTTCCTTGCATATCTTCTGCCGAATAGCCGAACATTTTCCGGAACTCCGGATTGCTCATCTGGATTATTCCGTCCTGAGTTTCGGAAATGATCCCCACGGGCGATGCCTCATTGAACGCCCGGAATAACTCCTCGCTCTCCTTTAGCTTCGCTGCGGTCCGCTGCCGTTCCGCGATTTCCTTTTCCAGAGTCTTTGTTCTTTCCCTGACGCGTTCTTCCAGGGAATCGCGCCCATTTTGCAGCTCATGATTCCCCTCCTCAATCACCTTGAGCATGTGATTGAAATCTTTCCCGAGTTGCCCGAGTTCCGCCCCTCCGAGGTTTGGCGCGCGGAGCGAGTAATTTTTCCCCTCGGCCACTTCGCGCGCCACGCCGGCCAGCCGCTGAATCGGTCCCGTCAGGGTACCCCGCAACAGGAAAGTCAAAAAGTAAACGGTCACAAGCGCCAGCAGGAACGCGGGAATCCTCAAGAGAAAGGAATCTCGTCTTGCCTGGCGCAAATCCTCGAGCGAGGCTTCAAGATAAATTGCCCCTATTTTTCGACCGTTGAGTTCCAGCGGCCGGGACAACTCCAGGCTGTCCGCGGTCCAACGGATCATTTCGCTCCAGGGATTGCTCAACTCAGGTGATCCACGGTGGAATCCGCCTCGCTGGTAGCGCGCCACCAATATTCCATCCGCGCGGTAGAGCACACCCTGCACGATGTGCCGCCGGGTTTGAAGCGCCTGGAGAATCCGGGAGCTTTCGGCCACATCTTCGAACACCAATGCCGCCGCGCTGTTGGTGCCGATCAGGTCGGCAGCAGAGCGGAGTTCCTCTACTTTGTCCTCCCGAATCCGGCGATCGTTATAAATGAACAGCAGTGTCATGGACACGATCATGCCGACGGCGCTGCTGGCCATCGTCAGAAGCATCAGCCGGCCGTGCAACGAAATGTTTCTCCACCGCAACATTTCAGATTCCCGTCGCCCCTTTTTCCGTCAGGACCCGCTGCGCAATGGCGAGCAGCCGCGAATCAATTTTCAGGCCCGCGCGTTTTGCGGCCGGGAGATTAACTGAAAATTGAAAAGCGCTACCGGAAATGGCGAACTCCAGAATGCCTCCGGCCTCCAGAAAGCCGGCGTCGTCTCCGACGGTCAGCATTTGCGTGCCTTTCACGGACTCCAGAAGCCTTGCGCGGAGTTTCGGTTCCGGCGAACCGATAAAAAGCAGCTGGCAATTTCTTGCGTCTTGTTCGTTGCGTACCATTCGAACGTCGATCTTTCGGCCTTTCATCGTGATTCCCCGCAACTCCTCCGAAAGGGGGAAAGCAATCTTGTAGTCCGGTGCAACGCAGACCCGGAACGGCTCGTCCGGAGTTCCAGGGGTGGATGGCCACTCCACGAAGCTCAATATCTTTTTCAGGTACGCCGCCTCAGCCCTTTCTGCATTGGAGACCGCCTGGCAGTCGGTTCGCCGGGGATGCACTGCGCTAAGCAGCGCCAGAACCAGGATGGTGCGTCCCCAGCGCCCAATGATCGTCCCAACGGATTGCCTCGCGGCTCGCCTCACCGGATCGCTGCCCGCCTCTCGGAACTCGTTCTCTGCCGCGTTTCGACACGAACAGAAAATCATCCCAGGAGAATATGTGCACGGCGCGCACCATATTCCTTGTTGAGTCGGCTGCTTTTTCGCGCAGAATGAACGACTTGCGAGATTAGAGTGTTCTAGGCTTGCAGACCAGTTTCACAGCGGAACATTTCAGTGCGTGAGGATTCACTTCCGCGCAGTTCCGGCTCCGGCCACTCGTTTCTTTCTCAACTCTCAAGATGCGGCTTCGCCCTCCAGGCACGTGCGCAACTCCTTCCAAAACTCCGCCACTGATTTGGCGCGTTGCTCCTCTTCACGCGCAAACGCGGATTCGAAGAATGCCTGCCATTGACCAGGAGCATCCGGCAAGAGTTCCGTCACCGGCGGGAAATTTACCGCCAGGATGGCGTTGCGGAGCGTCTCCGAATCGTCCCCCACAAACGGAGCGCACCCGCAGAGTCCTTCATACGCAATCACGGCCAGCGCCCAGAGGTCCCAGCGAGGTGAAGGCAGGCGCCCGCGCAGTTGTTCGGGTGACATATACTTCATCGTTCCTACGACCACACCGGTAATGGTGTCTCGCGTTTCGTCCGCTGACTGCGGCATCGACTTCGCGATCCCGAAGTCGGTTATCTTCACGAGCTCTCTCGCATCCTTCCGAGACAGAAATATATTCTCCGGTTTCAGATCCCGGTGGATCAGCCCTCGCGCATGTGCTGCTCCCACTCCGGCGCAAATCCCCTCGAATAACTGCAGTGCCCGCGCCGCATCCCAACGCTGCTTTGTTCGCATCTCCTGCCGCAGCGTGATCCCCTCGAGCAGTTCCATAACCAGGAATACTCGCTGGCCCGCCTCCACCCCAAAGTCATACACGGTCACCACATTGGGATGAGCCAGGCTTCCTGTCACTTGCGATTCCTGCCGGAATTTCTCGATCGCCTTATGGTCCGCGAAAAACTCGTCCCGAATCATCTTCACCGCCACTTCTCGGTTCAGAGACATGTCCGTCGCCCGGTATACCTTTCCCATCCCGCCGTGTCCCATTTTTTTATCCAGCCGGTAGCGTGCGGCCAGCATGCGGGGCGTCGCCACCAGGACCAACGCCGTGCCTTCCTTGCTGCAGCGCGTCGTTCCCGTGTCGTAACACATTCCGCATATAGGGCACTCTTCAAACGCCCGCCCGGGAGACAACGCGATCCCTCGCATCAGCAATAACGCCAACGCCCCGGCCACATTTTCCAGCAGCGCCGTGTCTTCCTTGCTGTAGGGCTCCTCCGACAGCTTCGCTCCCAGCACCAGCAACGCCTCCGTGCTGCCCTCCTTCAGTGCGACCGGCACCAGCAATTCGATTCGCGCCTTCTGCAGGAAATCCTTGTCCACCTGCGGAAGTTGCTGCCCCACCCAGCCGGTTCCCGCCTGAGTGATCGGGACGGGGCATTCCAGCATCCTCACCAGTGGGATCAATTTGTTCGTCGCGGGCAAGTCCGTCGAGAGCGATCCGGCCGGCGCCGCGGCTACGATGCGATAAACGCTCTCTCCCGGCTTGCGCACCAGCAATCCGCAGCCCTGCGTGTGCAACGCTTCCGCCACGCGTCCCACCACTTGAGGCGCCACTTCCTCCAAGTTCTCCGCCCGGCGGATGTCCTCCACGATTTCGCGGAACAATTGCCGCGCGTCGTATTTGTCCCTGAAAAATCTTCGGTCCAGGGCCGAAAGCCATTTCTGCCTCTGCGTCGAGGCGAGGGCCGCAAGCGCTGCGATCGCCACGTAACTCCCTGCGTGCGTCTTGAGCACCGAAAACAGTGGCTGCTTACCTTGGGCTACCACCGTCCCCACCAACAACCCGATTGCAACGAGGGGAATCGCCAGCAGGACTCTCCGCGCGAGCGCATACTGCACGCCTTGGCGGATGATTACGCGCACATCGAACAATCGTTGTTTCAGAATCGCGTACGCGAACGACATCGGGAATATCAGCATACCGAGCGCACACGCCATATCCACGTAGGGGGAATCGAAGAATCGATAGAACCCCGGACTCAGATTGATCAACGCAGTGCCGATCACCCGCGGCAGATAAAACACCATCGCCACCAGCGCTCCAAACACGAGCACTCGGAAGCGCCGCCGGTCCGTCGTCGTCTCCAGCTTCCAGTAGCTCAGGGGCAGCACTACCAGCACGGCACCCAGATACACAAGGCTCTGAACACCGAACACCACCAGCACCCATGACGGCGTCAATGCCGTCAAATGTGAGGGGTCGTACACCGTCCTGCCAAAGAGATAAAGCGCGTACACCGTTGCAATGATCGGCCCGACCCAAAACCCCGCCCACAGCCAGCGGTTCACAAACAATCGCTTCGGGTACAAACTAAAAAACGCCGCCAGCAGCGGAGTGCGAAATGCCGCGCTCACATACACAAGCATTACCGGCACTGCCACGAACAATGGCGAAGCCCGCGTCGCCGCCGACAGCCCCCACTGAAATGCTTCAAACACCGTCGCCATCACCACCAGCACCCAGCCTCCCAGACGCGACACAAAATCGCGCGGCCGGTTGAACACCACGAACAACCCGATCGCCAGCGTGATCAACTTGTAGGCCAGAAAAATGACGTTCGAAGCCCGCCGCGTATCGGTCCACTGGTCCCAGATTCTTCCGCGAACGACCATCGTCAAGTCGAGCGTCTCGGTCCCGCGCAGGACGCGGATCGCCGTCGGCCGGCTGGCTTCAAAATTCATCCGGTGGGCCATCCAGTCCACAATCGTCGCAATTTGTTGTCCGTTTACGCTTATGACCTGGTCGCCTGATTGAATCCCGGCGCGCGCCCCGGCGGTTTCTTCAGTGACATCCGTAACCACAACTCGCCCGGATTGCTCCTTGAGACTTACTCCCTCGGATGCCAGCCCGAAAAGCATGTAGTAGCCCAGAAAAACATTTCCTATCAAGCTGATGGTCGCGATGACCACGACCCGCCACGGATATTGGTTGGAAATCACTGGAATTGCGCGATTATAGGTTCATCCCGCACATCTTTCCACAAATCAAGTGCCACAATCTTCGGCACCAGATATGCTTCGCCGGTTAATGAGGATTTAACAAGGGATACTTTGCGGCTAGATTGAGAAGGGCGAACAAAGCGGAAAAATAGGGCGAGAAAATTTATTGGAGGCGCGGGTGGGAATCGAGAAAAGGCGATGTAGAGCTTCCACAAGTTATTGATTCTTCGAAGAGACAGAAGTAACCGAACATGCAAATTCGCCAATGCGGGGTACACGCCGGGTACCCGGACGCTTCGCCATGATGGCAACGTGGCCTCTATCATGAGATTTCCCAGAACCCCGTTTGCACTAACGTTTCTGAATAACTTCCGGATTGTCGACAATATAAACGTTGAAAAGTTCGGCAGACATTGGCCGTTAAGAAATACTTTAGGCACCCTGCCGGGCGCGTGTTGACGTCCCTCCAGACTCTCGTCAGAATGAACATCTTGGGGTCATGCAGCGGTGGGAACGAGGTTATCCTCCAGCTCGGGGCCTTCAGGGTTCGTGTTGGAGCCCCTCGGAGAACGTGCGGACTTTAACCTTTACCGCGGCCGACAGAACGACAACCTTTCCCCAGTCCTGGTAGTCGCACTTTCCGAAGAACAGCCGTCACCTCAGAGTCTCCGGCGTCTCGAACACGAATACTCGCTCGCAGCCGAACTCGATCCCGCGTGGGCAGCCAAGCCGCTGGCGCTTAGTCGTCACGAAGGGCGGATGATCCTCGTGCTTGAGGACCCTGGCGGGGAGCCCCTGGACCGGATTCTTGAGCGGGATCAGTGGCAGCCGCTCAATCTCACTCGCGTCCTACGCATCGCGATTGGGTTGACGTCTGCACTCGGCCAAATGCATCGGCATGGCCTCATTCATAAGGACATCAAGCCTGCGAACGTGCTCGTCGACGGAGAGAGCAACGTCCGGCTCACCGGATTCGGGATTGCGTCACAACTGCCGCACGAGCGCCAGTCGCCCGTACCGCCCGAGATTATTGCCGGCACGCTCGCTTATATGGCGCCCGAGCAGACCGGCCGCATGAATCGCTCGATGGACGCCCGCAGCGATCTCTACTCTTTGGGCATCACCCTGTACCGGATGCTGACCGGCACTTTGCCATTTGCCGCGGCCGATCCGATGGAGTGGGTCCACTGTCACGTTGCGCGCCAGCCGACGCCGCCAAGTGAGCGAGCCGCACTCCCCGAGCCGCTGTCTGCTATCACCATGAAACTCCTCGCAAAAAATGCCGAGGAGCGTTACCAGACAGCTTCCGGTCTGGAGATCGATCTACGGCGCTGCCTGGCGGAATTGGAATCACATGGTCGTATCAATCCATTCCCTCTGGGCGCGCACGACTCATCAGACCGTTTGTTGGTCCCTGAGAAGCTCTACGGGCGGGAGCGCGAGATCGATGCCCTGCTCGAAGCCTTCGACCGGGTCGTGGCCCATGGCACACCGGAACTCGTGCTCGTATCCGGATATTCCGGGGTCGGCAAATCCTCCGTGGTGAACGAGCTGCACAAGGCGCTTGTTACGCCGCGCGGCCTGTTCGCGTCGGGCAAGTTCGACCAATACAAGCGCGACATCCCGTACGCGACGCTGGCGCAGGCTTTTCAAACTCTTATCAGGCAGATCCTCGTCAAGCGCGAAGCGGAGGTGAACCAGTGGCGGGGCGCTATTCAGGAGGCTCTAGGTGCAAATGGCCAGCTTATCGTCAACCTCATCCCGGAGGTGGAATTTATCATCGGAAAGCAACTGGCGGTCCCGGACCTGCCTCCGCAAGATGCGCGGAACCGGTTCAAGTTGGTATTCCGGCGGTTCCTCGGAGTATTTGCCAGGTCGGAGCACCCGCTCGCGCTGTTTCTCGACGATTTGCAATGGCTGGACGGGGCAACTCTTGAACTCCTGGAGCACCTGTTTACCGATCCCGATTTGCGGCACCTGATGCTGGTCGGGGCCTACCGCGACAACGAAGTCAGTTCGTCTCATCCGTTAACGCGGACGCTGGACGTGATTCGCAAAGCCGGAGGAAGAATGCAGGAGATAGCGCTGTCGCCCCTCGGTCTCGACGATGTCGGCAGACTTGTAGCCGATGCGCTACATTGCCAGCCGGAGCGCGTGCGGCCCTTGGTGCAGCTGGTGCAGGAGAAGACCGGCGGAAATCCGTTCTTCGTGATCCAGTTTCTCACGGCGCTGGCCGAGGAGGGGCTGCTCGCGTTCGATCCGGCCACGCAGGCTTGGCAATGGGACATGAATCGCATCCGCGCCAAAAGCTACACCGACAATGTTGTGGATCTCATGTCCGGGAAACTGAGAAGGTTGTCCGCGCGGACGCAGGAAGCGTTGAAACACCTCGCCTGCCTGGGCAATGCCGCCGAGCTCGCCACCCTGTCCCTGGTTCAGGGAGAAACGGAGGAGGCGATGCATGCAGCCCTGTGGGAAGCCGTCCGAGGCGGACTCGTCTTCCAGCAGGAGAGCACCTACAAGTTTCTGCACGACCGGATCCAGCAGGCCGCGTATTCCCTGATTCTCGACGAGCACCGCCCCAACATTCACCTGCACATCGGCCGAGTGCTGCTGGCGAGCGCGTCGGCGGACCAGCTCGCCGACCAACTGTTCGATGTCGCGAACCAATTCAACCGGGGCGCCGCACTGTTGATTGATCGCGAAGAGAAAGCACAAGTCGCGACAATTAACCTACGCGCTGGACGAAAGGCCAAGGCGTCGGTGGCCTATGCGTCTGCGCGCGGGTATTTTGCGGCCGGTATAGCGCTGTTGGATGAAAGAGACTGGAATACACAGTACGAGTTGACGTTCAGTCTGTGGCTCGAGCGTGCGGAGTGCGAGTTTCTGAGCGGTAACGTTGACACAGCCGAGGAATTGATTGGGGAGTTATCGCAGCGCGGGACGTCGAACATCGACCAGGCGGCCGCATGCAGCCTGAAGATCCAGTTGCACATAGTGAAGGGGGAGTATCCGCAAGCCGTTGACGCCGCGCTCACGTGCCTGCACCTGTTCGGCATCGACTTGCCGGCACACCCGACCCGGGAACAGGTCCAGGCCGAATACGATTCGGTCTGGCAAGACCTCAATGGGCGCCCGATCGAGAGCCTGATCGACCTGCCCCTGTTGGCTGATCCGGAAGTACAGGCCGCCATGCAGGTGCTCGCGACCCTATCCAGCCCCGCTTTTTTTACCGACTTTCAACTATTTTGCTTGCACTTGTGCCGCATGGTGAACGTCACCCTACGACACGGCATATGTGGCGCGTCCGCGCCCGGCTGCGGCTTTTTCGGGTTTATCCTCGGCTCAGTCTTTCACCGTCACAGTGAGGGTTATCGTTTCGCCAAACTCTCCTGCGACCTGGTCGAGAAGCTCGGCTCCATCGCCTATCAGGCAAGGGTCCACCTCACGATGGCAACGATTGCCTTCTGGACGCAGCCGATCGCGACCACGATCGATTTCAGTTGGGTGGGCTTTCGCACCGCGACCGAGACAGGGGATGTAACCATGGCTTGCTACAGCATTGTGCGCTGCATCGAAGGCCTTCTGGTGCGGAACGATCCGCTCGAGGTAGTGCGGCGCGAGACGCAGAGGGGCCTGGACTTTGCCCAGAAAGCCAAGTTCCGGGACGCTGCGGACATCATCGTGAGCCAGCAGCGCTTTATCGCGACCATGCAGGGCCGGACTGCAACTTTCTCCACCTTCAGTGACGCCCAGTTCGACGAAGCAACCTTCGAAGCGCAGATGGCCGGCGATCGGATGCCCCTGTTCATCTGTTGGTATTGGATACTCAAACTGAAGGCACGTTTCCTGTCGGGCGACCTCGCCGAGGCGCTCGCGGCAGCTGAAAAGGCGAAGCTGCTTCTTTCGGTTGCAACTGGCTCGATCCAATTGCTCGACTATTTTTATTACGCCGCGCTGACGGTAGCGGCGTGCTATGAGAACGGGTCGACGGACGAGCAGCAAGTTTGGCGCGACCTCCTAATGGCGCATCGGGAACAGCTGCGCGATTGGGCCGAAACCTATCCGCCGACGTTCGCCGACAAGCACGCACTGGTGTCGGCCGAGATCGCTCGCATCGAGGGCCGCTTTCTCGACGCGATGCAATTGTACGAACAGGCGATTCAATCGGCCCACGAGAACGGCTTTGTTCAGAACGCAGCGCTGGCCTATGAGGTGGCGGCCCGGTTCTACGCCACGCACGGCGCAGAGACGAGCGCCCATGCCCATCTCTGCAAAGCGCGCAACCTCTACGAGCGCTGGGGCGCGTTCGGTAAGGTAAAGCAACTCGATGAACACTACCCACGATTGCGCGAGGAACGCGTTCCTCCGCCCACCACCGCCACCATCGGCAGACCAGTCCGGGAGTTGGACGTCGAGACGGTCGTGAAGGTGTCACAGACACTCTCTAGCGAAATTGTTCTTAGCAATCTGATCGAGAAACTCATGCGAATCACGCTGGAGCATGCAGGCGCCGAACGGGGGTTGCTCGTCATTCTCCGAGGCGACGAGCCGCAGATCCAAGCGGAGGCCTCCACCGGCCAGGGTGGGGTTCAGGTGACGGTGCGACAAGGCGCCATCATGCCAATGGAGCTTGCTCAATCCGTGCTTCAGTATGTGATCCGGACACGCGAACGCGTGGTCTTGGACGATGCTTGGGTCACGAACCCATACGCGGAGGACGAGTACGTGCAGGTGAAGCGCGCCAGATCGGTCCTCTGCCTGCCGATCGTTAAACAGACAAAGCCTATCGCCGCACTCTATCTGGAGAACAACCTGACGCCCCGCGCTTTCACGTCGGACCGGGTCGCCCTGCTGGAGATGCTGGCTTCGCAAGCCGCGATTTCGCTGGAGAATGCCAACCTTTATTCTGATCTGCAACGCAGCGAAGCTTTCCTGGCTCAAGGGCAGAGCATAAGCCACACAGGCAGCTTCAGCTGGAACGTTTCGAGTGGAGAAATCTACTGGTCGGAGGAAACCTACAAGATCCTTGAGTACGCCCGAGCGGTTAAACCTACGTTGGAGTTGGTGTTCGAGCGAATTCATCCCGAGGACAGAGAGTTTGTGCAGCAGACTATAGACCGAGCGGCAGAGGCAAGGGCAAATCTTGATTTTGAACATCGTTTGCAGATGCCGGACAGTTCGGTTAAGTACCTCCACTTGTTAGCTCGCGCGTTGGAGCCTTCCTCGGGCAAGCTCGAATATGTGGGCGCCGTGACGGACCTCAGCCAACGAAAACAAGCCGAGCAGAAATTCCGCGGGCTTTTGGAATCCGCTCCGGACGCAATGATCGTCATGAATCGGCAGGGCAGGATCGTGTTGGTCAATGCTCAGGCCGAGAAGCTGTTTGGGTATCAGCGGGACGACCTCTTGGGGCAAGAGGTTGAGATTCTGGTGCCGGAGCGATTTCGCGGCCTGCACCCTCAACACCGCAAGGAGTTTTTCGACCAGCCTCGGGTGCGGCCGATGGGTGAAGGTCTGCAGTTGCACGGTCGGCGGAAAGACGGAACGGAGTTTCCCGTGGAAATCAGTCTCAGTCCGCTGGAAACGGAAGACGGCACGCTTGTCTCCGCTGCCGTCCGCGACGTCACCGAACGCACGCGCTCGGAAGAGGCGTTGCGCCAGGCGCAGGCGGAACTGACTCACGCCACCCGGGTAAGCAGCCTGGGAGAGTTGACTGCCTCCCTTGCGCACGAAGTCAAGCAACCGATTGCTGCCACCATCACCAGCGCCGATACCTGCTTGCGCTGGCTATCCCGCGATCAACCCGATTTGGAGAAAGCGCGCGCGGCAGCGGCGAGAACTGCGCAAGACGGAAGGCATGCGAGTGAGATCATCAATCGAGTCCGTCTACTCTTCGAAAAGGATACTTTGCAACGGGAGTTGGTGGATCTGAATGAGATTATCCGAGAGATGAAGACTCTCCTGCACAGCGAGGCAACTCAATTCGGCGTATTTGTTCGGACGGAACTCGCTGCAGACCTCCCTCAGGCCAAGGGAGATCGCGTGCAACTGCAACAGGTGCTGATGAACCTGATGATGAACAGTATGGACGCGATGAAGGATGTGGATGGGACGCGCGAGCTCACCATCCACTCGCGGCGCGGTGAGCATGGCGAGGTGCTGATCTCGGTCAGCGATACCGGCGTGGGGCTGCCAACGCAACAGGCGGACAAGCTCTTTAATGCGTTCTTTACCACCAAGCCTCACGGCACGGGCATGGGACTCCGGATCAGCCGCTCCATTGTTGAGTTGCACGGTGGCCGCTTGTGGGCTGCCGCCAATTCCCCGCGCGGCGCAACTTTTCAGTTCACCCTGCCCGCCACTGTTGCGAACCACACTTAGGAGGTCGCCATGTGGAACGTTTTGGCCCCTCTGCGACACAAGTTGCCTTTCATTTGCGCTTTTGCTCTCTGGGCCCCGTCGATATATAGCCAGACAGCCAACACTGGTGCGATCGCTGGCAGCGTGAGCGACCCCAGTGGAGCGTTGGTTACAGCTGCCCCATTAGTCGTCAAAAGTCAGGCCACACAAGAAGAACGCGATCTCACTACCGATGCCGAGGGAAACTTCTCGGTCCCATTCCTGCCGCCTGGCAGCTATGACCTGACGGTTCGTGCGCCCGGATTTGAGCCGCTCGTCTTGAAGAGTATTCAGGTTCAAATCACCGAGGTGAGCCGGCTGAAGGTCAGGCTGACGATCATCGGCGCAAAAGAACAAATCACGGTTAGCGCCGCCCCCCCACTTCTTCAAACAGAGAACGCCACTCTCGGACGAGTCATCGGTCAGCAAACCATCATCGACTTGCCGCTTGTCGATCGCAATTACACCGAAATTCTAGGCCTGACATCAGGGATAAACACCGACGTCGTAGATGCGACCCAACTGGGTGCAGGAAGCCAGGAGATCCGCGCCAATGGCGCACGAAGTGGAGACAACAACTTCACGTTCAACGGTGTGGATGGAAACAGTTACAGCTCCAACCTGACTGAGGTCACTCCTTTTGGTGGCGCCGGGATCGCGATCCCCGCTCCGGACACTATTCAGGAGTTCAAGGTTCAGAATTCACTCTATGATGCCCAGTACGGCCGTGGAGGCGGCGCGAACGTAAATGTGGAAACGAAATCGGGCACGGCGGAGTTTCATGGAAACGTTTATTACTTCGGCCGCAATGAAGTACTAGACGCGAACAATTTCTTTGCGAACGCAACCGGAGTGCCAAGAGGAGAATTCCGTCGCTCGCAATCCGGCGGGACCCTGGGAGGACCATTCCCTTGGCCAAAGAAACACGCCTTTTTCTTCGTTTCTTATCAAGCCACACGGGATATCAATGCAGCTTCACTGGAAAGCAGCGTTCGTTCATTGAGTCTTCCTCCCATACCACTTGTCCGAACGCCATCCTCCCTCGGAGCCGTATTTGGCGGTCTATCCGGCGCATTTGGAGGTGTGGCCGTGGCCCCAGATGGCTCGAACATAAGTCCGGTAGCACTCAATCTTTTGAACGCGAAGAACCCCGATGGCTCATTTGTGATTCCCAGCCCTCAGACTTCGGGAAGCGGCATCAACTACACTGCAGTCGTGCCCGGAATTTACAATGAGGACCAGTTCAACACGAACTATGACGTCATTTTGCGCACAGCGGACCACCTGTCGGTGAAATTCTTCTTTTCAAACTCGAATCAAGACGTCCCTTTTTTCGGCGCCACTGTACTTGGCTTTCCGGCGCTCCGCTCCTTTGGGAATCGGATCTTAGCAATCGCCGAGACACACATTTTCTCACCGCACACAATCAACCAATTCCGCTTTGGCTTCTCTCGCAATGCGGGTCAAGGCGTTGCCGGGGGAACGCTCACCGATCAGGACGTAGGGATAAACCGCTTCAGCGATCCACAAGAGCGGATCCTTCCACAGATTGACGTGCTTGGAGCCTTTGAGCTAGGCAACTCGGCGAGCGACCAAGGCAGAACCGCAAACAATAACTTCTATGAGTCGGACGTCCTGTTCCTGTCCCGGGGCAAGCACGACTTTCGAGTGGGCGCGGAAATCTACCGAAATCAGTTCAACCATCTAAGCAATTACACGGCTGGCGCCATGACACTGCTGTCGTTCTCTGATTTCCTGCTCGGGTTGCCCGCCGGGCCGGGCGGCGCAGGAGGGAACGGCACTTCGCTCTCAAATATATTCCTCTCAAGCGTGGCTGCTGGAATTCCGGCTGTGGGGCAACGTGCAACCGCTGCGGATCTGTTTGCATTGGATGACTGGAAAGTCACGCGAACACTCACAATAAACCTCGGCGGTCGAGTCGAGGTCAACGGCCAACCAAGCGAAGTCGAGGGTCGGGTATCGAATTTCTTCCCCCAATTTTACGTTGCACCCCCCGCCGGTGGCTTTACGAGCCCAGCCACTTCCGGATTTGTTCTGCCCGACAACTATTCCGGCGACGCCCCCCCGGGATTTCCTCGTGGGAATCCGACGCTCCTGAATAACCCAGTCCAGACGCATGTAGAACCTCGCGTTGGATTTGCATGGCTGCCGTTCTCCTCGCAAAATTTCGTTGTTCGAGGAGGTTATGGTATTTGTGCGAACCGCACCAGCTTCGCGGGGAATGGCATCTTACTGGCTGTTGTCCCGCCGTTCGCGCTGGGTGTTGCACTAACTGGCGGCGCTAACGCGACCGCTAGCCTGGAGAATCCCTTCCCGAATTTACCGCCGAACTCCTCCTTTCCAAATTTCGTAGGCACCATTCTACCCGGTCCGCCGTTCACGGGGAACAGGTTCCTCCGATCCCCCGTCATTACCGATCCTGATTTTAAGGAGCCTACCGTCCAGCAATATGACTTCGACCTGCAGTATCAATACAAGAGCTACGTTTTCTCCGTCGCGTATGCTGGGGCGAAGGGCACACATCTCGCTTTGGGGCGGAACGACAATCAGCCTGCTCTCGCCAGTCCTTCCACCCCTGTGAACGGACTCACAACCAATTCAGTGGCTAATGCGGCCGAACGCGTTCCTTTCCTCGGGCTGACTCCGGTCCTTGCCCGCCTCGAAACCAGTGGGAATTCTATCTACAACTCTCTCCAAGCTACCCTGAAGAAAGACATGAGTCATGGTTTTCAATTCCTTGCAGCCTACACCTTTTCCAAATCCATTGATGATGCGGGGGACAGTCTGGGTGCTGCTATCGGTGGCACATTCGGACTGCCGATCTTCGGAGAACTGGTATACAACAATCAAAATGATGTTGGTGCCCAGCGCGGCGCTTCTGACTTTGATCGGACGCATCGACTCGTAATAAGCGGCACCTGGAATTTACCCGGCCCCGAGAACGCGAGAAACGCGGGGGTGCGAATGCTCGGACATGGCTGGAGCATTTCGGGAATCGTCACGCTGCAATCGGGGCTTCCATTCAGCATCCTGGACAGTGCCGGCGGAACGCTGTTTGGCCCCGCAACCTTTTACATAACCGGCAACTTGGCTCCCGGTGCGATGCTCAAGGGTGCCAATCGTAGCGGCAGCGTCAGCAGCCGTGTCAACGAATTCTTCAACACGAAAGCATTTGCTCCGGCGCCGTTTGTTCCAGATGGTGGGCTTATTGATGGCAAATATCCGGTTTCCGGTGGCGGGACGACATTCGGCAGTCTCGGAAGGAATATCCTGAGGGGACCTGATCAACGCGTTGGGGACATCGCTGTAATCAAGACCACTCCCCTCACGGAGCGGGTAGTACTGATCTTCCGTTGGGAGGTATTTAATGTGCTAAACCGGCCCAATTTTGCGAATCCCTCGAACGATGTCTCGACGTCGAGCACCTTCGGCGTGATTAGCGCGCTTACAGTGAATCCCCGAATCATGCAATACGCGCTAAAACTGGAATTCTAGTCTGCTGCGTCAAACTCTTCTTGCATGCAACCATGGAGTTTCAACTTGGCCGGGCATTTTACAGCCGAGCACCGATCTCCAGCACCGAGGTCTTTACCTCCGACCTGACCATAGCCATGGCAAGCGCTTCCTGGTGAACCGGAACGTGAGACCGGAACACATCGCACCGCTGAGCGTCCTGCTAAACGCAGCGAAGAGCAATTCATCCCCTGCAGATGAAGAGCGGACATGCCTTCGCCTCCGGCTCCCGAATCTCGCTGCCGGGCTAGCCGGAGGTTATTCCGGGCCAGAAGTCCGCTTTTGAGAAGTTACACGCCTGCTTAATCATGCGTGAACTCCCCGTCTCCTCGAACCAGTTTCTGACCAATTCCGGGGTTGCCGACGATTCAGGACTCACTGACGGTAAGGACTTTTATCGGTAGTAACCTACAAGCCCAAGGACATTATTTCTGGTTAGCATCGACGTTGATCGGAACTTGAGAGAACGGGATCAACAGTGTTGTACAGAGTTGCGCTCAGAACGAGACGCGCGTCGAAAACATCCAACGATGATTGTAGGTTTGGAAGTGGGTCGCCGCGATTTGCACACCCACTGCGGAAGACACGCGAAATCGTCCCGCGAGGTGGGCGCGTCCAAATCCAAGTCCGGGGGTCAGGAACACTTGCGTCTCGCCTGCATGTTTTCCCGTTGTGTAGAACGTAGAGTTCGCTTCCAGTTCGGGCCAGAGTTTCCGCGCCACCTGATATTGGAACGCCGTGTTCCACAGCACTTGTCTACCCAACTTGGCCGTGTCTCCTGCAGGCAGATTGACGCCCAAGGTCGACTGCACGTCAAATCGCCCCCAGCCTTTGCCGAACGCCATTGTCGGCGTTACCACTGCATCGCCTGCCCCGTAGCGATGCGAACCCGTCGGCGCAGTCGCCGCCAATAAGAAGGTCACTAAATAATTCCCTTCTGTGCGCTCCGCCGAAGAGATGCGGAATTTCAACATCAGGGGCAGGTCACCGAATCCGCCAGGTGGACCATTCGAAGACACCAGCGTGTAGGTCGGCACGCCGATGAGGATCTGAGTCCGCGAACTGGTAATGACCTCCAGGCCCTTGTTTCCTCCAAATTGGTAGCTCCTATTCCCGCCGCTGGCAGGTTGATCCCAAATATCGTAGCGGAACTCCTGTTTCAGGCGTCCCGATGTCGTTGCCAGGGGAGAAAGCCAGTCTGGTTGCGTGGCTTGCACTTGATCCGCCAGGTCAAGCCACGCGCGAAAGAAACTTCGTTTCTTCCCTTTCTCTAGCTCAATGGACACCTGGGCTGGTCCACTGTTTTGGCCGTCCTGGCATGCAACGGGACTCTCATCCGTTCCGCTTTTCTCGCGATCTACGCATGTGGATTCACCTTTCTTTGGACCGTCCTCAGGTCTCGCGCTTGGGACAAGCACCGCCATCGTGGCAAAGGCCATGGTGACCACGTCTCTAGTGATTCCACATTGGATTCTCCAGTGCACTACGCCTCCAAAAATAAGGGCGGCCACAGCCAGATCAATGCTGACGGTAACAAGACATGCCTTCGCAAGAACCCTTAGCTAGCGCGCGTGGCCGATAGCTACCGGCCCCGACATTTTCGCGGTGTTTGTCGCGCGTCTTGCCGCAAGAGTGCGGGTTCCGGTCCACACAAGCTGCAACCCTGCAAAGATGGCGACCATGGCGACTGCTGTCTTCAGCTTGTCCGCAGGAACCTTCCGTGCCAGCAAGCACCCGATCACCACTCCCGGAACTCCGCCTAGTAGAAGCTGAAAGAGTATTGGCATGCTGATCGAGCCAAAACTCCAGTGGAAGGCGCTGCCTATGACTGCCAATACCAACCCAAACAGCAAGTCCGTTCCCACAACTTGTGTGGGTGTCATTTCGGAATAGTTCAAAAGCAGAACTGTTCCCAGCGCGCCCGCGCCTGCGGACGAAAATCCAGACTCAACTCCAATAGGCAATGCGAGCCATGGAAGCCAGCGGTGGTTTTTCGCAGCAAACGCCGGATTTCGCATTCGCGTGATAAAGCTAACGCTGGATGACGCCGCCAGGATAATTCCTAGTGCCACGATGAGATATGGATTCGCCGCGTCTCGATTCAAGAAGCGAAGCGCCCAAGTGCCCAGTAAGAGGCCCGGAACTGCTCCCAGGAGCAGAAGCCGAAGGTAGCGCGAATGAATTTGCTTTCCGAGCAGATAGAACGGGGCAGCGATCAAGCGCAGCACCCCGGCAAACAAGAAGGCCGTTCCGACTGCTTCCCCCGCTGTCAGTCCCGCAAGCAGCACCAGGGCAGGAACGGTGAAGCTGCCACCACCTATTCCGGTTAACCCGACCGCTGCGGCAATGAGGAATCCAACGAGGAAGTTCATTTTTCCACCTGCGTGGAGAAGGTATGAATTCCGCACTCAAGCTTCGTTCCGCTCCAGCGGCCAGACCTCGGATTATTGGGATCTGATGGTAAGGCTGTGCAAGGCTGGCATCCGATGCTCAGATAACCGTCGTCATACTGTGGGAGGTAGGGAATACCGTTCGCATCCGCGTACTGCCACACCTGCTCCCAGTTCCAGTGAGCGAGCAGGCTTACTTTCCACAAGTTCTTCCCGGTCGGCAGACGGTGCAGTTCGACTTTCTTCAAATTTTTTCGCGTCGGCGATTGTTCTCGTCGCAATCCCGTAAACCAAACGTCATACGGTTCGAGCGCACGCATCAGAGGTTCGACTTTGCGCAGTTGGCAGCACCGCGTAGGCTCGTTCTGGTACAAAATGCCGAACGCTGATTCCTGCTCCGCGACCGTTTGCGCGGGAAGCACATTGACCAGATTGAGCGACCACTCCCTCGTCATTCGGTCGCGGTATTCGTAAGTCTGCGGAAAGTGATATCCAGTATCGAGGAACAGCACCGGCAAGTCCGGTATTCGCTGCTTAAGGAGATGCGCGACCACCATGTCTTCCGCCTGAAAGCTGCTGGTCAGGCAATGGCGTGCGCTTTGGTTCAACGTGAGCACCGTTTCCAGCGCCTGTTCCGGTGCGAGACTTTCCAGTTCATGAGCGATGCGATCCACTTCCATTTAATTGGCCTCTTCCTGATTTCCTTGCGGCTTTACGAGCCACAAGGAGTTCGCCAGCGCCAAACCGCGAAGGAAAAGCTGCTCATCGCTGGCGCTTTCGCTTTGCCGGGAGATTTCGCACAGCCGGGCGTTTGCTTCCGCAGCGAGCCGTTTTTTGCCCTCGGCATCGAGGGCATCTCCAAAGTAAATAGCAACGGCCCCAATTCTTTGCGTGGCGCGGATTGCGTCGAAGATTGAGTTTGGAAATTCAGCGTTGCCGCCGAGAAGGAGTACCTCGAAACCCTTCTCGAAAAGTGCCCGTTCCAACTTCGAGGCAACAGCAGGCCTATTCTCAAGTAAGAAGATAGCGGGGTGGTGCCCGTGGCGCCGGTACCGCTCTTCCGCACTAACGGAGTTCGTGGCGATTTCAGGTAATGCGATTTCGCGTTCCTCTTGGATTTGCTGGTCAGCCGGAAATTCCTGAATCATGCCGGCACCCACAGTCGCATTTGAGATCGGATCGATCAAAATGAAACTGCCAGTCGCACGATTGTGTTTATATGGATCAAAGAAGAGAGCGGCATGAGCCTCAAATTCGACTGAGGCGATATCGTTCATATTGAGCAGCGTTGCGTGTTCCGGTTCGAGCGTATGGATGTTCACGCGATGGGAGATCAGCAACGCACGAATCTTGGTTTGCGTTGCCGTATGCTTCACCAGATACGTCCGCCCAATTTCCATTGGGGTTTCGTGCAGCCAGACCACCCTGGCGTGGAATCTCTTCGAGACCCGCGGGCCGTGATCCGGAGAAACCAGCATGTCCCCGCGGCTGAGATCGATTTCATCTTCGAGCTGTAGGGTCACCGACATGGGCGCGAACGCCTCCGGAAGGTCGCCGTCGTAGCTGACGATCGAACGCACCCGCGTTTTTCTACCGGAGGGCAGCGCCACGACATCATCGCCAGGGCGAATCACTCCGCTTGCCAAGCGACCCGCAAATCCGCGGAAATTCGCATCGGGGCGAATGACCATCTGGACTGGGAACCGCAGACTTTCAATGGCATCGCCCGTGGTGACAGGAACGGTCTCCAGGTGTTCAAGCAGTGTCGGCCCCTGATACCAAGCCGTCCGTGAGCTGCGGTCGACGACGTTATCTCCCGCGAGCGCGCTAATGGGTATGCACTGCGTCCGGGCAATACCCAGTTGAGACGTTAGTTGGAGAATATCCTGCTGAAGCTGCAAGAAAACGTCTTCGCTGAAATCAACAAGATCCATCTTGTTCACCGCAGCCAGAACATTGCGAATGCCGAGCAGTGAAGCGATAAAAGCGTGGCGCCGCGTCTGGGGAAGGATGCCCTTCGTGGCATCCACTAGAATCACGGCAAGGTCCGAGGTGGAGGCACCCGTGGCCATGTTGCGCGTGTACTGCTCGTGGCCGGGGGTATCCGCGATGATGAATTTCCGGCGCGGGGTAGCGAAATAGCGGTAGGCCACATCAATGGTGATGCCTTGCTCGCGCTCCGCGCGAAGACCGTCGGTGAGCAGCGAGAAGTCGATAGGTCCAGTGGAACGATTGACGCGGCTCTTCCTCACCGAGGCTAACTGGTCTTCGTAGATTGCTTTCGAGTCATGAAGCAATCGGCCGATTAATGTCGATTTGCCGTCGTCGACGCTTCCCGCGGTGGTAAACCGCAGAAGCTCCGTCTGCAGGTAGTCTTCGAGAGGACCCCCGAAGGTTCGCTGCGATTTTTCGTGCGCCGTGTCGATCACTAGAAGTAGCCCTCCCGTTTCTTGAGTTCCATTGAGCCTTCTTCATCGTGGTCGATCGCGCGGTTCTCGCGCTCGGAACGCCGGAACGAAACCATCTCCTCAATAATTTTCGCGATGGAATCCGCCTCCGAACGGATGGCCCCGGTGCAAGGCACACAGCCAAGCGAGCGCATCCTGCACTTGAGCATTTGCGTTTTTTCGCCGGGCAAGAGTTGCTTTGCGTTGTGGATGATGACAATCGAGCCGTTGCGCAGCACCACTTCGCGCTCTTTCGCAAAATACAGCGGGACAATGGGGATATTTTCCGTCTGGATATAAAGCCAGATGTCGAGCTCCGTCCAATTCGAAAGCGGAAAAACGCGTATGCTTTCGCCTTTGTCGATGCGGGAGTTGAAAATGTTCCACAACTCCGGCCGCTGGTTTTTCGGGTCCCATTGCCCCAGGGGATCGCGGAAGGAATAAATCCTTTCCTTGGCCCGTGATTTTTCTTCGTCCCGCCGGGCGCCGCCGAACGCAGCGTCAAAGCCTCCTTCAGAAAGAGCATCAAGCAGCGATTTGGTCTTCAGCAGGCCGCAGCATTTTTGCGTTCCCAGGGAGAAAGGATTCGCACCCGCATCCAGAGCCTCTTGATTCTTGTGCACGATAAGCTGAGCGCCAATCTCCCGTGCGTAGGCGTCACGAAACTCGATCATCTCCGGGAATTTGTAGCTGGTGTCGATATGCAGCAAAGGAAAAGGAATCTTGCCGGGAGAAAATGCCTTCTGTGCCAGGCGGAGCATTACGGAGGAATCCTTGCCGATCGAATAGAGCATGACTGGGCGGGCAAATTCCGCCACGGCCTCGCGGAGGATATGGATGCTCTCCGCCTCCAGCGCCTGCAGATGATTCATCCGCCGCGGGGCATGATGCAGCGTCCCCCGGCCGGAAGGTGCAGCCACTGACCATTCAGAGCCTACGATTTCCGTTGTGTGCGTCATGAATCTCCGTCCAAAAACAAAAAACCCACCTACCGGGGTTCCGGCGGTGGGTCGGCTACAATCTTGTATAGAAAGGCTTTTTACAAAGCTGGCATTTCACCCATACAAGACACAGCGGCCCTCGCCGTCATTTTCTGACGACAACAGGCAGCGTTCATTGGGGTGAACCCGTTCACAGGAAATTAGAGTACCTAACACCCTTAGACGTTACAAATCACCTTTTCGTTTTCGAACTATCAGTATTTTCGATGGATGGAACGCGGATTTGGTTACCCCCGGAGTTGTCTTTGGCCAAAACTCTATAAGTTGGCTGAATCGACCAAATCTCTACCGCATGCGAACCATTTCCGTGCAGTCTTAAATCTTACCCGCGCAGTCGATCGCGCCCAACACGATTCTGGGCAAATCGTCGGCTAACGGGAAGCTATCCGGGTTACACGGTCGAGATTAGTTCTGAGAAGTCGGCTTGCAAAACGTGATTGGAAGATTCGGGATGTCAATTGTCGGACTACGCGCAATCCGGGAGTCATTCCGGCCTTGAAGTCCGGTTCGAGGAAGTTTCAGGGTTGGAGTCGAACGGATGATGCTGTAGGAAGTGCGCAAGTTGTTGCTTCTTTGAATCCCCACAACTTGGACAAACCCTGGAACCGCCACGGTGGGATACACGGCGAGTACACAGACATTACAAGTGGACGAGCACACTGGTCCACAATAATCTCAAATAGACGTCAGTTTTGTTTCAATTCTCGCTTAGAGGCAGGTAGTAACCAATGCATGGAAGAACGATCCTTTGATTTCAAACTCTGTCGGGGTACGCGGGAGGGACACACAAAATAGCTTGCCTGTAACTTCTTTATTCTACAGCGAAGAGTTTGGAGGCGCGGGTGGGAATCGAACCCACGCATAAAGGTTTTGCAGACCTCTCCCTTACCACTTGGGTACCGCGCCTCAATCCTTAATTATATCGAAAATCTTCTCGGCGTGTCAGGCCAATCGGCGGGCTTTTACGGCGAAGTTGCCCGAAAGTTCCCATCGCGGCCGATAGCGCACAAAAGATGAGCCTCACTTTTTGACCGGTTCTTCGATCTGCGCTTCCCGGAGGAACCTGGCCGACTCTTCCGGCGGCGTCGGGTTGATATAAAAGCCCGTGCCCCATTCGAATCCCGCCACCTTGGTCAGCTTGGGAATGATCTCGATGTGCCAGTGATAATGATCGTTGATCTCTTCGCCGATGGGCGACGTGTGAATCATGAAGTTGTACGCCGGGCGGTCCAGCACCGCGTCCATGCGCATCAACGTGTCTTTCAGCATGTTGGCCAGGGCGCTATACATGCTGCTCTGATTATTTTCGTAAGCCGAGCTGTGCACCTTCGGAAGGAGCCACATCTCAAACGGAAAGCGCGGCGCGTAGGGAGCGAGGGTGATGAAGTGGTCATTCTCGCCGATCACCCGCTCGCCGGTATCACGCTCCTGGCGGATGATGTCGCAGAAAATGCAGCGTTCTTTTTCGTCGTAGTAATGCCAGCAATTGTCCACTTCTTCGCGCACACGGCGCGGCACAATCGGCAAAGCAATCAACTGCGAATGGGGATGCTCCACGGAAGCGCCGGCCGCTTCGCCATGATTCTTGAAAATCAGCACATACCGGAAGCGCTTGTCGTTCTTCAGGTCCAGCATCCGGTCGCGGTAAGCCCACAGCACGTCCTCGATCGATTTCTCCGGCAATTGTGCCAGCGTCGTCTGGTGCTGCGGCGTTTCGATCACCACTTCATGCGCGCCGATGCCGTTCATCTTGTCGAACAGGCCCTCGCCCTCGCGGTCCAGTTCCCCTTCGATACCGAGCGCCGGAAAGCGGTTCGGCACCACGCGGATATTCCAGCCCGGCGTGTTTGCCCCGGTCCCATTTCGCCCGTAGGTCAGAATTTCCGGCGGCGTTTTCGCTTCATTTCCCGGACAAAAGGGGCAATTCTGCGGCGCTTTAGGAAACACGCTCTCGCGCAGAAAATCGTTCGGCCGTTTTCCGCGGTCGGTGGAAATAATCACCCAGCGGCCAGTAATTGGATCTTTTCGTAACTCCGGCAATGCATCTCCCCCAAACGGATTCGCTCAGGATGCTCACTGCATGCAACCCAGGCTGACGAGGTATTGTACCCCGAATGGTTCTTCGACCTGTAGTTTAGGCCTTCAGGCCTGAGGGTTTTCATTACAAAGGCGCGACCTCATGCCCGACGGCTAAGGGCATCCTTATGAAGCCGCACTACCGGCGGCTTCCCGGGTGAGTTGTCAATCCCGACGACGTCGAAACGCACAGGGCATTTTTTCACATGGCGTTCGCGCAGAAAAGCGTGAGCTGTGCGCACCAGAACCTGATGCTTCTCCCGGCTAATGCTCAATTCCGGCAGTGCGATCTTCCCTTTCGCCACCGCTCGCGTTCGCACCTCTACGAATGCCAGCGTGTCGCCGTCAAACCCCACCAGGTCCAGTTCTCCTTTCTCCCGCGCCGGCTCGTAATTTTTCGCGATGAACACGTATCCTTGCCGCCGTAAATACCAATAAGCGTAAGTTTCCCCGCGCACGCCCACACGCAGCGACTCCTGCTTCCGGTCTGCTTCCGCCGCCGGAGCGACGCCGCGCAGTCCGTAGCGCGACTTCCACTTCACCCACGCGTACCCGATCCGCGCAAGCATTCCCATGGTTAGTTACCCTCTGCGCATAGTACCGCACAGTATAAACAAAAACCCCGCAGCCGGCATAAGCTGCCGGCTACGGGATGGACCTCTTGCTTCCTGCTATCTGATCGCTGTTATCTGTTCGCCCTTAAGCCTTCTTCTCCGCCTCCCGGATCGACTCTTCCATAATCCGGATCGCGCAATCCGCCTGTTCCTCGTCGATGATCAGCGGGGGCGAAATCCGGATCGAGTTCTCACCCGAGCCGAGCGTCAACAATCCGCGGTGAAAGGCGTTGTCCACCACGGCATCGCGCAGATCGGCCGCACGTTCCTTGGTCCGCTGATCGCGTACGATTTCCACGCCAATCATCAGGCCCTTGCCGCGCACATCGCCTACGATCTTGAAGCGGTTGGGCCAGTCGCTGATCTTACTGAAGATGTAGTTCCCCACCTTCTCCGCGTTGGCCATCAAGCCGCCTTCGATCAGGTCAAACGTGGCGGACGCGGCTGCCAGGCAGACGGGATTCCCGCCGTACGTCGTGCCGTGCGAGCCGACCTTCCAGTCCATCACGCTTTCTTTGGCGATAAAAGCCGCCACGGGCATGCCGCTGGCAATTCCCTTCGCGGTAAGCACGATGTCCGGCGTAATGCCTGCGTGATCGTAGGCCCACCACTTTCCGGTGCGCCCCATGCCCGCTTGCACTTCATCAAGGATAAGCATGATGCCGTGCTTATTGCAGATGCGCTGCAACTCCTGCAGGAAAAACAGCGGCGCCGGGATGAAGCCGCCTTCGCCCTGCACCGGCTCCACGATAATCGCGGCGACTTCTTCCGGCGCAAACAGCCGCTTGAAGATTTGCTGCTCCAGTTGTTCGATGATTTCCCCGCCGCAGGTTTCCCTGGTGTGGCCCAGCGCGCAGCGATATGCATAGGGGTACGGAATGTGCTCGACGCCGCCGAGCAGCGTCCCGAAGTTCTTGCGTTGCGTGCTCTTCGAAGCCGTCAGCGAAAGCGAGCCGAGAGTCCGCCCGTGGAAGCAGCCGTAAAACGCAATCAATTTGTCGCGCTTGGTGTGATAACGCGCCAGCTTGATCGCACCCTCCACCGCTTCCGTGCCGGAATTGCCGAAAAATACTTTCCATTTATCCGATTTCGGCATCGTCGAAACCAGCTTTTCCGCGAACTCCGGCATATGCCGGTGATAGAAATCCGTCCCGGCGATGTGAATCATTTCCGCGGCTTGCTTTTGAATGGCCGCCACCACCTTCGGGTGGCAATGGCCGGTCGAACAGACCGCGATGCCCGCGGCAAAATCGAGGAAAGCATTTCCGTCCGCGTCCTCCACGATGGCGCCCGAAGCCCGCTCCGCCACCAGCGGGTAGTCGCGCGTGAGCGACGGCGACATGAACTTCGCGTCGTACGCGATCACTTCCTTGGCCTTTGGGCCGGGCAGCGCCGTCTTGATTTTGGGTAGTTTGGTTTCCGTGGCTGTAATCATGATCTCTCCAGATTGCGTTTCGCCGGCGATTCGCAGGAAAAGTGTTGTAGCGGAAGGGGGGAAAGGCAGGTCTGTGGACCGGCGCTGATTTGCCGCAACCTGCGGGAATCCTGCTTAATCGACGCTATAAAGCCCGGGACGCAGATTCGCCGGGCGAAACTTGCGGGGCACACGAGGACCGACGGCTACGCGGTCATGTTTGAGGAAGTGGAAGTGTTTCATTTGCGTTTCCAGCGGACCTTTCCGTCCTTCGTGTCTTCCAAAATTATACCACGGTCAGAGAGCTCCTTTCGCACCCGATCAGAGGCGGCAAAGTCGCGCCGCGCGCGCGCCGCCTGGCGTTCCGCCACCAGTTTTTCGATTTCGGCGTCGCTCAAACCGGCATCATCGCCCCCAAAACCAACTGCTTTCAGCTTTTCGGCGTCGTTGTCTTCCAGCACGGCGAACACCTTGTCAAAGCTGCTCAGGAACGCAACAGCGGGCGCCACGTCACCCTGGCGAAAGTCGCCCTTGTCCATCGAGGTGTTGGCTTCGCGCACAAAATCGAAAATGGCCGCCAGCGCCTGCGCGGTGTTCAGGTCGTCGGAGAGCCCGGCGTCGAAATCGTCCGCCGCCTTCGCGATCCGCTCCGCCATCCCAGGCTGATTGCCCGCGGGAAATTTTTCGTTCTTCAAGCGGGCCGCGAAATTCCTCAGGCGTTCCACCGAACTCGTCGCCTGCTGCAATCCGTCAAACGTGAAATTCAGCTGCCGGCGATAGGGCACGCTGGCCAGTGCGAAGCGCAGCGCCGAGGGCTTGTATCCCTTCGCGAAAAGATCCCGCAGGGTGAAAAAGTTCCCCAGCGACTTGGACATCTTCTCGCCTTCCACCAGCAAATGCTCGGCGTGCAGCCAGTAGCGCACGAACTGCTTCCCCGTCGCCGCCTCGCTCTGGGCAATTTCATTTTCGTGGTGCGGGAAGGCCAGATCGATGCCTCCCGTGTGGATATCCAGCGTGTCGCCCAGGTATTTCATTGCCATCGCGGAGCATTCGATGTGCCAGCCGGGCCGGCCAGCGCCGATCGGCGTCTCCCAAAAATGCTCGCCCGGCTTCGGCGCCTTCCACAAAGCGAAATCCCGCGCGCTCTCTTTTTCGTAGCGGTCGTTGTCCACACGCGCGCCGGCCTGAATGCCGGACAAGTCCACCTTCGAAAGCTTTCCGTAATCCTTGAATTTGGTGAGGCGATAATAGATCGAGCCTTCGCTCGGATAGGTGTAGGTATTGTTCTGCAGCTTTTCGATCAACGCAACCATATCGTCAATATGGTCTGTGGCGCGAATCCAATGTTCCGGTGACTCGATGCTCAGCGTCTTGCAATCGGCAAAAAAAGCCTGCACAAACTTTTCCGTGTATTCCCGGATGCCCACTCCGGCCGCCGCGGCATTCGCGATAATGCGGTCGTCCACGTCGGTCAGGTTCATGACGTGGTTCAGCTTGAACCCGCGCCACTTCAGGAAACGCCGCAAAATGTCCTGAAACACGAATGTCCGGTAATTACCGATGTGCGCGTAGTCATAAACCGTCGGCCCGCAGGTATACATCCCCACCTGCCCGGGTTTCAGCGGCGCAAACGGTTCAATTTTTCCGGAAAGAGTGTTGTGCAGCTGGATCTCGTGCATCGCGTCTCGGCTAGGCCTTTCTGGCAACAAGCAAATAAGCGATTGTATCCGAGCCCCCGCCAACGCTGCAATCACGCGGCTTCCAGGTCGAACGAGGTTACCGAAATCTAGCGGGTTGTGAAGGTGCTCCCTCTACAGGAGCACCCCGAGTGTCGCCGAACGTGTCGTCCCGTTGTATCGGGCCGAAATCGTGGAAGAAGTCGAAATAAAAACGACGGATGTATTGACCGTGAAGGATGCGCTGCTGGCGCCCGCTGGGATGAACACGGTCGAAGGCACGCTGGCGGCGCCATTGCTGCTGGAAAGGGCAACCTGCACGCCACCGCTCGGGGCAGGCGCGCTCAGCGTTACCGTGGCGCGCGATGCTTGAGTCCCCCCGACGACGCTTGCCGGACTTAGTGTCAACGAAGTGAGCGTAGGTGCCGGGGGAGGCGCAGGCTGTACACTCATTAAAGCGGACCGGGTCACACCGCCATAAGTTCCAGAGACGGTCACCGTGCTTGTCGCAGTAACCGCACCGGTGCTGACCGTGAACGTCGCACTGGTTGCGCCCGCGGCAACTGTCACGCTCGCAGGCGTCCGGGCCGCGTTCGTATTATTGCTGGACAGCAGAATTTGCGCTCCCCCAGCTGGAGCCGGCCCACTCAAACTCACGGTGCCGGTAGAAGGATTGCCGCCGACCACGCTCGTGGGATTCAGGACCAGCGAAGAAAGCGAGACGCTGGTTGTGCCGCTGCTCGGCGCGAGTTCGAATTCCAGGATGGCCGGATTCGGATCGTTCAGCGAAATGCCAACGAACTTCGAGGGCGAAATCATGTAGAGCAAGGCGTTCCCGCCTGTGCCGGACGCCACGGTCATGGTTCCCCTGCCGTTGGTTGGCGACGCTGAAACGGAATAGCCGGCATTGAACGTCGCACCCGAAACCGGGCCGCTGGGCGCGCCAATATCTTCCGTGCCCGTCACGCTGCCTGCCGGGGTGGCGCCGTCCGCCACAAATACGCTGGAGAAAACCGCCACTTGAAAGTCCGCCGGGTTGGTGGCGAAGCCTGCATACGGGCCCTTCAGCGTGCCATTAGTGAACGAGCCTGCCGACTGGGGTTCCCCTGGCCCGAACAAAACATTCGCATCGGAAACAAAAAGGAAAACCTGATTTGGTTTCGTCAGGTAAGCAACCAGTCGATAACCTCCGATCGCGATCGCTGCCCGGCCGTTGGCGGTGACGCTGTACGTTCCCGCTGCATTGGAGACGGAATTGGGCGCGCGGCAATAATTTTCGTCATAAGTCAGGGAAAGCGCGCCAGCGCCGTTGGCGGCGAGCAAACCCACCACCGCCTTGGGCACCTCTGATCCACTGCCGCACGCGGAAAGTCCCGTGAGAGATATCACCATGTTTCCGTTCAACGAGGAACTGGTGAATCCGCCGGTTGGAGTTTGCTGCTGGACCACCGCGCCGTTGAGCAGCGGGGTCGCCGATGTGACGGCGTCATTTTCCATCGCGAAGAATTTTCCGGCGTTCACGACATAGGTCACAAAATTCAAGCTATCGGGGGCTCCACCGAATGTGAACATAAAGCGCATGGTGCCGCGCCCCGTGGCGGCATCGGACACCGTGTAATCCGCCGCGCTGAAGGTCATGGGATAGTCGGTGCCGTACGCGTTGACGTCTCCGGCGGCGTTGCTCAATGTGCCGGTCCCGTTTGAAGTGAATCGCCCCTCGATCGCCGCGCGATTGTGCGCGTTGTCAAAACCAGCGGCCCCGAACGCGTAGTCGCCCGTAATTCGGGCTGTACTGTACGCGGTGGTGTCCGCTTTTTCGATCGTTCCAGAGCCGATGGTTCCCGTTCCCCCTGTGGCATCAAACTCAATCAGATGGGCGTTGCCGTTTGCGAGCATGGCGAAAGCGAACTTCAGCGATCCCCCTGGACCGGTAAACGTCATCACTCCCCTGTGATCAGCGCCGATGGAATAGGCTCCCGTGAAGGATTGCGCGGCCAGGGCTGTGCCAACTCCTACGCCGTTCGTATCAATCTCGCCGTTCGTGAGATTACCGGCGCCATCCGCGGTGAATCTGCCCACCGCAGCAAAAACCGACGAGACGCTGGCATTCCCCCGAATCCCGCTAAAGCTGAATGCGTAGCTGCCGTTCAATTCGTGGTCGTTCACGCCGCTGGCGCCCTGCGCCCGGACCACTGCACCAAAAAGCAGCATGACCCACACCATCAGAAATAACCTCATATTGCGCATAGCTCCTCCGCTTGCCGGATGAACGGCAGGGTGTTTTTGAAGTTGAAAATACAGGCGGACGACCGCAGCACGGGTGGGAAGCATGCTGCGTCTTAAATCAGCTGGATGCCGGGATCGAAAGACCCGGTTTCACCTTGACGGCGCTGATCGACTCTCGAGGGCACTTACCGCCGCATCGTTTATGCCTTTGCGGACGCTACGGAACAATCGGGTGGATGCCGCAAAGCTTGGTCGGGGAATTCCTCTAAGGCGGGCAATCGGCGAACGCACGCTGACAGCAGGGCGGCAGGCTATTCCTTTGCCAGATAGCCGGCCAACACCTGGGCGCAGCCCTCGATAAAATCCTGGTCCGATTTGCCGAAGGTATCGGAAAAATAGCTTTCGATGTCGAGCTCCGCCGCAAGTTTCTTTTTGACGTAAATGGGAACAACGATTTCGGACTTCACCAGGTTCGATCCAGCAAGATAGCGTGGGTCTTTGGAAACGTCCTGCACCACCACAACCTGGCCGCTGCTGGCCGCCGCGCCGCAGAGTCCCCTGCCGAGAGGTATGCGCGCGTTGGGCGTAAAGCTGCCCGCGTACGGCCCAACGATCAGGTAGCCCGCGTCCGCCGGATCGACCAGATAAAAGCCCACCCAGTTGTAGCGCGCCATGTTTTCGTGCAGCCGTTTGGCGATCTGCTCCATCACGGCCTTTGCCGCGGGAGCAGTCGCGGCGTACTGTCGCAGTTCCTTGAGGAGTTCCGTCGGAGCCAGCGCCAAGGCATTGACCTCTAAATTCGAATCAGGAATAAGCTGGCCGAAAGCTACTTCAGGGCGGACTTCAAGCGCTTGGCGGTTTTTTCGAGCTGCTTCCTCAGCAAGTCGACCCGCTTGGAGATGTCTTTTAATTCTTTTTTCGCGATCTTGCCGGCTTCCGAAACCTTTCGCGCCTGAACGTGCGCTTCGCGGTTGGCCTTGCCCAGCGCTGCTCCGACCTTTTCCCCGACTTGGGTGAGTCCGTCCTTTTTCGCCATGGTGTTCCTCCTGTAAGAGGTTTCATCGTATACCCAATCGCACAAGAGATACCCGAAAAATTTCAAGAAACTTGGAGTTTGCGGCGATTGACAGCATCAAGGAGTGCCGAATAGAGTCAAAAGATTCCATATTGAAGCGCAGACTGGGAGAAAACAGCAGATGCAAAAGCATGTGGCGGTTTGGGTGATGGTTAACGCCTTGGCGGCTGGTGCAATGTGCGCGCAAGAAAAACCAGCACAATCTGCCGTGTCCTCGGCGGAGCAAAAAAAGATTCTCAGCCCGGAAAATTTTCTCGAAATGCGCAGCGTGCAGGATCCGCAATTTTCACCCGACGGCGAGCGTGTGGCCTTTGTGGCCGGCGATCCCCAAAAAGATGAAAAGCGCATCCGGCACATCTGGCTCTACGACAAAAAAACCGGCGCGGCGCGGCAGTTCACGTACTCCGCGAAATCGGAAACCTGGCCAAGGTGGTCCCCGGACGGGAAAAAGCTGGCGTTCCTTTCGAATCGCGGCGGCGACGAGCAGCAAATTTACGTCTTGAGCATTCCGGGCGGCGAGGCCGCGCCGGTCACCAAGGGCAAAGCAAGCGTCACCGCCTTTGACTGGTCGCCCGATGGCCAATCCATCGCCTACATCGCGCCCGACCCAAAGTCCGAAGCGGAAGAAAAAAAGACCAAAGATAAGGACGATGCGCGCGTGGTGGACAAGGACGATAAGCAGCCCCGCCTGCGCATCCTGGACCTGGCGAAAAAAGAGGAGCACGCCGCCACGCCGGCTACATGGAAAGTGAAGGAATTGAAGTGGATGCCCGATGGCCAAAGCATTGTCGTGGTGGCCACCAACAAGCCCGCTTCCGATCAATACACCGACGGCCTGTATTCCATCTGGCTGCGCGGCGGCATGGAGGAACTTCGCGCCCCACATGGCCCCATCAATGATTTGAAAATTTCGACCGACGGCAAGCTGGTCAGCTTTGCGGCGGCGCGCGAAGACGGCCCATCTCCCCACGATCTCTGGCTGCTTGGCTCCGAAGGCGGCGTGGCGCGCAATCTCACCGGCGCCAGCCTCGACCGCCCGATCGGGAACTATCACTGGGCGAAGGATGGCTCGGTGACAATGCTCTATGCCGAGGGCTTCCGCAATAAATTTGCGGTCTATTCCCGCACGGGCGAAAGAAAAGATATTCCTGATCTGCCCGCGAATCCGAGCGAATTTGACGCCTCATCCGCGGGCGAGATTGCCTTCGTTGGCCAATCCAGCGTTGCTCCGCCGGAATTGTGGCTGCGCGATGCTGCGGGCCAGGCGCAACAGGTAACTCACCTGAATGAATCGCTGAAGCCGTTTGGATTAATCGCGCCGGAATTTTACAAATTCAAATCGTTCGACGGCGTGGAGATTGAAGCCGCTCTGTTGAAACCCGCCAGCTACGACGGGAAATCGAAACTCCCAACCATAATTCTGGTGCACGGCGGGCCCACCGGAAACTGGCGCGACGCCGTGGACATCTGGGGCCAGTTACTGGTTGCCCGAGGCTACGCGGTGATGTATCCCAATGTGCGTGGCTCGGTCGGATACGGCGAAAAATTCGTGGAGATGAACCGCGCCGATTGGGGCGGCGGAGACTTCAAGGACGTCATGGCGGGCGTGGAAGATCTGGTCACTAAGGGAATTGCCGATCCCAAGCGGCTCGGCATCGGCGGCTGGTCCTACGGCGGATACATGGCGGAGTGGGCGGTGACGCAGACCGATCTTTTTAAGGCGGCCGTCTCTGGCGCCGGCATGGCCAACCTGATTTCCGAGTACGGCACGGAAAACGGCCCGGAGGGGGACGAGTGGTTTTTCGGCACTCCCTATGAGCATCCAGAGAGATTTCTGAACAGCTCGCCGTTCCTCTATGTGAAAAACGCAAAAACCCCCACGCTGATTCTGCAGGGTGAAGCCGACCCCATCGATCCCCTTGGCCAGAGCCAGGAACTTTACCGCGGCCTGAAGCGCTACAACGTGCCATCGGATTTCGTGGTCTACCCGCGCGAGCCGCACGGCCTGCAGGAAGCCAAGCACCGCGTGGACATGCAAACGCGCATGGTCGCGTGGTTTGATAAATATCTGAAGCCCGCGAAGTGAGGGTGTTATCTTTTCTTGCTTCCTGATCGCTGTTATCTGGTCGTTGCTGTCCCTCCATGGATAACAGCGACCAGCGATCAGATAGCAGGAACCCGTGGTGACACACACAAAGGAGCCATCCTGCACCACGCCAAACTCAACGCTGTTTACTCCACGTCGAAGATGCGGCGGCGCTACGAGGTGTGGTTCGTGCGCTTCGGATTGGCCGATGGCAGCGGCGCGTGGTGGTTCCGGTATTTGCTCGTAAACAACATCATGATTTCTCCGGAGACATTGGCGCGCCGGCATTTTCAGGTTTGGGCCACGTGGTTTCCGCGCGACGCGGCGCCACAGACTTTTATCGTTGAAATGCCCCTCGAACAGCTGGAGATCAGCGCGCGCGGCCATGTTCCCTTTCATTGCCGCGCGGCCGAAAGCGGCATTGAAGAAGGCCGCTGCTGGGGAAACCTACGCCCTGACGGGCACCACATTTCCTGGAACCTGCGCCTTCACTCCCACTTTGGCGCAACGCTAAGCGATAAGGGCTGGATCGGTTTTTCGCGGTCGCCTCATTCGGACGCCATTTTTTCGGGCGAAATTGTTTTCGACGGAAAAAAAGTCAGCGGCGAGCCGCTCGGCTTTGGCGTACAGGGCCACAATTGCGGTTACCGCCACAGAAGCTACTGGCGCTGGGCGCACGCCTGTTTTCCGCAAACGGATGGCGGCAGTACGCTGGAAGCGCTGGTCTACGACCTGCCGCTCGGCCTGGTGTTTCGAAACGTGATCCTGTGGCATCGCGGAAGGGCAACCCGGATAAGTAAAATAAAGGAATTGAAGATTGACCGCTCCCGGGCGCATCTGCATTGGAACTTTTCCGGCCAGTTGGAAGATGGCTCCCCCATCGAAGCGTCTGTCGAAGGCGTCGCGCCGGGCATTCACGAATTGCCGTACACGAAGACGGACGGCTGCGGAACTTTTCCCGTATCCAACGCAAGCCTCGCCCGCGCCATCGTAAAGTTGGGACAAAGCGAAACACTGGAAACGGAAACGGGCGCGGTCCTCGAAATGGGAGGAGCCTAGCGTGGCGGAGAATGCAAAGTGGGACGCGGGACTCTACGACGACAAGCACTCGTTCGTCTGGAAACTCGCCGCCGGTGTGCTCGAATTACTCAATTCCCAGTCCGGCGAGCGTATTTTGGACCTGGGCTGCGGCACGGGCCATCTGACCGCCAAAATCGCCGAAACCGGCGCGCACGTCGTCGGCATCGATCGCTCGCCCGAAATGATCCGACAGGCCAAAGAAAAATATCCATCCTTGCGATTTGAAGTCATGGACGCGCGCGAAATCCAGCTCGAGGGGAATTTTGACGCCGTCTTCTCAAACGCAACGCTGCACTGGATCCGGGAACCCGAGCGGGTCATCTCCGGAATCAAGAGATTGCTACGCCCCGGTGGGCGTTTCGTCGCCGAATTCGGCGGCAAAGGCAACACCGGTGAACTCCTAAGAGCAGTTCAGCACGCCTGGCAGAAATCGGGTCTCGCCGGGCCCGCCCCGCACCCCTGGTATTACCCTAGCCTCGCAGAATACGCCGGCCTTCTGGAGCAACACGGCCTCGAAATCACCCACGCAACTCTCTTTGACCGCCCCACGCCGCTCGATGACGGCGTCCGTGGCCTCCGCAACTGGCTTGACATGTTCGGCAGCGCCTTCGTCGAGGGCCTGCCCGACGACACCCGCGAGCAGTTGCGCCAGGAAATTGAGCACGAACTGTGTCCAAAGCTCTTCCACGACGACCACTGGATCATGGACTATCGTCGGCTGAGAGTGGTGGCAAAGCGGCTGGACTAGGCTCAAGCCGCCCAAAATTGTGGTGCAGGAAAAACGGCCACAATAAGTAGAGTAGTGCTTTACAGACCCCCTTACGCGTGATACGCTTTTTTCCCGTACCGCCATCTTAGCGCCAGGCGGCTGGGCCTCTGACCGAGAACCTGCCAAACGTGTGTGCTTTCTGCCTGTTACGGGCAGGAGCGTTGCGTGAAGACTCCTCCTCCCGAGGAAAGGAAAGTCGTCTCTCTTCGCGCCAAAAACCCTGGGTGAATTTGTTCGCGCTAAAGGTGTGTTTATCGGAAACGTGAGCGCAATCGCTGGGTTCTAGGAGTTGTGGGCCGGCAACCTGCAACCGGGGGAGAAATTCCGAGGCAGTTCCATTGACCCGGAGACGCGAAGCAGTAGGCTACGACAAGAGGGGACACCTTGCTTAAGCTGCGCAAAGTCGAAATCGTGGGCTTCAAGTCGTTCTGTGAACGCACCGTGGTCACGTTCAGCGGCACGGGCACCACCTGCATCGTCGGGCCGAACGGCTGCGGCAAATCCAACGTGGTGGACGCCATCAGCTGGGTGCTGGGAGAGCAGAGCCACAAGTCTCTGCGCGCCGAGCGGATGGCCGACTGCATCTTCAACGGCACCACCAAGCGCCCGCCGATGGGCCTCGCCGAAGTCACCATCACCATGGAAGATCCGGAACTCGCCGAAGCCGCGCGCTTCGTGCTGGAGAGCGCCGCGGAAGACGAGAAGAAAGATTTGACCGCGGAGAACGCAGAGGATCCGCAGAGTGCCGCGGAGAATCTGGATGCCATGATTGATGGCGCGATCGCTGCCACCGAAGCGTCCGGCGACAATTCGGGCGAGGGCAGTGCGGCGCCGGAGGGCCAGACCGAATCCGGCTTCAAACTGAAGCGCAAGAAAAAGACGGAGAAGCCCTCGCTGGTCACCAAGCCCGGCGAAGTTGTGGTCAGCCGGCGCCTCTACCGCAGCGGCCAGAGCGAATACCTCATCAACGGGCGCGTCGGCCGTTTGCGCGACATTCAGGAAATGTTCATGGGGGTCGGCCTCGGCCCGGACTCCTACGCCATCATCGAGCAGGGCCGCATTGGCCAAATCCTCGCCACCAAGCCGATGGAGCGCCGAGCCATCATCGAGGAAGCCGCGGGCATCACCAAATTCAAGACCAAGAAAAGATTGAGCGAAGCCAAGCTCGAATCGTCCAAGGTGAACCTGTCCCGAGTGAACGACATCGTCGTCGAAGTCGAAAAGCAACTCGGCTCCCTGAAGCGCCAAGCGGCGAAAGCGCGGCGCTACGCGGAAGTTCGCGACCAGATGCGCGGAATCGTGCGCCAGATGCTGGCCGGAAAAGCGCGGGAACTGGATGCCGAGGCCGAACGCGTGCAAACGCGTCTGGCCGAACTGACCTCCACCGAAACGCAGCACGCCCAGATGATCCACGAGCAGGAAGTGGAGCAGGACCGCCTGAGCCAGCGCATCTACGCGCTGGACGCCGAAATCCGCCAGAACCAGAACGTGCTGAATCACACCGCGCTTGAAGTTGACCGCATCGAAAACCGCATCACCTTCAATCAGACGCGCAGCTCCGAGCTTGCCGGACGCAACGAGCAGATTACGCTGGAGCGGAACGCCCTGACCGGGCAGCACGCGGAATGGGAAACACGCAACTCCGCGCAGCTCCAGGCCGTTGAGAACGCACGCCGCGATTCCATCACCGTCAAGGCCCGCGTGGAAGAGCTGACCGCGCAGGCCGCGCAACGCGCGGCGCAGATTTCCGAAGCCGAAGCGCGCGTGGACGCCCTGCGGCGAGTGGCAACGCAAGCCGGCGAGAGCCTGCTGCGGTTGCACGGCGAACAGAAGCAAGCGGAAGAAGCGCTGGTCCACCAGACCGAATCGATGCGCAAGCAGGAAGAGCGTGAAGCCACCCTTCTCGAAAGCTCGATCAGGGTGCGCGACGACGCGGAGCGCGCGGCACAGGACTGGCAGAACGCCACCACGCAAGCCGGCGAACTGCAGAAGCGCGCGACCCAACTCCATGCCCGTGTCGCGGAATTAAAGCTGGTTCGCGAGAAAACACAAAAAGAGGCCGAGGTCCTTCGCGACAACCTGTCGGCGGTCCGTGCGCGGCATTCCACGCTGACGCAAATTCTGAATGATCGTTCGTATACCGGTGAAGCCGTCCAGAAACTTTTCGCGGCGAACGAACGCCACGGCGGACAGGAATTTCACGCGGTGGGCGTGCTGGCGGATTACGCCGAAGTGCAGGAGCAGCACGAGGCGGCGGTCGAACAGTATTTGCGCGATGAACTCGAGTACGTCGTCGTCGAAACCTATGACCATGCCCGCGCAGGCGTTTCCCTATTGCGCGAGGAGGTCGGCGGACGCGCCACCTTCTTCGTGGATTCCCTGCGCAACCTGAAACTCGATGACTACGAGCCCATCGTCCATTTTCGCTCGGAAGACGGCGTCATCTCCCGTCTGGACAAGCTGGTGGAATTCCGCGATCCGCTGGGGCCCGCCGCGAAGCAGTTTCTGCCCCGCCTCCGCTCGGGCTATCTGACCGACGGCGCCACGGCCGCGGAGAAACTCGCGCGTGAATATCCACAATACGCCTTTGTCACCACGGAAGGCACCTGCTATCAGGGCCGCATGGTCACCGGCGGCCGGCCCGATGAAGCCGGCCCGCTCGGCATGAAGCGTGAACTGCGCGCGCTTGACGCCGAAGTAATGCAGCTTGAGCATCGTGCGGCAGCGAGCCACGAGGAGCTCGAAACACTGGCCGCGGAACTCCGCGCCGGCGAACAGGCCCAGCAAGAATTGACCGCGCAACAGCGCGAAGCCGAGCGCACCGTTTTTGCAACCAAGCACCGCCACGAGCAGTCACAAAGTGAACTCGCGCGCCTCGGCCTTGACCTGACCGTTTGCCAGGGCGAACTGGCCCGCGTCCGCCGCGAAATCGAATCCGTGCAACAACGCGCCGCGCAGGCAAAGCTCAAGCACGAAGCGGCGGCAAAATCGCGCTCCGAAGCCGAAGCGGAGAGCGGCCGCCTCACTGCGGAAGTCGCACACCTTCGCGGGGCCGTCCAGACCGAGCAAAATGAACTCTCCGCGGCAAGGGCTGATTTCGCCGCCATGCAGGAAAGACTGGGTCTGGCCGAAGCGATGGCCAAGCGACTGGAAGAAGAGCGCGTGGACCTGGAGCGCCGCGAATTGGCGCTTCGGCAGCAGGAAGAGTCCATCAGCGAAGAGACCGCGGCGATGGCCCGCCAGTCAGAGGAACTCACCCAGCAGCTGGGCGTTCTGCGCGCCGAGAAAATCCGCATGGAAGAAAAGCAGAAGGAGCTCGAGCAGGAATGGGATGCCGGCCGCACCCGTGTGACCCAGGCCGAAGACCACCTTCGCATGGCGCGCCAGACGCTCCAGGAAATGCGAGACGCCCGCGGCAAGTTCGAAATCGAAAAAGCGCGCAACGACTCCGATCGCGCCCACCTGCGCGAAACCTGCCTCGCTGAAGTCAACGCTCAGCCCGAGGATCTGATCGCCTCCGAAACCGCTTTCATGTCCGGCGAAGAACTTACCATCGCCGAAGCGAACTACCGCGAAATGAAGCAGAAGATCGAAAACATGGGCGCGGTCAACATGATGGCACTCGAAGAGTACAACGAGTGCGAACAGCGCTTCGGCTTCCTCACACGCGAGCGAGACGACCTGCTGCAGTCCATCACCGACACCCAGCAGGCCATCAAGGAACTCGATCTGATCACCAAGGAGCGCTTCGAACAGGCGTTCGGCGCCATCAACACCAACTTCACCACTGCCTTCCATACCATCTTCGGCGGCGGCACGGCGGAAATGCGCCTCACGGAGGCGGACAGCTCCGGCGAAGCGGGCATCGACATCGTGGCCTCGCCGCCGGGCAAGCGCCTGCAAAACGTACTGCTGCTCTCTGGCGGTGAAAAAGCGATGACCGCCCTGGCACTGCTGATCGCCATCTTCAAATACCAGCCGAGCCCGTTCTGTATTCTGGACGAAGTCGATGCGCCGCTCGACGAGGCGAACGTCGGACGCTTTACGAAGCTGATCACCGACATGAGCGCGCAAACCCAGTTCATCGTCGTCACCCACAACCGCAAAACCATGGAAACCGGCAGCGTCCTTTATGGCGTCACGATGCAGGAACCCGGCGTTTCCAAACTCGTCAGCGTCCGGTGGGAAGGCGACGCCGAGCCATCGCCGAAGCGCAAAGCCGCAACCGCCGCATAACAAAAATTACATTCGGGCCCGCGGGGCGAAAAAACTTTCGCCCCATTTTTCCGTTCATTAGAAGAAGCAATGGCGGTCAAAAGATTTTCTTCGCCAGGATTGTCATTCTGTCACATTGACATCGGCGAACGGTGGGATAGAATGCTGAACACTTTATCAGGGGCAACAGTGTCGTGAACGCAAGTCCTGCAACAAAAGTCATTCGAGAGACAAATTTTCCGGGCATCGCGCCGCTGGTGCGCGGCAAGGTGCGCGATATCTATGATTTGGGCGACCGCCTGCTCATCGTGGCCACCGACCGCCTCTCCGCCTTCGATGTCGTCATGCCCACGCCCATTCCCGACAAGGGGCGCGTCCTGACGCAACTTTCTCTCTTCTGGTTCAATCTCTTGAAAGATGTCATCCCCAATCATGTCCTGAGCGCAACGGAATTCCCTGCCCCATTTGACCGGTATCAGGGCGAACTGGCCGGGCGCTCCATGGTGGTGAAAAAGACCACGCCGCTTCCCATCGAATGCGTCGCCCGCGGTTATCTTTCCGGCTCCGGCTGGAAGGAATATCAGGCCACTGGAAAAGTTTGCGGCATAGCTCTTCCCTCCGGCTTGCGCGAGTCCGATAAACTCCCCGAAGTCATTTTCACCCCGGCGACCAAAGCTGCCACGGGCCACGACGAAAATATTCCCTTCGCGCGCGCCGCTGAGACGCTGGGTCAAGATTTGGCGGAAAAAGTCCGCGATACCACTCTGAAGATTTACCGGCGCGCGGCGGCCTATGCCGAACCGCGCGGCATTCTCCTCGCGGACACCAAGTTCGAATTTGGGCTGCTCAACGGAGAAATGATCTGGATCGACGAAGCGCTGACGCCGGACTCCTCGCGCTTCTGGCCCGCCGCCGAATACCGTCCCGGCGGTCCCCAGCCTTCTTTCGACAAACAGTTTGTGCGCGACTACCTCGAACGGATCCGGTGGCCGAAGACGCCTCCGGGACCTGAACTGTCCCCCGACGTGGTTGCGGCAACTCGGGCCAAATACCGGGATGCCTATCGAATCCTGGTCGGGCACGAGTTGGACGCGTAAGCCGGCCCCCTAAGAAAATTCGCAGGCACGGAGAGTGCGGACGTGAGAGATCAACTGGAAGGCCTTGTGGGACAGATGGTTGAACGCGGAATTTTATTCGATGAAGCCGTGGGTGAATTCGAAAAACGCTTCATCAAGCGGGTTCTGGAGCGAACCAATGGCAATCAGTGCCGGGCGGCCGAGCTTCTGGGAATCCATCGCAATACGCTCAGCAGGAAGATGACGGAGTACAAGCTGGATCACCGGCGGCGGAAAGGGCGTTAGGCGCAGATCGCGGGCGCTTCACAGCTGCATTTGATCTAGATGTTCAGGCCGTAAAAGCGGCAGCTTGGCTGCCGCACTCCAAAATAAGAACGGCCCCGAATTTTGAATTCGGGGCCGTTCGTCGTTTCAGGTAAAAGGGTCAGTTTCCTGGCTTCTTGGGCGCCGGCTTCTTGGGTGCCGGTTTTTTCGCGGGACCCGCCTTCGGCAAGTCTTCCGCGTTCACCTTGGCCTTATCCCAGTGCAGCATGAACGCCGGATCCGGATCGTAGGATTCCACCGTGCCGGTAAAGTGAACAGGATTGCCCTTCTCCAGTTTAGCCGCCTCGGGTTGATCGGCCTTCTTGATGATCACGTCCATGTTCGGCGTGGTGGCCGCCTCAAACTCCGCGTCACTGGTAACGAAAGCGATCTTTAGCTCAATCGTATCTGTCCCTGGGGTTATCTCGATCAACTTACCCGGCACTTCGGGGAATTCCAGGCCGCAGGCGGCGGTCCACGTCAGCTTCCCCTTGTCCCCCCCGGCTTTCAGGTCGGTGACGACAGTCACAATGGTCATGTCCTTGCGCGCCGCGTCGAGCTCGGCGGAGCTGACGAGTTTGTAACTCGCGGGGGGATCCACTGAATTCGGGGCAAGTTGCAGCAGTTCATTCATCTCGGCGTCGGTCAGCGTTTCGCAAACCGTGCCACCCTGGTAGTTCGCGATTACTTTGCGGATATAGGTCTTCACTGACTTCGACTGCTGCTCGTTGGCGCTCTTGGAAGTGGCCGCGCGCGCAAAGAACCAAAGCGCACTAAGTGGTTGAGGAGGAGCCACGGCCATGTACGCCTGGCCCAGCTTGTAATTGGAAACCAGATCGTCTGGAGCAAGAGCCAGCACTGCTTTATAGGACTCAATCGCGCCCGCGTAATCCTTGGCGGCCATCCCCGCCGTCGCAGCAGTGCCATTGAACACGATCAGCGACTGCTTTTTTTCCGCGGCAAACTTGGCGTCGTCTTCTCCGTCCGGCTTCGGAAGCTGATCGAGCACTTTCAATCCGGCCAACGCAGCCGCGCGCGCCGCCTTGGCGGTTTCGGGATCGGGAGTGGGAATCGAGTTAAAGGCATAGGCGCGAACATAGTGGGCGTCGTAGCGTTCCGCGGGGCTGATCTTGTCGCCCATCGCGATCATCTTGTCCGCGTATTCGATGGCCTTCGGGTAATTTTTCTGGGCGTAATAGTTCTTGTAGTAGAGCGGATAGATATAATTCAGCAGCGCGGAGGCCGGATACTTTGCGACAAAGTCGTCTAGCAACTTGATCTGGGCGGGGGGATTTTTTTCAGCGGCGGCGGCCTGGTAGGAATTGTACTCCGCCATCGTATATTTCGGCTGGGCGCCGCCCGCGGCTGCGGCATCCTGGGCCGGGGCCGGTGGAGTACAGCTCAGGCTCAGCGCCGCAAGAAGCAGAAAGCTTGCCATCCAACGAATTGCTCTCATTCCTTATCTCCTCGCTCCAGACATGAAAGTAAAATTGCATAAATCGCCAGAGGCCAGGCCGCCGGCGGAACTGCTGCGATTCCCTGCGGACAAGAAGTGCTCTATCGGAAACGTTGGAATTATAGGTGCAGCCACTCTCCAATCGCAAGCCGGGATCTTTAATTTCAAAACCCGGGGGCTGGCGTCTTGCGCGGAGTAAACCTAAATCCGTAACCTCGGCGCACCTCCGAGGCATCCTCATTGGGGCGGCATCCTAACGAGTTAAGATGAGTTTCGCACAAAAAGAGTGGCTTCGGCGAGGAGGAATACAAATGGCCAACATAAGCGCGGCAAATACAGGGAATACGGCGGGAACACCGCTGCAGGGAGGCGTGGCGCTGGTCACAGGCGGCAGCCGCGGCATCGGCAAAGCGATCGCCAGTCGGCTGGCGGCTCTGGGAGCGGCTGTTAGCATTTGCGGCAGGGATAAAGAAAAATTAATATTCGCGGCGCGCGAATTGGAGGCGGCCGGGGCAAAGGTTTTCGCGCTCCGCGCGGACGTAACGAAGGAGCCCGACATCCACGCGTTCGTCACGGCCACCGAAAAACAATTTGGAGGGATCACCATCCTGGTCAACAACGCGGGGACGGGGGGAGGCGGCTTCGGGGCCATCCATGAAAAAACGGAATCCGAATGGGACCAGGTGATGAACACGAATTTGAAGAGCGTGTTTTTTGTTTCGCGCGCGGTGATTCCGGGAATGATCCAGCGCCGCGGCGGCGACATCGTCAACATCAGTTCGCTCGCCGGGAAAAATACGTTCGCGGGCGGCGGAATTTACTGCGCGTCGAAATGGGGACTGCAGGGCCTGTCCGGATGCATGGCCGAAGACCTGCGCGCCCATGGCATCCGAGTCAGCGTGATCTGCCCCGGAAGCGTGGCAACGGACTTTATGGGCCGCAGCGCGAAGGACCCCGGCAAAGTGCTTACGGCCGATGATGTTGCGCACGCCGTGGGGATGGTGGCCACCCAGGGGCGGCAAAGCTTCATCAGCGAAGTGCACCTGCGCCCGGTAGCGAAGCCTTAGCAGCCCGCAAAAAATAATCCATTTTTCCTCTTGACAATAGTCGTTTGCACGACTATTATCAAGACATGAATTCACGAGCCAAAGCCGGATGCCCCGGCGGCACCCCTCTCGAAGACCAGATCTTCGTCGTCCTCCTCAAGGCCGCCGATTCCCTGGCCGCCGAGGCCGATCAATTGATTAAGGCCAATGGGCTGACCTCCGCCCAGTACAACGTTCTCCGCATTCTGCGCGGCGCCGGCGCCGATGGCTTGCCTTGCAACACGATTGCCGAACGCATGATCTCCCGCGACCCCGACATGACTCGCCTGCTGGACCGCATGGAAAAACACGAATTAATCACCCGCGAACGCCAGAAGGAAGACCGGCGCGTGGTGAAAGCGCGCATCACCGACTCGGGGCTGAAGCTGCTCAAGAAAATGGACGCTCCCATCCGGGAACTCCACAAGGGCCAGCTCGCGCACATGACTTCCGCGCATTTGAAAACACTGATGGATCTTCTTACCGAAGTGGGCGCGCGCGCACCCAAAGAGGAGCTTGCGCATCCAAATACCAAAAATTTTGGCAAGTGAATCTGGCAAGTGAAATTTAAAGGAGAAGCAACAATGAACGGGCCATTTGTGAAACTAGGAATGTTAGCAGGGCTGGCGGCGGCACTCTCACTGCCCGCGAGCGCCGGAACGACCACGTACCAGATCGATCCACGGCACTCCAGCGCTGGTTTTGGCGTGACCCACCTGATGATTTCGACCGTACGCGGCGAATTTCATGGGGTCACCGGAACCGTGACTGTGGACGACTCGGACATTTCCAAGTCCAATGTCAACGTCACGATCGACGCCACAACCGTGGATACTCGGGAACCGGATCGCGACAAGCACCTGAAGAGCGAAGCATTTTTTGACGTCGCCAAGTACCCCACCATCACCTTTCAATCCACCAAGGTCGAGCGCAACAACGACGGCAGCTTGAAAATCACCGGCGACCTCACCATCCGCGGCGTAACCAAGACCGCGGTGCTGACCGCTACCCTTCCCAAGTCTCCCATCAAGGATCCCTGGGGCCTGCAGCGCACCGCGGCGTCGGCCACCACAAAAATTAACCGGCAGGAATTCGGCGTCGCGTGGAATCAGAAACTCGACAGCGGCGGCGTGGTGGTTGGCGATGATGTGAATATCTCGCTCGACGTGGAAATGATCATTCCCCCGCAAGCAAAGTAACGCAGGGTAGTGGGCAACAATTCAACAGAAAATCGCGGGCGGCATATTTGCCGCCCGCAGCTTTCCAACCACCACATGAATCAAGATAATGAGGAACTCAATATGCAGAAGCCCGCACCCACACAACATCAAGTCCACGAATTGATCCAGCATCGTTGGAGCCCGCGTGCGTTTTCCGCGCAGCCCATTGCGCCGGAGGTCTTACGCAGCCTGTTTGAAGCCGCTCGCTGGGCCCCCTCCAGCAACAACGAGCAGCCATGGGCCTTCCTGGTTTCGACCGCCGACGACAAGGAAAATCACGCGAAAATGCTGAGTACGCTGGTGGAGTTCAATCAGGGCTGGGCCAAACACGCTCCCGTGCTGGCGATTGCCGTCTCCGAACTGGCCTTTGCCAAAAATGGCCACCCCAACCGCAACGCCTTTTACGACACCGGCGCCGCAGTGGCAAATCTTTCCGCGGAGGCTACCTCCCGGGGGCTGTTCGTGCATCAAATGGCTGGGTTCGACCCGCACAAAGCCATCGAACTATTTGAAATTCCCAGCGGTTGGGAGCCCATCGCGGCTTTCGCGGTCGGCTATCCCGGCAATCCGGATTCTTTACCCGATACGCTCCGCCAGCGGGAATTGGCGCCGCGCGAGCGGAAACCACTAGACTCATTTGTGATGGGCGGGCATTGGGGAAAGGCAGCATCCTTCATCCAGAAGTAACCCGCCTGAGTTAAGCTGTTACAGAGGAAACAGGCCGGCATGCACAGCACGCTCGAATTCCTGGTGAAGCACGGCTATCTGGTGCTAATGGTCTGGGTGTTTCTGGAGCAGGCGGGTATGCCTCTGCCCTCCATTCCCTTGCTGCTGGCGGCCGGGGCGCTCGGTGGACTTCACCGGCTGAATTTTGGCCTGGCCCTGCTGCTCTGCATGATTGCTTCCGTCGCCGCCGACACGATCTGGTACCAGCTCGGCAAGAAAAAGGGCATCCGGATTCTCCATTGGCTGTGCAGGATTTCGCTGGAGCCGGATTCCTGCGTGCGCCGCACGGAAGGTCTGTTTGAAAAGCAAGGCGCGAAATCCCTGCTGGTGGCCAAATTTCTGCCCGGTTTGAACACCGTCGCCACTCCGCTGGCGGGCATCTTCCACATGAAATTTCGCAGGTTTCTGGCTTTCGACGCGCTTGGCGCAATTTTCTGGGCCGGGACGTATCTGGGCCTCGGCTACGTCTTCAGCGGCCAGATCGAACTCATCGCAATGAAGGCCCAGCAACTGGGCGGTGGCCTGATGGTGCTGCTGGTTGCCGCATTGATCTTTTATATTGGCTACAAATTCGTGGCCCGACAGAAATTTCTGCGCGAGCTGAGAATTTCGCGCATCCTTCCGGAGGAGCTGAAAAAGAAAATTGACGCCGGCGAACACCTCACGATCGTGGACTTGCGCCATTCCGTGGACTTCGAGGCCGACCCGGAAACCATTCCCGGGGCCTTTCGCCTGGACGCAAATGAACTCCAGAAAAAGGATGACCGGCTGCCACGCGACCGCGAAATCATTCTCTACTGCACTTGACCAAACGAAGCCACCAGCGCCCGTGTGGCGCTCCTCCTCAGGAACAAAGGTGTGAAACGCATCCGCCCGCTCCAGGGCGGACTGGATGCCTGGCGCGACCTCGGCTATCCTTTGCAGGATTTGTCGGTTGACCCGGAAAACGAACCCATTTCGAAAACCTGAAACGCGAAAGGAGAAACACATGGCCATCAAGGTTCAAGTGATTTTCTACAGCATGTACGGCCACCTCTACAAAATGGCGCAAGCCGTCGTCGAGGGCGCGAAGCAAGTGCCCGGCGCCGAAGTCTCGCTCCACCAGGTGCAGGAAATTATTCCGGACGATGTGCTGGAGAAATACGGCGCCAAGGCTGCGAAGGCGACCTTCGCCAAAGTGCCGGTGGCCACGGTGGATCAGTTGCCGGAAGCGCACGCGATTATTTTCGGCACCCCCACGCGTTTCGGTAACATGGCCGCGCAGATGCGCAATTTTCTGGATCAGACTGGCGGGCTGTGGGCCAAAGGCGGGCTGATCGGAAAAGTGGGTAGCGTGTTTGCTTCCACCGGCACGCAGCACGGCGGGCAGGAAACTACGATTACCAGCTTTCATTCCACGCTGCTGCATCACGGGATGGTCATCGTCGGCGTCCCTTACAGCGAATCAGGTTTGACGTACATGGGAGACATTTCGGGTGGCACGCCGTACGGCGCCACCACTCTTGCCGGGGCGGACGGCTCGCGGCAACCCAGCGAAAATGAACTGAAAGTCGCCCGCTACCAGGGCAAGCACGTCACTGAAATCGCCGGCAAACTCTTCCGCTGAAATTTGTAGCGCCCGCCCGCCGCGGCGGGCGGGGACTTTTTTTGGAGCGCGGCAGCGTCGCTACCGCTTTTACGACGTAAACCGTCAGCACCAAGTCCAAGTTCGCGCAGAAGTCGAACTCGCAAAAGCGGGAACTCGGCTCCCGCACTCCAAATATTCCCGGCGCTCTTCGGTCCGTCGCGTATGGGATCTGCTCATTCGAAAAGCGGGCCGGGCAAGCCCGGCCCCTACAAATGGGAATGCGCGCTTAAGCTACAGTCTCGGCAGCACGATCCCGCCCTGCGCCTGATACTTCCCTTTTTTGTCCTTGTAGCTGACTTCGCAATCCTCGTCGCTTTCAAAGAACAGTACCTGGCACAATCCCTCGTTCGCATAAATGCGCGCGGGCAGCGGCGTGGTGTTGCTGATTTCGAGCGTCACGAACCCTTCCCACTCCGGCTCAAACGGCGTCACGTTCACAATGATCCCGCAGCGCGCGTACGTGGACTTGCCCAGGCAAATCGTCAGCACGTTGCGCGGGATGCGAAAATATTCAATCGAGCGCGCCAGCGCGAACGAGTTCGGCGGCACCAGGCAGACGTCGCCCTTGAATTCCACCAGCGAGCGGGGATCAAAATTCTTCGGATCCACGATGGTGGAGTTGACGTTGGTGAAGATGCGAAATTCGTCGGCTACCCGGATATCGTATCCGTAGGAGGACACGCCGTAGCTGATCACTCCTTCCCGAACCTGCCGGTCGGTGAACGGTTCGATCATCTTGTGTTCCAGCGCCATGCGGCGGATCCAACGGTCTGGCTTTACGGACATCCAATCCTCCTGACAGAAAACTTAGAAAGTACGCTCGCAAAAGGTTAAAGTGTAGATGACGCGGAACTTCTTGACAACCCGGGCCTTAGCCTCTAGCATCGGGCCACAGTGAGCGGGAGGACGGTGTGATAAAGCTAGACATTGTGAATGCCGTCGTAGCGAAGACAAACATCAGCCGCACAAAAGCGGAGCAGGCCGTGGAGACTGTCTTTGAGTCTCTGAAAAACGCCATGGGGCGCGGGCAACGCATCGAGTTGCGCAAATTCGGCGTATTCAGCGTGAAGCCCCGGAAGACAGGCATCGGGCGAAATCCCCGCACCGGCGAAGAAGTCAGCATTCCTCCGGGAAAAGCGGTGCGCTTCAAGCCCGGGAAAGAACTCCAGGGACTGGAAGACAACGCGGCCAGCCCGGCCAAATAATTAATTGTGACCCCACCCGAATCAGAACGGAGCGCTCCCTCATTTCTGAATGTGGATAAGTGGCAAGGCCGCCCGCCGCAGGAAAGATATTACGCCGCGGATCAGCCGCGCCCTTCCACTCGCTCGCTCGTATTGTCGTCGGGCTTGTTTGCGCTGACGCTGGTCACGGCGCTGATTGCGGGCACGCATTTTGCGGCGGCCTACGCCCACAATCAGGCAGCCTCGCTGGACGCATTCATGCAAACGTTCCGGTTGGTGTATCGAAATCCCACCGCGCTGCTTGCGGGACTTCCCTTTGCGCTGACCTTGCTTGGCATTCTGCTGGCCCATGAGTTGGGCCATTATTTCGCCTGCCGCCACCATCACATCCGCGCCAGTTATCCGTACTTCATCCCGGCGCCCACTCTAATCGGCACCTTCGGCGCGTTCATCCTCATTCGCTCGCCGATCCGCTCGATGCGCGCGCTCTTCGACGTCGGCGCTTCCGGGCCGCTGGTCGGTTTTCTGGTGGCGCTGCCTGCCATGGGTTATGGCGTGATCCACGCAAAAGTGATTCCGGCAATGGCCGCCGACAACAACGCCGACCTGGTCTTCGGCGCGCCGCTCATTCTGCGTCTGGTAACCGCCGTGCTTCAGCCAAACGCCCACGCCACGGATTTGCTCTTGCACCCCGTGGGACGCGCGGCCTGGGTCGGCATGTTTGCCACGGCGTTGAACCTGTTGCCGGTCGGGCAGCTCGACGGCGGCCACATCGTGCGCTCCGTCAGTCCGCAGCTCCACCGGTGGATTTCTCTGTCGCTGCCCCTCGCGCTTGTGCCGCTTGGCTACTTTCAGTGGCAAGGCTGGTGGATCTGGGCGCTGCTTCTCTTCGGCCTGCAGTTCGTGCGCATGGCTCCGATCTACGATCCCACGCCTCTCGACCCCAATCGCCGGTTCGCCGCGGCAGTGTCATTCGCGGTGTTCATCCTCTGCTTCATGCCCTATCCCGTCGAAAGATTGCTGTAGAGTGGCGGGGATGCCCACTTCAACCAAAAACGAACTGACCCGCAGCTTGCGGGAACGGGATTTGCTGTTTCTGTTTGTCGGCTCTGTGATTGGCTCGGGAATTTTTCTAACTCCTGGACTGATTCAAAGGCAGGTGGGCGGCTCAGTCGGCTGGTCGCTGCTGGTGTGGCTCTTCGGCGGCGTGTTATCGCTGCTGGGAGCTTTGACCTACGCGGAACTTGCCGCGGCGAATCCCGAGGCGGGCGGATTGTACTGCTACATCCGCGACGGATTCGGGCGGCTGCCGGCCTTCTTGTATGGCTGGTGCCTGTTTCTGGTGATAGCCAGCGCAACCATTGCGGCGCTGGCGCACGCATTTACCACGTATTTGCGGGAAATCATCCCGCTCTCGTCTGGCGGCGCGTCACTGACAACAATCCTGATGATTGCCGTGGTGACCGCCGTGAACGTCTGGGGCACGCGAAAAAGTTCTGACCTGCAGAACGTGACCACGATCATCAAGGTCGGGCTCATCGTCGTCCTCGGGGCCGTGCTGCTGGCATTGGGCTTTTCCAGGGGCACGCACACCGGAGAAATTTCGAGCGCGATTGGAACGGCGCAATCCGGCTATGCGCTCTTTTCCGGAATCGGCTTCGCGATGATCACCGTCCTTTGGGCGTATGAAGGCTGGCAGTTCGGAACGTACAGCGCTGGCGAAGTGATGGACCCGCAGCGGTGCTTTCCGCGAACCTTCCTGTTCGGCTCGGTAATCCTGATTGGCTTGTATTTGTTCGCGGTAATCGCGTATCTGGTGGCCCTGGGACCCGCGCAGGCCGCCGCGACCGACGCGATCGCGGCCACCGCGGCCCGCGCCGTGATGGGACCCTGGGCGGGAAAACTGGTGGCGGCAATGATTCTGATCTCCACGTTCAGCTCCACCAACAGCGTCATGCTCACGGCCCCACGCGTTTTCTTCGCCATGGCCAACGACAATCTATTTTTCAAAAAGCTCGCGGAGGTCGATCCGCGCTTCGGCACTCCCGCGGCGGCCGTGCTGGCCTTGGGCGCGTGGTCCTGTGTGCTGGCATCGGCGGCGGGATTCGCAAAGCTGGCAGGTGGCGCGATTTTCATCGGCTGGATTTTTTACGGACTCGGGGCCGCCAGCATCTTTCCAATTCGCCGGGCAAATGCGGGTAAGCCGATTCCCTATCGCGTGCCAGGATATCCGCTGACGCCGTTATTGTTTGTACTGGCGGCGTTGGCCATCGTAGGCAACGCAATCTATGCGGCGGTGAAAGATCCCCACGAATTCACCTTTCTCCTCGTTGCGATTGCCTTGATGCTGCTCGGATTGCCCGGCTATTTCTTCTGGAGCAGACGCCGTGCGGTCTTGTAGGGACGGCCTTCTGAGGCAGTCCGTCCTCCTCGGTCTACCGCGAGCGCGTTAAGACGCGCTGTGGCCAGCGCACTGCAGCACGCCAAGATAAGCGCTCCACGGGCCGACAGCTTCGCGATACTGGTGAGCCATGATCCTCGAAATCTGGTGAAGGTGAGTCAAGTCATGCGCGGCCCAACTCGCCAAATGCTGCGACAACTTTACCTGCCCCAACGCGGGATGCTTCCCTCGCCTCTCGAGATCCTCCGGCCGCAGACTCATCGCCCGTAATTGTTCCAGGCTTTCAGACCGCGCCTGCGCAAATTCGTCCAGCAACTGCGCGAGGGTCTTGCCTTGGCTCAGCTTTATGTGCCCCTTGCGATCGAATGGCTCGAACGCGCGGCTCTCGCCGAATTGCAGGATGATTCGCGCCCGCGGAATCCAGTCCGCCTGCTCGCCGTAAGTCAGGTGAGCGACGACTTCGAACACGTTCCAGGTGTCGCCACCTTCATTTCTGTGCGTCCATTCTTCCGGCAGTTCGCGCAGAAACGCGTTCAGCGTGGCAGGCGTACGGGCAAGAAGAGATATGGTCTGCTGTAAGTTTTGCTCCATGACAGCCCTCAACCCTCAGGCAGTAAATTTCCGACGCTCCAATTCTATTTGCACTACCTCGCCCCGGTCGCTCGCTCTTGCGGCGGCGTACGGGGCCATTTTGGCCCCAAACCCACACTCGCAATCGAACCCACATTTGACGCCCTCCGCGCGGCTGTCATCCACCACACGCGTGTCATCCTGAGCCTATCCGACAAGGATAGGCGAAGGATCTCAACGTATGAATTTTGCACGAAATTTAAGTTGAGCCCCTTCGAGCGCAAACCACACCCTCTCAGGATGACGATCCGTTTTTCGGGATTGTTTGGAGGAAAGAAATCGGCTTCGCAACAATTGCAGCTACAGCAGCGAAAGCGGATCCATATCCACAAGGACGGCGGTCTGCGGGATTTCATTGGCGTCGCAGAAGGACAACGCTCCGCTGAGAAGTTTCGTAATCACCGAACGTTTTGGGGACTTAAGCAGGAACTGGAAGCGATGTTCTTTTTTCAATCGCGCAAGCGGCGCGGACGCTGGCCCGAGAATTCGAATGCCCTTTCCGTCCGAAGGCGAAAAATATTCCGAGAGTCGCCGCGACCAGCGAATCGCGTTCTCCAGATTCGTGTCGCGCACGATCACGTTGGCCAGCGAGGTGAACGGCGGATAAGCCATCATCCGGCGAAAGTGCAGTTCGCGCTCGTAGAAGGAAAGATAGTCCTGGCGGACGGCATCCTGAATCGCATAGTGGTCCGGGTAATACGTCTGGATGAGCACGCGGCCGGGAAGTTCGCCGCGACCCGCGCGCCCGGCAACCTGCGTCAGAAGCTGGAACGTTCGCTCGGCCGCTCGAAAGTCGGGAAGCGTCAGTGAAGAGTCGGCAGAGATGACGCCGACCAGCGTGACGCGCTGGAAATCGTGCCCCTTCGCCAGCATCTGCGTGCCGACAAGGATATCCAGCGCGCCGCCCGCGAACGCTCCCAGCGTCTCCTGATATTGCTGCTTGGTGCGCACAGCGTCGCGGTCGAGCCGCGCGATCCGCGCGCCCGGGAATTCCTTGCGCAAACGCTCTTCCAGGTGCTCCGATCCCTCGCCAAAAAAATAGACGTACTTCGAATCGCACTTCGGGCACGTTTTCGGCACGGCCTGGACGAAACCGCAATAGTGGCATTCCAGGCGGTTGCGGCTCTTGTGATACGTCATCGAAATGCTGCAATTGGCGCATTGCACGGAAGCCCCGCAACTCCGGCACAGAACCGACCACGAGTAGCCGCGGCGATTGATCAAAATCAGCGCCTGGGTATTGAACGAAAGGCACTCGGCGATCCCATCGTGCAGAACTTTCGAAATAGGGCTGGTCTGGTGCGTCTGCTGAAATTCGGTGCGCAGATCGACGATTTCCACCGCCGCAAGCGAGCGATTCTCCACCCGCGAAGCCATCGTCAGCAGTTCATATTTGCCGCTGGTGGCGTTGTGATAGGTCTCGAGCGCCGGGGTCGCGGAACCCAGCAGCGCGACGGCATTTTCGAGTTTCGCGCGGACGATGGCAACGTCGCGCCCGTGATACCGCGGAGTCTCTTCCTGCTTGAAACTGTTTTCCTGTTCTTCATCCACAATCACAAGGCCAAGATTTTCCAGCGGTGCGAAAACCGCCGAGCGCGTGCCGACCACCACGCGGGCCTGGCGGTTTCGCACGCGCCACCATTCGCGCGTGCGCTCCACGTCGCTCAACGCCGAGTGCAGCACGGCCACGCCCTCAAAATGCGCGCCGAACCACGCCCGGCACTGGCGGCCGATCCACAGCGTGAGTGCAATTTCAGGGACGAGGACGATTGCGGTTTTTCCGCGCGCCAGCGTTTCCTGCACGCTGCGGAGGTACACCTCGGTCTTCCCGCTGCCGGTAACGCCGTGAATCAGTTGCACGCCGAACTCACCCAACTCGAAACGCGCGCGAATGGCGCCGAAAGCGCGTTCCTGCGATTCATTCAGCGAGTGCGCCGGCGGCGAATAACCAACGTCGAACGGATCTTCGGCGGGATCGATCGATTCTTCCCAGCTTTCGAGCAATCCGCCGCGCAACATGCGCTCAATCAGCGCGCGAGAGACACCGGCAAGTTTCAGCAATTGTGGCAGAGGCAGCGGCCCGCGTTCGGTTTCGAGCATCGCGCGGATGCGCTCCTCTTTTTCAGCCAGCGGTTTCTCCTTCCCCGCTTCCCCACTCTTCCAGGCAATCACGTTGTGGACTTTTCGCTTGCGCCCCTGCACGGTCTCCTGAACCTGCACGTAGCCGCGCCGCTGGAGCCTCTGCAGGGCATTCAATTCGATTCCAAGCTTTGGATAGGAGGTGAACTGCAGGACGCCTTTCTTCTCGAGGAGCTTTTGTAGGAACTCCGCTTCGCTCCCCGACAGCTCGGTGAGAAATTTCCCCTCCCGCAGATCGGAGGCAAGTGCCTTTCCGGCGTCGGTCAGCACAATCTGGCGCCGCGCGGTGAGTTCGGTAACCGGCGGCAGCATCGCGCGAAATACTTCACCGATGGGTGCAAGATAGTAGCCGCCAATCCAGTGAGCGAGTTCGATCAGTTTTGGCGTCAGGGCCGGAATCAGGTCCAGAACTTTCGTGACATCGCGGATTTTCGTTCCTGCGGGCGGCGTTTCAGCAAGTTCCACCACGACGCCAACCAGTGATTTTTTGCGAAAGGGCACCAGCACGCGCGACCCGGGCTGAACCTGCGCGCGCAGCGCATCCGGTATGGAATACGTGAAAGTGTTGCGCAGTGGAACCGGAAGCGCGACGTTGCAATAAGATGCGGACATGCCGTGGGTAGTGTAGCAGCAGCGGAAGGAACAGAAAAAATCCGTGACCGACAAGAAGTTCAGCGGCTGATCAGAATGATTCCGGCGAAAATCGCGGCGATGCCGAGCCACTGGGACGCGGTAACCTTTTCGCGCAATAACAGTGCAGCTAAAGCGACGGTTACAGCCCCGTAGAGGGATGCGAGAACACTGACTACTGACGTCTGTTCCCGCGCCATCCCATAGTTATTGAAAACGTAGGCGCAAGTGTCGAGCATGCCCACACCGAGAAGCATCGGCATGTCGCGGCGTAGGGGGAGCGCCCGCGATTGTCCCGCGAACAGCATCACCAGCGCCGTGGCCAGAGCACTCGTCAGGCGAATAATCCACACCGAAGGCGCGCTCCCAACCAGGGGCACAACTCGCAATCCAAGCAGCCAGAACATCACCCCGAAGCAAGCCGCGGAGAAGATCGCCCAATTCACCCCCAACCGCTTTTTCGCCGGCTGTATATGCTCGTCAATTGGATTCGCGTCGTCCGGTGCCTGCTCGCCGCGCGCCACCACAATCACTCCCGCAATCGTCAGCGCCAGACCGGCTAATCGTAACGGCGTAAGACGCTCTCCGGTCAGGGCGGAAAGCGCCATAGTGAGCACCGGATAGCTAGCCGAAATCGGCGCGACGATGGATAACTTTCCAATTTCGAACGAGCGATAGAGCGCCAGCGTCGAAGCTGTATTCAGCACGCCGGCGAGAATGCCCCAGGCCCACGGCTGCCAGCCGGAGCCGTCGAACAAATGCCCCCAGCCCCCCAATCGCGGCATGGCCAGCGTGAGCAAGCAGAATCCGCACGTCTGCATGTACAGCATCGTGCGGAAAGTGCCGATGCGGCGCGTGGCAAATCGCGCGAACAGATCCGCGGATCCCCAGGAAAGCGCGGTGGCCAATCCAAAAAGAATTCCCATGACAAATTTTCAGGACTTGGATTTCTTGGGCAACTGCAGGCCGAGCTCGGCCATGACCTTCTGTAGGTCTTTCCAGACGTCGGCTTTGGCGGGCGGATTCCGCAGGAGATACGCGGGATGATACGTGGCCATCAGCTTGTGGCCGCGCCACTCCAGCCACTCGCCGCGGAATTGCGAGATGCCGCGCGTGGTGTTCAGAATTGTCTTGGCTGCGGTGGCGCCCAGGCACACGATCACTTTCGGATGAATGGAATCGATCTGGCGCATCAGAAACGGCGAGCAGGCGGCGACTTCGTCAGGCTCCGGCGCGCGATTCTCCGGCGGCCGGCACTTCACTACGTTGCAGATGTAGACGTCTTGGCGCTGCAGGCCCATCGCTTCAATCATCTGCGTCAGGAGCTTTCCGGCGCGCCCGACAAACGGCAGGCCCTGCGCATCTTCATCGGCGCCGGGGCCTTCCCCGACGAACACAAGCTGCGCCTTCGGATTGCCGTCGCCGAACACAATTTTGTTGCGCCCCTTGTGCAGCTTACACCGCGTGCATTCGCCCAGGTCTTCGCGAATCTTCAGCAGCGTGTCGTCCTTGATCTTGTCAGTCGCTTCGAAAAGCGAGGGGCCGGATGGCGGCGCGACCAACGGAGGATGCCCGGCAACAGGCGCAACTTTCGCGGGCGCAGGCTTCGGTACGGGTTTGGGCAAAGCGCTCTCCTCAAAAACAGGTGCGGTTGACGACGCGGAAGCAGCCGCTTCCAAACCGGTAAAGCTTGCGCCGCCCGGGCCGCGGTCCGTATAGAACAAACGGATGCCCAGGTCCTCGTAGTAGCGGAGGCGGTCTTCAATTTTCTGCTGCAGGGATGCGGGGAAACGTTCGGGCATGATGGGTTCAGTCGCCCGCCCGGTGGGAAGCGGGCTTGCTGCGCAGCGCCCCGCGCAACCGCAAAACTTCGTCAAGAACGCGCTGGGCCACTTCCGCTTTCGTCATCCGCGGCAGCGGCAGGTCGCGGGCGTCGCGCGAAAAAATCGTCACGATGTTTGTGTCCACATCAAACCCGGCGCCTTCCGCGGACACGTCGTTGGCCACAATTAAATCCGCATTCTTCTGCGTCAGTTTCCCACGCGCGTTTTCAGCTACGTGATCCGTCTCAGCGGCAAACCCCACCACCAGCCGGTCGCCCTTTTCTTTCGCCATCGTGGCCAGAATGTCCGGATTCGGCTCCAGCCGAATCGTCATCGGCTCTTTGGTCCGCTTGATCTTTTCCGCTGCCGGTTCAGCGGGACGATAGTCGGCAACCGCCGCCGCGAATATGGCAATGGAAGCCGCCGCAAACCGCGCCTGCACCGCCCGCAGCATCTCTTCCGCCGTGCGCACGTCAATCCGCTCGACGCCTTCGGGAACCTCGATCGCTGTCGGCCCGCTAATCAAAATTACTTTTGCGCCGCGCCGCGCCGCCGCCTCGGCCACGGAATAACCCATCTTCCCTGAGGACCGATTGGTAAGGAAACGAACGGGGTCGAGATCCTCGCAAGTAGGCCCAGCCGTCACCAGCACCGTCTCCCCGGCAAGGTCCTGCTGCGCCTCCACAACTTCCCGCACAGCTTTCAAAATTTCTTCCTGCGCCGCCAGCCGCCCCGGTCCGGTCATTCCGCAAGCCAGATACCCTTCGCCCGGCTCCACGATCCGCACGCCACGCTTCCGCAACGCCGCAAGGTTTTCCTTCGTAGCCGGATGCTGCCACATATTCACATTCATAGCGGGGGCCAGCACCACCGGCGCAGTCGAGGCCAGATAAAGTGTGGAGAGAAAATCGTCTGCCAACCCGCGCGCAAACTTCGCCAGCGTATCCGCGGTCGCCGGTGCAACCAGCAGCAAATCCGTTCGCTGCGCCACGGCAATATGCTCGATCGCGGATTCCAGATTCGCGTCGCCGGACTCCGCCCCGGCAAAAAGATCGGTGATCACTTTTTGGCCGCTGAGCGCGGCAAAGGTAAGCGGCGTGATGAACTCGCGCGCCGCGCGCGTCATCACCACCTGCACGGTGTGCCCCTCGGTCTGCAGCCGGCGAACAAGTTCCGCGGACTTGTAAGCCGCAACTCCGCCGGTAACGCCGAGGGTGATGCGCATGGAGACCTCGCGGGCGCGCTACTTGCGCCGCTTCGCGTTCTCCCTTTCCTCTTCACTGGGGAACGCTTCCGTGAAATCGTATTCGATTAATCCGTGGTTCACTTCGTCACACGCGATTCGCGTGGCCTTTTGCGTGCGCGGGTTCTCCAGCATCGGCGGTGCGCCAGCCATGATCTGACGGGCGCGACGCGCGGCCAGGACAACATACGCAAACTGGCTTTCGGGAGCTTTGGTTTGCACGGTCATAAGTGTCTTACCCTCCAAATGATCCCAGAACTTTCTTCACGACTTCGCGGCGCCGCAGGCTTGAGCAGCGCAGCGCCGTCACAATGGCCTGTGCTTCCCGTCCCGCGCGTTCCACGTCGTCGTTCACCACACAAAAATCGTAAAATTTCTCCGCCAACTCGATCTCGCCCTTGGCCTTCGCCAGCCGCCGCGCAATCTCCTCGTCGGCATCCATCCCTCGGCTGCGCAGCCTTCGCTCCAGCTCCTGGCGCGAGGGAGGAAGTATAAAGATTGCCACGGACTCAGGCAACTTTTGCTTCACCTGCGCCGCGCCCTGGACGTCGATCTCCAGGACCAGGTCGCTTCCTTTGCTGCGGGATTCTTCGAGCCACTTCTTGGGCGTGCCGTAGGAATGCTTGCCGAAGACGCGCGCGTACTCGAGAAACTCGCCCCGGGCGACCATGGCGTCGAACTGCTCCGACGTGACGAAATCATAACATTTTCCGCTGGCCTCAGTCGCCCTGCGTGGCCTGGTGGTACATGACACGGAGGGCATCGTCCCGGGCAGCTCCAAAACTTTCTGCACCAGCGTGGATTTGCCGGACCCCGACGGCCCGGAAAAAATCAGAACCAGCGGCTCAATTCGCTTGATCTCGCTCATTCGATGTTCTGGACCTGTTCGCGCAATTTTTCGATCTCCGATTTGATTTCCAGCGAAAGGCCGGTGATGGCCAGCGCTTCGCTCTCCACGCCCGGCGTTTTCGAAAGCATGGTGTTGGCTTCGCGGTGCATTTCCTGCAACAGGAAATCCAGTTTTTTGCCGAGTTCCCCTGCGCCGTCGAGCAGTTTCGTGAATTGCTGCAGGTGGCTGCGTAGCCTGTCCAGCTCCTCGCTGATGTCGCTGCGCTCGGCCAGCAGCGCCGCTTCCTGCGCCAGCCGCCCGGAATCAACTTGTGCCCCGCTGAGCAGATCTTTCAGGCGCGACTCCAAACGCCGCGCAAAAGCCGGCCGCAGCGTTTCCACCAGCCCGCGCACTTTATCTGTTTGCTCCGAGATGCGCACCAGCCGTGCGCGAAGCTCTTCGGTCAGGTGGCGCCCTTCTGTCCGCCGCATCTCATCCATCTTCGAGACCGCCTCGGCCAGCAGGGACTCCAGCACTTTGCCGAGCGCCTCCTGCTCTTCGTCCGAATCCGGCAGTGCCGGGGCCAGCCCGCCGATCACGCCTGGCAAGCGCAGCAGCGAAACCAAATCGAGCTCCGCTTTCGCGCCGGTCTGTTGCCGCAATTCATCCGCCGCGCGCAGATACGCCTGCAACAGCTCGCGATTCACGTGCACAGGCGCCGCTTCTCCGGGCTCCACGTTCAGATGAATCTCAATGTGCCCGCGATGAATGCGATTCTTCACCGCCTGGCGCAACCGCAATTCATACGGCTCCAGCGAATCCGGCATGCGCAGCTTGATGTCCAGGAAGCGGTGATTGACGCTTTTCACGCTGATGCGGATCGCCCACCCTTCGTGTTCGCCGCGCACCATGGCGTAGCCTGTCATGGAGCGGCATTCGAGTTTTGCGGGGACTTCCTGTCGTGCTTCGGTTCCAGTCTTTGGGGTCATTTGGAATTGCTCGATTTCATTTGTTCTGCGGAGGTCGTGCCCGCCGGTGCGACTGCGTCCTGATCGGCGAACTGCAAATCGTGCAGCCGCGCGTAGCTTCCGCCCCGAGCCAGCAGTTCCGCGTGCGTTCCACTCTCGCGAATCTGCCCATCCTCCAGCACTAGAATTTTATCGGCTTTCCGGATAGTTCCCAAGCGGTGGGCGATCACAAACGTGGTGCGCCCAACCATCAGGTTGCCGAGCGCCTTCTGTACGTAGAGTTCGGATTCGGAGTCGAGCTCGGACGTCGCTTCGTCGAGAATCAGAATCGGCGAATCTTTCAGAATCGCGCGAGCAATCGCGATACGCTGCCGCTGGCCGCCGCTCAGCCGCGTGCCGCGCTCGCCAATCAACGTGTCGTAGCCCTGCGGCAATTCCTGGATGAAATCGTGCGCCAGCGCCGCCTGGGCCGCCTGCGTCACGCGTTCGCGGCTGACGTTGCTCTGCCCGTAGCAGATGTTGTTCCACACAGTGTCGTAAAAAAGTATGTTTTCCTGCGTGACCATGGCGATCTGCCCGCGCAGCGAACGTAGCGTCGCCTTGCGCACATCCACACCATCCACGCGAATCGCCCCGCCGGTGACTTCGTACAAGCGCGGGATCAGGTTCACCAGCGTGGTCTTTCCCGCTCCGCTGGAGCCGACGAATGCGACCAGCTCGCCCTTGCGCGCCAGGAAGTTGATCCCGTGCAGCACGGGCGCGGTGTCATAAGAAAAACTGACATTATCGAATTCCATTTCGCGGGAAAACGCCGGTAGGTCGATCGCGTCAGGCGCGTCCCGTTCCTCTTCCTTCATGTCCAGGTACGCAAAGACCTGCGCCGTGGCGCCCTGGGCCTGCTGAAACTGTTGGTATACCGCGCCCATCCGTTTTACAGGCTCGTAGGACTTGAAGAGTGCGTAGACAAAGGTAAAGAACAAGCCGATCGTCAATTGCTCATGCCGGATTTTGTCGCGGGCATAGAGCAGGAGCAGCGAAATAACGACGGGCAGCAGCAAGTCCATCAACGGCGAGCTGACCACTTGTGTGCGAACCCAGCGCATCGTTTCCCGCAACAGGCGCTTCGCTGCGGCGCGAAACTTCCCGATTTCGAAATCCTCCATGCCAAACGCCTTCACCACGCGGTTCCCGGCTACGGTTTCTTGCAGTATTTGATTCAGATCGCCCAATTTGCTCTGACTGCTTTCCACGGAATGCCGGATTTTTCGCCCCAGTTTGCCGATGGGCCAGACCACCAGCGGCAGAAAAATCCCGCAGCCGAGAGTCATTCTCCAATCCACATAGAAAAGAACCGAGAGGAAGGCGAAAAAGGAAAATGTCTGGCGAAAAATCTCGGCGAGATATTCGGAGAGTGCTGGCCGCGCGCGTTCCACGTCGTTAATTACCGCGGACATTACCCGCCCGGTCGGTTGCTGCTGGAAGAAGCCGATCGGCTGGCGAATGATTTTTGCGTACACTTCGTTGCGCAAATCGGTCAGCGCGCGCAACCCCACAAATTGCACCAGCGTGCTGCCGCCAAACTCCGCCAGCGACTTGACCACAAACACCACAATCAGCGAAATGGAAACAACCGCCCAGACGTTGTGAATGCTGTGCGGGAAAAGGTGGTTCAGGTACAGCGACGGCCCGTGGGGAATGCTGTACAAAATCACGTTCGAATCCGGCGCCGCGGGATTCAGCACCCGGTCAATGATCGGCTTGATCATCAGGCCAATCACGGCTTCCGCCGCGCCCACAACCAGCAGGAGCGCCACACCCAGGCCCAGCGAAAAACGATAGGGCGCGGCGTAGCTCAACAAACGTTTCAGTTGTGGCGACAGAAAAGAACCCACTCCCCTGCTCCTGACAAATTCACGGAACACCCACTAGTTACGCTATGCGGCAGCACCCAGCGTGTCAAGTTTTCGGGGGGCGGATGGCACCGGATTTGTTCCGATGACCGAATTTCTCAGGGCCCGATCCACGCTGGGTCGAGCAAATTATTGCGTCGAGGAGCTATCTGTGAGCAGAGACCATCATCACTTTGTCTCGCTGTATCCCAACCGTTATATGTTCTTCTATATCGAGACGAACCTCTTTTTGAACTTGCGAAGCGTTAACCCTATACGGTATTCGTACATAAAACATCCTTTCCGAGAACGCCACAACATTCAAGGGCAAGGTGAGGCCGGGTTCGGAAAGGGAGAATGGTATCCCCAGTTTGTTAGCTCCGGGTACTGCCTCTGGTGCGAGCAAAAATTGAATGCTCGGTGGATTATTCATCGCATCGTATGCTTCGAGGTCTCCCTTATAACCAGCACCTTCCGTCACTAAGAAGAATAAAAGAGCAGCTACCAGAACCTGAGCTCCCACAGACGACTCACGAGCCCTAGCGCTACTAAACAGGTAAACAAGAATGTAAGCGGCCACCAGGAAGTAGAGCGCATAATAGATTCGAGTCGGAACAGGCCCGACCGACGAAAATAACCAGTAATTCTGCAGAGCAAATATGCCTGCCGGCATTGTCCAGCCGATGAACCGCCATAACTGCCGAGGAACCTGTTTCTCAAAGAGTTTGAGGAAGATAATGGGAAACGCTGCAGTCTTTAGCATTTCCAAGAGCGCATAGGCTCCGTAGCTAAGGACTGTTGGCAATGCGTAATTGCTCGACTCCGTCGGCACGCTCAAAGTACGAAGAAATCCGGAGATTTTGGTAAGTCCCGCACCGTACACAAACCAGCTCAACAGCACCGCATATTTAACTATCAGGTCAAGGCCTGAGAGTTTGGCAGATTCGGATATCTGCTGCAATTTCGGTGTCGGCATTTCTGTGCGATAGTGCTCCGTACCCCTAGCCAAGGTCACGAGGATTTAAAGTGTCGCACAAGTTATGGCCCAAGGGCCAAGAGTCTTTCTCTAGCCGATCAACCCTTGATTAGTCGGATATTCGGGAACTGATGCACTACGGAGAATTTTGGCGTGCAGGCTTCCAGGTCAAGGGGAAGCTGGCTACTTATCGATATCGCGGTGAGTGACGCGGGTGGCGAATTTGTGTTTCTCCAGGGCCTTCTTCAGCCATTCCGCCATCATTACCGAGCGGTGCTTTCCGCCGGTACAGCCGAAGGCGATGGTCAGGTAGCTTTTCCCCTCTTCGATGTAGTGCGGGATCAGGTAGGTCAACAGCCCCCGCATCCGCCGCAAAAATTCCCCCGTCTGCGGAAACGACTGGATGTACCGCCGCACCTTCGGGTCCTTGCCGTTAAACGCGCGCAGCTTTGGCACAAAATGCGGATTGGGCAGAAACCTCACGTCGAACATCAGGTCGGCGTCCGTCGGCACGCCGTACTTGTAGCCGAAACTCACCAGTGAAACCAGCAGCGGCCGCTTGCTTTCCGAGCGGAAGCGCTCGTCCACGAAATGCCGCAGCTCGTGCACATTGAACTGCGAAGTATCGATCACAACATCGGCCAGCTTGCGGATCGGCTCCATCAGCGCCCGTTCGTGCCCCAGGCTTTCCTTCACCGAAAAATCGCGCCCCAACGGGTGAGGCCGGCGCGTCTCGCTGTATCGCCGCAGCAACGCATCTTCATGCGCCTCGATAAACACCAGAATAATGGGATGCTCCTGGCGCAGGTGCCGCAGCAATCCGGGCAGCTTCTCCAGTTGCAACCCCTCGCGCGCATCCACCAGTAGCGCCGCTCGCGCAAAATCGCCTTCGCCCGCAGCGTGCAATTCCGCAAAAATGGGAATCAGCTCGACGGGAAGATTGTCCACGCAGTAGTAGCCCATGTCCTCAAACGCCCTGAGGACCGTACTTTTTCCGGAGCCCGAAAGCCCGGTAAGGATGACAAGTTGGCGGCCGGCGGCCTGGCGTGCGCGGCTTTTGCGTGCGGAGATCTTCTTCACGATGGCAAAGGCCTAGCCTTTGACCCGGCGCTGGTGGGTGCTGGGAATGCGCATATCCTCGCGGTATTTGGCGACGGTGCGCCGCGTCACCTGAATGCCCGCTTCTTCCAATTTCTTCGCGATCTGGTCGTCGGTCAGCGGCTTCGTCGGCGTCTCTTCATCAATCATTTTTTTCACCAGCCGCTTCAGCGTCAGCAGCGACATGCCGCCACCCTCCGGCCCGTTCACCGCCTCGCTGAAAAACGACCGCAGCTCAATCACGCCCTGAGGCGTGTGCGCGTACTTGTTGGCCACGGCGCGGCTCACTGTCGAAGGATGCACGCCCACTTCCTCGGCGACTTCCTTGATCATCATCGGCTTCAGCTCGTCCTGCCCCTTGTCCAGAAATTCCGGTTGCCGCGCAATAATCGACTGGCAAACCCGCAGAATCGTGTGCTTCCGCTGCTCGATATTCTTCATCAGCTGAATCGCCGCAGTGAAGCGCTCTTTCACGTAATTGCGCACTTCCTTGTCGGCCGCGTCGCGCGTCAGCAGGCGGCGATACGTCGGGCTCAGCCGAAGCTGCGGCATGTCGTCTTCGTTCAGGAAAACCTGCCAGGCATCGTCCACCTTGCGGAAATACACGTCCGGCTCAACCAGCCGCGGCTCGGACTTGTTGTAACGCAGCCCCGGCCGCGGATCGAGTTTCTTGATGCTGTCGATGGCGTGCTTCACGATATCCGTTGGACGGTTCAGCGCGCGCGCAATCTCCTTCAACTGGTTCGACTGCACCTGTTTCAAGTATTCGGAAACAATCTGCTGCGCCAAAGTGTTTGTCGGATCGAATGCCTTCAGTTGCAGCAGCAGGCATTCGCGCAAATCCCGCGCCCCGACGCCAATCGGATCAAAATCCTGCACCACCGCGATCGCATCCTCGATGTCGTCCTGGGTGTATTTTCCGTCCTGCGCCAACTCCTCGTTCGAAGCGGTCAGGTAACCGTTCTCGTCGAGATTCCCGATAATGTTTTCCACGAGCTGGCTTACGGCATCGGAACAAATCGTAACGCTGAGCTGCCACGTGAGGTGATCGGTAAGCCCCGCAGGCGACGAAAGAAACTTTTCGAACGAAGGCCGCTCGCTGACTTCGCGCTCCTGTGATTGCCCGCCATCGCCGCCGGTGTCCAGATACTGATTGAAGAAGCTCCCCACATCAAACTCATCAAACGGATTCGCTTCCGGCTTCTCCGGAACCTTCTCCGTCTCCGCTTTCAGGAATGTTTCGTCGCTGTAGTTGTCGCTGACCGTGGGTTCTTCGGAAAGCTCTTCCAAAACGGGATTCGCGATCATCTCCTGGTTGATCATCTCGCGAAGCTCCAGCCGGTTCAGCGCCAGCACGCTGACCATCTGC